>Ga0318552_10000295_pt1 | contig 14597 bp, 14 predicted proteins | sample GRESIP082b2f20_FD_203516 | JGI IMG/M metagenome (GOLD analysis project Ga0318552, IMG submission 203516) | Tropical soil microbial communities from Luquillo Experimental Forest, Puerto Rico - GRE.SIPMG.082b2f20 | ecosystem: Environmental > Terrestrial > Soil > Tropical forest > Bulk soil...
GGCCGGGGTGGCCGCATCGCTCGCGCCGTTCGGGCAGAGCCGGATGCTGCCCCGCGCCGCCTATGTGGATCCGGCCGTGTTCGAGTGGGAGCAGCGTCATTTCTTCGGCGGCGGCTGGCTGTGCGTGGGCCGGGACGACCAGCTGCCCGAGCCGGGCAGTCAGCGGGCGGAGGCCGTAGGTGAGGGCAGCGTGCTGCTCACCCGGGGCGAGGACGGCGGGCTGCATGCCTTCGCGAACACCTGCCGCCACCGTGGCCATGAACTGCTGCCGTGCGGGGCATCCGCCCAGTCCAAAGTCATCATCTGTCCCTACCACTCATGGACTTACGGGCTGGCCGGCGACCTGCGGGCCGCGGCCGGCTTCAAGCACCGGCCCGGGTTCGTGCCCGGGCAGTGGGGGCTGACCGAACTGCCGGTGGCGAGCTGCCACGGCCTGGTCTTCGTGGACGGCTCTGGTGTGGCGCCGCCGCTGGCAGCCGGCCTTGCCGCGCTCGAGCCGGTCATCGCGCCGTATGAAATGGCGCGGCTGGTGGTGGCCGGCCAGCACGACTACGAGACCACCGCGAACTGGAAGATACTCACCGAGAACTACCACGAGTGTTATCACTGCCCGGCGATCCATCCGGAACTGTGCAAGGTGAGCCCGCCCCGCAGCGGTAAGAACTACTCCGCGCCCGGGACGTGGGCCGGCGGCTGGATGGAGTTGCGCGACGGCATGGCGACCATGTCGCTGGACGGCGCCAGCCACGGGCAGCCGCTGCGCAGCCTGGACGAGGAGGGGCTGCGGACGGTCATCTATGTGAACGTCTTCCCGAACCTGCTGCTCAGCCTGCATCCCGACTACGTGATGACGCACCGGCTGATCCCGCTGGCCGCCGGGCGCACCCATATCGAGTGCACCTGGGCGTTCGCGCCAGAGTCGCTGGCCCAGCCGGGCTTCGACCCCGGTTACGCGATCGACTTCTGGGACCTCACCAACCGGCAGGACTGGCATGCCTGCGAGTCCGTGCAGCGCGGGCTGGCCTCGCCGCATGCGCTGCCCGGCCCGCTGGCGCCGGAGGAGGACGCGGTCTACCAGTTCGTCACCATGGTCGCCCGCGGCTACCAGGGCCAGCCGGTCTGGAACCTGGGCCTGCCGGAGTGGACCCCGGCAGACTCCCAGCAGGCGCGGGCTGCGCGATAACGCCCCGCCGGGCCGCCCAGCGGCCGGTCACCGGGCAGCCGCCGGCCGGTGCGCCCCGCGGTAATCCGCCCGCGGCGGGCATGCCTCGGGTCTCTGCGCTGTTGGATTGTGCGTCAGCGAGCGTCTGAGCCCCGGAGGATGCGCTGTGGCCGTGCACGACTTTCCCGTGAATACCCTGACCGGCCAGCCCGGCTCGCTGGGCGACCTGGCCGGCCGCACGCTGCTGGTGGTCAATGTCGCGTCCCAGTGCGGGCTGACCCCCCAGTACACCGGGCTGGAGCGGCTGCATGAGCAGTACGCCGCGCGCGGGTTTGCGGTGGTCGGCTTCCCGTGCAACCAGTTCGGCGGGCAGGAGCCGGGCACCGCCGAGGAGATCGCCACCTTCTGCGCCACCAACTACGGGGTCACCTTCCCCATGTTCGAGAAGATCGAGGTGAACGGGCCCGGCCGGCATCCCATCTACGCCGAGCTGAGCCAGATGCCCGATGCCAGTGGCGAGGCCGGTGACATCCAGTGGAACTTCGAGAAATTCCTGGTCGGCCCGGACGGGACCGTGCTGGCCCGGTTCCGGCCACTGGTCACCCCCGAGGATCCGGGCCTGGTCGCCGCCGTTGAAGCCAGCCTGCCCGGCTGACCCGGCGGGTGATCAGGCCAGCGCGCCCGGGCCGCGCTTGATCATCTGGCCAGCGATGATGGCGCGCTGCACCTCGCTGGTGCCTTCCCAGATCCGCTCCACCCGCAGTTCGCGGTAGAAGCGCTCGGCCACATTCTCGCGCATGTAGCCGCGGCCGCCGAAGACCTGCACCGCCCGGTCGGCCACCCGGCCGGCCATCTCCGAGCTGTACAGCTTGGCCATCGAGCATTGCGCGTGCGCGACCTTGACATCGCCGCCGCGGTCGATGGCACGCGCCGTTTCGTAGGTCAGCGAGCGGGCCGCGAAAAGTTCGGTCAGGCTGTCCGCGAGCATCCCCGCGACCAGGCCGAACTCACTGACCGGGTGGCCGCCGACCCGGCGCGCGGTGGCGAACGAGGTCATCTCGGCGGTTAGCCGCCCCGCTCCGCCCAGGCAGCGGGCCGCCACCATCAGCCGCTCGAACCGGAACCACTCGTAGGCGAAGGTCATGCCGTCTCCCTCGGCCCCGACCAGGTTGGCGACAGGCACCCGGACGTCGGTGAAGGCGACGATCGGATGGTGATGGCTGATGGTGTGGGCGTAGGCGGGAGTGCGGATCACGGTCACCCCGGGGCTGGGCAGGTCGACGAAGAACATGGCGTGCTCGCCGTGGTGCGGCCCGCCGTCAAGTTTGGCCTGGAAGAATGCGAAGGTGGCGGTGTTGAACGAGGTCACGTGCCACTTGATGCCGTTCAGCAGGTAACCGTCGCCGTCCCGGCGGGCGGTCGCCTCAATGGCTGCCACGTCCGACCCGGCGTTCTCCTCGGTGATCGCGTAGCATTCCTCGGCCTCGCCGCGGATGGCCGGCCGGACGTAACGTACGAGCTGGTCGGGAGTGGCGACGGCGGGCAGCCAGGACGGGGGGGTGGACGCCGCCCACGCCAGCGCATTGGTCACCCGGCCCACCTGCTCCTGGACGAGCACCTGCTGGAGGGTGGTGCAGCCGCCACCGCCGAGTTCGGCAGGCATGTTGGTGGCGCACAGCCCGAGTTCACGGGCCCGGGCGGCGTGGGCCGCCGTCAGCTCCGCAGGCAGCTCGCCGCCGGCCAGCTCGGCTGCTTCCTCGTGCGGGATGAGCTCATCGGCGAATTGGCGGGCACGCCGCTGGATCGCCAGGTCCTCCTCGGTCAGCCCGTACATCGCGCTCCTGTTCCCACGCCGTCGTGTCCCGCCCGCTGGCCTGCCGCGGGCCTCATCTCCCGCAGCTGCCCGGGGCGAGGAGGGGGTCACGGCCACCGGGGCCGGCCCGGTCAGTGTCGCTTGACTGAATGTTCAGTTTATGTGAGCATCGGAGCCGTGCCAATGGACATTCCCGATACCGCTGACGCGGTTGTCGTCGGCGGCGGGACCATCGGCGCCTGGTGCGCGTACTTCCTGCGCCGGGCCGGGCTTGACCGGGTCGTGCTGCTGGAGAAGGGCCTGCTCGGCCAGGGCGCGAGCAGCCGGGCGGCCGGCGTGGTGCGCATGCAGGGCGGCACCCCGACCGCGGTCCGGCTGGCCCAGTGGTCGCGCGCGTTCTACCTGAGCCAGCGGGCCGAACTCGGCACCGACTCCGGCTTCGTCAGCCAGGGCTACCTGCTGCCCTGCTTCACCCCTGCCGAAGTCACCGCGGCCCGCCAGCGGGTGGCCATGCAGACCGGGCTCGGTGTGCCGGTCCGCTGGCTGCAGCCAGACGAGGTGGACAAGATCAACCCCACCCTGGCGCCCGGCCGGACCCTCGGCGGCACCTTCTGCCCCGATGACGGCTTCATCAGCCCGCCGCGCAACGTCACCGCCTACACGGTGGCGCTGGCTCTCAGCGGCGTGCGGGTCGCCGAGCAGGTCACTTTCACCGGGCTGATGACGGCCGGCGGCGCGGCCAGCGGGGTGGAGACGAGTGCGGGCCGGATCGGCACCGGGCTGATCGTGCTCACCGGCGGGCCCAAGCTGGCCGAGGTGGGCGCGCGGGCGGGCATCCGGATCCCGGCTGGTGGCGTCCGCCATCAGGTCGCGGTCACCCAGCCCCACCCTGACCTGCACCCATCCCGGGTGCCTATGGTCTTCGACCTGGCGGCAGGCCTGTACTGGCGGCCAGAGGAGGGCGGGCTGCTGTTCGGCATGAGCAACCCGGACGAGCCTCCGGGCGAGGCCGGGCCGGTGGACGAGGACTACCTGGCGCTCATGCGGCGACGGCTGGCCGATCTGGTGCCGGTCACGGCCCGGCTCGGGCTGCGCCGGATGTGGGCGGCCACCATCGACTACACCCCCGATCACCTGCCGATCATCGGCCCGGCGCTGCGGCCGGATGGCCCGCTGTCCGGGGTCACCGTCGCCAGCGCGGGCGGGGCGGGCATGATGTGGGGCCCGGCGGTCGCCCGGGTGGCTGCCGACGTGGCACTCACTGGCTCCTCCGAGGTCGTGGATCCGGCCCCGATCGGCCTGGACCGGTTCGACGAGGCGGGCCGGAGCCGGCTCGCGGCCGACCCGATCGCGCTCCCATTCCCGGACCTGGCGCCGCAGCAGGGACCGGGACGGCTGACCATCTCCTGACATCCGGCTCTCTGCTACCGAAAGATGCAGCAAGCGAAAGACGCACTACCGAAAGCTCACCCAGCGAAAGGACAGGGCAGCACCGATGACCGACACCACTGCCGCCACCCCGTTCCTGGCCGCCGCCGCGACCGCCACCGACCTGGAGGACTGGGGCCCGCTGGCCGAGGCCACTGGCGAGCCGATGCATGCCACCGGCAAGACGCTGTGGGCCGACGGCGAGCAGGAGGTCGGGATCTGGGAATGCACTCCCGGGCCGTCGTACTGGACCCTGGAAACGAACGAAGCGGTCCACATCCTGGCCGGCCGGATGACGGTCACCCCGGATGGCGGCGAGCCGCAGGACGTCGGCCCCGGCGACACCGCCGTCTTCCCGCGTGGCTGGCAAGGCAGCTGGCAGATCCACGAACCGATCCGCAAGCTGTACGTGCTGTTCTGACCTAGCTGCGGGTCATCTCCCCTGGGCTGTGAGCCTCAGGGGAAACGCCCGATCCGCAGCGCCCATTCGCCTGGCCCGAACACGCTGATCCCGGTGATCGCAGGTCTGCCGCCGTGCAGCCGGGCGTCCCCAGCCCACCGGACGGCCAGCCGGCCGCTCACCGGCGCGGGTGGCTCGGTGACCACGACTTCGGACTGCCAGCCGCTCCGGCACTCGCCACCCAGTGAGTTGTGCTGGTGACAGATCCGGATGACATCCCCCGGCTGGAGGGACTGCACAGGCACGTGCTCCCCGGTCATGGCACCTCCAGCAAGATTGCGGCCTTCGCACGTCTCTCTGGGCGACGCTTAAGCGCAGGCGGCGGTTTACCGGCGGCCGGGCAAAGGTCGGGCAAAGTTGGTCGAGGGGTCGTGCTGACGTCATCAGCTGGCAACACCAGCCGGGTCCGGGCCAATGCTCTAGGCTCTGGCATGGCCGGACGCGATCGCCGCCGGGTGCGGCAACCGCCCCCGGCAGGCGGTGACCGGCGCAGGCAGGGCGACGGGGGGAGGCGCGGTGACGGGCGGAAACGTGGCTGGAAACGGGGTGCGGGTCACCACGCAGAAGCCGGCCAGCACGATGCCCGACCGGCTGCGGACCTTCGACCCGGTCCAGGTGGGCCGCCTGGAGGTGGCGGTCTGGGTGGCCTACTACCGGCGGGAGTGGGCCCGTTTCCTGGTCCTGTCTGTGCTGCTGGTGCGGCATGCCTTCGGCATGGACTGGGTGCGCACCGTGCACGGGGCGTGGCTGGTGCTGCGGGCCAACATGCTGTGGGCCCCGCCCGGCCCCCAGGGCGACCCGGCGGGCGCCCGGCGGTGCATGCGGCGCTTCTATGCGCTGCTCCGGCTGGCGCACGGCGAGCCGGCCGACCCGGCCCGCGCCGCGCGGCTGGAAGTGGAGTGGTGGGGGGTCCACCGCGACCACCAGCGCGGCGGCGACGGTGACCCGCAGCCGCTGGTGGAGGCGCTGTCCCGGCTCTATGGCTACGTTTTCGGCGTCGACGGGGCAGCGGTGTGGCCCGCCGCCGAATCCCGGGCCCGGGCGATGGACCTCTCGGACCAGTGGGTGGCAGCAGGATGCCGGCTGGACAGCCCGTTGCTGCCAGCCGAGCGGGCCATCCTGGTCCGTTCCTACGCCGCGCTGCTAGCGGCCATCCACCGCTGACCGGCGGGCTCACCGGCCGGGGGCCCGCACCGCCAGCGCGTCCACCGCGATCACCCCGGATGGGCCGCAGATCAGCGGGTTGATGTCGAGCGCCGCCAGCCGGCCGCCGAGGTCAGTGGCGATGGCCGAGACGCTGGCCATCGCCGCTGCCACCGCGGACAGGTCGGCGGGCCGCTGCCCGCGTACCCCGGCCAGCAGCCTGGCCACCCGCAGCTGCCCGATCAGGCGCAACGCCAGCGCCGCGTCCACCGGTGGCAGCACCACCACGCGCTCGGCGAGGAACTCAGCCAGCAGTCCGCCCGCACCGGCCACCACCAGCGGGCCGAGGCTGGGGTCGCTGGTGATGCCGAGCGCGAGTTCGGTGCCGGGCGCGGCGGTCTCGCACACGAGCACCCGGGGACCGAGCCGCCCGGCCAGGCCGGTGTACGCGGCGGCGAGCCGCTCCGGGCCGTCAATGCCGAGCACCACCCCGCCCGCGTCGGACTTGTGCGCGATGCCGGGCTGGTCGGTCTTGAGCACCACCGGGTAGCCGATGGCCGCGGCGGCTGCCAGCGCCTGGCCGGCGGTACTGGCCTGCTGCGCCCGGGTGACCGGGATCCCGTAATCGCGCAGCAGGCCGAGCAGGGCGGCACCGGTCAGCTCGCCGGCGGCCAGCTCGCGCAGCCAGCGGTCACGCCGGGCGGGATCGGCGGGCGGCGGGCCTGGCGCGCCTGGTCCTTCGGGCTGGCCTGCGTGGTCGATCAGGTGCCGCAGGGCCAGCAGGCCGGTGCGGGTCCCTTCCAGCACCGGTATCCCGTCCCGGCGCAGTTCCGCCGCCACATCCTGGTCGACGGCGGCGGCGATGCTGGCCAGCACGGCCAGCGGCTTGCTGGTGCGGCGGGCGGCGGCCAGCGCCGCCTGCGGGTAGCTGCGGTCGCCGTCCGGCTCGGTCACCAGGTCGACTGCCAGCGCGACCGCCGCCACGGCCGGGTCGTCCGCCAGGATGGCCAGCGACTCGGTCAGCTGCTGCTCCGCGCCGCGGCCGCTGCCCCACATGTCCAGCGGGTTGGCCGCATCCAGCCCGGGCGCAAGCACCCGAGCCAGCCGCTGCCGGGTGGTCCCGCTGATCGCCGCGAACGGCACCCCTGCCTGCTCCGCAAGGTCGGCGATGTGCGCCCGTTCCAGCCCGGAGTCATGCACGGTGGCGATCCCGGTGCCGCCTGGCCGAAGTGGCCGGGCGGCCCGCCGCCCGATCGCGAACAGCTCCAGGGTGTCCGTCATTTCCGCCAGGTCAGCCACGCGGTGAACGCCGTAGGCGCGGGACAGGGCCTCCCAGCCGCCGTCCTGGCCGGCCAGCGCACCGGAATGGGCGGTCACCATCGCCTGCCCGGCGGGCGAGGTGCCGGCGGTCAGCAGCACGACCGGTATATCCGCAACGGCGGCTGCCGTCAGCACGCCCTGCAGCTGGCCCGGATCCCGGATGGTTTCCAGCACCAGGCCCAGCACCTTGGTCTGCGGCAGGCTGAGCGCGTAGCGGGCATAGGCGGCGGCCGGGGTGACCAGTTCCTGGCCCGGCGACACCGCCAGCGTGAAACCGAGCCCGCGGCGGGTGCGCAGCAGTGCCGAGAACACCGAGCCGGAGTGGGTGATCAGGGCGATCGGGCCGGCCGGGAGTGGATCCGGCTCGACATAACCGACGGCGCGCAGGCCGTAGGCCACGTTGACGAATCCCATGCAGCCGGCCCCGCACAGGGCCATGCCGGCCGCCTGGGCGGTGGTGGCGAGCCGGGCCCGCAGCCCGGAGGTGGCGGGTGAGGTCTCGTAGGCGCCACCGAAGATCACCGCCGACCGGTCGCCCCGCCGGGCGGCGAGATCCAGCAGCCCGGCCAGCGCGGCGTCCGGCACGCCGAGGAGGACCAGGTCGACGGGTTCGGGCAGATCGGCCAGGGACGGGTGACAGGGCTGCCCGGCCAGCCGCTGGTAGCGCGGGTTGACCAGGTGGATACGCGGCTTGGCGGGGCTCCGGCGGACCTCAGCGACCATCCGCGCGCCGAGGCTGCCGGGCCGCCCACTGGCGCCGACCAGCGCCACGCTGCGGGCCTCCAGCATGGCCAGCAGGGGCGGCCGGTAGCTGCCCGGGCTCGGGCCGGCCCCGGCGGCTACCTCACTGGTCATCAGCGACGCCGGCGATGGCGGCTGGCTTTCTGGTCGGCGATCGCCGCCTTGGCGGCCTGCATGCCGGGGATGCCGCAGACGCCGCCACCCGCGTGGGTGGCCGAGCTTCCGTAGTACAGGCCGGGCACCGGGGTGCGGTAGTCGGCGAAACCGGGCGCGGGCCGCATGTGGAAGAGCTGCTCCAGCGACAGTTCACCGTGGAAGATGTTCCCGCCGATCAGCCCGTACTCCTGCTCCAGCTGGTATGGCCCGACGATATCGGTGTGCAGGATCGAGCTCTTGAAGTTCGGCGCCAGCTCGTTGTAGCAGTCGATCATCCGGTCCGCGAAAGCCTGCAGCTCGGCCTCGTGCGGCTGCTCGTTCCAGTCGGCGGGCACCCACTGGGTGAACAGCGACATGATGTGGTAGCCGGGTGGCGTAAGCGTGGTGTCGAAGGCGGTTGGGATAACCCCGTCGCTGAACGGCCGGGTGGCCGGCCGGCCTTCCCTGGCTTCCTGGAACGCCCGCTCGATGTACTCCATGCTGGGCGCCATCTCCACCGAGCCGGTGTGGTGCTCAGCCAGTTCGGTACCTGGATCGGCGGTGAAGTCCGGCAGTTCGGCCAGGGCCAGGTTGATCTTGACCACACCGCTGCGGGTTTTCCAGTGCTCGATGTCAGTCACGAAGTCGTCGGGCAGGTGCTCGCGGCCGACCTGATCCAGGAATGCGGTGCGCGGGTGCAAGGTGGTGACCACCCGCCGGGCGCGGATCTCCTGCCCAGATGCCAGCACTACCCCGGCTGCCTGGCCGCCGCTGATCAGAATCCTGGCCACCTTGGCGTCGGTCCGGATCTCCACCCCGAGTTCCCGTGCGGCGCTGGCGATGGCGCCGGACACGGCTCCCATCCCGCCTTCCGGGAACCCCCAGTTGCCCAGGTGGCCGTCGCCCACGTCACCGATGGAGTGGTGGGCCATCACATACGCGGTGCCCGGCTCGTACGGGCCGGCCCAGGTGCCGATCACGCCATTGACCGCCAGTGCCCCTTTCACCTGTGAGGACTCGAACCAGTCGTCCAGCAGGTCGGCGATGCTCATGGTCATCAGCCGGGTCACATCGGCGATCGTGCGCACCGACAGGCCGCGGTGCCGCCACGCCAGCCGGAGGGTCCCGGCCAGGTCACCTGGGTGGCGGGAGCCGAGCTTCGGCGGGACGGCGAGCAGCAGCGGGCCGAGCACGTCGGCCAGGCCGGCCAGCCACGCGTCCCAGCGTGGCATGGCATCGGCGTCCTTCTTCGACCACTTGGACACCTCCTCGTGGTTCCGGCGGGCGTCGTCGGCGTACAGCTTGATCGAGCCGCCCTCCGGGAAGGCCTGGTAGTACGGGCCCATCGGGAAGATCTTGTAACCATGCCGGGTCAGGTCGAGGTCGTTGATGATGGTGGGCGGCATCAGGCTCATCACATAGGAGAGCCGGGTCACCCGGAACTCCGGCGCTTCCGGCCACGGTGCCTCGGTGGAGGCCGCTCCGCCGGGGTGGTCCCTGGCTTCCAGCACCAGCGTGCGGGCGCCCGACCGGGCCAGGTACGCCGCCGCGACCAGCCCGTTGTGCCCGCCGCCGACGACGATGCAGTCGAATGACTCAGCCATGAAACCCGACCTCCCGGGGCCATCCACAATGTTGACTGAATGTTCAGTCTAGAAACCTGATAGCGTTGGGACAAGGGCGGGTGCCAGATCCGGAGCAAGATCCGAAGAGCTAGGTGCCCGTCGTGTTCTCGTGGGCAAGGATGGCCGCATGAGGCAGCAGATGGATGGTCCCGGCACCGCCGATCAGCGCCGGGAGCAGATGCTCCAGGCCGCCCTTGAGGTCGTGGCCGAGCGCGGCTACCCGGAGACGCGGATCGCAGACGTGGCCGAGCGGGCCGGCACCAGCCCGGCGCTAGTCATCTACTACTTCAAGACCAAGGACCAGCTGCTGACCGAGGCCATCCGCTACTCCGAGGACAACTGGTACGCGGCCGGGACCAGCCGGATGGCCGCGATCCCGACCGCGGCCGGCCAGCTGGAAGAACTGGTCGCGATGAGCTGCCTGCCCGAGGCCGATGCCGAGCCGCCAACTTCCTGGGCGCTGTGGCTGGACCTGTGGGCGCAGTCGGTGCGCCATCCGGAGGTGGCCGGGGTCCGGGCCAAGTTCGACGAGCGCTGGCGGGAGACCATCTCCTCGCTGGTGCTGGCCGGCCAGGAGGCAGGCGAGTTCGGGCCGGTGGACCCGGCCGGCTTCGCCATCGCGCTCTCAGCGCTGCTGGATGGGTTCGCGGTGCAGATCGCGCTGGCCGACACTGTGGTGAGCCCGCACCGGGCGTTCGAGCTCAGCATGCGTTTTGCCGCCAAGGAGCTGGGATTCGGCTGGGCGCCAGCGGATCACGAGCTCCGCCGGGCGAGGAGGTAGCGATGGCCGGAGGACGGGTCGAACTGGTCGCGCTCACCAAACGCTTCACCGAGGTGGCGGTGGACGGGATCGACCTGACCGTGGACAGCGGCGAGTTCTTCTCGCTGCTGGGGCCGTCCGGCTGCGGGAAAACGACCACGCTGCGGCTGATCGCCGGGTTCGAGCAGCCTACCTCGGGCACCGTGCTGCTGGACGGGGTGGACGTGACCAACGTCGCGCCGCACCGCCGCAACGTCAACACCGTGTTCCAGAGCTATGCGCTGTTTCCGTTTCTGTCGGTATTCGACAACGTCGCCTTCGGGCTGCGGAACCGGCACCTGAGCAAGCCGGAGCTCAGCCGCCGGGTAGGCGAGGCGCTGGACCTGGTGCAGCTGACCGGTTTCGAGAAACGGCGGCCCAGCATGCTCTCCGGCGGCCAGCAGCAGCGGGTGGCGCTGGCGCGGGCACTGGTCCTCAACCCGTCGGTCCTGCTGCTGGACGAGCCGCTCGGCGCGCTCGACGCCAAGCTCCGCCGGTCACTCAAGGTGGAGCTGAAGGCGCTGCAGGAACGGGTCGGGGTGACGTTCCTGTATGTCACCCACGACCAGGAAGAGGCGCTGACCATGTCAGACCGGCTGGCGGTGATGCACGCCGGCCGGATCGTCCAGCTCGGCCAGCCGCGCGAGATATACGAGGAGCCAGCGGACACCTATGTGGCCGACTTCCTCGGGGTGTCGAACCTGATGGAAGTACAGGTCGTCGAGCGCGGCCCGGACCGGGCGTGCCAGATCCGGATGGGGGACTCCACGCTGTCGGTAGACCGGGGTGAGGTGGACGGGCTCGGCCCGGCGCATGCGGTGATCCGGCCAGAGCGGGTCCGGATCGAGCCGTACGGCCAGGACGGGCCGAACCGGGTGCCCGGCATGATCGAGCGGCTGGTGTTCCTCGGCAGCGCCACCCAGGTGATGCTGCGGCTCGCGCCGGGTGCGCTGCTGCAGGCGCTGGTGCACAACGACGGCAGCGAGCTCGCGCTCAGCCAGGGCACCCCGGTGCATGTGTTCCTGGCATCGGACGCGCTGCGGGTGCTGGGTGGCCCGACCCGTGATGTGCCGGTCGCGGAGGACGAGGAGACGCTGCAGGCCAGCTGAACCCGGCCGGGACCGGCGCGCTGACGGCTGGCCGATATGGGCTCTGCGCTGGAGCACAGCCCCGAATTCTGTTCACATCCAGATTGAATACCCGTGCAGTTATCGCCGCCGGCTGACCCAATACGGCTGGCCGTTCTACAGTTCCCGGATGATTTCTTTCAGGAACCGGGTGGTCGCCACCGGCGTCTGCGCCTCGGCGCTGAGCCGGTTCATGACCTCCAGGTAGTGGTCCACATCTTTGTGGCTATCCAGGTACACGGCACTGGTGAGCTGCTCCAGGTAAACCACGTCGGGGAGGTCGGGCGCGGCGAAGCGCAGGATGGTGAAAGCGCCGCCGGCGCCGGCGTGCCCGCCCTGCTGGAACGGCACCACCTGCAGGGTGATGTGCGCCATGCTGGCCGCATCCAGCAGGTGCTTCAGCTGGGCCCGCATCACCTGCCTGCCGCCGATCGGCCGCCGCAGCACCGACTCGTCCAGGACAAACCAGGCCCTGGGCGGGTCCGGGCCGCGGAGCACGTCCTGGCGCTGCATGCGCAGGCGCACCCGGCGCTCGACCTCGTCCGCCGAGCGCGGCCCGAAAGCGAGGGCGGTGACCGCCCGGGCGTAATCCTCGGTCTGCAGCAAGCCGTGCACGAACTGGAGCTCGAAGTTGCGGATCAGCGAGGCTGCCATCTCCAGCCCGAGGTAGGGCTCCAGCCAGTCCGGGATGATGTCGTGGTATTTCGCCCACCAGCCGGGCGTGTTGGCCTGCTGGGCGAGCGACAGCATGCCCGTCCGGACCTGCGGATCGGCCACCCCGTACAGGGTGAGCAGGTCCTCGACGTCCCGTTCCTTGAAGCCCACCCGGCCATGCTCGAGCCGGCTGATCTTCGACCGTGATCCGCGGATTTCATATCCCGCCTGATCAGGAGTAATACCGCTGGCCTCGCGCAGCCGCCGCAACTGGGTACCGAGCATGATCCGCAGGACCGTAGGGCCGCCCCGGGCCTCATCCGCCACTGGCTCACCGGGCAATTCATCGCTCGGCTGAACCACACTCATCCTGGCTCCGGATCGTTCGGCTCGCTCAGTGCCCTCTCCCCCATGGACGTTCGCAACAGGCGCCACAGCACCGAGCGGGAGGCCGGATGGACGGTGAGCGGTATCCGGCGGGCGGACGCAAACAGCACAATATCACCGCGCTGGCGCGGTGTCGTGATCGCAAGGGCGAGTTTTGTTAATGGCCGGCGGTGGCCTCGTTAAATCAGCCAATCAGCGCGTCGAACTCGCCGTCCTTCACCGCCGCCAGGAACGTGGCAATGGCTACTCGTGAGTAAATAAGGGCCAGCCCCTGCTTGTCGCGGGAGTTGCGGACGGCTATCCCGCCATCAGGTAGCTCGGCGATCTCCACGCAGCTTCCGGTGGGGTTACTGGCCCGGCTCTTGCGCCACCGCAGTGGCGGCAAGTCCCCGGCGGGCATAGCGGTGTTGACCAGCATCTTCACTCCGTTGGGAGAGAAACAGGGTGTCGAGGCCCCCGCACCCTTGCAACGCCACCCTAACATGCCGATGCATGTGCATATGCGTTTTGCATTTTGACACACGCCCGCGGGGCACGGGCAGACCTGGCCACGGCCAGGGCAACCGGCTTACTCCACGACGGTGTTGATGGCTGACAGAGTGCTGCCCCGCTCACCGCGGGTCATCAGCCGGTACCCGAAGTAACCGATGATGACGGCGACGAACGACATCACCAGCATGATGGTGCCGAGAGCGTTGAGCGCCGGGCCACCGTTGCCGCCGTGCTGCTGGGAGTAGATATACACCGACATCGGCGTGTTCGAGGCGTTGGAGTTCAGCAGGTCCACGATCACGAAGTCGTCGATGACGCCGGAGAAGACGAGCACCGCGCTGGCGAAGATAGCCGGGGCCAGCAGCGGCAGCATCACCCGGCGCATGGTCTGCATCTGGGTGGCGCCAAGGTCGGCCGCGGCTTCCTCGTACTGCCTGCCGATGGTGACCAGCCGGGCCTGCACGATGAGGGCGGGCCAGCTCACGTTCCAGGTCACCAGGCCAAGGATCTCGGCCCAGGTGCCGAGGCCGATGAAGGTGAACAGGTTGGTGAAGACGAAGAACAGTGCCACGCCGAAGATCAGCTCCGGGATCACGAACGAGAGGATCATGGCGAAGTTGGCCGAGGCCGAGGTGATGCCCCGCCACCGGTTGATGCCCAGCGCGAAGGCCACCCCAAGCGGTACGCAGATCAGGGTGGTGTAGACCGAGAGCCGGACCGTCTGGATCACCGCGGCGTGGAGATTGGGGTCGTGCAGGACCGAATTGATCGGGTCGGCGAAGTACCACCGCCAGGAGAACCCCTGCCAGACGGACTGGGACCTGCCGTTGTTGAACGAGAACAGGACGGCCAGTGCGATCGGCACCAGTGACCAGATGAGGTACAGCCAGGTGAAGCCTTCCAGGAACCACGGGTGGCGCCACGGGTTACGCCGGGGAAGCAGCCGCCGGGTCGCGCTCAGCTCCACTCCGGCTGGGCGGGCCGGGAGCGCCTCGGTGCGGGCCGCCGTCATACCGCCGACCTCGATGAGCGGTTGGTGGCGATCACGTAGTAGACCATCGGGATGGTCAGCGCGAGCAGCAGCATCAGCGAGAGCACCGCTCCCTCGGCCTGGAACGCCGGGGTCTGCAGCTGCCCGTCGATGACGTTGCCGATCATGGTCGTGCCGGTGGTGCCAGACAGCAGCTGGTTGGTGAAGTAGTCGCCCAGCATCGGCAGCACGGTGATCAGCATCCCGGTCAGGATCGCCTGCCGGGACAGCGGCAAGGTGACCCGGATGAACGTGCGGGCCCGGCCCAGGCCCAGATCGCG
>Ga0318552_10000300_pt1 | contig 14467 bp, 12 predicted proteins | sample GRESIP082b2f20_FD_203516 | JGI IMG/M metagenome (GOLD analysis project Ga0318552, IMG submission 203516) | Tropical soil microbial communities from Luquillo Experimental Forest, Puerto Rico - GRE.SIPMG.082b2f20 | ecosystem: Environmental > Terrestrial > Soil > Tropical forest > Bulk soil...
TGCAGCCGCCGGGGCGGGGAAGCGGCGCCGGACGGGGAAATGGTGCCGGGCCGGATGGCCGGGGACGCGAAAGGTGGCCGGTCCGGGCGGGCGATCCGGGTCTGGCCGGACGGCAGCAGCCCGGCCAGGCGGCCGGTGCCCGCGTGCCGGGAGGGACGGGCACCAGGGACGACGGCAGGTCGGTCTGGCAGCGCGCGCTCAGCGTCTGGCGTGCGGCGGGCCTGGACTGGCAGAGCCCAGCCGTATGGACAGTCTTCGATGTCAATGTCCAGCGGACGGAACCGATCCCGGTCGTGCCCGCCGCCGACGTCCCAGAGGCGACGGCCGGATCCGCACCGGCGCAGCCGCCCGCGGCGGACGGCGGCGTCAGCCCGGGTCCCCCCGGCCACGGCACGGAGCCCGGCCAGAACGAGCGGGCACCGGAAACCGGCGGCGCGCCGGCGTCGGCGGACACTGGGCCGGCGGGTGGGGAGCGGGCCGCCGGTGCCGCGGTGCTGGGGGCGGCCGTGGCGGCGGAAACGGCGGCTGTGGCGCCAGAGCCAGCGGCGGCAGCGCCAGAGCCAGCGGCGCCAGAGCCTGCGGCCGGGCCAGCCGCGCCAGAGCCAGGCCCGGTGCCGTCAGAGCCAACGGCTGGCCCGGTGACGCCAGAGCCCGCACCGGTACCGTCAGAGCCAGCGCCAGCGGCGGCGTCAGAAGCAGTGGCCGCGGCTCCGGGACCAGCCGGCGAGGCGCCCCCGCCGGGGATGGCTGGGCCGGATTCCGGAGCGCGGGAACCGGAGATCGCGCCGGAGGTGCCCGGCGCGCGCCACCGGGTCGGCCGCGGGGTGCTGGTGGGCGCCACCGTCTGTGTCGCGGTCATCGCGCTCGCGATCTCCGGCATCGTCGTCACCGGCACCGGCACCGGCGGCGCGGCCGGGCCGGCCCTCACCAGCCAGTCAGCCGTGCTCGCTGACGGGCAGTTCGCGGGCCCGGGTGGTTCGGCCTGGCCGGCCGTGCCACCCGCACTGACCGGGATCGCTGCCAGCGGCAGCACAGTGGTGGTGATCGGCGCGCGGGCCACGCTGCCAGCCGCCCAGCCGCTGATGCTGACGTCGGCCGACGGCGGCCAGACCTGGCAGCGGGACGTGCTGCCGCTGCCCGCCGCGGCCACGGCAGGGGCGAGTGCGGTGCCGTTGTTGGTGGCTGCCGGCCAGGGCCGGTGGCTGGCCCTGGCCGCCGGCGCCACCTGGACATCCGCCGACGGCCGCAGCTGGCGGTTCGGCCCGGCGATCGCGCCGGTGGCCACCGGTGACCGGGTGCAGGCGGTGGCGGCGACCGCGACCGGGTTCCTCGCCGTTGGCCAGAACATTCAGCTGCAGGGCACCAGGGTGACGCGCAGCCCGGTGCTGTGGCGCACCAGTGACGGGCTGACCTGGCAGCGCGAGGGCGCCGCCCAGCTGCGGCTGCCGGCCGGGAAGGGCCGGGTCGCGGGGCTGCACTGGCTGGCCGCTCACGGCAGCACCGCGGTGATCGCCGGTAATGTCGCCCGCGCGGTGACCACCCGGCGGGGCAAGCGCCGGGCCACCGTGACCGTCCAGACGGTGACGGTCTGGCTGACCACCAACGGTGGCCGCACCTGGGTCAAGGCGGATCCGCCGGTCAGCAACGGTGCCACGAGCGGGCTGGCCGGGCTGGCCACCACCGGCGCAGGACTGGTGGCCATCCGGCCGGGCCGCACCACGGGTGGTGTCCCTGACGCGGTCGCTTACCTGGCGACCCGCGGGGCCGCCTGGCGTTATGCCGGCCGGCTGCGGGTACGCCGGGGCGGGTTCGTGGCCACCGCGGTGCGCGGCGGTGACAACGGAGCGGTGGTGGCGGGCTCGGCGGGTCCCCGCCAGCTGGCCTTCGTGAGCCCCGGCGGCCGGTCCTGGCGGCGGACGGCTGGCCTGGCCGTGTTCCCGGCATCGGTGACCGGGGTGACCGCCGGTCCGAACGGCACTGTGGTGGCGGCCGGGGCAGGCCCGCAGCCGCTGCTGCTGCTCGCCCAGGCCCACCGGGTACCGGTCGGGCAGGCCGCCCTGGCCGCCGCGGCGGCCGCCGGAGTCAGCGTTAACCGCCTCGGCGCCAGCCAGGGCGACCAGGTCGCGGTCGGCCAGGCCGGCCGGGGACCGGCCATCTGGCTGCGGCCTGCTGGCGGTCAGTGGACCCGGCAGGCCACCCCTGCCGTTGCGTCCTGGCAGGGGGAGGGAGCTGGCCTGGCCAGCGTGGTGCACGGCAACGCGGGCTGGCTGGCGATCGGCACCGAGGGTGGCCCGGGGTCGGCCGCGCCGCTGGCCAGCACCGGCCTGCTGACCATACCGGCCGTCGGCAACTACCCGCGGCCGGTGCTGCTGACGTCGGCGGATGGGCACACCTGGCAGAAGCCGGCAGGGCTCGGGCCGGCCGCGACGTCCACCCTGGCGCTGACCGGGGCGGCGGCGGGGCCCTCCGGTTACGTGGTCGTCGGCCTGCGCAGCAACAGCGGTCTGCCGGTGCCCGCGGTGTTCTGGTCGGCCGACCTCCGCACGTGGCGGCCACAGGGCTGGTGGACCGGATCTGTGCCGGCCGGCCAGCCGGTCTCCGCGCCGCTGGCTGTTGCCGCTGGCCCAGCCGGTTTCGCGGCGGTAGGCGGGATTGGCAACCGGCCGGCGGTCTGGCTGTCCCGGACCGGCCACGCCTGGGTCATGAGCCCACTCGCGGTGCCGCGTGGCGCCCGCGGTGCTGTCCTGCAGCAAGTGGCCATCCAGGGCAGCCGGATCGCGGCGCTTGGCACCGAAGCGCGTGGCTCAGCTCCGGTCCCGTTCGCGGCGGTCTCCGCCGATGGCGGCCGGACCTGGCGGGAGTACCTGCTGCCAGTACCTGCCCATCCGGCTGCGGTGACCGCGCTGGCCGCAACTGGCCGCGGGTTCGCCGCCACCGGCACGGTGGCGGCGCCCCGCGGCCAGTACGTGATCACCTGGTGGTCGGCGGACGGCCGCAGCTGGCACGTGGCCCGGGCGGCCGGGAGGGGGCTCAGCGGGCTGGGCGCGCACGCCATTACCGGCCTGACCGGGCAGCGCGGCCAGCTCACCGGGGTCGGCTATGCCGCTACCCCCGCCGGGCAGCAGCTCATTCTGTGGCACGCCCGGATCGGCTGACCGGCCCGGCCAGGGCACCCAGGCCGGGCCCGCCTGCCGGGCCGGCCACGGCCGCCGGGCCGAACACATCGGGGCGGCGGTGCTCCAGGGACGGCAACAGCGCCCTCACCTGTGCGGTCACCGCGCTGTCCAGGTCGGCCACGATGACCTGCGGCGACGGCCCGAGGTCGGCCCGGACCACGCCCATCGGGTCGACCAGCATGCTGCGGCCGACCCCGGTGGGGGCCCGCGTCGGCGGGGAAGCCGTATCCGGCACCTGGCTGGCCGCCGCCACCCAGATCGTGTTCTCGATCGCCCGCGCGCGCACCAGCGTCACCCAGTGCTCCTCCTTGAACAGCCCGGCTGCCCAGGCGGCAGGCACCACGATCAGTTCGGCGCCCCCGGCCGCCAGCGCCCGGGCCAGTTCCGGGAAGCGGATGTCATAGCAGGTCGCGAAGCCGGTCCGGATTCCGGCCAGGTCGGCGACCACGGGCTGCGAGCCCGGTGCCACCACGGCCGACTCGTGTTCACCGAGCGAGTCGAACAAGTGGATCTTCCGGTAAGCGGCAACCCGGGCGCCACTGCCGTCGAAGGCGACGGCGGTGTTGTAGACCCGCCCGTCCGGGGCCGGCTCGAAGACGCCGGCGACTACCGCCACCTGGGTCCGGCGGGCGATCTCGGCCAGCCCGCTGCCGAAGCCCTGGTCCAGCGGCTCCGCCACCGCGCGCAGGTCGCTGCCGAAGCGGGCCTGGCTGGCTTCCGGGCAGACCGCGAGGTCGGCGCCCTGCCGGGCGGCCGCGGCCACCGCGTCGGCGATCCGCGCCAGGTTGACCGCCGGATCCGGGCTGATGGGCAACTGGCACAGTGCGATCCGCATGCCCGCAGCCTAAGCGACCGCAGTAACCCCCGGCCGCCCCCGCCACCGAAGCGCTGTACCCGCCCGTCTTGTTGCGCGATCCGGCACCCGCACTCCCGGCAATCCGGGACCAGGCTGGGCGGGACCAATGAAAACCGTGGCGTGCAGGTGGGGGCGGTGTGGCGGATCGGGGTGGGTAAACACCCGGCGGCGTGATGTCATGGCTCAGTGAACAGACCGCTGCTGAACGCCCGGCTGGCCGGGATGGGCACCACGATCTTCGCGGAGATGTCCGCGCTGGCCACCACGACCGGGTCGGTCAACCTCGGGCAGGGCTTCCCGGACAGCGACGGCCCGCCCGAGATCGCCGCGGCGGCCGCGCGGGCGATCATGGAGGGCCGCGGCAATCAGTACCCGCCCGGCCCGGGTATCAGCGAGCTGCGGCAGGCGATCGCCGCCCACCAGAAGCGCTTCTACGGCATCGACCTGGATCCGGACACCCAGGTCCTGGTCACCGCGGGCGCCACCGAGGCGATCGCCGCCGCCCTGATCGCGCTGCTGGAGCCGGGAGACGAGGCGATCGCGTTCGAGCCGTACTACGACTCCTATGCCGCCTGCATCGCGATGGCCGGGGCGACCCGGGTGCCGGTCACATTGCGGCCGCCCGATTTCCGGCCCGACCTGGACGCGCTGACGGCCGCCATCACCAGCCGCACCCGGCTCCTCCTGCTCAACTCCCCGCACAACCCGACCGGCGTGGTCTTCACCCCAGACGAGCTCGCGCGGATCGCCGCTATCGCCTGCGAGCACGATCTGCTGGTGGTGACCGACGAGGTCTACGAGCACATGATCTACGAGGGTGTGCACGTGCCCATCGTTACGTATCCACAGATGGCCGAACGGACCGTCACCATCAGCTCCGCGGCGAAGACCTTCTCGTTCACCGGCTGGAAGGTCGGCTGGGTGACCGGCAGCCCGGACCTGGTCACCGCGGTCCGCACGGTCAAGCAGTTCCTCACCTACGTGACCGGTGGCCCGTTCCAGTACGCCATCGCCGAGGCGCTGGCACTGCCGGACAGTTATTACGGCTCGGTCGCGGCCGGCCTGCGGGTGAAGCGGGACATGTTCTGCCCCGGGCTGGCCGAGGCCGGGTTCGAGGTCTACCGGCCGGCCGGGACTTTCTTCGTCACCACCGATGTGAAGGGGCTGGGCTACCGCGACGGCATGGAGTTCTGCCGGGAACTGCCGGGCCGGGCGGGTGTGGTCGCCATCCCCAGCATGGTTTTCTATGACAACGCCGAGGCCGGCCGGTCGCAGGTGCGGTTCGCGTTCTGCAAGCGGCCGGAGGTGCTCACCGAGGCGCTGGGCAGGCTCGGCCGGGCCAGCCGGGCCGGGCCTGGCAACGGCCGGGCCGGGCTGGGAGACTGAGCGGATGCGGCCAGCCGGGCTCCACCACGTCTCCATCAATGTCAGCGATGTCGCGGCGGCGCGCGACTTCTACACCCGCGTGCTCGGCCTGACTGAGCGCACCGACCGGCCCGACTTCAGCTTCGACGGCGCCTGGCTGGACGCCGGCGGCCAGCAGGTCCATCTGATCGAGGCCGAGGTGCCCGCCGCGCTCGGCCAGCATTTCGCGCTGGCGGTCGCAGACCTGGACGGTGCGGTCGCCGAGTTGCGCGGGCTGGGGGTGGCGGTCACCGACCCGGTGCGGGTCGGCGCGGGCCGGCAGGCGTTCTGCAGCGACCCGGCCGGCAACCGGATCGAGCTCCAGCAGCCGCCCGCCAGCGGGTGATCCCGCCCGCGGTCTACTCAGCCAGCCGCAGCGCGGTTTTCGGGCACGACTGCACCGCGCGGCGCACCAGCTCCGCCCGCGCCGCCGGTACCTCGCTGACCAGGATGTGCAGGCGATCGTCGTCGTCCAGCTCGAAGACATCTGGCGCCAGCCCGGCGCACACCCCGTTGGCCTCGCAGACGTCGGGATCCACCATGACCTTCACCGCAGCATTGTCCGATGACCCGAAGGGCCGGGGCCAGCAGGGAGCCCCGGCCGTGACCGGCGGGCCGGGGGCCGGCTCTCGCCGCCGCCGATGCCGGACCGGCTGCGCGCGGCGGCCGAGGCGGCCACCGGTTTCATGCCTCCCGCTGAGGGACTGGCCCTGTACGCGGCGGCGGCCGCGTACGCCCCGGCCGGGCCGGTGCTGGAAATCGGCACGTACTGCGGGAAGTCCACCGTCTACCTGGCCGCGGCGGCCCGGCAGGCCGGCCAGCCGGTGATCACGGTGGACCACCACCACGGGTCGGAGGAGAACCAGCCCGGCTGGGAGTATCACGACCCGGCCCTGGTCGACCCCCACACCGGGCGGCTCGACACGCTGCCGCACCTGCGCGCCACCCTGGCCGGGGCCGGGGTGGAGGACGACGTGGTGGTCATCGTGGGCTGGTCGGCGCAGCTGGCCCGGCTGTGGCGGACCCAGCTGGGGATGGTGTTCATCGACGGCGGGCACACCGAGGCCGCGGCGCAGGCCGACTACCAGGGCTGGGCCCGGTGGGTGGCGCCGGGCGGCGCGCTGGCCATTCACGACGTCTTCCCCGACCCAGCCGACGGCGGGCGGCCGCCCTACCACATCTACCTGCGGGCCCTGGCCTCCGGGGCGTTCACCGAGGTGGCCGTGACAGGCTCGCTGCGGGTACTGGAGCGAACCGGCGAGGGCAGCTAGCAGCTGGTCAGCTGGGTGCGGGCAGCGCGCAGCCGCAGACAGCCGGATCGGCCGGGGGAAGCGGCCCCGGCCCGGCACTGGCGTCGCGAAACACCCCGGCCCCGCCGGTCGCCCCCGCCCACTCCAGGCCGGCCCGCACCGGGCCCGCCAGTGCGTCGGCGGCCAGGATCATCGCCGCCGCGGTCCAGCTGCTGCGCTCGGCCGGGAAATGCGCCTGGTTGGCGAACTGCCAGCCGGTCCAGTAGGCGCCATCGCTGTCGCGCAACCGCTGGATGTCGCCGAACAGGGCCAGCGCCCGGTCCCGGTCGCCGATCGCGTCCAGCGCGAGCACCAGCTCACACGTCTCCGCGCCGGTCACCCATGGCTCGTCGGCCACGCACCGGACGCCCAGCCCCGGTGCCACGAACTGGGACCAGCCAGCCGCCAGCCGCTGGGCGGCGGCCGGGCCGCGGACGGCGCCGGCCAGCACCGGGTAGTACCAGTCCATCGAGAACCGGCTCTTGTCGGCGAACGCCTCCGGATGGCTGGCCACCACGTGCCCGAGCCGGCCCGCCGCCAGTTCCCAGTCCGGCTGCGGCTGCCCGGACCACTCGGCCAGCAGGGCCGCGCAGCGCAGGCTCTGGTAGATGCTGGCACAGCCGGCCAGCAGCGCATAGCTGGCCGGGCTGCCATCGGCGGTCCGTTCCCAGCTGATCTCGCCGCGCGCGGTCTGCAGATCGAGCACGAACGCGATGGCCCGGCGCACCGTGGGCCACATCGCCGCGGCGAATCCCGGATCCCCGGTAACCAGCAGTTCGTGCCAGACACCGACGGCCATATAGGCCACCTGGTTGCTGTCCGCGGCCGGATCGGTGACCCGGCCGTCCGGATCGGTCCGCTTGGGCCACGAGCCGTCGGCCCGCTGGCGCGACCGCAGCCAGCCAAACGCCTGCCGGGCCGGTTCCCGCAGCCCGCACACCGACAGTGCCATTGCGCATTCGGTGTGGTTCCAGGCGTCGATGTGGCCGTCGGGCCAGCCGATCGCGCCGGACGGCTGCTGCATGGCGGCGATGCTCTGGCCGGTGGCGAGCACCTCGCGGGCGGACAGGATGCCCGGCACGGCGGGCGCGCTCGGCTTCACGCCGCGGCGCGGGACACGATGGCGGGCTTGCGGGCGTAGATCACCAGGCTCTTGCCGATCACCGGGTTCAGCATCGCCTCGGCCAGCCGGGTGGGCGCGGGGTGCCGCATGATGTCCCACACCAGCAGCTGGTGGTACGCGCGAGCCAGCGGATGCGTGTCGTTGCCGACCCCGACCGCGCACTTGAGCCACCAGTAGGGCGAGTGCAGCCCGTGCGCGTGATGGTGGCCGCCCACCGCCAGCCCGGCCCGGGCGAGCTTGGCGGCCAGCTCGGCCCGGGTGTAGATGCGCACGTGGCCGCCGGGGACGTTGTGATACTCATCCGACAGCCGCCAGCAGATCCGCTCCGGCAGCCAGGCCGGCACCGTTACCGCCAGCAGCCCGCCCGGCCGCAGTACCCGTGCGATCTCGGCCAGCGCTCGCTGGTCGTCGGGGATGTGCTCGAGCACTTCCGCGGCGACCACCCGGTCAAAGACATCGCTGCCAAACGGCAGCGCCCGCGCATCCCCGGCCACCGGCCGGGCCTGTGCCGGGCCGGCCACCTCACCCGCCGCCCGCATGGCGGCGGTCATCGTGGCGACGGTGGCCAGTTCGGATGGGCTGGTGTCGCAGGCGATCACGTCGGCGCCGCGCCGGTAGGCCTCGTACGCGTGCCGCCCGCCGCCGCAGCCGAGATCGAGCACCCGGTCGCCCGGCCCGACCGGGAACCAGCGGAAGTCCACGGTCAGCATGGCGTGGCTCCCGGCCCGGCGGTCTTTTCCCGCCTGGCCGCGATCGCCTGGCGGTAGACGGCGACGGTGGCGCGGGCGACCGCGGACCAGGTATAGCGCTCCTGCACCCGCTGCCAGGCGGCAGCCGAGAGCCTGTCCCGCTCGGCTGGTGAATCCAGCAGCCTGCGCAGCGCGGCCGCCAGTTCCTCCGCGTCACCCGGCTCGACCAGGATGGCCGTATCACCGGTGACCTCGGGCAGGGCGCCGGTGCGGCTGGCCACCAGCGGGGTGCCGGACGCCATGTGCTCCACCGCGGGCAGCGAGAAGCCCTCATACAGCGAGGGCACGGCCGCGATCTGCGCGCTGGCCAGAAGTTCGGCGATGCCGGTGTCGCTGATGCCGTGCACGAACCGGACCTGGCTGCCCAGCGCGAGGTCGCTGGCCAGCCGCTCGGTCGGCCCGCCCGGTGCGGGCCTGCCAACCACGATCAGCTCGGCGTCCCGCTCGGCGGCGACCTTGCCGAACGCCTGCAGCAGCGTGGCCACGCCCTTGATCGGCGAGTCGGCACTGGCGACCGCGACGATCCGGCCCGGTACCCGGCTGTCCCGCGGGTGGAACAGCCGGGTGTCCACGCCCAGCGGGACGACGAGCACGTTGCCAGGCGGGGCGCGGAAGTCGCGCAGGATGTCCGCGCGGGAGGACTCCGACGCGGTCAGGATCGGGCCGCAGTGGCGGGCGACCCGGGCCTGCATGTGCACAAAGGAGTACCAGCGGCGCTTGCCAAACCTGGCCTTCCCGCGGCTGGCGGCCAGCTCGATCCGCCGGTCCACGCTGATCGGGTGGTGGATGCTGGTCACCAGCGGCAGCCCAGCCCGGGGCAGCCCGAGCAGCCCGTACCCGAGCACCTGGTTGTCGTGCACCAGGTCGAACTCGGCCCGCCGGGCCCGCAGGATCCGCCGCGCGCGCAGGCTGAAGGTGAGCGGTTCGGGGAACGAGCCGGAGCGCATGGCGGCGTACTCCAGCACGTCGATCCAGTCGCGGAACTCGGACGGGCGGGGGTTACGGAAGGGGTCGGGCTCCCGGTACAGATCCAGGCTGGGAACCATGCTCAGGACCGGCCCCGGCTCCAGCTCTGGGTAGGGCTGGCCGGAGAAAACCTCGACCTGGTGGCCGAGTGCGGCGAGTTCCCTGGACAGATGCCGCAGGTAGATCCCCTGGCCGCCGCAGTGCGGCTTGCTGCGGTAGGAAACCAGCGCGACGCGGAGCGGGCGAGGTGGGGTGACCACGCAGCTTCACCTTTCGTCCGCTTCCGCTGGCGGGTGATGGCCATGCCTGCTTGGCGCGAACATTACCACTGGGTACGCCGGCTGCCGCGGGCCGCTCCAGCGGCGTAGGCTGCCGCCGCATAGCCTGAGTGCGGCTGATGTGCGGCCGGTGCCGGCCGCGGACGGCGGGTGGAGGGCAGGCGATGGCGAGGCGTGCGCTGATTACCGGGATCACCGGGCAGGACGGGTCGTATCTGGCCGAGCACCTGCTGGCCGGGGGGTATGAGGTGTGGGGGCTGGTGCGCGGCCAGGCCAACCCGCGGGTCCGGCGGGTGCGCGAACTGCTCGGCGAGGTCCGGCTGGTCCGGGGCGATCTGCTCGATCAGGGCAGCCTCATCGCGGCGGTGGAGCGGGTGCAGCCGGATGAGGTCTACAACCTGGCCGCCATCTCCTATGTGCCGATGTCGTGGCAGCAGGCGGAACTGACCGGCGAGGTGACCGGGCTCGGCGTGCTGCGGGTGCTGGAAGCGATCCGGGTGTGCAGCGGGATCAGCGCGTCCCGCACCCCGGGGCGCGGCCAGATCCGGTTCTACCAGGCGTCGTCGTCGGAGATGTTCGGCCTGGTGTCCGAGTCACCGCAGACCGAGCGGACGCCGTTCCACCCGCGCAGCCCGTACGGGGTGGCCAAGACCTACGGTCATTTCCTGACCCAGAATTACCGCGAGTCGTACGGCATGTTCGCCGTGGCCGGCATCCTGTTCAACCACGAGTCGCCGCGCCGGGGCAGCGAGTTCGTGACCCGCAAGGTGTCGCTGGGGGTGGCCAGGATCAAGCTGGGGATGGAGCGCCAGCTGCGGCTCGGCACGCTGTCGGTGCGCCGCGACTGGGGATTCGCCGGCGACTACGTGCGGGCGATACACCTGATGCTGGCGGCCGACACCCCGGCCGACGTGGTGGTCGGCACCGGGGTGACCCACAGCGTGGAGGAACTGGTCGACCGTGCGTTCGGGGTGGCCGGCCTGGACTGGCGCGACCACGTGGTCGTGGACGCGGCGTTCGTCCGGCCAGCCGAGGTGGACCAGCTCTGCGCCGACCCGTCCACCGCGGTCAAGCAGCTCGGCTGGGAGCCGAAGGTGGGTTTCGACGAGCTGATCACCATGATGGTGGAGTCCGACCTGGCGCTGCTGTCCGGGCCCGGCGGGTACGGCGACGAGCCGTTCGGCCCGGACACCTGGTAGCGGGCTCAGACGGTGGCGCCGACCAGCCGCCCGATCAGGTAGGTGACGCCGGCCGCGAGCGCGCCGAGCAGCAGCTGCCGCAGCGCGCCGCGCAGGAACGGCCGGTCGGTGAGCCGGGCCACCAGCCCGCCGCCGGTGAACGCGGCCAGCGCGGCCAGCCCCAGCGCGGCGGCAAGCGAGTCGTAGCCGAGCAAATAGGGCAGCAGCGGGATGAGCGCCCCGACCGCAAAGGTGGCCAGCGAGGCAGCCGCGGCGGTCAGCGGCGAGGGCAGCTCGTGGGGGTCCACCCCCAGCTCTTCCCGGACGTGGACGCCGAGCGCGTGGTCGGTGTTGGCCGAGACCTGCTTGGCCACCCGGGCTGCCAGCTCCGGCTCGACACCCCACTGCTGGAAGGTGCCGGTCAGTTCCGCGAGCTCGGCCTCGGGATGGACCTCCAGCTCATGCCGCTCCTTGCGGACCTCGGCGGCAACCAGCTCGTTCTGCGACGAGACCGAGACGTATTCGCCGGTGGCCATCGAGAAGGCGCCCGCGGCCAGCCCGGCCAAGCCGGTGAGGATGATGATGTGCGACGCGCTGGCGCCCCCCAGGCCGGCACTGACCCCGGCACCGACCCCGGCGATCAGGGAGACATTGGTCACCAGGCCGTCCATGGCGCCGAACACGGCCGGCCGCAGCCAGCCGCCGGAGACGTCCCGGTGCTCGTGCCCGGGAACGGTGCTGTCGGTGTCGCTGGGCGCGGTCATCGGCTGTCCCTGGAGTCTGGAGTGGGCAGGGGGAGGGAACCAGCCCCGGTCACCCCATTATTCCCGATGGCATGACGGGGCGGCCGGGCCCGGCTGTGGGCCCGGCCGCCCGCGTGCTCAGCCGCCGTCAGCTCTTGGTCGCGTTGTACAGGAAGATATGGCCGATGGCGGTCGGGTAGGGGCCGTGGACGGTGTTGGCCCAGGCGGACAGATAGTTGTAGAAGTACGCGTAGATGATGGGCGTCTCGTTCAGCAGCAGGGTCTGCATCTGGCCGGCGATGGTGCGCTGGGTGGTCAGATCGGACGTCCCGATGTACTGCGCCGAGAGCTTGTCGTACTGGGAGTTCTTGAAGTGCGCCGCGTTCCAGGTGCCGCTGCCTTGCAGCGGCGCGGTCAGGAACACGTTCGGCACGCTGCGATGGCCGTAGTCGACCAGGCTCATCGTCGCGTCCAGCCAGTCGGAGTTGCCGAACGTCGCCTTGCCGTAGTAGGCGGCAGAGCTCTCGACCTTCAGGTTGATCGTCACCCCGATAGCCTTCGCGGACTGCACCACGATCTGCGCGAACTGCGGGATCTCCAGGAAGTCCTCGGTGATCAGTGAGGTGGTGAACCCGTTCGGGTGCCCGGCGGCCGACAGCAGCGACTTCGCCTTGGCGATGTCCTGTGCCCGTTGCGCGATGCTGGTGTCGGTCGAGGGGAACACCGGCGCGAACGGCGAATCGTTGCCGAGGTCGGCATACCCCTTGAAGAGCGCCTTGATGATGTCCGGGCGGGCGAGAGTGAGGGCTATCGCCTGCCGCACCCGCGGGTCGGTGAACGGCGCCTGGTCGTTGCGCATCGACAGCTCGCGGTGGGCGCTGGACTTCAGCTTGGTGACCGTGAACCCGCCGGTGAGCAGCTGCTCGCCACCGGTCACCGAGAACTGCCCGAGGACGTCGATGCTGCCGCTGGTCAGCGCCGGGATGGCCGGCGTCTGGTTCTTGTAGAAGGTGAACTGGGTTTCGGCGGGCAGCGCCTTGGTGCCCCAGTACTGCTCGTTGCGGGTGAACGAGGCGCCGACGGTCGGGGTGTAGCTCTTCAGCACGAACGGCCCGGTGCCGACAAACGTGCTCTGCCACTTCGCCGGGTCGTAGTTGTTCGGGATGATGATCATGTTGTAGTTGTCGGACGACGTCAGGTACGGGAAGTTCCCGTTGGGCGCCTCGAGGTGGAACGCGACGGTGGAACTGTCCACCTTCTGCACGCCAGCGGGCGTGAGCACGCCCTTGAACGCCGACAGGGCGTTGGCCGTGCTCCCCAGGCCGATCGTCTTGTAGCTGTACACCACGTCATCCGCGGTGAGCGGGCTGCCGTTGTGGAATTTCACGCCCTGGCGGATCTTGAAGGTCCACACGTCGGCGGTGGAGTTGGGTGTCCAGCTGGTGGCCAGCGCAGGCTTGAGGGTCAGGGTCTGGTCGGAGAAGGTCAGGTACTCGCCGGTCTGCGCGAGCATGTCCAGGCCGCCCTGGTCGGCCACCGTCACCGGGTTGATCGCCCCGGTCGGCACGACGATCCCGACCTTGATGGTGGCACCTGCCGCGCCCGTGCCGCTCGTAGACGGGCTGGAAGTCGAGCTCCCGCAGGCGGAAATGACGGCGCCGAGCACGGGGAGCGAAATGCCGACGAGGGCACCGCGGCGCAGCAGGTCCCGCCGGGACAGGCGGCCGGCCGCGTACTCGTCGATGATGTGGTTCGCGATCTCGCCCTGGCCTGCCCGGATCTGGTCGAGGCGATCGTGATCTATGTTCACTCGGATCCTCCCTAGTGAAACGCGCGGTAAGGCGCGAATCCAGAACAGCTAAGCCGGTGGATGCTCTCCTGTCACGTTGGTGGTTTCGGCGCGTTGCAGTATCCGCAGCTGATCGATGGGTATGTGGCAGCTCATCAGATGGCCCGGTGCGACCTCGGCCAGCGGGGGCTCGGTGGTCTCGCACACGCCGGTTGGCAGCCGCCGGGGACAGCGGGTATGGAAGACGCAGCCGCCCGGCGGGTTGGCCGCGGACGGGATCTCGCCTTCCAGCTTGATCCGCTCGGTGCGCTGCCCGTCGAGGCTGGGCACCGCCGAGAGCAGGGCTTCGGTGTAGGGGTGATGCGGCCCGGCGAAGACCGTCTCGGCGGGCCCGACCTCCATCACCCGGCCCAGGTAGAGCACGGCGATGCGGTCGGACAGGTACCGCACCACACCCAGGTCGTGCGAGATGAACAGGTAGCTCGCCTGCTCCTTGGCCTGCAGGTCGGCCAGCAGGTTAAGGATCGCTGCCTGTACCGACACGTCCAGCGCCGAGGTGGGCTCGTCGCAGACGAGCAGGCGGGGCCCGGGGCCGAAAGCGCGCGCGATCGCCACCCGCTGCTTGAGCCCGCCGGAGAGCTGGCTGGGGCGCAGCGCCAGGTGCCGCTCCTCCATCCGGACCGACCGGATCAGGTCGGCCACCCGTTCCCGGAGCCGGCTGCCGGACAGCCCGGCGAGCTTGGACAGTGGCCGGCTGATCAGGCGCCGGACGGTGTGGCGGCGGTTCAGCGCCGAGTCGGGGTTCTGGAACACGATCTGCACCGACTTGAGCTGGTCGCGCGAGCGGCGCCGGACGTCGGCGGGCAGCGGCTGCTCATCCAGTTCGATGCTGGCGCCCTGGTCGGGCGGGATGAGG
>Ga0318552_10000322_pt1 | contig 14113 bp, 7 predicted proteins | sample GRESIP082b2f20_FD_203516 | JGI IMG/M metagenome (GOLD analysis project Ga0318552, IMG submission 203516) | Tropical soil microbial communities from Luquillo Experimental Forest, Puerto Rico - GRE.SIPMG.082b2f20 | ecosystem: Environmental > Terrestrial > Soil > Tropical forest > Bulk soil...
CCCGGCGCGCAACGCACGGAAGTGGACCCGGGCGACCTCGCCGTCGCCCGCGATCCCGCTCGCGCGCGTGCCGAGCAGGGCGGCATCGATCATCCCGGGCGATCCGCTCAGCACCACGCCGCCCTGACCTTCGATGAAGCCGAGCGAGTGCATCTGCTCGGGGACGACCACCGCGGGATCCCAGGCGAGCCGGGCGGAGAAGCCCTGGAGCGACCCGGCGCCCGACAGGGTCAGCGGGACGTCGAACTCCTGGCCGGCTTCGACCAACGAGGGCGCCGAGACCGTGAAGCGCTCGCTCCCTCCCGATCCCGCGCGATGCGCGGCCAGGGAGGGCGACGCGGTCGGCGTGCCGTAGTTGCTCGCGAAGACGATGAGATCCTCGAAATTGATCTGCCCGTCCGTGAACGGCCGCGACGAAGGCGAGAGATCCACCGTGGGGCCGACGTCGAGATAGCCGACGCCCTGCGCCGCGATCTGCGCAGCACCGATTCCGTAATGCGCGCCGAGCAGCGAGATGTCCTCGTTCCACACGCGGTTGTTCCCCGCTCCCGCGGTGAGCCCATCCGAGACGTCACCGAGCAGATAATTCGGCGTGCCGGCGGTGAGGTTCGAAACCGGCGACCAGACGCCGAGCGCGTTGCGCCAGAATGCGACGTAGAACCACACGTCGCGCGTCGCCGGAACGTCGACCTGGCCGCTCCCGGTCACCGGGGTCAGCGTCCACGGCGCGGCGGGCGGATAACCCGGGATCGCCGGCACGCTGCCCCCCGCATCGTCGTACGCGGGATAGTGTCCGAACGGTGCGCGATACACCTGGATCGCGCTCGCGCCGGCGGGCGGGGTGAACGCGATCGCGAGACGCAGCCGTCCGCTCGTGTCGTTCCCGGTCAGCGACTGGCTCGACGCGAGGTCGGTGATCGCGGCGGGGACCGGGAGCACCTGGAGCGAGTACGCGCGCGCGCCGGAGCAGCCGACGGAATCCGTCGCGGTGATCGTGATCGCGAACGTCCCGCTCGCGGTCGGCGTGCCGGAGAGCGCGCCGGTCGCGGCGACGAGCGCGAGGCCCGGCGGCAGCGTCCCCGACGTCACCGCAAACGCATACGGCGCGATCCCGCCCGCGGCGCCGATCGTCTGCGCGTAACCAACGCCGACGCTCCCGACCGCGAGCGTGTCCGGGCTCACCGCGATCGCGGGGCACGTGGCGTCGAACGGCGCGCTCAGCACGGGACCGAGCGCTCCGGCGGTCGCGGAGAGATGGAGTCCGCTCCCGGGGGAATCCACCGTGAGCGTCGCGAACGTCGCGATGCCCTGCGCGTTGCTGGTCGCGGTCACGCCGCCGCCGAGCGATGGTCCGCCCTCGAGATCGAGCGTGACCGCGACGCCGGAGACCGGATTCGTGAGCGCGTCCGTCACGCGCACCGTGACGGCCGGCGTCAGGACCGTGCGAATCGGCGTGTTCGCCGGCTGCTGGACGAACGCGAGCGCCGCCGCCGTGCCGGAAGAGACCGTGAGATCGAACGCGTGCGACGTGAGCGCGCCCGCCGCATCCGCGAGCTGGACCGTGAACGTGCTCGTCCCGACCACGGTCGGCGTGCCACTCAGGATGCCGGTCGCCCCGGCGAGCGAGATACCGGGCGGCAACGTGCCGTCGATCACCGACCACGAAAGCGGCGCGGTGCCGCCGCTCGACGCCAGCGTCTGGCTGTAGGCGGTCCCCGCGGTCGAGCCGGGCAGCGACGTGGTGGTGATCTGCGGCGGCTCGGCGACCGGCACGTCGAACGCGTGCGTCGCCGTGTGCCCGTCCGCATCGGTCACCTCGAGCTCGAAGCTGTTCGCGCTCGCGCTCGCCGGCGTCCCGCTCACCCGTCCGGTCGCCGGATCGAGGACGAGCCCGGCGGGCAGCGCTCCCGCGCTCACGCTCCATGCGTACGGGGTCGCGCCGCCGCTCGCCTCCACGAGCTGGTCGTACGGCGTCCCCGCTGTTCCACCCGGGAGAGTTGCGGTCGTGATTTCGAGCGGCGCGAGCACGCGCAGCGAGAACTCCGCGGTCGCGGTGTTGAGATCCGCGTCGGTCGCCGTGACGATGAACGTCTGCGACTCGACCGCACTCGGCAGGCCGGTGATCGAGCCGTTGGACGCATCGAGCGCGAGCCCGGCCGGCAGCTGCCCGCTCGTCACCGACCACGTGTAGGGCGCGGTGCCGCCGGTCGCGGCGAGGCTCGCGGAATACGCGACGCCCTGCGTGCCATCCGGGAGCGGCGAGCCGGTCGTGATGGTGAGTCCGCCGGATGAGGCGTGCGCGATCGGCGCAAAGCCGACGGCCGCCAGCGAGGCAAACTGAATTGCGCGCACGAAAGCCCGGCGCGCGACGCCGAACGGCGCGCCACGGCCGGCGGTCCCTCCGCCTGAACTGTGCGCTCCTCCATATCGTTTTCCAGGGATGCGCGCTGACGGTCGTGCGGCCGAGGCCATCATGGTTGCGATTCCTGTGGATGAGGACAGGCTCGTGGACCGGGCGGTCGCATGCGCCGTCTCCGGCCCTGCTCAGGGGGACGAGCACGGGGGGCCGGGCCTTCCGGTGGCTTGAATTCTATCCGATCGGCGGCCTCCCCGCACCGGCGAACCGAGAGCGCGATCACGCCCTGCCTGCCGCAAGCGGCGAGGCCCCCGTGCTGGGCACGGAGGCCTCGTTCCGGTCAAGCACCGGCCCGTCCGGGCGCCGGATCGATCAGCGGTACGTCGCCTTGATCTTGCCCCAGGTGGACGAGTGCGCCGGGGTCGGGCGGACCGACTGCAGGTTCAGCACGACGCTGTTGAACGTGCTGCTCGCGCCGGACGGATTCGTCGCCTCGAAGCATTCCCAGTAGTCGCCGGGCGTCGCGTTGCTCGCATACGTCAGCGCCTGCGCGCCCGGATTGCGGAAGTCCTGCCCGTAGCGAATCGCGCCGGCGGGCAGCTGGATGTAGAACGCGAAGTCGTTCTGATTGACTCCGAGGTAGGTCACCGAGCCCTGGAACACACTGGACTGATCGAACGTATTGACGGTGAGGTTTCCGCCGCCGAAGTGCAGCGCCGCGAACCAGCCCGGCACCGCCGCCGCCGGGAAGATCAGGTCCAGCGCCGGAACTGCATCCGCGCCGTTGTATACGCCGATGTTGCTCCCGATGCCCGAACCGTTCTCCAGCATGAGCGTGAAGTCCGTGTTGCCCGTGATCGACGTCGAGAACGTCTGGGCATCCAGCTGATCCGTGAGGCAGTTGATGCCGACGTCCACGACGTTCAGATAGCCCTGAAGCGGAAGGCTGGCGAACACAATCTGCGGCGCGCGAAGCGGGAACGCGGCAAAGGCGCTCGTGGAAGCGAGCGCGATGACCGCGAGTGCGACGGTCGCCGATGCTGGGATGAGCCTCCGTAGCCGTTGTACCATGATGTGATCCTCCCGCGAGCTTCGTGCTCGAGACGTGACGATCGGTACGGCGCCGCGTAGATCGAACCGGACGAATCGGCCTCAGCAGTCCCATGCTGGGGGTCACGGGGACTCTACGGGCGTCAATCCGGGGCCGCTACCTTGTGAACGACTGTCCCATCGGGTCCGAAGGGGGTCAAGTAACAATTCCGTGATCATTTTTGACCAGCCGGGTTTCCGCGCCCAGCGCGTCGCGAGGTCCGCCGGGCGCAACGGTCCGGCTGCCGGAATGAGTTTCGCGATGACCCCCTGAAGTTCAGGCGGCTCAAACCTGCGCGCCGAGATGCCGCACGACGAATCGCGCGCGACTCATCGGGGCGCTCCGGCGCCGAGCCGGCGCAGGCCCGCCTCCGCGCGTGCGTAGCCCGGACGCAGCGCGAGCGCGCGGCGGTACTCGGCCACCGCGGCCGCGACATCGCCGCGTTCGGCGAGCACGTCCGCGAGATAGGCATGCGCGATCGCGTCGTCCGGATCGAGCCTGAGCGCCTCGCGCAGTTCGGCCTCCGCTTCGGCGAAACGCGACTCTTCGGCGCGCGCGATGCCGAGGCTGCGATGCGCGTCGCCGAAATCCGGCTTCAGCCGGATCGCCTCGATCAGGTGCGGGATCGCTTCGTCCGTGCGGCCGAGCTGGGCCAGGGCGAGCCCGAGATTGCCCTGTGCGAGCGCATAGCTGGGTTTGATCTTGACCGCCCGATCGTAAAGCATCATCGCCCGTTCCGTGTTTCCGTTCACGTGCCACTCGATGCCGAGCTCGGTGAGCGCCTCGTAGTTATCGGCCGTCACCCGCGCGGAGTGCTCGAACAACGTGAAGCCGTCGCGCCAGTAGTCGAGCTGCCGCGACGTGACCGCGGCACAGGCCGCGAGCGCGACCAGCGCGGCGGCGGCTGCCGGCAAGGTGCGGGAGCGGAATCCCGGCAGCTCCGGAACCCAGAACGCGGCGATCAGCGCGAGTCCGGTCTGAGGGATGTACGTGTAGCGGTCGGCGAGCGCCTGTCCCCCGACCTGGATGAGCCCGATCACCGGCAGCAGCGTGATGACGAACCAGCCCCAGCCGACCGCGACGTAGGGGCGCGAGCGCCGGACGCGCCAGGCGAGCGCCGAGATTCCCGCGACGACGAGCGTCGCGAGCCCGATCGCCGCGGGCGCCGGAGCCCGCCACGGATAGAACAGCGCGAGCGGATGCGGCCAGACGGACTTCCCGATGTACGCCGCCACCGACGTGAGCGCGTTCGCAACCCTGAGGCCGGGCGGAATCGCCTCGGTCGAGATCACGGCGCCGCCCGCACGCTGCGCGATCACGGTGATGACGCCCGTCGCGGCGGCGAGCGCGACCAGCGGCAGTTTCTCGACGACGAGCCGCGCGGCGGACCCGCCCGCGAATCCAGCCGAACCGGCTGCCACCGGTGTGCGCCCGGGCGGGTCCCAGCGCCGCAACGGCCACACGTCGAGGAGCAGCAGGACGAGCGGCAGCGTGACCGCCATCGGCTTCGACTGCAGCGCAAGCGCGAATCCCGCCACCACGAGCACGTACGGCCCCGCGCGCGGACGCTTCGCGTAGTCCGCGTACGCAAGCAGCGTCAGGAACCAGAACAGGCCGCACAGCACGTCCTTGCGCTCCGAGATCCAGGCCACCGATTCGACGTGGAGCGGATGCAGCGCGAACACCCCCGCGACGAACGCGGACCGCCCTCGCGCTCCGGTCATGCGGAGCCAGGCCGCGAACGCCGCCAGCGCGGCGGCCATGTGGAGCGCGACGCTCATCAGGTGATGTCCGCCCGCGTGCTCGCCGAAGCACTGCCAGTCCGCCATGTGGGAGAGCCAGGTGAGCGGATGCCAGTTCGCGGCCTGGATCGAGGTGAACGCCCAACGCAGGCCCTCGATCGAAAGTCCGGCGCGCACGTGCGGGTTGCGCGTCACGTACGCGGGGTCATCGTAGTGCAGGAACTGAAAGCCAGAGACCCTTGCGTAGATCGCGAGGGTGGCGAGCGAGAACGCGGCGGCGAGAAGCGCCGGAGGGGCGGACGAACGCGGCGCCGGCCCGGGCCGGGACGCGGGAGATCGCACTGCAATCCTCGGGGCGGGCATGTCGCGCCGAGTATGGCCAAACCAAACTCCGGTGGCCAGCCGGAATCGTTTGGGAACGCCGCTCCCGAGCGGTTAGTCTTCTGCGTTCGCCGGACGACGGGACGCGCGCGTCGCGGACGCAGTGCGTTCCATCCCGACCGCTCGCCTCACCTGGAGGATCGAATGAGATTCCTGCGCGCCGTGCCGCTCGGCCTGCTGCTCGCGTCCACCGCATTCGCCGCGACCGCGCCGCCCGCGGATCCCTACCTCTGGCTCGAATCCGTGACCGGAAAGCAGGCGCTCGACTGGGTGGCGAAGCAGAACAAGATCAGCACGCACGAGCTGGCCGAGTCGCCGCAGTTCAAGGCGATGGACGAGCGCTTTCTCACGATCCTGAACTCGAACGAAAAGATCCCGTACGTCGTGAAGCGCGGGGACTACTACTACAACTTCTGGCGCGACGCGCAGCACGAGCGCGGCCTGTGGCGCCGCACATCGCTCGACGAGTACCGCAAGGCCTCCCCCGCGTGGGAAACGGTGCTCGATCTCGATTCGCTCGGGAAGGCCGAGAACGAGAGCTGGGTCTGGCACGGCGCGGACGCGCTCCCGCCGGACTACGCCCGCTGCCTGATCTCCCTGTCACGCGGCGGAGCGGACGCGAACGTCGTGCGCGAGTTCGACGTGACGACGAAGTCGTTCGTGAAGGGCGGATTCGAGGTCCCGGAGTCGAAGAGCGACGTGGGCTGGCTCGACCGGGATCACCTCTATGTGGGGATGGCGTTCGACTCCACGACCATGACGACCTCGGGCTACGCGCGCATCGTCAAGCAGTGGACGCGCGGCGAGCCGCTCTCGAGCGCGACGCTGGTGTACGAGGGAAAGGCGTCCGACGTCGCGGAGGGCGCGTACCGCGATCACACCCCGGGATTCGAGCGCGACTTCGTGGCTCGCGGCATCACGTTCTACTCGAACGAGATGTTCCTGCGCCGCGACGGCAAGCTCATCAAGATCGAGAAGCCCGATGACGCGGATGCGAGCGTGTGGCGCGAGTGGCTGCTGATCCAGCTGCGCACCGACTGGGACGTGAACGGCCGCACCTACCCCGCCGGCGCCCTGCTCGCGGCGCGGCTCGACGACTTCATGGCCGGGAAGCGCGATCTTTCGATGCTGTTCGAGCCCACCGACCGCCGGTCGCTCGCAGGCTACTCGCCCAGCCGCAGCGCCATTCTCATCGGTGCGCTCGACAACGTGCGGAGCCGGGTGAGCGTGGCGAAGTTCGTGAACGGGCAGTGGACGAGCGCGCCCGTCGAGGGTCTGCCGGAATTCGGGAACATCGACGCGAGCGCAGTGGACCCGCTCACCTCGGACGATTTCTGGCTGACGATCACGGATTTCCTGACCCCGACGAGCCTCGCGCTCGGCCACGTGAGCGGCGGCGCGCCCGAGAAGCTCAAGCAGACGCCGGCGTACTTCGATGGGAGCAAGTCGGTCGTGAGCCAGCACGATGCGGTCTCGAAGGACGGAACGCACGTCCCCTATTTCGAGGTGGACCCGAAGGACCTGGCGCTCGACGGCAGCGCTCCCGCGCTGCTCACCGGCTACGGCGGATTCGAGATTCCGGTGCTGCCGACCTACAGCGGCATCCAGGGCAGCGGCTGGATCGAGCGCGGTGGCGTGCTGCTGGTCGCGAACATCCGTGGCGGCGGCGAGTTCGGCCCGCGCTGGCACGAGGCGGCGCTCAAGGCGAACCGCCCGCGCGCTTACGAGGATTTCATCGCGGTCGCGGAGGACGCCGTGCGCCGCAAGGTCACGAGCCCGAAGCATCTCGGCTGCCTCGGCGGCTCGAACGGCGGCCTTCTCGTGGGCAACATGCTGACGCGCCGGCCGGATCTGTTCGGCGCGATCGTGTGCGAATCACCGCTGCTCGACATGCGCCGCTATCACAAGCTGCTCGCCGGCGCGTCGTGGATGGGCGAGTACGGCAACCCGGATGATCCCAAGGAATGGGCGTTCATCCAGGGCTTCTCGCCGTACGCGAACGTGAAGAAGGACGTGAAGTATCCGCGCACGCTGTTCACGAGCTCGACGCGCGACGACCGCGTGCATCCCGGACACGCCCGCAAGATGGTCGCGAAGATGGAGGCGCAGGGACACGACGTCCTCTACTACGAGAACGTCGAGGGCGGACACGCCGGTTCCGCGAACAACAAGCAGACCGCGTTCATGTCGGCGCTCGCCTACCAGTTCCTGTGGAACCAGCTCGGCCCGCCCGCGCACACCGCCCCGCTCGATGCGCCGGTCGGGGCGTCGAAGCGCTAGCGGCGCGCAGTCCGGACCACGCCGGTCAGCTGCGGCCCATGCGGCGCAGGTACTCGCGGTCCCAGGCCGCGGGCATGCTCTCCCGCGCCGAGTACGGGCCGGGCTGGTAACGGCGTGAGCCGATGCCGAGCTGGCTCTGTTCGACGATGTCCCAGTCCTGCCGGTTCGTGAGGTCCCAGAAGTCGACCGCATCCCGGATGTTGTTCGCGGGATCCGCGAGCGTCCCGGGGTGGAACAGCCATTCCGACTCGACGCGCGTCCGGTCCACGTCCACCGGGGTCACGAGATAGTAGTTCACGTAATCCGGGTGCATGCTGAGCAGCAGGTTCGGCAGGATCGTGTAGTAGAACGCGCGGGTCCGATCCTCGCCGGGGAGCTGGTCGCTGACGAGGTGCCCGCAGGCCCGTCCGCTCATGGTCGCGCTCTGGTTCGGCGGCTTGATCTCCATGTAGCCGCCGAGCACCGGGCCCTCCGTGAGATCGTTCGCCCCGCTCTGGTACGGGAGGACGGTGGCGAGCTTCGGGTGGATCGTCGGGCAGTGCAGGCACTCGGAGTAGTTCTGGAACACGAGCTTCCAGTTCGCGCGCACGTCGTACACGACGCGATGTCCGACCGCGAGCCCGGGCAGCCCGAAGCGCGCGAAGCGTCCCGCGAGCGCGGCGTACTCCGTCTCGAACGGGCGCGGATCGAGCGCCACGTTCACGAACAGGAAGCCCTCCCACTCCGCGAGCGCGGCCTGGTGCAGCGGATACTCGGCCTTGTCGAAGCCCGGAACGTCCTGCATGTGCGGCGCGCCGATCAGCCGCCCATCGGTGCCGTACGTCCAGGCGTGATACGAGCACTGGATCGTCTCGCCGAAGCGCCCCGCGGCCTCGCGGCAGATGCGCGTGCCGCGGTGACGGCAGACGTTGAAGAACGCGTGCAGCGTGCCCGCCGAATCGCGCACGATCAGGATGGATTCGCCCGCAATCTCGCGCACCAGGAACTCGCCCGGCTGCGCGACGGCGGAGGCGCGCCCGGCGCAGTTCCATCCGGTCGCGACGATGCGCTCCCGCTCGTCCGCGAGAATCGCGGGCGACGTGTAGTACTCGCGCGGCAGCGTGCGCGCGCCCGCGCGATACGACGAGGTGGTGCGCTGGAACGTGGACATGCGATCGGCTACCCCTTTCGAAGCTCCGCGATCATCCGGCGCGCGGCGAGCCAGCCCGCTCCCCCGAGGATACCCGGACCAGGATGGCTTCCGGAGCCGCCGAGATAGAGCCCGCCGATCGGCGTCCCGTGCCCGCCCCAGCCGGCCAGCGGGCGCATGAAGAGGATCTGATCGAGCCCGAGCTCGCCCTGCGAGGACGCGCCGTCGCGCAATCCGAACGTGCGCTCGAGATCGTGCGGCGTCCAGACGACCTGGTGCCGGATGCGTGCGGTCGTGCCGGGCAGCATCTCCTCGATCCGGCGCGTGACGCGCTCCGTGAGCGCCGCGGCGCGCGCGGCATCCCACGCGTCGCCCGGCTTCAGGCGATACGGCGCGTACTGGACGCGCGCGACGAGCACGTGCTTCCCGGCCGGCGCGAGCGCGGGCCAGTGCAGTGACGGCACGCAGAGCTCGACGTGCGGCACCTCGGACATCGCGCCGTACTTCGCGGCATCCGCCGCGAGCTCGAGCGTCCGCAGGTCCGGGCTCAGCGACAGCACGCCCGTGAGCGCCTGCGCGGGATCGCCATCGCGGACGTCCGGGAGCGCATCGAGCGCGCACAGCATGTAGGCCGTGCAGCCGCGATGGCGCAGGTTCAGCGCCGCGTGGATGAATTCTGGATCGAGCCAGACCGGATCCACCCATTCCAGCAGCGTCGTGGCCGGGCTCGCGGTCGAGAGCACCGCGCGCGCAGGCAGCCGCTCGCCGCGCTCGAGGACGACGCCCGACACGTGGTCGTTCGCGACGTCGATCGCGGACACGGCGGCCCCGCAGCGGATCGAGACCCCGGCGGCCCGCGCGGCGCCTTCCGCGGCGCGCGCGAACGCACCCGGCCCCTCGCGGAACGCCGGCCTCCCGCGCAGCGCGCCCGCGGGCGCGCCGACGAGGTGATGCAGCAGCACGAATCCCGTCCCGCCGGAGCGCGGCCCCTGCGCGTGATCGAGGATTCCGCCGGTCGCGACGGCGGCCTTGAGCGGCGCGCTCTCGAACGTGTCGTCGAGCAGCTCCATCACCGAGAGCGGCGGCGTGCGCAGGAATTCCACCATGTTCTCGCGCCCGAGGCTCCGGTAGCGCCGGCCGAGATCGAGCAGCGGCCACAGCTCGCGCGGCGAGGACGCGCTGATGTCCGGCGCCGGCGCGAGATACAGCGCCTCGAGGAATCCCGCGAGCGCCCGCATGCGGGTCGCGAACGCAGGCCACTTCGCGGCGTCGGCGGCGGAATGGCCGCGGATCGCCTCGGCGCCGGCGGCCGGCGCGGCGGGGATCGTGAGCCGCCGCCCCGGCTCGATCGCGACGCGGAGCGGCGCGGACTCCAGGGCGCGCGCCGGCGCTCCGATGCCGAGCGCGCGCGCGACCGGATCCGGGACCCAGCCGGAATCGAGCGCGAGCGGCGCCGCGTGGAATCCCGGCGCGAACTCGATCGTGCGCGCGCGGCCTCCCACGCGGTCGTGGCGCTCGAGCAGCGTCACCGGGAGCCCGGCGCGCGCGAGCAGCGTCGCGGCGGCGAGCCCGTTCGCGCCGCCGCCGATCACGATCACGCCGCGCCCGCTCACGAAGCCGCCCGCAGGATCTGCAGCGCCGCGAGCCGTCCGGACGCCCCCATGATGCCGCCGCCCGGGTGCGTGCCCGCGCCGCACTGCCAGTAGCCGCGGATCGGCGTCCGGTACTTCGCCCACTCCGGCACCGGGCGCAGGAAGAACAGCTGCTGGAGCGCGAGCTCGCCCTGGAAGATGTTGCCCTCGGAGAGCCCGGTGATGCGCTCGATGTCGTCCGGGGTCAGCACCTGGCGATGCAGGATCAGCGATTCGAGATTCGGCGCGTAGCGCGCGAGCGTCTTCACGACCGCGTCGCCGAACGCCTCGCGGCGCGCGTCGTTCCAGCCGCCGTTCAGCCGGTACGGTGCGTACTGCACGAAGATGCTCATGACGTGCTTCCCGGGCGGCGCCATCTGCGGATCGATCATCGAGGGAATCACGACGTCCATGTACGGGTGGCGCGAGAACTCGCCGTACTTCGCGTCGTCGTACGCGCGCTCGAGGTATTCGAGGCTCGGGCTCACCGAGATCGCGCCGCGCAGGTGCGGCCCCATCCCCGGCAGGCACGTGAAGTCCGGCAGGCCCGAGAGCGCGAGGTTCACCTTCCCGGACGAGCCGCGGAACTTGTAGCGACGGACGCCGTCCACGAGCGGCGCGGGGAGCGACTTCGCGTCGAGCAGCTTCGTGAACGTGAGGCGCGGATCGAGGCCCGAGATCACGATCGGGGCGGTGAGCTCCTCGCCGCTCGCGAGCGCAACCCCCGTCACCTCGTCACCGCGCACGAGCACGCGCTCGACGGCGGCGCCGGTCCGGATCTCCGCGCCGTGCGCGCGCGCCGCCCGCGCGATGGTCTGACTGATCGCGCCGGTGCCGCCCTTCTGGAATCCCCACGCCCGGAACGCCCCGTCGATCTCGCCCATGTAATGGTGGAGCAGCACGTACGCGGACCCGGGCGAGCGCGGCCCGAGGAACGTCCCGATGATGCCGCTCGCGGACTTCGTGGCCTTCAGCGCGTCGAACTCGAACCATTCGTCGAGGTAGTCGGCGCTGCTCATCGTCATGAGCTTGTGGAGCGCGTGGAAGCGCTCCGGCCCGAGCGAGCGGAAGTGCCCGCCGAGGCGCAGCAGCCCGCCGAGGTCCGCAGGCGCGAGCGACGCCGGATCGGGCGGCACCATGCCGAGGATCGGCTTCACCGCCATCGCCATGTGATGCATCAGGCGGCCGAACACGACCGCCGCGTCCGCATCGCGCGGGCTGTGGCGGGCGAGCTCGCGCCGGGTCTCGTCGGGGTCGGCCCACGAGCCCAGATAGTCCCCGTTGTCGAGCGGCGTGATCGTGCTCTCGAGCGGCAGGATCTGGAGCCCGTGCGACGGCAGGTCGAGATCGCGGATGATCTCGGGCCGGAGCAGGCTCACGACGTACGAGAACACCGAGAACTTGAAGCCCGGGAAGATCTCCTCGGTGACCGCCGCGCCGCCCACGAGCGGCCGGCGCTCGAGCACCAGCGTCTTCCGTCCCGCGCGCGCAAGGTAGGCCGCGGCGACGAGGCCGTTGTGCCCGCCGCCCACGATGATCGCGTCGTAGCGCGCGGCGCTCATGCCTTCTTCCGCTCGGGATCGAAGAACGGGAGCTTTCGCACCACGGTGTCCGCGCGCTCGCGGCGGTGCTCGACGGTCACCTCGAGCTCGACGTGCGTGCCGGGCGCGAAATGCGGCGCGCGCAGGTGCGCGAGCGCGAGCGACTTCTTGAGCAGCGGCGACCAGCAGCCGCTCGTCGCGTAACCGATCTGCGCGCCCTCGCGATAGACCGGTGCGCTCGCACGCCACGCGACGTTCGGGATCTGCGGCGGCAGGCCGTGCGCTGCGAACAGGCGCTCGAACGACCCCCACTCGACCTCGAGCCCGACGAAACCCCACGCCGGACCGCGCGGCCGCTCCGCGGCCAGCGCGCGCCGCCCGTTGAACGGCCCCTTGGTCGCGCTCACCGCCCAGCCGAGATTGATCTCGAACGGCGACGACTTGCGGGCCTCGATCAGCGCGTGATGCGCCGAAAAGTAGTCCACGTCCATCATGATGAGCCCCGCCTCGATGCGCGCGAGATCGAGCGCCCACACCCCGGCCGGGGTCAGGCCCCACGGCGTCCCGACCTCGATCAGCGCATCCCACAGGTCGACCGCGCGCGCGGCGTCCACCCAGATCTCGAAGCCCAGGTCGCCGGTGTAGCCGGTGCGCGAGATCGAGACCGGGATGCCGCGGATCGCGCCCTCGATCATGCGGAAGTACTTGAGCGGGGCGAGATCGCGCGCGGCGGCGGCGGAGAGGATGTCGCGCGACAGCGGGCCCTGGAGCGAGAGCGCCGCGAGCGACTCGGACACGTCCTCGATCATGACGTCGAGGCGGTGCGCGTTGAGGTGGAGCCAGCGCAGCGAGGAATCCGCGCTCGTGAACCGGTACGCGCGCTCCCCGACGCGTGTGACCGTGCCGTCGTCGATCACCTTGCCGGCCGCGTCGCACCACGGCGTGTAATAGACCTGGCCGACCGCGAGCTTCGTCATGTCCCGGGTGATGGTGCGATCCAGCAACCGCAGCGCGTCCGGGCCCTCGATCCGGTACTTGTAAAGCGGCGAAGCGTCCATCAGTGCGGCCGCGCTGCGGATCGCGGCGTACTCGCGGTCGGGATGCGGGTCGTACGCGCTCGCCATCTGATAGCCGGCCCAGCGGCGCCAGGTCTGGGCGCGCACGAGCGCCGACGTGCGCGGATGGAACGGAGTGGTCTTCAGCATGGGAGCGCGCAGTGTGCCGAAATCCGCTAGTCTGGGCAACGTGGTCCGAATCGAACCCTCGGAGATGAACCCCGACGATCGTGCCCGCCGGCCGGCGCGCCGGCCGGGCATGTTGTTCGTCGTGATCACGGTGCTGCTCGACGTGATCGGGTTCGGGCTCATCATCCCGGTCCTCCCCGCGCTGCTCGTCCAGCTCACCCGGCTGCCCGTGAACGCGGCCGCGATCGACGGCGGCTGGCTCGCGTTCACGTACGCGGCGATGCAGTTCGTGTGCGCGCCGCTGCTCGGCAACCTCTCGGATCGGTTCGGACGGCGCCCCGTGTTGCTCGCGGCGGTCGGGGCGTTCGGCGTGGACTACCTGTTCATGGGGTTCGCGCCGACGCTCTCGTGGCTGTTCATCGGTCGCACGATTTCCGGCATGGCCGGCGCGTCGTTCACGCCGGGGTATGCGTACGTCGCGGACATCAGCCCGCCCGAGAAGCGCGCGCAGAACTTCGGGCTGATCAGCGCCGCGTTCGGCATCGGATTCATCGTCGGGCCCGCGCTCGGCGGCCTGCTCGGCGGGCTTGGTCCGCGCGCTCCATTCTTCGCCGCGGCGGGACTGAGCCTTGCGAATTTCATCTACGGAATCTTTCTGCTGCCGGAGTCGCTGCCGCCGGAGCGCCGCCGTCCGTTCGACTGGAAGCGCGCGAATCCGCTCGGCACGCTGGTCGCGATGCGGCGCCACCCGGTCGTACTCGGCACGCTCGGCGCCATGT
>Ga0318552_10000323_pt1 | contig 14110 bp, 10 predicted proteins | sample GRESIP082b2f20_FD_203516 | JGI IMG/M metagenome (GOLD analysis project Ga0318552, IMG submission 203516) | Tropical soil microbial communities from Luquillo Experimental Forest, Puerto Rico - GRE.SIPMG.082b2f20 | ecosystem: Environmental > Terrestrial > Soil > Tropical forest > Bulk soil...
CGCTGGCCCAGGTGCTGGAGAAGCGGACGCTCTCCGCGCAGAAAGGGACGACCGCGGCATCGTGGCTGGCGAAGAAGCGGGACCAGTTCGAGGTGAACGCCGAGATCGTCGAGGTCGGGAGCTACGCCGAAGGCGTCGACCGCGTGATGGCGGGCAAGACCGACGTGCTGTTCGGCGACCGCGCGATCCTGCTCGAGTCTGCAGCGAGCAGTGCGCATCCCGGCGACCTGGTCGTGCTCTCGCGGCAGTACACCTACGAGCCGATCGCGCTGGCGTTCGCGCGCGGCGACGACGACTTCAGGCTGCTGGTGGATCGCACGCTGTCGAAGCTCTACCGCTCCGGCAGGATCTTCAACACCTACACCCAGTACTTCGGCGAGCCGGACGACACCACACAGTCGTTCTTCCGCTTCGTCGCGCTGCCCGACTGACTCGCGCCGAGCCGTGAGCGCGACGTCGACCGCAGTGGGTGCGAGCGCCGAGACCGGCGCGCAGAGTCACGAGAAGAGCCTCGGGCTCGCGACCTGCACCGCCCTCGTGGTGGGCAACATGATCGGCTCGGGCTTCTTCGTCGCCCCGGCCGCGCTCGCGCGCTTCGGCACGACGGCGCTGGTCGGCTGGGCGGTGATGGCGTTCGGCGCGATCTGCCTGGGCATCGTGTTCGCGCGGCTCGCCCGCATCGCCCCGGCGACGGGCGGTCCGTACGCCTACACGCGCATGGGCTTCGGCCGCTTCGCCGGCTTCATGATCGCGTGGGGCTACTGGATCTCGATCTGGGCGTCGCTGCCCGCGATGGCGGCGGCGCTGGTTGGCTACCTGGCCTCGCTGTTCCCGGTCCTCGCCGTACACAAGCTGCTGGCGCTGGGGATCGCGCTCGGAGCGATGTGGGGCGTCGCCTTGCTGAACATGCGGGGTGTGAAGGAGGCGGGGCTCTTCGCGGCGGTGACCACCTACACCAAGCTCGTGCCGTTCACCGCGATTGCGCTCTTCGGCCTGCTCTGGGTCAACTGGCACACCTTCGACACGCTGAACCCGACCGACCTGCCCTTCCTCTCCGCGCTGGCCGGAACGGCGCCGCTCACCATGTTCGCGTTCCTCGGCATCGAATCCGCGACGGTGCCCGCGGGCGACGTGATCGACCCGCGGCGCACGATCCCGCGCGCCACGGTGCTGGGCACGGTGATCTCCGCGACGATCTACATCCTGGGCACGACCGTGGTCATGGGCGTGATCCCGCGCGAGACGCTGATGCACTCCTCGGCGCCGTTCGCCGACGCCGCGCGCGCGATGTGGGGCGAGTGGGCGGCCGTGGCGATCGCGCTCGCAGCGATCGTCTCGTCGCTCGGCGCGCTGAACGGCTGGACGCTGATGCTCGCGCAGGTGCCGATGGCGGCTGCACAAGACGGGGCGATGCCGCCGATCTTCGGCCGGCTCTCGTCGCGTGGCGTGCCCGCGCAGGGTCTCGCGCTCTCGATCGCACTGTCGACGCTGCTGGTGCTGCTCAGCATCTCCGGCACGTCGGCGTTCGTCGCCTTCTACAACCTGATCGTCAACCTCTCCACCGACGCCGCGATGCTGCCGTACGTGTTCTGCTCGGTGGTCGAGGCGGTGCTGTTCGTGAAGCGGCGGCCGATCTCGCGCGCGCTGCGCATCGGACCGTTCATGCCGGTCGCGATCGTGGCGTTCGTGTTCTCGCTGGGCACGATCTACGGCGCGGGCGCGGAGGCCGGCATGTGGTCGCTGATCCTGATCATGCTGGCGGCGCCGATCTGGATCCGCCTCTCCGCGCCCGAAGCCGGAGCCCACGCGGAGAGTCGGATCGAAGACTAGGGCCGACACACACACCCCAGGAGGACCCCCCGATGATCGGACGCGCGCAGAAGATCATGAAGCGGCGGCTCTTGTTCGTCGACGACAAGCTGGCGCATCGCGAGACCGCCGGCGGGCGCGCCGCACGAGAGCTCGCCGAGGAGCTGGAGCGGCGCGACGTCGAGGTCGTCGAAGCAGTGACCTACCTCGACGGCGAGGCGGTGGTCGTCTCCGACGCCACGATCGACTGCATCTTCCTCGACTGGAACCTCGGCACGAACGACACCAACTCGCACGAGCAGGCGCTGGAGCTGCTCCGCACCATCCGCAAGCGCAACTCTGCGATCCCCGTCTTCCTGCTCGCCGACCAGGCGGTGCGACACACGGTGACGCTCGAGGTGATGCAGCTCGCCGACGAGTCCGTCTGGATGCTCGAGGACACCGCCACGCTGATCGCGGGCCGCGCGCTGGCCGCGATCCGCCGCTATCTCGACAACCTGGTGCCGCCCTTCACCAAGGCGCTGGTGCGCTACAACGAGGTGCGCGAGTACTCCTGGGCCGCGCCCGGCCACCAGGGCGGCGTCGCCTTCACCAAGTCGCCCGTCGGACGGATGCTGTTCGACTTCTACGGCGAGAACCTGTTCCGCACCGACACCGGGATCGAGCGCGGCGCGCTGGGCTCGCTGCTCGACCACTCCGGCCCAGTGAAGAAGTCGGAGGAGTACGCGGCACGCGTGTTCGGCGCGCACCGCAGCTACCACGTGCTGGTCGGCACCTCGGCGTCGAACCGCACCATCGCGAGTGCAGTGGTCGGCGACAACGAGCTGGCCCTGTGCGACCGCAACTGCCACAAGTCGATCGAGCAGAGCCTGATCCTGTCCGGCGGCATCCCCGTGTTCTTCACGCCCACGCGCAACCGCTACGGCATCATCGGGCCGATCCCGCCCGAGCAGTTCGAGCCGCGCGCGATCAAGAAGAAGATCGACGAGCACCCGCTGCGCAAGCAGGCGGTCGACGCGAAGCCGGTCTACGCGGTGGTCACCAACAGCACCTACGACGGCATGTGCTACGACGCGGAGCGCGTGCAGGCGCTGCTCGACAAGAGCGTGGACCGCATCCACTTCGACGAGGCCTGGTACGCCTACGCCCGCTTCAACCCGATGTACGCGGGGCGGCACGCCATGCGCGGCGACCCGGCCGACCACCCGAAGAACGGCCCGACTGTCTTCGCGACCCATTCCACGCACAAGCTCCTGGCCGCGCTGTCGCAGTCCTCGTACATCCACGTGCGCAACGGCCGCAACCCGATCGACCACCATCGCTTCAACGAGTCCTACTGCATGCAGGCCACCACCTCGCCGCTGTACGCGATCATCGCCTCGAACGAGATCGGCGCCGCGATGATGGACGGCCCCGCCGGCCCCGCGATGACACAGGAGGTGATCGACGAGGCGGTGCGCTTCCGGCAGGCGCTGACCCGCTGTCACCGCGAGCTCGGCGAGAAGGGCGAGTGGTTCTTTTGGCCCTGGAACGCGCCCCACGCGGTCGACCCGAAGACGAAGAAGAAGCACCGCTTCGACCTGGCCCCGCACGAGCTGCTCGCGCACGAGCCGAGCTGCTGGGTGCTGCATCCGGGCGAGAAGTGGCACGGCTTCGACGGCCTCCCCGACGGCTACTGCATGCTCGACCCGATCAAGCCGGGGATCGTCTGCCCGGGCATGGGCGACGACGGCAAGCTCGAGTCACGCGGCGTGCCTGCCGCGGTGGTGAGCGCCTATCTGGGCGAGCGCGGGATCGTGCCGTCGCGCACCACCGACTTCATGATCCTGCCGCTGTTCTCGATCGGCATTACCAAGGGCAAGTGGGCGACGCTGATCAACGTGCTGCTCGACTTCAAGGCGGCCTACGACCGCAACGCGCCGCTCGCGGAGGAGCTGCCGTCGCTGGTCGCGGTCGCGCCCGAGCGCTACGACGGGCTGGGCGTGCGCGACCTCGCCGACCAGATCTTCGCGCACATGAAGAAGAGTCGGATGGACCACTGGCAGGCCCAGGCCTTCGGCAAGCTGCCGAAGCCGATGATGCCGCCGCGTCGCGCCTTCCAGCGGCTGCAGGCCGGCGACGCGGAGCTCTTGCCGCTCGCCAAGATGGCGGGCCGCACCGTCGGCGTGGGCGTGATCCCGTATCCGCCGGGAATCCCGATCGTGATGCCTGGCGAGAACGTCGGCCCGGAAGACGGCCCGTGGCTCGGCTATCTGCGCACGCTGCAGGAGTGGGGCAAGGCGTTTCCGGGCTTCGAGAAGGAGGTCGAGGGCTCGCAGCTGCTCGAGGGCGAGTACCATATCTGGTGCCTGCGTTAGGATCAGACCATGTTGAAGATCCATCACCTGGGGGTATCGCAGTCCGATCGCGTGGTGTGGCTCGCCGAGGAGCTGGGCCTTCCGTACGAGCTCGTCTGGTACAAGCGCGGCTCTGACGGTCTGATGCCGCCCGAGTATGCCGCGCTGCATCCGGCTGCCACCGCTCCCGTGGTCGACGACGGGGGCAAGCGGATGTGCGAGTCCGCCGCAATCCTCGAGACCCTCTGCCATCGCCACGCGGGCGGGAAGCTCACCGTCGCGCCGAGTCAGCCGAACTTCTACGACTACCTGTACTGGATGCACTTCAACAACAATGTTCAGGGGCTCTTCTTCGCGCGCTTGGCGCTCGGGGCAAACGTAGAAGGCCCACAGGCCGACCGCGTGCGCGGCTTCCTGGATCGGCGCGAGGGCGGCTACTACCGCCATCTCGAGGCCAGACTGGGCGAGTCTCCCTATCTCGCCGGCCCCGAGTTCACCTGCGCGGACATCATGGTGACGTTCAACCTGACCGAGCTGTCGCTGTTCGGCGGGCGCAAGCTCGACGACCTGCCCAACGCGCGTGCCTACGTCGAGCGCATGGGGAAGCGGCCCGCGTACGCCAAGGCGATGAAGATCGCCGGGCCCGGCGCGACGCCTCCGTAGCCAACACGTGACCTACGCGGGCGACCGCCGCATGCTGGACACGGACAGCCACCTGATGGAGTGGCCGACGTTCCTCTCCGAGCACGCGCCCGCCGCGGTCGCCGCGCGCCTGCCCAGGGTTGTGCCCGAGCTCGGGCCGTGGGCGGAGCGGAGGGCGCGCTCGCGCGAGGCGCTGCTCGAGCTCGGGAGCGAGCTCCTGCGCAGGGGCCCGAAGTGGAACGATGCGCTCGGCGCCACGGACCCTGCGGAGCGCTCGGCCGCGCTCGACCTGCTCGGCTTCGAGCGCCAGGTGGTCTACTCGTCGTTCTGCGCGCGGCTGTTCGACGTCGCCGACGCGGAGCTGCGCTATGGCGCCTACCGCGCGCACAACCGCGCGATGGCCGCGTTCTGCGCGCAGGACCGGCGGCTCAGCGGCGTCGCGATCTGCGACCTCGACGGCGGCGAGCGTTCGCTCGCGGAGCTCGACGCGGCGCTCGCGCTCGGCCTCGGCCAGGTGTGGATCCCCGCGCGCGCGCCCGCGGGCGTCTCGCCCGGACACGCCCGGCACGACCCGTTCTGGGCACGGCTCGCCGAGCGGCGGGTGCCGTTCGTGCTGCACGTGGGCAGCGGCCTGTTCTCGGTGGGCGACGCCTGGCTCGACGACGGCAACACCGCGCGCGTCGCGGAAGGCAACCGCCCCGAGGTGATCGGCTCGAAGGACCTGATGGTGATCTACCAGCCGATCGAGCGCTTCCTGTCGGTGCTCGTGCTCGACGGCGTGCTGGACCGGCACCGCGACTTGCGAGGCGGCGCGATCGAGGTCGGCGCGGGCTGGGTGCCCGACATGCTGCGGCGGCTGGACCACGCAGTGGCGATCTGGAGCAAGTCCGAGCCGCGGCTCGCGGCGCTCCAGCGCACCCCCAGCGAGCAGGCCGCGGCGCAGCTGCGCTTCACGCCCTACCCGTTCGAGGACGTCGGGCTCTTGTGCCGCGAGTCGAGCCCGCAGCTCTACATGTTCTCGTCCGACTATCCGCACGCCGAGGGCGGACGTGATCCGGTCGCGCGTTTCGACCGCTCGCTGCGCGGTCACTCGCCCGAGGTGATCGCCGGCTTCTACGCGGGCAATGCAGCGGAGTGGCTCGCGCCGCTCAGCCCACCGTCCGGGGAACGCCCAGCAGCCGGTTGAAGAAGCGCACCGCCCAGGGGTGCACGAACAAGAGCCGCCACTTCCACAGCGGCGAGTGCCACTGCTCGGGCGGCAGCGTGCCGTCCAGGATCTCCGCGATCGCCTCGGCCGTCCGCGCCGCGAGCAGGTCGAGGATCCGTTCGCCCGCCTCCGCCGACGCGCCCGCCGGCGCGCCCGAGTAGCTCTCGGCGGTGAAGTGGCGGATGCCCGCGCGCACGCCGCGCAAGAGCTGCAGGAACGTGCCGGCCTTCCCGCCCCCCGACGCCGCGACCCTGCGCGGCAGCAACTTGTAGTCGGGGTCGACCCACTCCGGGTGCAGCGCGAGCAGCTGCGAGGTCTCGACGAAGCCCGCGTGCGTGTCGCCGTCGAGATCCGCCTTCACCACGCCCGGCAGGTGGCCGATCACCTCGCCGAGCTCGGAGCCGCCGCCGTTCAGCCGCGAGAGCATCAGCGAGAACACCGGCACCATGCGGATGCCGTGCCGGCGCGTGATCCGCTCGCAGGCGGTCTCGATCGCGAGGAAGTGGCGCGGGCTGCCGTGGAAGTTCGAGACCATCACGTTGCGGAAGCCCTGGAGCGCGAGCGAGCGACCCATGTCTTCGAGGAACGCCATCGTGGTCGAGGGCCGGAACGCGACCGTGCCCGGCTGCGGCACGCCGTCGCACGCAGCCCACACGAACGGCACCCGCAGGAACGTGCGGTCGCGATGTCGCTCGGGCAGGAAGCGCAGCGCGCGCTCCGCCAGCGCCTGCCCTTCCAGGCAGTCGGCGCCCAGCGGCAGGTGCGGCCCGTGCACCTCGAGCGGCGAGCAGGTCGCGATCACCACCGCGCGCTCGCGGTCGATCGCGTCGAACTGCTTCTTGGTCCGGGTCTCCCAGCGGATCGCGCGAGGCACGTCCATCTCGAGCCTCCTCTAGAAGCGCAGCGTCGGTCCGGCCGCGAACACGTAGCCGCCGGCGAAGTCGGTGCCGACGTCGAGGAACACCAGAAAGTGTTTGTTGAACTCGAACTGTCCGCCGAGGTCGTACACCCAGTACTTGAGCGGCCGCTGGTCCGCCTCGAACACGAGCCGGCCGACGCCCGCGATGTCCGCGTGGCCCTTCGCGGTAGCCGCCGTATCCCAGTAGCCCGCACCCGCCCAGAACTGTACGGGCATCTCGCGGATCCGGCCGTTCCAGCCCGCGCGCGCGCTCGCGATCAGCGCGTGGAACGGTGAGTCGAAGCCGAGATCGACCGTGTCGTAGTTGCAGTCGAGCACCAGGAAGTAGTCGCGCCAGCCGCCGCCCAGCGTGGCGCCCAGGCCGCCGAGGAAGCCGTCGAGCTCGGTCGGAATGGTCGTCCTCACCACGCGATTGCCCGGGATGGGCCCGGGCAGCGGAACGGTGACCTGCACGTGACTCGTCGAGTCGTTGTGCACGTAGCCGAGCAGCGTGTAGAGGTTCAAGAAGGGCAGTGGCCACACGTCGAGCTTCAGGTTCGCGTTCACCACGTCGCTGGTGGAGCCCAGGTTCAGGAACTGGCTCACCGAGCGCGGCGCGTTGGTCAGGCCGATGCGCACGTCGGTGACGCCGATGTCGCGGCCCTTGAGCCCCGTCATCACCAGCGCGGCGCCGAACGGCAGCGGCAGGTCCGCTCCTGCGGCGATCGCCTCGTCCTTCAGCAGCGGCAGCCCGGACCAGAACCCCTCGTGGTCGGACTTCTTCTTCTCGTCGGCCTTCGGCGCGTTGGGGTCGTTCGGCGCGCCGGCGAGCGCGGGCCCGCCGGCCGCGGCGCAGACCACGGCCACCGCGCAGGCGGCGAGCACGGCGCGAGCTCGGCTCAGAGGTTCCCGACCTCGGCCTCGACCAGGTCCGCGAAGCGCTCGCGCGCCGCGGAGCGCCGCGTCGGGATGTGCGCGCTGGGGAAGAGCCCGTCGGTCGCCTTGTGGTCGCGGAGCACCTGGCGCGCGACGGTGATCTTGTGCACCTCGGTGGGCCCGTCGGCGATGCCCATCACGGCCGCGCCCATCAGCATGGCCGCGAACGGCATCTCGTTCGACACGCCCAACGACCCGTGAAGGTGCATCGCCCGGTACACCACGTCGTGGTAGACCTTCGGCATGGCGACCTTCACCGCGGCGATGTCCTTGCGCACCTTCTTGTAGTCCTTGTACTTGTCGATCAGCCACGCGGTGCGCAGCACCAGCAGGCGGAACTGCTCGATCTCGATCCAGCTGTCGGCGATCTTCTCCTGCGTCATCTGCAGGTTGGCGAGCTTGCCGCCGCGCACGTCGCGCGAGAGCGCGCGCTCGCACATCATGTCGAAGGCGCGGCGCAGCTGCGCGATCGTGCGCATGGCGTGGTGGATGCGCCCGCCGCCGAGCCGCGTCTGCGCGATCACGAATGCGCCGCCCGGCTTGCCGAGCAGGTGGTCGGCGGGCACGCGCACGTTCTCGTAGCGGATGTAGGCGTGGCTCGCGTGCTCGGGACCCTCCGTCCCGACTCCCACGTTGCGGATGATCTTCACGCCCGGCGTCTCCGTCGGCACGATGAACATCGACATGCCGCCGTGCGCGTCGACCTCGGCGTCGGTCACGGCCATCACGATCAGGAACGACGACCAGCGCGCGTTCGACGAGAACCACTTCTCGCCGTTGATCACCCACTCGTTGCCGTCGCGCACCGCACGGGTACGGAACAGCGTGGGATCGGCGCCGGCGTGCGGCTCGGTCATCGAGTAGCAGGAGTGGATCTCGCCCTCGAGCAGCGGCTTCAGGTAGCGGTCCTTCTGCGCGGGCGTGCCGTAGTGCGCGAGGATCTCGGCGTTGCCCGAGTCGGGCGCCTGGCAGCCGAACACGATCGGCGCGAAGCGCGAGCGGCCGAGCAGCTCGTTCAACAGCGCGAGCTTCAGCTGGCCGTAGCCCTGCCCGCCCAGCTCGGGGCCCAGGTGGCAGGCCCACAGCCCGCGCTCCTTCACTTCCTTCTTCAGCGGGCGCACCAGCTTCTGGGTCCGCCCGTCGCGCATGTCGTAGGCGTCGCCGAGCACGAGGTCGAGCGGCTCGACCTTCTCGCGCAGGAACCCGTCGACCCAGTCCAGCTCGCGTTGGAACTCCGGCTCCGTCTCGAAATCCCAGGACATTGCGCCTCCTCCTTGCACGACAGGATACCAGGCGCGAAGTACGATCGCGCCGGATGGTCCGAGGACCCGCGACGAGCTTCCTGAACGAGAGCGAGCACCCCACGCGCCAGCACTGGGTGATCCTCGGCATGTGCTGGTCCGGTTGGCTCTTCGACTTCTACGACCTGATGCTGTTCTCGTTCCTGCTCGTGCCCATCCAGCAGTCACTGGGCGTGAGCGAGACGGCGCTCGCGCTGCTGCTCGGCACCTCGCTCGCGGCCACTGCGCTGGGGGGCATCGCATTCGGCGCGCTGGCGGATCGCTTCGGCCGGCGCAGCGTGCTGTCGTGGACCATCCTGGTGTACTCGCTCGGCACCTTCCTGTGCGGGATGTCGGGCGGCGTCGGGTCGCTGCTCATCGCGCGGATCGTCACGGGGCTCGGCGTCGGCGGCGAGTGGGCGACGGGGCAGACGCTGATCGGCGAGACGTTCTCCCCGCAGACGCGCGCGCGCTATGCGGCACTGATGCAGACCGGCGCACCGCTCGGCATCGCGCTCGCGGCGCTGATGGGCGGCTTCGCCGCCCCCGCGTTCGCGAACCAGCTGGGCCCTGACTGGGGATGGCGGGCGTGCTTCTTCCTCTCGGCGCTGCCGGCGCTGATGGTGGTGGTGATCCGCTCGTCCATGCCCGAATCCGACGTCTGGCTGGCGCAGCGTGCCTCGGGCCACGCAGCGGAGCGCGGCCGGTTCGCCGAGCTGCTCTCCGACCCGGCGTTGCGCCGCAAGTTCGGGCTCGCGCTCCTGCTCGCGCTCACCGGCATGTCCGCCTACTGGTTCACCTACACCTGGCTGCCGAAGTATCTCTACGACCAGCTCTCGCTCTCGATGGCGAAGTCGGGCGCATGGCTGCTGGTGACCCAGGCGGGCGGCTTCCTCGGCTACCTCGGCTTCGGCGTCGTTGCGGACCGGCTCGGACGCCGCATCGCCTACAGCGGCTTTTCGCTGGTCTGGGCGATCGGCCTGCTCGCCGTCACGCTGTTCTGGGGCGCGATCGCCGCCTGGCCCGCGCTCACGCTCGCGTTCATGTTCCTGGTGGGCATCGGCACGGGCAGCTTCTCCGGCTACGGGCCGATCTTCACCGAGCTGTTTCCGACCCGCGTGCGCAACACCGCGATGGGCACGGCCTTCAACCTCGCGCGCGGCGTGCAGTTCGTGACTCCGTTCGCGATCGCGCGCATCGCCACGCGCTACGGGTTGGCCGGCGGAATCTCGCTCGCGGCGTTCTTCGCGCTGTTCACCGGCGCGTGGGTGTGGCTGCTGCCGGAGACGCGGGGAACGAAGGTGAGCGCGGATTGAGCACGGAGATGCGGCCCGCCGTCGCGGCCGACGCGCCGAGCGTGCGCGCGCTCGTCCGCGCGGCGTACGCGAAGTGGATCCCGCGGATCGGCCGCGAGCCTCGACCGATGACGGCCGACTACGAGCGCGCGATCCGCGAGCACGAGCTCACGCTGCTCTTCGTGGATGGGGAGCTCGCGGCGCTGCTCGAGCTGGTGCCACACGCGGATCACGTCTTCATCGAGAACGTCGCGGTCCTGCCCGAGCGCCAGGGTCAGGGTCTCGGCCGCCGGCTGCTGGCCCATGCCGAAGACCAGGCAAGGAGACGGGACCTCGACGAGGTTCGCCTCGAGACCAACGCTGCGATGAACACGAACGTCGCGCTCTACCGATCGCTCGGCTATCGCGTCGACCGCGAAGAGCCGTACCTGGGCGGCCGAGCGATCCACATGAGCAAACGGCTCGAGACCTGACACAATCCGTCGATGACCTGGCCAGCGGGATTCCTGTGGGGCACCGGTGCGTCCTCCACGCAGTGCGAGGGCGCGGCGCCTGCGTCGGATTGGTGGCACTGGGAGCGCGTGGGACGGGCTCCGCTCTCGGGTGACGGGAACGGCTTCGCGCGGCGCTACGCGGAGGACTTCCGGATCCTCGCCGAGCTCGGGCTGCGGCACCACCGGCTGTCGCTCGAGTGGGCGCGGCTCGAGCCCGAGCCCGGGGTTCACGACGCGGCTGCAGTCAGTCACTATCGCGACGTCCTCACCGCGGCGCGCGCGGCCGGCATCATTCCCTGGGCCTGCCTGCACCACTTCACGCTGCCGCGCTGGTTCGCGGACGCGGGCGGATTCCTGGTCGAGTCGAACCGCACCGAGCGCTGGCGCCGGCACGTCGACTTCGTCGCCGAGACCTTCGGCGACCTGGTCGGCGGGTGGAAGCCGGTGAACGAGGCCAACATCTACGCGCACGTCGCGTACCGGAGCGGCGGCTTTCCGCCGGGCCACAAGGATCCGGGCGAGGCCGCGATCGCATCCGAGGCGATCCATCTCGCGGCGGCGGAGGCCGCGCTGCGCCTCCGGCAGACCGGTGCGCCGGTGGCCTCGATCTTCGCGCTCTCCGCGCTCGTCGCGCAGGACGACGAGCCCGCCACTGCCACGCGACTCAGCCGGCTGCGAGAGTCGCTCTGGAGCCCGGGCATCGGCCTCTTCCGCGACGGCGTGCTGCGCGTGCCGGGCCGTCCGCCGCTCGAGCGCGCCGATCTCGCGCGTTCGTTCGACCTGCTCGGCTTCTCGTACTACGCGGGCCTCGGCGTGCGCGCGGGGGGGATCGCGCTCCACCCGCCCGACGCGCAGGTGTCGCCGCTCGGCTACGGCATCTGGCCCGACGGGCTCGCCGTCGTGCTCGACGAGCTGCACGCCGCGCTCCCCGGCACGCCGCTGCTCGTCGCTGAATTCGGCATCGGCACCGACGACGACGCGTTGCGCGCGCGCTACCTGGAGCGCGGGCTCGAGCTCACCCGCGGCGCGCTCGCGCGGGGCATCGACGTCCGCGGCTTCTTCCACTGGACCGCCGTGGACAACTACGAGTGGCTGCACGGCTTCGACGTGCGCTTCGGGATCATCGACCGGGAGCGAAAGGTGCGCGAGAGCGCGCGAGTACTGCAGCGTGCACAGGAGTCACCTTCATGAGACAGGTCGCCGTCGTCTCCTACTGTCGCACGGGCATCGCGAAGGCCGGGCGCGGGGCGCTCAACCAGACGCACGGCATTCCGCTGACGGCGCACGTGCTGCGCAACGCCGTGACCCGCGCGGGTGTCGACCCCACCGAGGTCGAAGACGTGGTGGTCGGCTGCGGGCTCCCCGAAGGCGCGACCGGCCACAACGTGGCGCGGAATGCGGCGCTCGAGGCCGGCTTCGGCAACGAGGTGCCGGGAATGACGATCAACCGCTACTGCGGCTCCGGCCTCAGCGCGGCCTCGATCGCCGCGAACCGGATCGCGGCGGGCGAGGCGAAGATCATCGTCGCCGGCGGCGTGGAGAGCATCAGCGTCACCCAGGCGAACTTGAACCTGAAGGGCTTCTTCTACCCGCCGCTGCAGGCGCGCATGCCCGCGGTGTGGTGGACGATGAACCAGACCGCCGACTACGTGGCCAGGAAGTACGGGATCTCGCGCGAGGCACAGGACGCGTATGTGGTGCGCAGCCAGCAGCGCGTGGCGGCCGCGACGGCCGCGGGAAAGTTCGCGCAGGAGATCGTGCCGTTCGCGACCACCATGCGGGTCACCGACAAGGTCACGAAGGAGAGTCGCGACGTGGCGGTCACGCTCGACCACGACGAAGGGCCGCGTCCCGACACCACGCTCGAGGCGCTCGCCAGGCTGCCGCCGGTGTACGAAGGAGGCACGACCACCGCGGGGAATGCGTCGCAGCTCTCGGACGGCGCGGCGGCCGTCGTGATGATGGACGCCGACGAGGCGAGCCGGCGCCGTCTCCCGATCCTGGGTCTGTTCCGCGGCATGCAGCTCGCGGCAGTGGCCCCGGAGGAGATGAGCATCGCGATCGCGCCCGCGATCCGGAAGATCCTCGAACACCACAGCCTGGCGATGGCGGACGTCGACCTGTGGGAGCTGCACGAGGCCTACGCCGTGACCACGCTCTACAACCAGGTGCAGCTCGAGACTCCCTGGGAGATCACCAACGTGAACGGCGGAGCGGTGCCGCTCGGGCACCCGTACGGCATGTCGGGCGTCCGCTACCTGGGCTCGACGTTGCTCGAGCTCGGCCGACGCCGCAAGCGCCGCGCGGTGGTCGGCGTGTGCACAGCGGGCGGCATGGCGACCGCCGCCTTCCTCGAGAGCGCGTGACCGGCGCCCGCTAGCGCCAGCGCTTCACGCGCTCGGGGAAGTCGCGGAAGCCGATCCGCTTGCAGAAGTCGCGCAGCTCCGGACGCGCGCCGCGCCATTCGAGCTCGTCGAGTGACTCGCGCAGCGGCACGTCGGTGCGCAGCGTGGCGAGCCGCTTGTAGAGCAGCGCCTCGTCGCGGCGGCTGGCCAGCGTCGCCGCGAGCTTGTCGGCGCCGCGCACGCGCACGCTCCAGCTCGCGGCCGAGTCCGGGATCGCCTCGATCGTGCCGTAGCGCTCGAGCACCGCCGCGGCGGAGCGCGCGCCCCAGCCGGGCAGGCCGGGATAGCCGTCGGCCGAGTCGCCCACCAGTGCGAGCCAGTCGGGGATCGACCGCGGCGGCACGCCGTACTTCGCGCGCACGCCTTCCTCGTCGAGCGTCTGCTTGCGCCGCCGGTCGAGCATCACCACCTGCCGCCCGCGCACGCACTGAGCGAGATCCTTGTCCGGCGTCGCGATGAACACTTGCTCGGCGGCGTCCGTGAATCTCGCCGCCCCGGCCGCGAGCGCGTCGTCCGCCTCGAACTCGACCATCGGCCAGACCACGAGCCCCAGCGCCGCCATCGCCTCTTCGACCAGCGGGAACTGGGCGAGCAGTGTCTCGTCCACTCCTTCTTCGGTCTTGTAGCCCGCGTAGAGCTCGTTGCGGAAGGAGCGGATCACCTGGTCGGTCGCGCAGGCAACATGGGTCGCCCCTTCCTGCTGCACCAGGTAGGCGAGCGTCGCGAGCACGCCGCGGGTCGCGCCCACCTCCTGGCCGTCCGGGGCCTTTGCGGGCGGCACCGCGAACCAGGCGCGGAACAGCTCGTA
>Ga0318552_10000324_pt1 | contig 14065 bp, 16 predicted proteins | sample GRESIP082b2f20_FD_203516 | JGI IMG/M metagenome (GOLD analysis project Ga0318552, IMG submission 203516) | Tropical soil microbial communities from Luquillo Experimental Forest, Puerto Rico - GRE.SIPMG.082b2f20 | ecosystem: Environmental > Terrestrial > Soil > Tropical forest > Bulk soil...
AGGCTCGGTTGAAACGCGAACGGACCGAATTGCACCCATTGCCAAGGCTCGAACACGGCGGCGAGCGGGAGATAGGCCAGCGCCGCGACGCTCACCAGCGCGATGAAAAACCGGCCGGGACGGCTGCGGGCCTTGGCCGACAGCTCGCCCAAGGATTCGCCCGCGCGCGGGGCAAGCCGATAGAGCGCGGCGGCCGCGACGTTGAATAGGAGCAGCAGCCACAAGAACCACATCGGCCCGCTCGGCCAGAACGGCAGCGCCATCCATTGCGACCAGAACGCCGACCAGCTCGGATCAACCGCGGTGACGCGATAGACCGGATAGTAGGCCACCGGGATCAGCAGATATAAGCCGATTGCGAACGGCACGCCGAGGCGCAGGACACGGTCGTACAGAAATTTCCCGCCCCCCTTGCGCGAGAGAGACGGCCACACGAACAGGCCGGACAAAAAGAACATCAGCTGCATCAGATACGAATACTGAAACGCACAAAACAGGTCGAAGCCGAGCCAGCGCGCGCTATCGATGATCGGGTTCGCCCGCCAGCCATAAGGGGGAACGTCGAAGGGGAGCGCGGCATCCGGTTGCGAGATCAGATAGGCGATGCACGAATGGAACGCGACCACCATAACGATGGCAAAGCCGCGCAGGTTGCTCAGGGCCACGCTCGATTTGGTCATGCTGCCCGACCGCTATCGCATTTCCTCATACCGGCAAAGTGGACCGCGATATCGCGCCGCGTGGCGAGCAAGCGAAGGTCCGGCGGCATTCTCCCATCGGGGTCATTATGCTTTAATTCGCCCTCCGTACAACGCGTGCCTGCCGGGCGCCGAGTGGAAACTCGCCTTCAATCGCAGCAAATCCGGGGCCGATCGCGGCGTGCACGGGTCTCGCTTACGGAGTGGCGGCGCATGGGCGGCCATTGACATAACCGATGAGCGTCCGGGCCGAGATTCTGCGGTTGGGCCTGCGCCTTGCGAAAAAGTGGCACATTCGCGAGCGGGTGCCGCTGGCGACGGCTCGCCGCCGGCTCAAGCGCATCGAATCCCTTGTTCCGCGCCCGCCGGCGGGCACGCAAACGACCGCGATCGACGCCGGCGGGGTCAACGCCGTTCGCGTTGCCGTGCGCCAAGCGCGCGGCGACCGCTGCGTTCTCTATTTCCACGGCGGCGGCTACGCCGTCGGCACCGCGAAGCTGGTGCGGGACTTCACCTGGCGCATCGGCGCCGCTGCGCGCGCCCACGTGCTCTACTTCGATTATCGGCTCGCCCCCGAGCATCCGTTCCCGGCGGCGCTCGAGGACGCGGTCGCGGCCTATCGCTGGCTCGCCGGCCGGTTCGATCCGCGGCGGATCGCCTTCATGGGCGATTCGGCGGGCGGCGGGCTCGCGCTCGCGACGCTCTACAAGCTGCGCGATGAAGGCTTGGCGTTGCCGGCCGCCACGGTCGCGGTTTCGCCCTGGACCGATCTCGCGCTGACCGGGCCGTCGTTGCAGGCGAACGCCGCCGCCGACCCGATGCTCGACGTCGCCAACCTGCCGGCGCTCGCGAACGGCTACCTCGCCGGCGCCGATCCGCGCAATCATTACGCCTCTCCGCTCTACGGCGATGCGTCCGGGCTGCCGCCGACGCTGATCCACGTGGGCAGCGATGAGATCCTACGCGACGATGCGATCCGCATGGCGGAGAAATTGAAAGCGGCGGGATGCGACGTCGACATCGAAGTCTGGCCGCGCATGCCCCACGCGTGGCACCTCTATGCGCGCATCATACCGGAGGGCCGGCGCGCGCTCGCGCGGATCGGCGCGTTCCTGCAGCAACGGCTCTAACGCGCGCGGCTGGGATGGCGGGCTAACATCTGCTCGCGCGCCAATGTCGTGGTTTTGCTTTACGCCGCGCGACGAGGCAAGAAGCCGAACCACCTTCGCATGCACGCATAGTCTTTCGCGGTTTTCGCAAGGAAGTTGTCCTTACAAGCTTTGCGGCAGAAGCGCAGGCCCCAATGATAGTGACAAACAAGACCGAACTTTCCGCCACAGTATGAACAGCGGTTCTCCGACTTGGTCATGACGCACTCCTGCGGTTGCCGGCGTCGGCACGGCGGCGAATTTCGTTGCGTCGTCTAACTTCAACTCCATCAGCGCTGCGCGCTTGCCGGCAACGCAGCGCTGCGCTGGCGGTCAGGTAAGCACGCTGCATTGCCGCGAGATGTCCGCCGAATTAACCTTTGGCAATCAAGTCAGCGGACGGATCGTCCGCATCCCTCCAAGCCGGGCGAGTTGCCGGTCGTGGGAGCCGCCTCAGATATGGGCGGAACCGGCGACGTGGGCGGCGACCGCGGCGGCGCGGCGCTTTCGAAACTGCGCCTCCTCGGCGTCGTCGGCGCAAAACTCCGAGCAGAAGTGCTGCCCGGCCGACGTACGCCAGACTTCAACGTAGCCATCGCGGGGACGGAACGGCTCGCCGCAAAACATGCAGCAGCGCGGGCTGCCGCTCATGAGATACCTGCTGCTCGTGAGCATCGGAATCCCCCAGCCATTGGGCGTATCTCGATCGTGCGTCCCGATTCGTTAATGCGCGATTAACTTGCGGCGCGTCGGCCCGCTGGCATCCGGTGGAGCGCGCAAGTCGGGCAAACCCGACTTGCCTTTAAGCGCGCGCAAATCGGGTAAATCCGACTTGCCTTTAAGCGCGCGCAAATCGGGTAAACCCGACTTGCGTGTGCGCATGCGGGCGATTCGGCGTCGCTTATTCCGGTGCGACGCCGGCCGCGGCGTATGTGGCAAATTAACCACACCTCGACGAAATCTCCTCGCGCCCACGAATTTGGCCGTCATCGGGCCATGGTTTCCACCCCCAGTACGGGTCGGACATCGGGGTGGGGGGTGCGAATGTCTTCCATCGACAGCTCTTGGCGCGCGGGCGGCGCGCATCGTATCGGTTGCGGCCCGCGCAAAGTCTCGTCTTGCGGCCCGCGCCTGGCGCTGCGGTTGCTCGCCGCGGGGCTGACCGCGGCGGCGCTCGCGGCCTGCGCGCAGCAGCCGCCGCCCATGGTGACCAACGTCAACCGCCCGGCCGCGCACGACGGCGCCCGCAAGGCGGTCGCCAGGCATCGTATGCCGGCGGCGAGCGAGAAACAGACCGCCAGCACAGCGGCGCCGAAAGGCGCAGGCTATGGGCTGGCGAGCTTCTACAGCTACGACCCGCACACCGCGAGCGGCGAGAAATTCAACAAGAACGAGTTGACCGCCGCCCACCGCACGTTGCCGTTCGGCACGCGGCTGCGCGTGACCGACGTCGATACGGGACGCTCGGTGACGGTGCGCGTCAACGACCGCGGCCCGTTCGTTCGCGGCCGCGTGGTCGACGTCTCGGCGTCCGCCGCCGAAACGCTGGGCATCACCGGCAAAGGCGTGGCCAAGGTCAAGGTCGACGTCGTCGAAGCTGGCGCAAAATAGCCTTCCTGCGTCGCGAACCGGCCTCGACGTCTCGGCGTCCGCCGCCGAAACGCTGGGCATCACCGGCAAAGGCGTCGCGAAGGTCAAGGTCGACGTCGTCGAGTAGGCGACGGCAGCGCTGGGGCTGTTGGCGGAAACCGAGTGTCGCTCACTCATAAATCGTCATTGTCCGAGCAATCGCCGGCTGATGTCCGCATGGCCCGCGAAAGCGGCGCGGCCATCGGCGGGTGGGCGCCAGGAACGCACTCGTGCCCTACAGCTAACCGCGTCATTCGATGACCCCGCCGGCTAGCAATTGCATCGAGTTGGGGATCGGGAGCCTAGCGGCTTCGCGGCCTTAGGTTGATGACCAGCTCGTAACACGTCGCGGCCGAGCGCTAGCGACACGCGCGGAACGCGCCTCTCGCCTGGGCGCATCGTCGCAGGCCGTCGCGTGCGGCCTGAAAGGCGGCCTACGCCGTCAGTGTTTCGGCACTATCCCGCAACGCTTGAATCTGGAGCATGAGTTCAACCACGATGCCTCGAAGCTGTGCATTCTCGGCTTCGAGCCGGTCAAGGACTCTTTGATTGCTCGTCCCCGTGGTTTCAGAATTCCACCGTGGCAGACCTAGTCTTTTGACCATATGTCCCATCGAACCGCCTCTCGGTTGCGAAGCACGCTTACGTGCAAGCTGCAGGCTCAGTACATTATTCATGAACCACCCCCCACTCTCCCCAAGCCATCCCCCAACCATTGGTTGGATGGCGCCCATGCCTTCCGGAACGCTCCCCATCGATGACGTAACAAGCAAACAAGCCCCGCGTGGACGGGGCTGAATTTGGGAGAGGCTAGCGACGCCGTTGCGCTTGCGATGTGATGGCGATCACAAAAATGCGCTTTTCTGCCGTGTGTTGCAGAAGATGCGCCTTCAAGCCCAAGTCAATCCGCGACCTTGCCATGTCGCAGAAGTGCCAACGGCGATGGTTGGATGGCAGTGTCTTTTCTGTTCACATTGCACTAAGCGGGCGTCCAAGAGAGGCGTTCCTTCCTATGCGCGACTACAGTCTGCGCGGTGTGCGAACACGCCCAGCCCCGTCGCCGTCCCACATGCCGATCCTGCAGGCAAACTGCGGCAGGTCTTCACGGGGAGCGCCCCTAGCTAGACGCCGGTTGGTGGCCAAAGCGTAGAGCCGTCTCGCTGGCGAGACGCGAGGTCGCCGCTCGTGAGAGCAAGCCGCGCATCAGCGTGGCGAGTGTGGCAAACAGAACACAGTGCCGGGGGAATCGATAGGGAAGCATAGAAAGCGGCAGGCGCGGCGGGAACCCTCTGAAAGGTTGGATGTTGGCCGTCCCGAGATGTTCGGGGGGCTCTAGTTCCGAACATTTCTGGATCGATGGGCAGCGACTGCGGGCCGCTCGAAGGCGCCGCAGCGCAAAAGGCGAGCCGTTCTCGCGCGTTGCTCCTCGACAATGGGGGGTGGATCATGAACAATGTACTGCGTCTGCAGCTTGCCGGTGGGCGCGCTCGGCAACCGAGAGGCGGGTCGAATGGACCCGCCTTGTCAGCGCGGAATCCTCAAACCACGCAGCTTGATGGGCAGAGTGCCGGCGATCAGAGATTATTTGAGCGGCTCGAAGCAGAGAATGCGCGACTTCGAGGCAGGGTGGTGGATCTCATGCTCCAAATTCAAGCGCTGCGCGATGGCGCCAGTCCTTGCCGTCATCCGGCCGGTTTTCGATGATGACGCATTGGCGGCTGCATGATGCGAATCCGGGCCGGATGGAATTTTTCGGAAAGACAGCTGGCCATTTATCGGGATGCTCGTCGTCGTCGCGTCATGCCGAAAGCTTTTGTTCTCTGGGCAGCTTCTTCGAGCTTGATCTTCTCAAGAAGCAGATCGGTCACCAGTCGCCGCAACCGTGAATTTTCGAGCTGGAGTTCGGTAATTCGGTCGTCCCCGCTGCGCGTCCAATCGGGCTCGTCCGCCTCGCGTGCAGGCTGAGGCGCAGGCGGCGGCGCTTTGCGCCACCGGTGCAAGGTCATGACACTCACACCCAGCGTGCGCGCAATTTCGCTTTGCGGTTTGCCTTGCCCAGCCAAATCATTTGCCTGCGCCAGCTTCGTCGCGACTTCCACCTTGGAGTGCCGTTTCTGCGTAGCCATAGCAGCTTCCCCTCAACCTCCAATATTGACCTCTTCGACCTTCGCCTGGTCGAAAAGATGGTCAATCCGTTTCGGCTTAGGTGGGTGCATGGGCCATTGGTAAGGCGGCGCATCTTCCCATCTTGGCGATTTATGACCAAGTCGAGGTAAAGGTGCGACACCCGCAATTACCCTGCGGCCTCACTCCTGCAAGCCTTGATGCATTTGCGACCCCCCGGCGGCACTTCGATTCAAGCAATGGTCGCCAACCGGCATTCGTTGGTTCGAAGATTCCCTGGTCCCTGCTTGACACAATTTATGCGCCATTACAATTGGATCTGCGGTTGCACTAACAAAAAAAGCGCCGAGGACCTGAACGCTTTTGCGGCAACTGGCCATACAGTCGTATACGCGTCGCGGTGTCGATCTTGTGCCTTCGATACGATGCACTTTAAGTACCGGCCAGAGTTGCTTTGAGCTAGCAACTAATTGCAAGCAAGTCGCCTGCGCGGACACGACAGGCCATCCCCTGGGTGCGGCGGTCGGTTTTTCTCGGCTTTGCCTCAATCGCTGCCGGACGGCGCCGAATCCCCCCTTCCCGGAGCACCGACACTCTCCCCGCCGCCGTCCTCTTTGGAATGCTTCCAAGCTTCTTCCTGCCGCTTGCGTTCCCTCCCGATCGCCGCTAACGGCCACACCAGCACGTCTCCACGCTGCACGGGCTGATCTTGGTCTCGTCCCCACGCCCCTGGGCATTGACTGCAATCCCGGCCGCGGCGGTCCGCGTTTACCGTCAGCACGGTCGTCGGAAGCGGTAGTATCGGGTCCGGCTTTTGCAACCCACGTCGAGCCCTCCCCGTGTCATGACCTCGCCTAACGCGGGGGAAACCGGGCAGTACGGACGGGTCGCGAAAAAACTCACCTATGCAGGAGGACTCGCGGCGGGATTGGAACGGCCGGCGACATGTTCTTTCTTCAGCCCCGGATCAAAGCTCAATGGCGGGGTCCTGTTTCTGATCGTCGGGTCAGCGGGATGTTTGCGCTCGCTCTCTCTCGATGATGAGTCGGACCATGGATTTGTTTTCTTGACTGCCGAGGCGGCCGTGCGTGCGGCCGCGGATGGCTATACGCTATGGCTATAGCGCCCCTGATGCAGCCGCTCCCCCGGTCACAGCCGGGCGGAGACGTCGCACGATGCGACAAAATCTGCGATCCGCCGCATCAGCTTGGGCTCGGTCAGCAACGGCGCGTGACCCTGATCCGCCACCACGGCGATGTCGATCTCGCTGCGCCGCTTGAGCATCGCATCGAGCGTGGTCGAGGCCAGCATATCCGACCTAGCGCCGCGAATAACCATCAGCGGCACCCGCGCCAACGCGTCGAAGTGACTCCACAACGTCGGGAGATGCTGCAGATCGGCCGCCTGCAGCGTGCGGGCCACCTTGAGATCGTAGTCGGGCACCAGTTGGCCGCGGTGCTCGCGCCAGGTGCGCCGGGCAAACGCGATCCAATCCTGCGGTGCGAGCTTCGGGAACTGCGCGTCGAACCACCAGCGCAGGATGTCCGCGCCCTCCTCGAAGCTGCGCGGGACCGGGAGCTTTCCCACATAGCTTTTGATCCGCAGCAGGCCCGGCGGCTCGATGACAGGACCAATGTCGTTGAGGATGACGCCGGCGATCGCCGTCGGCCGCCATACCGCCAGCATCATGGCGAGGAGGCCGCCGTAGGAGGTGCCGACGACTATGGCCGGCGCGATCTCGAGCGCGATCACGACGGCCGAGAGGTCGGCGAGTGCGACCGGAAGCGTGTAGTTGTCGGCGTTGCGGTCGTATTCGGATTGGCCGTGGCCGCGATAATCGAGCGCCAATACGAGCCGCGGCTTGGCAGGGTCGGCCGTGAGCGCCGTCGCCAAGGGATCAAAGTCGGCTGCGGTGTGGGCGAGACCGGGCAGGCAAACGACTGGACGCGCGCAAGCGACGCGAGACCCGTAGCTACGCACATGCAGCCTGAGGCCGTCCTGGGCCGTCACGAAGGCGCTCGCGAAACGCCGGTCCGGTTGGGCCAACGCTAAAGCTGTGCTCACGTCCTGTGGCATGTCTTGCCGAAAGTCACGGGCGCCGCGGCCGTCCGCAATGCGCCGTCATCCAGTCGCGAGCACGAGCGGCCCTAAGGGCGCGGGACGACGCGGGCGCTGGAGAACGTCTAGTGTGGCGGTTCAGAAGTCCGCATCATTGTTGGCCGCGTCCGAAATGCGGACTTCTGAACCAAAGCCACACTAGATCAATAAGTTGCTAGTGTCCTTCGATTCCGAAGTTCGCAAACGAGGCTGCGGCACAATGATGCGAACTTCGGAATCGGGACACTAGTGTGCGCGCGCCTTAATGCTTCGGCTCAGCCGTCGACTCGGACCACTCGGTGGATGCCGATCCTTCGACGCGCTGCAAATACGGGGCCAGGGCCGAGCCGCGCATGTCTTCTTCCCGCGGGCCTTTGGCGTCGACCGCCGGTAGGTCCGTTGGATTTTCAACGCGCCGTGACGATCCTTCGAACACAGAGTTCTCGTCGATCGACAGCGACCGATGAAAAATATCGCCCTCCACCGTCCCACCGTTCTGCAGCTTGACGCGGACGGCACGGATGGTGCCCTTGACGCGGCCGCAGACCGTGACGTCCTGCGCAATGACGCTGCCCTCGACCTGTGCGCCGTCGCCGATGAGAAGATCGGAGGCGCGCAGCTCGCCTTTGATGCGGCCGTAGACCTGCGCCGGACCGTTGCATTCGATGTTGCCGACGATCGCCATTCCGGAGCCGATGCAAGAGCTTGGCCCCGTATTCGTCGTCGGGTGCCGCGTCGGCGGGGGCTCTTCGACCGTCGTCGGCTGCCGCCTCGGCGGGGGCTCTTCGACGACCGAGTGTTGCTGTTGCAATGCCCTCTCCACGGCCGCATGTGCCGCCGTGTCCTTATTATCCTTCTCGGGTGCTTTGCTCTTGAACATGTCCGTCTCCGTTTTCCGCCAAGATTCACTGCGGAAAGGTCAAAGCCGTCTGCCCGCGATCGAGCGCGAGCCGAGGCAGAGCCTTTTACTCCCCCGCCGGGAGGACCCTCAGGTTAGGACGCTTGAGAATAGAACTGCGCAAAGCAGAATGCCACCACGATGGAGCCTACGCTTTGCGAGCCATTCCACGTACGGCGCCGTGTCGGGAATTTCGCTTCCTGACGATTTGGGTATCGGTACCGGTTTTACTCCTGCTTTGTGAAGAAAAATTGAGACAATTGTGCGCGGCCGGACGCACGCTTCTAAAAAAGTCGGCGAGTGTAGTATTTCGATCACAGAACGGCGCCAGCCCGGAGGCGCCTAATGGATCAGAACAGGTTTCGATGATCGCCTCATCGCACCTGCTGCTGAACCATGAACACGCGCGGATTGATGAAGCGTTCGCCGGGGATGGTGGTCCTGGGTGTCTGCGCGCCCTTTGTCAGTTCCTTGACCCGGGCTGCCAGCCAGATTTCAAGATCGCTGACACGAAGCCAGGGTGGGGGGCGGTCGGACTTGCCGTCGAAAGCCTCAAGAAGGGCCGCCGTGAACGCCCCGTGGCCAAGCTCCGGGTACTCCATTGAGAACTGTTTGCCCGTGGAAGAGCTGAACACGACCACGCCGCCTTCGGCGCTCGCCAGATCAGCCGCCACCATGTCTATGTCGGGTGGCGCTATTTGCTTCGCGCCAGCCAAAACGTTGCCGGAATAGCATGCATCGAGGAAGAGCAAGGTTTTTCCCCGCTCTGCGAGGTGTACGAGAGTGTCACGCAGGTCTACATAACGAAGGGCGCTGCGGCGGAGGGTGATGTCGTCCTGAACGTTCACCTCATACGGCAGAAGGTAGAACTGTCGGCTTGCATCATTCGCCCCATGGCTGGAGAAAAACACCGCCGCCACGTCACGGGGGCTCATATTTCGCTCCAGCCATTCGAGGCCCTTCAGAATTGCCTCTACCGTCGCCTGCTCGTTCACCAGGGTTTGTGCTAAAACCCGACTGTAAAGCCCGTGCTCCTGTTTCATAATGCGCTCGACAAAGGCGTTCGCGTCAGCGTCCGCGAAATTGAGCTTGAGGTGTGAATGGTTTTTAAATTTGGCGACCCCAACCGCAAGCACATAGAGCGTCGGTTTGTGGGCCTCTGTGGTGGGATCGCGGCGGATGCGTACACTGGAGGGGTCACTGCTCCCATGTTCGTTCTCTGCGAGCAATGTTATCAGCGACTGCTCCCCTTGAAGCGGGACCTTGAACTCACCCGCCATCCGGCCATCCGCGGAAACCGCTTGATCTTTTTTCTCGGCCCTTCCATCAAGCATTAATCGGATGCGTTTGATCACAGTGCCCGGACGGTCCTCTATCGTGTAGGCCACGACGAGTTCGGGCCGCTCAATGAATGTTGCGTCCGCTGGATCGACAATCGCGACGCGCGGGGGAGTGGTTTCCGCAATTGACTTGATCAAAGTGCGTGTACGACCTGCCGCGTCATCAGCTGCCTCTAGCGCCTTCTTGGGATCGAGCGTATCGAGCACGCGTTCGATCACGTCTGGCCGGTAGAATTGATCGCGAAATCGCGATGCGGAATATGTAGCAGGTTCCTGATCGAGGCCGCGGTTGATCTGCCATTCGATCAAATCCTCAGCCCCTGGCGAGGCCGCGTAGTGGCCGAGGGGTGTCCACGCGACCCATCGCTTACGATCCGAGTGAGGATAAAAGGCCAGAAGTTCCGCGCCATCATCGCTCCGATACCAACGGATCGTGCCATCATCACGCGCAGCGATCACTAACCGATCATCAGCCGCGAGGTTTACAGCATACACAGTACCTGTCCCTTGGATCGTCCGGATCAAAGCGCCTGTGGCATCGAAGTGGCGAAGGCTCCAGTCGCTTCCAAGCCAGAAACTGCGAGCGTCGTGTGTAATGGCAAGGCTGCGGGAGATTTCGTACCTTTCGATTGCAAGAAGTTTTCTTTTAATTTTCGGCTCTCCGCTATTTCGCCAATTCGTGATTGGAAGTCCCTCAACGCGGGCGGCGATGAGCTCTGGGCGCTGCGCTGGAGATAGATCAAGTGCCCGCGTGCTAATGTCGAAAGTGGCCAGCGACTTGTCATCGTTGCGGTCGAAATGAAACAGAACTTGCTTTCCGTCCAGGCTGACTTTGAGAGTTGCGGCTTGATCAGAGAAGTCAGTACCCAGCGCGTCGTGTTTCCATAAGACCGAGCCCGTCCGATCAAAGAGCGATAGGCTTGGAGCCATGGAGGCGACGACGACGCGGCCATCGGAGAGTTCTCGAATATCTGCAATGGTGTTTGATGCCGCTGGAAAGACTTGACGGGCTCTCGAAACGAACGATTGCATCGGCACGATCGCGCCGATGGCGAGCAGCACGGCGATATGGTTAACGGACATGCGCGACATGGTCACCCCCTTGCGCTTTAAGTCCGATCGAACGCGCCACGCCCGCGGTCGGGCGTTGCAAGCGCGGTCGTGAGGCGAACGGTCGGACGGACAAAACCCAAGGCTATCCGGCCTCGACCTCAGCCAGCAACCACAGAGTGATGTCATGCGCGTGTCAGGCCGGGCAGCAGCTATGCCGCCGACGCAGCTCGCGCGCGCAATCCGTTACTGTGGAGGCGCAGGCCCCTTCCGCCCAATCGATCGAGCCGTCGGCGGTGGCGTTGTTGGCGGCGGTGCGAGACCATTTCCAGAAGCTCATTGTCGGACCTCAAAAACAAAGCCCCGCCAAGCGGGGCAGCCATGCGCGGGCAGCCGAGGAGTCAAATCCAACCGCGGGCGCGACGTGGTAATGTTTGCCCCGGCGAGCCGGTCAAGACTTGGCTGCACGACGGGAGGACAGCGATGGGCATCTTCACGGATACAACGGGGTGGCAGACGAAGATCTTATGGGCAGGGGTCGCCGTACTGGGTGCCGTTTCGTTCGCGATCGTAGCGCTCAATCGGGGCGAAGCGGTTAATGCTGCGTGGTTGGTCGTCGCCGCGGTTTGCATCTATTTCATCGCCTACCGATTCTACGGGCTATTCGTGGCCGAGAGGGCGCTCGGCGTCGATGGCACGCGGCCAACGCCCGCCTACCGCCATAACGACGGTCTCGATTACGTCCCGACCAATCGGTACGTGCTCTACGGCCATCACTTCGCGGCGATTGCAGGCGCGGGTCCACTGGTCGGTCCCGTGCTTGCCGCCCAAATGGGCTACCTGCCAGGCACGTTGTGGATTCTCGCCGGGGCAGTGTTTGCCGGCGCGGTCCAGGACATGACGGTGCTGTTCCTGTCGACCCGGCGCGACGGTCGTTCGCTCGGCGACATGGTCCGTGCCGAGATGGGACCGGTTGCAGGCACGATCGCCGGCGTGGGCATTCTCCTGATCTGCGTCATCGTCCTTGCGGTTCTCGCCCTCGTGGTGGTCAAGGCGCTGATCGGCAGCCCGTGGGGAACCTTCGCGGTGTTCTGCACGATCCCGATCGCGTTGCTGATGGGGATCTACAACCAGTTCATCCGCCCCGGCCATGTCGGCGAAATGTCGCTCATCGGCTGCCTGCTGCTGCTCGCGGCGCTGATCTACGGAAGGACGGTCTCCGAGACGCCTGCGCTCGCCGCCTATTTCGACTTCAAAGGCGAGACGCTCGCACTGATCATCATCGGATATGGGTTCGTCGCCTCCGTGCTTCCGGTCTGGCTGCTGCTGGCGCCGCGCGATTATCTCTCGACCTTCCTCAAGATCGGCACCATCGCGCTGCTGGCCGTCGGCATCATCATCGTTCGTCCCGATCTGCAGATGCCCGCCGTGACCAAGTTCATCGACGGCAGCGGGCCGGTTTGGGCCGGCAGCGTGTTTCCGTTCCTGTTCATCACCATCGCCTGCGGAGCGGTTTCCGGATGGCATTCGCTCATCGCGTCCGGAACCACGCCGAAGATGATCGAGAACGAACGCCAGATTGCATTCATCGGATACGGCGGGATGCTCATGGAGTCGTTCGTCGCCATCATGGCGATGATCGGGGCCAGCGTCATCCATCCCGGCGTCTACTTCGCCATGAACAGCTCGGCAGGGCTGATCGGCACCACCGCCGAGCAAGCCGCACAGGTGATCTCGTCCTGGGGGTTTGTGGTGACACCGAGCGAGATTGCCCAGATGGCAAAGGATGTCGGCGAGACGACGATCATGTCGCGCACCGGCGGAGCACCGACGCTCGCCGTGGGCATGGCGAGCATCCTGTCGTCCTTTCTCGGCGGGCCGACGCTGATGGGAATTTGGTACCATTTCGCGATCCTGTTCGAGGCGCTGTTCATCCTGACCACGGTCGACGCCGGAACACGGGTGCTCCGTTTCATGATTCAAGATCTGGTCGGCAATGCCCTGCCGCCTTTCAAGGCAACCACGTCCTGGACCAACAACCTGATCGGGTCCGCGCTGTCGGTGATGCTGTGGGGATACTTCTTGTATGTCGGCGTGATCGACCCCTTCGGAGGAATCTGGACGCTGTGGCCCCTGTTTGGCACCGCCAACCAGATGCTCGCGGCGATCGCGCTGACGCTGTGCACGGTCGTGCTGTTCAAGATGAAACACGAGCGCTTCGCGCTGGTAACGATTGCGCCTGCGACTTGGCTCGTCGCATGCACAACAACCGCCGGATTGGAGAAGGTGTTCAGTCCAAATCCGAACGTGGGATTCATCAGCCATGCGCTCAAATACGGGGACGCGATCGCAGCCGGTCAGCTGCTGGCGCCGGCAAAGTCGGCCGCCGAGATGACCCGGATCGTCGTCAACGACTACATCGATGCGACGCTTGCCGCGGTGTTCGTGCTGGTCGTCGTTGCGACCGTGATCTATGCCCTGATCGACATTTGGAAGGCGCTGGCCAGCCCGCAGGCGACCGCAGTGGAAATCGGGCTCGCCGGCGCGGCCGTGGGAGGTCGCCATGTCTGACCTGCAAAACTTGTTCGATCGCTCCGCGAGCGCGGCGGGCGCAACCGTCTACTGGGCCACACGAGCCGCGCGGCTGATGATCGGCGTTCCCGACTACGAAACCTACGTGGCGCACCGGCGAGCCAACCATCCCGACCAGCCAATCATGAGCTATGTGGAGTTTTTCCGCGAACGCCAGCAGGCGCGTTACGCCGTTGGCAAAGGTCGGTTCCGGGGCTGCTGCTAGGCACGAGGTGCTAAATCGGTCCCTGGCCGCGCTCCCATCCGAGCGTGCGCTCGCCCGGTTTGCCGATCATCGATCCTCCAGCGGGCGCGGTCCATTGCCGTAGCCTGTCCAGCGCGGCCTTCGATTTGGGCGAGAGCAGTTCGGGCGGCGCCTTGGCGCCGCGGGGGGTATCGCGCTTGCAGATCGGCAAGACGCGCATTCACGCGCTCGATGCCGCGGCCGATCACCGCCTTGAGCTCGTCGGCCGAGGCGGATGAATCGAGCGCGTCTTTCCAGGCGCGGAT
>Ga0318552_10000331_pt1 | contig 13957 bp, 11 predicted proteins | sample GRESIP082b2f20_FD_203516 | JGI IMG/M metagenome (GOLD analysis project Ga0318552, IMG submission 203516) | Tropical soil microbial communities from Luquillo Experimental Forest, Puerto Rico - GRE.SIPMG.082b2f20 | ecosystem: Environmental > Terrestrial > Soil > Tropical forest > Bulk soil...
CGTCACCACCGTCGACGTCTACCTTGCGGTATACAAGGGCGTTGATATCGACGCGCCCGAGGAACAACCCGTTCGCCGCAAGCGGTTAAGGCGCCGGAAGGCTAAGGCGAACGCTACGCAGTCAGCCGCCGACTAGAGCGTTGCTGATCTAGTCACATCTGCCCCATCAATCGCTGGGCCGAGCCGGTACCCAGTCTGCCCGCCTCGCAGCGACAAGCTAAGGCGCGCAGGGGATTTGTCGCCCGGAGCTGGGCACAGCGAACACCACACCCTGCGGAAACTCGTGCGACTAACGTGACCGTCGCCGTTGCGCCCAACAGCTAGGGATGGGTTCAGCGAAAGCTCACTATCTCGCTGCCCCAGGCGGTCCGGATCCGCGCGTCGACATCGTGCACGACGGTGTCGCGCTTGTTGATGATCAGGCAGGCGCGGTCGGCCTCCTGGTAGGGCGTCCAGTCCGGCTCGCCGCCCGGCCCTGTGGGCTTGGCCTGCGTGGCGAAGTTGATCCACCTGGTCCGCAGTCTCTTCGAGACCGCCTTGGCGGTCTTGGCGCCGCCGAGCTTCAACGTGGGATCCTTGGGTGCACCGAGATTGCCCCAGATGTAGGGCAATTCGGTGGCGTGGGCCGCGCTCGCCAGCAAGACTTTAAACAGTGGAGTGGCATAGTCGAACCGGTAGAGGTACACCGGCGCCACCCTGCTGTGACCCTCGGCCATCCACACCGACGGCATCCGGAATCCGGCATCGGTGGCGATGCTCAAAGACCTTGCCCTGCGCCGCATTCGGGAATATGCCGACCCGATCTGCTCCTGGGTGGGCAATTGCAGGTCGGGCTGTTCGGCGGCGATCTGGGTGAACATCGACGTGATCGCCCGCGGGGTGATCGGCATCAGCGGCGAGCGCATCAGCCGGAACAGCGCCGCCTCATGCCTGTTGGTACCGATGATCAACGGGATCGGGTGCGAGCGGCCCTGCCGCGCCAGCCTGACCGGATAGTCGGGCAGCAGATCGCCGTCGACGATCGGAACGAACGCGAGCGTGCCCGGGTTGCGTACGGGGACCTCGTCGAACACGTCTTGCGACGCGGCGAGGATCGCGGCAATCGGCGCGTCGAGCAACCTCCCGACGTCGGATGGGGCGATTCCCAGCCTGTCGAGGATGCTCACGGCCACACGCTGGGCCCTGTCGCGGTCGTATACCGAAGTGGCCGGAGAGCTTTGGGCGATCGCGCCGGCGAACAGGCCGTCGGCCGCCGGAGTGGTGAGCAGGGTCGTGATGACCCCCGCGCCGGCGGATTCACCGAACAGCGTGACCCTTTGGGGATCACCCCCGAACGCCGCGATGTTGTCGCGCACCCAGCGCAACGCCGCCAGCACGTCGTGCAGCCCGATGTTCGAGTCGAAGCGACGCCGCGCAGTGTTGAAGGACGACAAGTCGAGAAAGCCCAGCGCTCCGAGCCGATGGTTGACCGTCACCACGACGACGTCGCCGCCGCTGACCAACCGGCGGCCGTCGTAGAGCGCCTGGCTGCCGGATCCCAGGATGTAGGCGCCGCCGTGTAGCCACACCAGCACCGGCTTTGCGTCACCGGGCTCGGTGCCCGCCGAGGCCCAGACGTTCAAGCGCAAGCAGTCTTCGTCCTGCGATGCACCGAGGTCGAGGGGAATGTTGGGAAAGGTCGGTTGCGGGCAGGCCGGCCCGAAGGAGGTGGCGTCGGCGACCTCCGTCCACGGCTGCGGGGGCTCGGGCACGCGGAATCGCAGGTCGCCGACGGGCGGCGCGGCGTACCGAATGCCTTTCCACGTCCTGATCTCGCCGTCGTCGGTGCCGAGGACGGGGCCGAAGGTGGTTTCGACCACCCGGTTGTCGATCGCCATGCGTGTGGAGCTTCTCTAACTCAGCCGCTGGGTAAGGAACTCGACTACCCGTTTGCGGGCCTCGTAAGCGGGTTGGCCGTCGACCTCGCGGACCTCGTCGGTCAGCACCGAGTGCGCCATCTTCCCGAAGCCGCCTTCGTTGCCCGGCCTCGAGTCGATCTCGATGACCTCGAACGCGTCGCCGAGCCGCTCCTTGAGCGCCGTGAATCGTTCGCCTGGTGACATCTTGTCCTCACTGAATCGCAGGCCCATGGCGCAGAGGCCGTCGTTGGCGCAGCGATCGGTGATGGTCTTCAGCTCGGGTGCGCTCAGCCCGGTGTCGCGTCGCTGCGCACCGGTCAACGGAAACGGCACGGACGGCTGGCTGAGCACTGGAGCCAGCACACTGTCGTCGACCGCTGCGGCCAACGCGAACCCGCCGGTGAAGCACTGCCCGATGACGCCGACCCCCTTGCCCGGCGTCGACGCGTTGAGGTCACGAGCCAGCGCGCGCAGGAACAACGACACCGGCCGCTCCTTGTTGGTGGCGAACGCCGCGAATTCCTTTGCGACACAAGTGCGCGCGATGACACCGATTGTGTAGCCGACCGTCTTCGGCTTGCCCGGCTCGCCGAAAAGCGACGGTATGGCGACGGTGAAGCCGTTGTCCACCAGGTGATTACCCAGGCCCAGCACAGCGGGATGGATGCCGGGTATCTCGGGAATCAGCACCACCCCGGGACCGGCGCCCCTGCGGTAGACATCGTGTGTGTAGCCGGCACCGGTGAACGGCGCCACCTCCCAGCCGGAAAGGTCTGCTTTGGGTGCGGTCAATTATTCCTTCCCTCAGTGTGCGGGCAGCGGGGGCTGCGATTGCGTCGCCGCCGCCAGCGTACGGAATTGATCGGTGCTACCGGCACCGGCGATCGCGATCTGGGTGGCGCCGGCCGGGCCGGCGAGCCGGGTGGTCCAGACGGGCTCGGCATCCGCGCCCGTCTGATCAGTTCCGTGGCCGGCGCCGCGATAGACGACCCAGCTGGTGCCGTCGACGTCGACCGTTCCGGTCGGATAGGCCGACGGATGGATCGAGCCGACCAGCTTGTCCTCGTCGGCGTTGCTCTGGGTCAGGCTCAGATACATCCCCGTCGGGCTGATGTAGCCCACGGTTGAGGTGGCCGCGTTCAGCCGCTGACCGGTCGAGGGGTCGGTTCGGCCGTTCTCGATACCGCCGCGGCCGCCGGAGTTGGGCTGCCAGCCGGCGGGGAGCTGAGGTGACCGGACGGGGAACCCCAGCGTCTGAGCATCCGCCCGCAAGGCCGCCGCCGCGTCGTAGGAGGGGATCGCGCCCTGCTTCGTCCCGCTCGGCTGGAACGAGCACATCCCGACCATGCCCGCCAGCAGGATGCACCCAACGACCAGCGGCACGAGCGACCAGAACATGTCGCGGCCGTCCTGCAGCAGCCGCGGTTTGGCGGGCCTGGGCGCCGGAGCCGGCTCTCCTACGTCGGTATTCGGTCGCGGCTCCTCGGTCATCTCCCGAGTATCCCAGTTCCCGCTGACCGATCCGCTTCTGGGACAATCACCAACCATGGCAGCTGAGGGCAACCGCTCGGTCACCGTCGCGGGCCGCGACCCGTCGAAGGCGCGGCCGCGGGGCGAAGCCCCAGACCGCAACCTGGCCCTGGAACTGGTACGGGTCACCGAGGCCGGTGCCATGGCCGCGGGCCGCTGGGTGGGCCGCGGCGACAAAGAGGGCGGCGACGGCGCGGCGGTCGACGCGATACGCGAACTGGTGAACACGGTGTCGATGCGCGGGGTTGTCGTCATCGGCGAGGGCGAAAAAGACCAGGCCCCGATGCTCTACAACGGCGAAGAGGTCGGCAACGGCGACGGCCCGGACTGCGACTTCGCCGTGGACCCGGTGGACGGCACCACGCTGATGAGCAAGGGCATGCCCAACGCCATCTCGGTGCTGGCGGTCGCCGACCGCGGCACGATGTTCGACCCGTCGGCGGTGTTCTACATGAACAAGATCGCCGTCGGACCCGAGGCCGCGCACGTGCTGGACATCACCGCGCCGATCGCCGAGAACATTCGCGCCGTCGCCAAGGTCAAGGCCTTGTCGGTACGCGACATGACGGTGTGCATCCTGGATCGGCCACGACACGCTCAACTAATCAAGGACGTGCGGGACACCGGCGCCCGCATCCGGCTGATCACCGACGGCGACGTCGCGGGCGCGATCTCCGCGTGCCGGCCGGAGTCGGGCACCGATATGCTGGCCGGTATCGGCGGCACCCCAGAGGGCATCATCGCCGCCGCCGCGATCCGCTGCATGGGCGGCGCGATTCAGGCGCAGCTGGCGCCCAAAGACGAACCCGAACGCCGCAAGGCGCTCGACGCCGGCTACGACCTGGACCAGATATTGACCACCGAGGATCTGGTGTCCGGTGAGAACGTCTTCTTCTGCGCCACCGGGGTTACCCAGGGCGACCTGCTCAACGGCGTCCGCTACTACCCCGGCGGCTGCACCACCCACTCGATCGTGATGCGTTCGAAGTCGGGCACAGTGCGCATGATCGAGGCGTACCACCGGCTCTCGAAGCTCAACGAATACTCCGCCATCGACTTCATCGGCGACAGCACTGCCGCCTATCCCCTGCCCTGACAACCCAATCAAGCCCCAATCAAGAAGGAAGCCAATCTATGGCCACTGAGGACACAGAGGATAAAGCCGGCTCCGACACCGAGTACCGCATCGAGCACGACACCATGGGCGAGGTCCGGGTACCCGCAAAAGCCTTGTGGCGCGCCCAGACTCAGCGCGCGGTGGAGAACTTTCCGATCTCGGGCCGTGGCCTGGAGCGCACGCAGATTCGCGCGCTGGGCCTGCTGAAGGGCGCGTGCGCGCAGGTGAACAAGGACCTCGGGTTGCTGGCACCGGAGAAGGCCGACGCGATCATCGCCGCGGCAGCCGAGATCGCCGACGGCCTCCACGACGACCAGTTCCCCATCGACGTCTTCCAAACCGGTTCGGGCACAAGCTCCAACATGAACACCAACGAGGTGATCGCGTCCATCGCCGCCGCCAACGGGGTCGCGGTGCATCCCAACGACGACGTCAACATGTCGCAGTCGTCCAACGACACCTTCCCGACCGCCACCCACATCGCGGCCACCGAGGCCGCGGTGCGCCACCTCATCCCGGCACTCGAGGTGCTGCAGGACGCGCTGGCAAGCAAGGCCCGCGAGTGGCACACCGTGGTCAAGTCGGGCCGCACCCACCTGATGGACGCCGTGCCGGTGACGCTCGGCCAGGAATTCAGCGGATACGCCCGCCAGATCGAGGCCGGGATCGAGCGCGTGCGGGCCACGCTGCCCCGGCTGGGCGAGCTGGCGATCGGCGGCACCGCGGTGGGCACCGGCCTCAACGCCCCCGACGGCTTCGGCGCCAGGGTGGTCGAGACGCTGATCGCCTCGACGGGCTTGTCCGAATTGCGCACGGCCGCTAATTCTTTCGAGGCCCAGGCCGCCCGCGACGGGCTGGTGGAGGCGTCCGGTGCGCTGCGTACCATCGCGGTTTCGTTGACCAAGATCGCCAACGATATCCGCTGGATGGGATCGGGCCCCCTGACCGGCCTGGCCGAGATCCAGCTCCCAGACCTGCAGCCGGGCAGCTCGATCATGCCGGGCAAGGTGAATCCGGTTCTGCCGGAGGCAGTTACGCAGGTCGCCGCGCAGGTGATCGGCAACGATGCCGCAGTCGCCTGGGGCGGTGCGAACGGCGCCTTCGAGCTCAACGTTTACATCCCGATGATGGCCCGCAACATCCTCGAGTCGTTCAAGCTGTTGACCAACGTCTCAAAGTTGTTCGCGGAGCGTTGCGTTACCGGGCTGGCCGCCCACGTCGAGCGTCTGCGCGAGCTGGCCGAGTCGTCGCCGTCGATCGTGACGCCGTTGAACTCGGCCATCGGCTACGAGGAGGCCGCCGCGGTGGCCAAGCAGGCGCTCAAGGAACACAAGACCATTCGCCAGACCGTCATCGACCGCGGCCTGATCGGCGACAAGCTGTCGATCGAGGAGCTGGACCGCCGGCTCGACGTGTTGGCGATGGCCAAGGTCAAGCGGCAAGACTAGGTGAGGGTGGTTCGGGAATGACGGCTCCTCCTGGGGGTCCCTACGGTCAGGATCCCTACGGGACGAATCCCTATGGCCAGAACCCATATTGGGGCGGCCAGCAACCGAGCGGCGGCTACCCGTACCCGCCGCCGGGTGGCCCGTATGGCCCGCCGGAAGGTCCCGCGAATCCTTATCCGCCGGGCGCCTACCCACCCCAGCAGTTCCCCCCGGGCCAGCAAGTTCCGCCCGGCTGGCCGGGTGGGCCGTACCCGCCCGGACCACCGCCGCGTGGTCCACGCTCGAAGGCGCCATGGCTGATCCTCGCCGGGGTCGCGGTCTTGGGCGTCATCGCGCTGGTGGTAGTTCTGGTGATCGGCCTCAGCAGCGGGAACAAGTCGACCACGGCCCCGCCCTCGGCGACGACAGCCGCCCCGACGTCGCAACCGAACAGTTCCGAGCAGACGGCGACCGACTGCGGGCCCAATGTGTCCGGCGGTGAGAAGCCCGCCGGCGGCGGCCCGGTCACCGCGGGCAAGCTGTCCTTCCCGGACACCGCGGCACCCGGATGGGCGCCGTTCTCAGACGACCAGAGCCCGAACCTCATCGGTGCAGTGGGCCTCGGCCAGGAGGTGCCCAACGCCAAGGGGTGGATGACCCTAGTTGAGGTCGCCATTACCAACTTCGTCACCAGCATGGACGTCAACGCGCAAGCGTCGAAGTTGATGGACTGCATAGCGAGCGGCCCCGGCTACTCGAACGCGCAGCCAACCCTGGGCCCGAAGAAGACGTCGTCGATCAAGGTCGACGGGGTCAAGGCCGCCCGGGTGGACGCCGACGTCACGATCGCCGACAAGTCGATCGGCGTGAAGGGCGACTCCGTCGTCATCATCGCTGTCGACACCAAACCGGTCACCATGTTCATGGGCGCATCACCCATCGGCGATGCGGGTCTGGCGGCCGTCGTCAACGGGGTCATCGCTGCGCTGAAGGTCAACCAGTAGCCGGGTCCGCCGGCGCCGAGACTTGGGTGGCTTCGGAGCGGCCGCGCAGCACGGTGGAATAGCATTCGGCCCAGAGCGCCCGTTCGGCCTCGTCGGCTCGGTCGATGGCCGCCGCCGAACACAGGATTCGCCGGTCGGCGGTCTTGGCAAGGTCGGCCAGCCGCGCGGCCTCATTGACCGCGTCACCGATTACCGTGTACTCGTAACGGTTTTCGGCACCGATGTTGCCGGCGAAGACCTGGCCCGCCGAGACCCCGATGCCGAAATCGACCACGGGTAAGCGGCGCAGCTGTGTTGCCAACGCGCGTGCCGTCGCCAGAGCCGCCGACGCCGGTTGACTCGTGCGCAACGGGGCTCCGAAGACGGCGAGTGCGGCGTCGCCCGCGAATTTGTTGATCAGCCCGTGATGTTCGTCGACCGCGTCGACGACAATCCGGAAAAAGTCGTTGAGCACGTCGGCAACCTCTTGTGGCGGGCGGCTTTCCGCGAGCTGCGTCGAGCCCACCAGGTCGATGAAGAGGACCGCCGCTTCGACCACGTCCCCGGACAGCGATGCGCCCTCTTCGATAGCGCGCTGGGCGACGTCGGTTCCGACGTGCCGGCCGAACAGGTCTCTTAACCTGTCCCGCTCGGCGAGTCCGGTGACCATTCGGTTGAATCCCGTTTGCAGGCGCCCGATTTGGGAGCGTTCGTACGCGCCGACGTACGTTCCGATGCGGCCGTGTTCGACCTCCGCCATCGCGTCGACGACCTCGCCCAACGGATCGGCAATGGATCGCGACGTCAGAATCATCGTCGGCAGCCCGAGCACCAGCGCCGCCAGCGACACCACCAGAACGGGCACGTCCAACGACGCGGACTTCTGGATGAGCCAGCCGTTGGAACGAAGAACGACCAGAGTCGTAATCACCCCGATGGGCACTGCGCAGCACAGGAACCACAGCAGAACCAGACGCGCAAACACACCGGGTACCAGAAGCCGGGGCTCGGAACCCAGTGTGGCCGCGCCCATGATGGGGCGCAGGGTGCGTTGCGCAAGCAGCATTCCCGTGCCCGCGGCGGCCGGCCCGCCGAGTAGCACGCCAAGCAGAATCGGCACCAACAGAGCGGCCCCGCCGTTGCGATTGAGCAGCATGAGAATTGCGCCGGCAGCTCCCCAGGCCGAAAACAGGATCACCGATTGGCGGCCGGGGAGTTTCATCGCGGCTTCTCGTTGCTGCTGATTCGGTTCCTTGCCCGCGGCAAACCAACGCAGCGAAGGAGCGATGCTCACGACACCCGCCACCGCGACGCTGATGATTCCCAGCACGATCAGCACCGCCACCGTCGGGGTGTTCTTCTCCGCGAAGCCAACCGACGTGTGGCCCCTCAGCGGGATCAAAATGGCGCTCGCGCTGACGACGGCCGCTACATAGCTGCCGGCGAGATCGATCGCATATCGAATCGCCAACCTGCGAGCGGACTTTCGTTGCCCGGCCGCTCGGCGCGTTCTAGGCACCGTTGTTCGGTCCGCCCGAGTTCTGGCCCGGGATATCGGTGATCGGGAAGTTGGGCATCGGCTTGGGTGAGGGCGTGTTGGGCAACGTGGGGATCTCGCTGGCGGGGATGTCGTGCAGCTGGTTGACGGGCGGCCCGTTCTCCCGGCCACCGTAGCTGCTGCCGGGCGCCCGCTGCCCCAGCAGCTCAGTGACCGTCACCAAGCGGTAGCCGTTAGCCTTGAGCACCGCGATGAACTGGTACACCAGATCGACTGTGCTCGAATAGGTGTCGTGAAACAACACCACCGAGCCGGGCTTGATGTACGTCATCAGCATGTACCGCGTCGCGGCCGTGTTAGAGTCGTTGATCCAGTCGAAAGGGATTACGTCCCAGAGGATTTCGGCTAGACCGAACTGACCCGCGGTCTGGCGCACCATCGGGTCGGACAGCCCACCGGCGGGACGCCACAGCGACGGCGCCCGGCCGGTCGCGGCGGTGATCGCGTCGTTGGAGCGCGAGAACTGACCGGCGATGTCCTCGGCAGGGATCGTCGTCATGTTGGGGTGTTCCCACGTGTGGTTGCCGAATTCCATGCCGGCATCGGCGATGCGCTTGGCGCCGGCCGGGTTGGCGGCGACCTTGTTGCCGATCAGGAAGAACGTGGCCTTGGCGTCGGCGTCCTTCAAGATCTGCAGCAGGCGGTCCGTGTATGGTCCCGGCCCGTCGTCGAATGTCAGCGCGACGCACTTGACCACCGAGCAGCTGAGGTTGTCGGCGCGGGTCACGTGTCCGGTGAGGCTGCCGATGACCAGTACGGCGGCGGCCGCGACGACACCGAAAACGGTCCGCCAATAGCGCCAGGCCTGGCTGTCGGGTCGTTTCGGCACCCTGGCAGCCTACCCGGGGTTCCGTGTGAGATCGGGGCGTTGACTGTGCGCACGGGGTGACGAATCGACTCAAATCCCGCCGTCAGCGCACACTCGAGCCCAGGTCAGGGCCCGTTACTGCGCTATGGCAATTTCCTCGAGCATCTCGGTGACCAGTGCGGCGATCGGCGACCGCTCGCTGCGCAGCAGCGTGATGTGGGCGAACAGCGGATGACCTTTGAGCTTCTCGATCACCGCCGCAACCCCGTCGTGGCGGCCGACCCGCAAGTTGTCGCGCTGGGCGATGTCATGGGTCAGCACCACCCGCGATCCGGTACCCAACCTAGACAAAACGGTCAGCAGAACGTTGCGCTCCAGCGACTGCGCCTCATCGACGATGACGAACGAGTCATGCAGCGAGCGGCCTCGGATATGGGTCAGCGGCAACACCTCGAGCATGCCCCGGGACAGGACCTCCTCGAGCACCGCCTGACTGGCCAGGCCCTCGAGGGTGTCGAACACCGCCTGCGCCCACGGGCCCATCTTTTCGCTCTCGCTGCCAGGGAGGTAGCCCAGCTCCTGGCCGCCCACGGCATACAGCGGACGGAAGACCACCACCTTGCGGTGGGTCCGCCGTTCCAGCACCGCCTCGAGACCCGCGCACAACGCCAGCGCGGACTTGCCGGTGCCGGCCTTGCCGCCCAGCGACACGATGCCCACCGACTCGTCCAGCAGCAGGTCGAGCGCTACGCGCTGTTCGGCGGAACGGCCACGCAGCCCGAACACCTCGCGGTCGCCGCGAACCAGCTGGACGCGTTTGGCGGAGGTGACGCGGCCCAGTGCGTGCGAGCCGCCGCCCAGCAGCCGAATGCCGGTGTGACAGGGCAGGTCCCGAGCTTCGACGAGATCGATCTCGCCGTCGGCGAACAGCGCGTCGATGTCCTCGGCGGCCGTCTCGATCTCATGCATCCCCGACCACCCTGAGACCACGACATCCTGCGCGTGGTACTCGTCGGCGGCCAAGCCGACCGCGGCTGCCTTGACTCGAAGCGGAATGTCCTTGCTGACCAACGTGACTCGCTTGCCTTCGGCGGCGAGGTTGGCGGCGCAGCTCAAAATCCGAGAGTCGTTGCTGTCGGTGCGAAATCCCGCGGGCAGCACCGCCGGGTCCGTGTGGTTGAGTTCGACGTGAAGCGTGCCGCCTTGTGTCCCAACGGGAATGGGCTGATCCAGCCGTCCGTGCTGGAGCCGGAGATCATCGAAGAGACGCAACGCCTGACGGGCGAACCAGCCCAGCTCGTGGTGGTGGCGCTTGGCCTCCAGTTCGCTGATCACCACCAGCGGAACAACCACCTCGTGTTCGGCGAACCGGCTGCACGCCCACGGATCGGACAGCAGCACGGAGGTGTCGAGCACATAGGTCCGGATTTCGGTCACGAAGCGCTCCTCGAGCGGCCAAGCCCGCGCGGACCCGCACAGGCAGTTCGGCGGGAGCCGCAGCACCAGGACCGGGCCCGGTCCTGCCTAGAACTACCGGAGTAGTGACGAGAGGTGCCGCCCTGGCAGCAGAGCATGTCGCTGACCATCGGGAACGACGCTACTCTCGTGGCCGCTCGGGCGCCGTGCAGGCGCGCCGAGACCACGAGGGCGACACAAATTACCGGCGGCGAAATGTGCCGGAACGCGCAGCTTGGCCTAGCCGATAACGAATTGCCGGAGCGCCGGTTCGCCGGCCACTCCCCACTCGGTGATGCGGTCGGAGATCGCCTGCCGCAGGTCCGCAGCGTCGAAAATGTCCGCGTCGGCGACGTTGCGCACCTTGTCCTGATAGGCGTCGATGTCGGCGCCGACGACTTGGAGGTCCGCCGCACGCGCGGCGATCGCCGCGATCGTCTCGTCGCGGGTGTACTCCAGGCAGTGGGCGACGAGGTTGGCGAAGAACTCCTCGTGCCGCACCTCGTCCCGCGCGATCCGGTCGATCAGTCCGGCCAGGACGGGTTCCTCCGCCTGAGCGGCCAGGTTGCGGCAGAAGACGGCGTGGGTGCGCTCGGTCAGCGCCATGTACACCAGGGTTTCGACCTGCGAATAGGTGTCGCCGCGGTAGCCCTTCATCACGTACTCGACCCGCGCCTCCTCGTTGGCGGTCGGGTCGACCTCCCTGGTCACGACCAGGTATTCCCGCAGCGCGATGGCGTGCAGGTGCTCCTCGGCGGTCCACCGGCCCAGCCAGCGCCCCCACCACTCCTCGAGAATGAAGTGCTCGACGAGCTCGCGGTGATGGGCGGAGAGGTTGTCCTTGAGTAGCAGCAGGATCTCGCAAGCGTCGGTGATGGTCCTGGGCAGCGTCATCTGGGACGGGTCCCAGTCGCGCCCGCCGAGGAAAGCGAAGTTCTCGCCCTGGTCAAACGGCACGTAATCGTGGGCGAACCAGAGGTCCTCAGTGCTGAGGTGGCGGTCCATGTTCGCTCCAACGACCGGCTCGAGTTCGAGGGTCAGCGCGTTAGGGACAGGTTTCTGTGCCATGCGGTAACTGTAACCCTCAGACACAGGTTTCGTGAAATTTCCCGGCCCGTGTCGCGGCCCGATTGCCGGTCAGCGATCGACCAGCGTCCAGCTCTCGAGTCCCTCGTAGAGGGGGAAGTCCCTGGCCAGCCGCGTCACCCGCTGCCGCAGGGCCGACACGTCTGTCGCCGTGCCGCTCGCGAGCGCGGTGGCGATCACGTCCGCGACCTCGGTGAACTCGGCGTCCCCGAAACCGCGGGTCGCCAGCGCCGGTGTTCCCACGCGCAAGCCGGACGTCACCATCGGCGGCCGCGGGTCGTTGGGCACGGCGTTGCGGTTCACAGTGATGCCGATTTCGTGCAGCAGGTCCTCGGCGACCTGGCCGTCGAGTGGCGAATCGCGCAGGTCGACCAGCACCAGGTGCACGTCGGTTCCGCCGCTGACCACCGAAACGCCGGCCATGGAGACGTCGGCCGCCATTAGCCGGTCGGCGAGGATGCGCGCTCCCGAAAGCGTGCGCTGCTGCCGGTCGGCGAATTCTGGGGTGGTGGCGATCTTGAGTGCGACCGCTTTGCCCGCGATGACATGCATGAGCGGCCCGCCCTGCTGGCCGGGGAACACCGCCGAGTTGATGGCCTTGGCGTACTCCCGCTTGCCCAGGATCATGCCCGAACGGGCGCCACCGAGCGTCTTGTGCACGGTCGTGGACACCACGTCCGCGTGCGGCACCGGCGATGGGTGTAGACCGACCGCCACCAGCCCCGCGAAGTGCGCCATGTCCACCCACAGCTTGGCGTCGACCTCGTCGGCGATCGACCGGAACGCCGCGAAGTCGAGAATCCGCGGGTAGGCCGACCAGCCGGCGATGATCACCTTGGGCCGGAACTCCAGCGCCTTGGCCCGCACCGCGTCCATGTCGACCAGATGCGTCTTCGCATCGACGCCGTAGAAGCCGACGTCATACAGCTTGCCGGAGAAGTTCAGCTTCATGCCGTGCGTCAGGTGTCCGCCGTTGGCGAGGTCCAGACCCAGCAGACGCTCCCCCGGCGTCATGAGCGCGTGCAGCACCGCCGCGTTGGCCTGGGCACCCGAATGGGGCTGGACATTGGCGAACTCGGCGCCAAACAACGCCTTTGCCCGGTCGCGGGCGATGTTCTCCACGACGTCGACGTACTCGCACCCGCCGTAGTAGCGCCGGCCGGGTAAACCCTCGGCGTACTTGTTGGTCAGCACGCTGCCCTGGGCCTGCAGCACCGAGCGCGGCACGAAGTTCTCCGAAGCGATCATCTCCAAGGTGTCCCGTTGCCGGTTCAGTTCCTTGTCCAGCAACTCGGCGATATCGGGGTCGACCTCGGCGAGCGGGGCCGACATTACGGAGGCTGAGGTGCGGGCGTCGGGTGCGGCAGTCACGGGCGCCAGTCTATCCAGCCGGGCTTTTAGCCATCCCAGCCGTCGGGTACGCGTCCGTCCCTGCGACACTGGCACCATGCCGCGGCTTAGCGAGCCGAGCCCCTACGTGGAGTTCGACCGAAAGCAATGGCGTGCGCTTCGTATGTCGACGCCCCTGGCCCTCACCGAAGAGGAACTGATCGGCCTGCGCGGTCTGGGTGAGCAGATCGACCTGCTGGAAGTCGAAGAGGTTTACCTGCCGCTGGCCCGGCTCATTCACCTTCAGGTCGCCGCCCGCCAGCGGCTGTTCGCCGCCACCGCGGAATTCCTCGGCGAACCTCAACAAAACCCCGACCGGCCCGTGCCTTTCGTCATCGGCGTGGCCGGCAGCGTGGCGGTCGGCAAGTCGACGACCGCCCGCGTGCTGCAGGCGCTACTGGCTCGCTGGGATCATCACCCCCGGGTGGACCTGGTGACCACCGACGGGTTCCTGTACCCGAATGCGGAGCTGGACCGGCGAATGCTCATGCACCGCAAAGGATTTCCGGAGAGCTATAACCGGCGGGCGCTGATGCGGTTCGTGACCTCGGTCAAATCCGGTTCCGACTACGTTTGTGCGCCGCTGTATTCACATTTGAAATACGACATCATCCCCGGGGCCAAGCACGTGGTCCGCCATCCCGATATCCTGATCCTCGAGGGCCTCAACGTGTTGCAGACGGGCCCGACCCTGATGGTGTCGGAC
>Ga0318552_10000335_pt1 | contig 13934 bp, 8 predicted proteins | sample GRESIP082b2f20_FD_203516 | JGI IMG/M metagenome (GOLD analysis project Ga0318552, IMG submission 203516) | Tropical soil microbial communities from Luquillo Experimental Forest, Puerto Rico - GRE.SIPMG.082b2f20 | ecosystem: Environmental > Terrestrial > Soil > Tropical forest > Bulk soil...
ACTGCGGCACCGCTACGCGCCCGCGCCCGGCGCGCTGGCGCCGCTGGAACGGGCGATGGACCTGGGCGAGATCAGCGCCCGCGGCGTCGATCGCGTGATCCGGCTCGCCTGGACCGTGGCCGACCTCGGCGGCGTGTCGCGGCCCACGGCCGCCGAGATCAACTATGCGCTGGGCCTGTGGCTGGGCGTGATGAATCACTGAGCGCGGCGCGCCCGAGCACCGCGGCGCCGGTCAGGCCGGGCCGGGGCCGTCCGGCGCGAAGGTGAACCTGGTCGGAGATCCGGTGAAGTCGCTGGAGTCCAGGGCGAAGGCCCACTCCGGCCGCAGGGCGAAGACGCTGTTGGACGCCGGGTCCACCATGTCCGGCCCGTAGTCGGTACCGTACTTCGCGTTCTCGGCCTCGAGCATGGCCGCCAGGGCCTCGGGGTCGGTGATCCGGTGAACGCGGCCCTGCACGGCGACCGGCTCCAGGGGATTGTCGGTGGACACCGCGCAGCGGGACTCCGAGGTCAGATTGCGCGCCTTGCGGGATCCGTTCGAGCTGCTGAACCACAGCCGGCCGCCGTGCCAGACCGCCCAGACCGGCATGAGATGGGGCGCCCCCGGCGGCGTCACCGTCGCCAGCCAGAAGTCGTGCGAGCGGACCAGCCGCTCCTCCGCCCACGACCAGGGCAGCAGGCCGCGCCCCCCGTCTGCTGGCAAGGTCCCGTAGCCCGGCATATAGGGCCGGGATGCGACCGGCTCGTTCATCCCACTGAAGTTAGCAACCGGCTTCGGCGGGCCAGGGACGGATGGCCGTAGGAGGCGGCTCAGTCCCGGGTGGCGATGTAATACGTGTTGGCCACGTCGCCGTCAACGTGCGCGGTCTCGACGGAGGTGAAGCCCGCGTCGCTGAGCATCTCCCGTGCCTTTTGCTCGCCCCACATCGCGCCGAGGCCCATCCCGCCTTCGGCGAGGGAGACGGTCATGCAGTGCAGGCAGGAGATGGTGTACAGGAACGGCCCGAGCGGGTGGTCCAGGTTGTCCGACAGCGTGCTGGAAGCACGGATGTCCGCGCACAGGTAGACGCCGCCCGGGCGCAGGGCCCGGGCGATCCCGGCGAGCACCAGGTCCGGCCGGGCCTGGTCGTGGACCGCATCGAACGTCGTGATCAGGTCGAAGCGGGCCGTCTCGCCAAGACGGGCGGCATCGCGCTTCTCGAACCGCGCGTTCTCCAGGTCGTGGCGGTCGGCCTCCGCCCGGGCGGCGGCCAGCCCGGTGTCGGAGAAGTCGAACCCCGCGAACCGCGAGCGGGGGAACGCCGCGGCCATCACGTTGACGGCATGGCCGCTACCGCATCCGACGTCCGCGACGTCGATGCCCCGCTCGAGCCGGTCAACCAGCCCGGGAACCAGCGGCAGCGTCACCTCGACCAGGGTCGCATCGTGGACGGCGCCGCTATCCTCGGCCATGATGGCCTGGAACTTCGGGAACGCCGAGTACGGGACTCCGCCGCCGCGGCGGAAGCAGTCCACGATCTGATCTTCCACCAGCGCCAGCAGCCCCACGTACTGTGCTTGCACCGCGACGTTGTCCGGCCCGGCGGCCCGGGTGAGCCAGGCCGCGTGATCGGCGGGCAGCGAGAAGGAACCCGCTGCGCCGTCGTGATCGACGATCCTGCCGGTGGTCATCGCCGCCAGCCACTCCCGGACATACCGCTCGTCCAGAGCCGCGGCCGCGGCGATCTCGGCGCTCGTCGCCGCGGGCATCGCGGCCATGACGTCGAACAGCCCCGTGCGGTGGCCGACGCTGACCATCAGGGCCAGCGCGGCCTCATTCAGCATGTGGACCATCCGCCTGGCGAACTCGGCCGGGTCGGCGGCCTCGGCTGGCGCCACCCCGGCCTCAGCTCCGTGCCGGGTCTGGTGCATCACCGGGCGCGGCGAGCGTACGGTCCATCCCTCGCTGCACGGCGTCGATCAGGTAGGGACGGAGCCGGCGGGCGGGGACGATCGTGTCGACCGAGCCCACGCTGCGGGCCCGCTCGATGCTGTGCACGCTGTCGAACTCGTCGGCGACCTCGCCCAGCCGCTCCGCGTGCACGGCAGGCCGGACCGACGCCAGCTCGGCGCGCAGCCGGGACGCGTCGGCGTCAGAGCCGTTTTCCGTGGCCTCGGCCAGGCTGGCCTGCAGGCTGGCCACCCGCGGGTCGGCGGCCGTCCGCTTGTTGACCTCGGCGGCGAACACCACCGCCGCGGCGGGCGCTCCGCCGATGACCGAGGCGTAGGAACCCTCGACGGCGGCGATCTCCATGTTGTCGTTGAGCGTGCCGGAGAACACCACGAAGGCCCCGCCGTGGTAGCGGGACACCACGCAGAACACGACCGGGCCGTCGAAGTTGACCACGGCACGGCCTATCTCCGCGCCGTACTCCAGCTGCAGCGCGCGCATCGACTCCGGGGAGCCGTCGAAACCCGACAGGTTGGCCAGCACCACGAGCGGGCGGTTCCCGCTGGCCGCGTTGATGGCCCGTGCGGTCTTCTTCGATGAGCGGGGGAACAGGGTCCCGGCCGTCCACTGGGGCGGGCCGTCCACCGGGTAGGGTCCGTGCCGCGGCAGCGGGCGCGACTCGATGCCGATCAGCGCGACCGGCTGGCCGCCCAGGTGCGCGTCGAACACCACGACCGACTCGGCGTCGAGCATGTCGGTCCAGCGCTCCAGCGGCGGGTGGTCGGCGTCGATCACGCCGCGCATCAGCGAGCGCACGTCAAAGGGCCTCTTGCGCTCGCGGTTGGTGGCCGGGTCGAAGATCTCGCCGAGCGCGCTGAAGTCGCAGCCCGGCCCGGCGTGCGGCGACGCGGAGATGTCCCGGTCGGCGGCGTCGGCGGTCGGGGCCGGGCGGGGGAAGCGCTCGCCCGGCGCCGTGTAGGTGTGCTCGTAGTGCGCGAGCAGCACGTCGACGGCGGCGGACAGGTCGGGCGCCCAGTACTGGGCCTCGCCGTTCGGGCCCATGATCCGGTCATAGCCGCCGATGCCGAAGTTGTCCTCGGCGGAGACCCCGCCGGAGTAGTCCAGCGACTGCTTGCCGGTCAGGACCATCGCCGAGTCCGGGGTCATGACCAGGATGCCGTTGGTGTGCATGAGCATCGTGGCCTCGGCGTTCCAGTATGGCTGGGCGCCGACGTTGATGCCGCTGACCACGACGTTGATCTCGCCTCTGTCCTGGGTGAACTCGACGATCGCGCGCAGCACCCGGGAGATCCAGTCCATGGACTCGGTGCCGGAATCCATCGCGATCTTCGCGCCCGCCGAGAGCGCGAACCATTCGATCGGGGCGCGCCAGCGCCGCGCCAGCTCGATCGCCGCGAGCACCCGGCGGCACTCCGGCTCGGCCACGGCGCCGAGCGCCTTGGTCGGGTCGCCCAGCAGCACGACCCGGCGCATCCCCTCCGGATAGCGTTTCGTGGGCACGGCGACCGCCCCGAGCACCAGGTTGGCGGTGTTCGACCCCGGCGGCCGGTCCACCGGCGCCGGGGAACTGGTCTCGTCGAGGTCGTACTCGGTGAACGTGCCTGCCGGGCCGTCCCGGTCGGGCGAGCGGGTGATCAGCGGGATGAGCTCGTAGGGGTAGACGGCGCTGCGGCGGCGGGCCCGGATCACCTTCTGCGTGTAGGAGTCCATCTCGCGCAACGGCTCTGCTGGCGGGTCGGTGACGCGCAGCGTCAGCCCGGCGCCCGGCGGGCGGTACAGCCGCAGTATCAGCTCGCGGGGTTCCGCGCCCGGGTCTTCGGGGTCGGCCGCCCGGAACTGCACCATCACCTGCTCCAGCCCCAGCCCCTCGGTGCGCGGCACGAAGGACCTGATGACTTGGTCCAGGTCGGTGAGGGGCACGTCCACGACCGGCCAGAGGTAGAGCTTGACGCGGTTCCAGTCCAGCCGGGCCAGGCCGCGGTCGGCGGAGCGGGCGGAGCGCATGCTGCCCAGGCAGGCGTCCAGGATCCGCTCGATCTGCGGCAGGGACCGGATCCGGCCGTCTTCGTCGCGCAGGATGGTCAGGTCGCGGACGTCGGCGAGGGCGATCAGCCGCTGATCGTCGGGGACTTCACGGCCCTGGGCGCGGAACAGGTGCACGTCGGTGGCGGCGGGCAGCCGGGTCAGCTCGAAACCCGACAGCCGCCACAGGCCCAGCCGCTCGGCGACCATCGGGTGCATGCCGCGCTGCGTGCGGTCCTCGGCCGGCGCCCCGGTCTCCGGCAGCCCGCGGAAGGTGAACCAGGCAGGCTCGTCCCCGTCCTCCGCGCCCTCGGGGCGGCGCACCGCGACCGCGACCCGTTCCACGGCGGGCGGGATGATCCCGAGCTTGTCGCGGATCCTCCCGGCCCGGGCGTCGGGGCCCCCGGCTTCGTCCTCGGGCGTCTCGGAGGTGACATAGAGATCGACCAGAACGGTGCGGTCGGCCGAGAGCTTGTCCACCAGCTGAGGCAGGTCGGTCTCGGCGGCGGTGTCCGTTCCCCTGGCCACGGTCGCGATCAGCGCGTAGTCCTGCCCGTCGTGGGTGTACTCGGCGGTCAGCAGCGGCTGGCCGCCCTGCTCGGTGACCCGGACTTGGCTCAGCGGCCTGATCTGGTAGTACCGCCGGGTCATCACCTCGAGCATGACCGCATGGTGCCGCTCGGCGAAGACGCCGAGTATCGGCGCGCCCGAGGCGACCATGGCGTCGATCTGGGCGGCCCGGGCCTGCGGGTCGGCGGAGAGGTTGTCGAGTTCCGCGCGCACCTCCCGCTGGGCCTGCGCGCGCTCCTGCGCGACCTCCGGGGCATCGAAGCAGCGGTACCGGACCTGCCGGGCCAGGTCGCCGACGGCCGGATGGCGCAGCTGGGTAGCGGACATTAGCTGGTCGATGACCCGCCGGTAGCCGTCGCGGGCCTGCTCGGGCAGGGAGTCCGGATCGGCCAGCCGCCACCGCAGGAACTGCAAAATGACCGGGGCCTGCACAAGCGCCCGGCGGTGGGCCAGGAACATCTGGTAGAGGGCGGGCTCCAGGTCCTGCGAGGGTCCGAGGTCGGTGACCCCGTAGTGGGCGAGCGCCCGGCGCAGCTTGATCCGGAAGGACTCGGGCAGGTTCTCGGTGTCGGCGTCCCGGGAGCGCAGGAAGGCGTAGAAGTACTCCTGCGGGTTGCGGGCGGCCTCGGCGTCAACCGCCGCCTCCTCGTCGGTCTCGTCGGGCACCCGGCGATTGCGGGACAGCGCGCTCAGATCGGCGAAGATCCGCAGGATCTCGGTCTCCCCGGCGAGCAGCCGCGGGTCGTCGGCGGGCAGGTCGGCCCGCGCGTCCGCCAGCCTCCGCAGCAGCCGGCCGGCCTCAGCCTCGTCGATGTCGTAGCCGAGCACCAGGGAGCGCAGGGTCACCAGCGTGTCAGCCGCCGTCGCGGCCAGGCCGCGGTCCGCCGCAGCCTCGCCGGCCAGCGCGCTCAGGTCGGCGCGCTGGCCCGACTCCGGCTCGCCGCCGGGCTCGGAGCCTGAGTCGAGTTCGATCCTGACCAGCTTGGTGCCGGCCTCCACCTGGGTGTTGACCTCGGCGAGCACCTCGGCGACCCGCCCGGCCGCGGGCGCGTGCAGCGCCGTCTCCAGCTTCATGCTCTCGACGACCGCGACGACGTCACCCTCGGCTACCTGGTCACCGGCCCGGACCGGGATGGCCACCACCATGGCCGACGCCGGGGCGCGGACCAGGCCGGCCTCGCCACCGGATATCCGGTGCACCGCGCCGTCGACCTCGATCAGGTAGTCCGGGCCCTGCGCGACCGAGAGCACGGCGAAGGCCTGGTTGCCGATGCGCAGCATGCGCTCGAACGGGCCGGGGCGGTCGACGTCGACGTCCACCGTCTGGCCGTCCAGTTCCACGTGGTAGCGGGCGGGGCGGCTGCGGGATACCCGCAGCCGGTAGGCGTCCTGGCCGGCGCGGACGTCGGCCTGATGCCAGGTCTCGTGGCTGACCTCGGGCCGTCCTCGCTCGGCGGAGGCGAACAGGCGGGCCTGCTGGCGCTTGGCGTGCGCGTCGTAGGCCTCGACCGCGGTGGCCAGCAGGGCGACGTCGAGCCGCCGCGGCGGGGTATAGCCGTCGGCCATCATCGTGTCGAGCCAGGTCGTGTCGATCTCGCCGTGCACGAATTCCGGCCGGTCCAGCAGGTCGAGCAGGAAGGCCTTGTTCGTGGTGCCGCCGCGGATCACCGTGGCGGTCTGCTTGACCGCGCGGGACAGCCGGGCCCGGGCCTCGCCGCGGTCCCGCCCCCAGGCGATCACCTTGGCGATCATGGAGTCGAACTGCGGCGGGATGACGTCGCCCGCGGCCACCCCGGTGTCGACCCTGATGCCGGGGCCCGCGGGCAACGCCAGGTGCTCGATCCGGCCCGGCGCGGGCGCGAAGCCGCGCTCGGGGTCCTCGGCGGTGAGCCGGGCCTCGATGGCGTGCCCGGACGTCGGCGGTGCGGCGCCGGCGACCTCGGCCAGCGTCCCGCCCGCCGCGATGTGCAGCTGAAGCTTGACGATGTCGGTGCCGGTGGTGGCCTCGGTGACCGGGTGCTCGACCTGCAGCCGGGTGTTGACCTCCAGGAACGACATCAGCCGTTCCTTGGGCTCGTACAGGAACTCAACGGTTCCGGCGTTGACGTAGCCGGCCGCCCGGACGAGGTCGGCCGCGTGGGAACGCAACGCCTGCTCCTGCTCGGCGTCCAGCGCGGTCGACGCGGACTCCTCGATCACCTTCTGGTTGCGGCGCTGCACGCTGCAGTCGCGGACGCCGAGCGTCCACACGGTGCCCTCGGCGTCGGCCACCACCTGTACCTCGACGTGCCGGCCGCCGCGGATGGCCCGCTCCAGGAACACGGTCGCGTCCCCGGCGGTCTTGGACGCTTCCGAGCTCGCGCGCTCGAAGGCCTCGTCGAGTTCCTCCGCGGAGCCGACCAGCCGGATGCCACGGCCGCCGCCGCCCGCGGTGGCCTTGACCATCAGCGGGTAGCCGATCGTCTTGGCCTGCTCGCGGGCCTCCTCCAGGCTGGCCACCGGGCCGCCGCTCCACGCCGCGAGCGGGACGCCGACCTGCTCGGCCAGCCGCTTGGACTCGATCTTGTCGCCCAGCCTGCGCATGACCTCGGCCGACGGGCCGACGAAGGTGATCCCCAGCCGGTCACACAGCTCCGCGAACTCGGCCTTCTCCGACACGAACCCCCAGCCCGGCCACACCGCGTCGGCCCGGCACTGTCGCAGCGCCCGCTCCAGCTCGGCGTAGTCGAGGTAAGGGCTGGCCGCGAACGACCCCTCGTCCTGATCCTCCGGGCCGATCAGCACCGCCTCGTCGGCCTCGCGCACGAACATCGCGTGCCGGTCGGGGGCGGTGTACACGGCGATGACGCGCAGCGGCGGGAGGCCCTCGGCGTTCCATTCCCGGACGGCGTTGATCAGCCGCATCGCTGGCTCGCCCCGGTTGACCACCGCGAGGCGGCCGAAGGCGGCGCGGGTTGGATGGCTCATCTGGTCACTCGCCGAACGCCGCGCGCACGTCGTCGGTCGTGCTCGAGGTGACCCGCCCCGGCGGCGCCGCCGGGCCGCTGTCACCGGCCGGCTCCTGGACGTCCAGCAGGACCTCGTCGGCGACGATCTCGGGATCGATGCGCATGACCGCATAACCGCCAACGGCGCCGGCCCCGAAGCCGGGCGCGAAGACCCGGGTCGGGCGGGTGATCACGCCGTCGCGCACGGCGTCGTGGACCGCGATGGGGATGCTCGCCGCTGACACGTTGCCCATCTTGTCAACATTGAAGTACAACTGCTCGGCGGACAGCCCGGCCTTCCCGGCCAGGTTGAGGATCATCGTCTTGTTGGCCTGGTGCGGGACGATCAGCTCGATGCTCTCCAGCAGCGTCCGGCCGGGGTCGTCCGGATCGGGCTCGGCGCCGAGCTCGTCGAGCATCTGGGCCAGGTAGCGCCCCACCAGCGACTTGACCTCGGGGCCGTACACGGTGATGGCGTTGTCGAATTCCGGGTTCGGCCAGATGATCGAGTTGACCTCGCTGTGCGGCCCGCTCGCGTAGGTCTGCACGACCTCCACGTCCCCGGTGGCCCCGTCCGCAGCCGGGGCGACGACCATCGCCGCGGCGCCGTCTCCGAAGATCATCCGTGAGGGCCGGACGCCGCCGATCTTGTCGGAGAACTTCTCCACGCAGACCAGCAGGACGGGCCGCCGGACCTCCTGCAGCTGCCGGACGGCCTCGGCCAGCCCGTAGGGCAGGCCCGCGCAGGCCGCGACCAGGTCGGCGGAGGCGTGCGTCTGCAGCAGGCCGAGCTCACCGGAAAGCCAGCAGGCGATCGACGGGATCAGCCGGTTGCTCGTGCAGGTACTGACCAGCACGGCGCCGATCTCCTCGGGCCCCCGGCCGGACTTGGCCAGGGCGGCCCGGGCCGCGTGCAGCGCCAGGTCCTCGGGTTCCCGGCTGGTGTAGCGGCGCTGCTCGATGCCGGTTTTGGCGCTGATCTCGTCGGCGCTCATCGGCGACCAGGAGAAGCTGGCGTTGCGGATGATGTCGGCGTTGTCGCAGATGTGCTCGCCGCGCACGATCGCCAGCGACTCCAGCCTGGGCTGGACCGCGAAGACCTCGCGCACCCGCACCGGCGGGTAGGGGGCGGCGGGCGCGACGGCCTGGTCCGGCCCGCGTCCGGCGGAGGCGGCGCCGCGGGTGGCCGAATGCTTGACTCGGCCGATGAAGTCCATCACGTCGCGGTTGCGGGGGTGCAGTGCGACCACGAAGTCGTCGTCCCCGATCGCGGCGGGCCCGCGGAGCTCGGCGCGGGATCGGTCCCACGGGTACTGGTTGTGCAGCACCATCGCCCAGCGCAGCAGCGCCTCCAGCTCGGGAACCTTCTCCTGGGCGTCGACGATGTCCTCGGTCCGGAACACCGGGTAGTCGGGGTCGTACTCCGGTATCACCCAGGTCAGCGCGTCGGGCTGGCCGGTGAACTCGGCCACGGTGGGCTTGATCGGCGGCAGCTCGGTGGCGTGGTACAGCTTGTTGCGGAACAGGTCGAACAGCAGGTCGAAGACCCGGGTCTCGGCCTCGGCGTCCCACGTGGCCGGCAGCTCGCGGAAGGCGTGCTCGACCGCCGCGACCTTGCGCTCGCTGTCCTCCCACGGGGTCAGCACGGCCAGGAACACGTCGTCACGATGTTTGGGGAGGTCGCGCCAGCGCGTCGGCCGCCGGTCGTACATCGGGATCGTGTACCGGTTGGCCCAGAACAGGTTTTGGCCTAGGTCGCGCAGCAGTTCGAAGCGCCCCGGGTAAGACCCGGACTCGACGCGGGCCAGGATGTCGGTCCCGGTCGGCGCCTTAGCCTCGAAATCCCGCCCGATCACCGCGGTGAACTGGTCGAGCCTGTGCAGGACCGAGAAGTCCAGCTCGCCGAGGAAGTTGTCCGGGAACACCAGACGGCCATGCCGGTTGACCACGAACGCTGTCACGAGTCACCTCGCCTGTCACTTCGCCGCCGTGCGGGCAGCCAGCCGTCCGGTGCCGGGCCGGGTGAGGCCGGCGGGACATGGCGGCTGCGAGCCTGCCGAGCAGGTGGGCGGCCCTGCGGGTGTAGCTCGGCTCTATTCCGTTAACCCGCAGCCGCCTCTGTCAAACGTGGTCGGCCCGCCGGCTTGGCCCGAGGTTTTCCCCGGGAAGAGGTTTCGGCTCTGCTGGCCGGGAAGCGTGAACAACTCAACGCCCGGTCGGTGCGCTGCACCACCGACCTATACGAATCGGGGCGATCGCGACCGCCGCCGCGACCGGTGTGCCGGGGATTTCGCGATGGCCTGACCGCCTGCTATCCGAGGAAGGAGCCCGTTATGCAGGCACGTCCCTCACCGACCCCCTCCGCGCCGCCGATGCAGGAGCCGGACCAGCCGCTGGAGCCCGCGGCGTTCCTGCCGCCCGCCGACTTCGCCGCGCGCGCGCAGGCGACTGATCCCGCTATCTACGCCCGCGCCGAGGCCGACGCCCCGGCCTGGTGGGCGGAGCAGGCCCGGCAGCGCCTGGACTGGGACACCCCGTTCCAGGCCGTACTCGACGACAGCAACCGGCCCTTCTACACCTGGTTCGCCGACGGAACGCTCAACGCGTCCTACAACTGCCTGGACCGGCACGTGCAGGCCGGCCACGCCGGCCGGGTCGCCTTCCGCTGGCACGGCGAGCAGGGCGAGGAGCGTGGCCTGACCTACGGCGAGATCCTCGCCGACACCCAGCGCCTCGCGAACGCGCTGAAGGCCCGGGGCGTCGGGAAGGGCGACATCGTCGGCATCTACCTGCCGATGATTCCCGAGGTCGTGGTGGCCATGCTGGCCTGCGCCCGGATCGGCGCGCCGCACAACGTGGTGTTCGGCGGCTTCGCGCCGTCCGCCGTGCGGGAGCGGATGGAGGTGTCGCGGGCCGTGGCGCTGATCACCGCGGACGGCGCGCGGCGGCGGGGCCATACCGCGCCGGTCAAGCAGGCGTGGACGAGGCGATCGCCGGGCTGGACACGCTGCACACGGTGATCGTGGTCCAGGCGACCGGCGCCCCGTGCGAGATGCGGGCAGGCCGGGACCGCTGGTACCACGAGCTGCTCGAGCAGGCCGAGCCGGAGTGCCCGGCCGAGCCGATGGAGGCCGAGCACCCGCTGTTCCTGCTGTATTCCTCCGGTTCCACGGCCAAGCCCAAGGGCATCGTGCACACGACCGGCGGCTACCTCACGGGGGTGGCCACCACGGCCGCGATGGTCTTCGACCTCGACGCCGGGCGGGACGTGTTCTGGTGCACCGCCGACGTCGGCTGGATCACCGGGCACTCCTACGTGGTGTACGGCCCGATGGCGAACGGCGTCACCTCGGTGATGTACGAGGGCGCGCCGGACTACCCGGACTCCGGCGCTTGGTGGGAGGTGGTCGAGAGGTACCGGGTCTCGATCTTCTACACCGCCCCCACGGCCATCCGCGCCTGCATGAAGTGGGGGGAAGAGTACCCCGGCAAGCACGACCTCTCCTCGCTCCGGCTGCTCGGCACGGTCGGGGAGCCGATCAACCCGCGGGCGTGGCTGTGGTACTTCTCGGTCATCGGCGGCGAGCGGTGCCCGGTGGTCGACACCTGGTGGCAGACCGAAACCGGGGCCATCATGATCGCGCCGCTGCCCGGCCTGACCCCGGCCAAGCCGGGCTCGGCCACCCGGCCGCTGCCCGGGGTAACCGCCGGCCTGGTCGGCGACGATGGCCGCGAGGTCACCGAGGGGGACGGGCTGCTGGTCCTCACCCGGCCGTGGCCGAGCATGCTGCGCACCCTGTACCGCGACCCGGACCGTTACGTGCAGACCTACTTTTCCCGGTTCGGGCCGCGGAGCTACTTCGCCGGGGACGGCGCCCGCCGGGATGAGGACGGCTACTTCTGGATCACCGGCCGGATCGACGACGTCATCAACACCTCCGGCCACCGGCTGTCCACCGCGGAGATCGAGTCGGCGCTGGTCGGCCACGCGGGAGTCGCCGAGGCCGCGGTCATCGCGGTGACCGACGATATGACCGGCCAGGCGGTGGTCGCGTACGTGACCGTGGCCGGCGGAGTCGACCCCGGCCCGGACCTGGCCGGGGAGCTGCGTGAGCACGTGGCGGCCCAGATCGGCAAGTTCGCCCGGCCGCAGCGCGTGATCTGGGCCGCCGACCTGCCGAAGACCCGGTCAGGGAAGATCATGCGTCGGCTGCTGCGCGATATTGCGGACGGCCGCGAGCTCGGCGACGTCAGCACGCTCGCCGACCCGTCGGTGGTGACGGCCCTGCAGCAGGCGGCGGAAGGGAGCAAGCGATGACGTCAACGGAGCAGCCGCGGCAGCGCGGCGAAGGCACGGACAACCCCCGGCCCGCGCACCGGGTGGCCTTGGTGACCGGCGGCACCCGCGGCATCGGTGCGGCCGTCAGCCAGGCGCTGGCCGGCGACGGCACGGCCGTCGCGGCCGGCTACCGGCGCAACCACGAGGCCGCCGAGAAGTTCGCGGCCGGCATGCGGGCCGAGCATCCCAGCGGGCTGTTCACGGTGCACGAGGGGAACATCGGCGTGGCCGACGACTGCCGCCGCGTGGTCGGCGAGGTCATCGACCAGCACGGCCGGCTCGACATCCTGGTCAACAACGCCGGGATCGCGATCGACAAGACCGCGGCCAAGATGGCCGACGACGACTGGCACAAGGTGATCGCCACCAACCTGTCCGGCGCGTTCTTCATCTCGCAGGCGGCAATGGAGCACATGATCGGGCGCGGCACGGGCCGGATCGTGAACGTGTCCTCGGTCATCGGCGAGACCGGCAACATCGGCCAGGTCAACTACGCGGCGTCCAAGTCGGGCCTGTTCGGCCTGACCAAGTCGCTAGCGCGCGAGGCCATCTTCCAGCTCGACCGGGCAGGCCACCCGCCGGGCGACGGCGACGGCGTCACCGTCAACGCCGTCACGCCCGGCTTCGTGGCCACCGACATGCTGACCGGGATGCCGGACAAGGCGCTGGACCGGGTCCGCGGCCAGATCCCGCTGGGACGGCTCGGCCGTCCCGAGGAGGTCGCCCGGGTGGTCAGCTTCCTGGCCGCGGAGGAGTCCGCGTACATCACCGGGCAGGTCTGGGCCGTCAACGGCGGCCTGGACATGTGAGCAGCGGCTAGGGCCTGCCGCCCGGTGGCGGGAAGGGCGGCGGGCCGCCGATGGGGCCGACCTGGCATCCGGCCAGCCGCCACTGGCCGCCGTCCCGCGCGGCGATCAGGGTGGTCCGGAACTCGCCGTCGGCCGGGTGCCCTTGGTACTGCGCCTGCTGCACCTGCCGGCCGATGGATATCGCCGTGTCGCCGCAGCGACGCGTCTCGACATCCTCGAATCGCAACGAGGCGGTGACGAAGTCACCGAGGCGGTAACGGTCGAGCCACTGCTGCTTATCCAGCACGAACCCGACCGGGCCCACCAGCCGGAAGCCGTCGGCCGCCAGGGCGTCGAGGGCGGCCACGTCGCCGCGTGTCTCGGCCTCGGCCCAGCGCCGGTTGAGCTCACGGATTTCTTCCTCGGTCTTGTCCTGCTCGGGCATGGCCTGTCCCCTTCCACGTTGACTGCGGCTCTCAGCCAAAGATTAGATATCTAACTCTTAGCTGTCAAACGCTTCAACGTCGACGGATTCAACTGCCCGGGCGTGACACGAGTGCGAGCGGGGGGGCCGGGAAGGGGGGAGATACGGGTCCGCCTGGGCCCGGAGCCTCCTGGAGGGCAGCAATGGCATCCGGCGCGACAGAAACACTCGACGAGGCCTACGAGCGGCTGCACACCACGGGACCGGAATTCGACGGCTGGCTGTCCAACCACGGGCCGATGGCCGCCGAAGCGATGGTGCGCCACGGGCACGCCGAGAGCGTGCCGGACTGGCTTGACGGATACATGGAGCGGCTGGAGGAATTCCCGCGCGGCACCGGCCCGATCGGCACCGACTGGCAGGAGGCGCTGGGCGATCCGCGGCGCATCGCCGACTGGACCGCCTACTTCCGGCGCGAGGTGACCGAGCGACCGTGGCGCGAGGCGCTGGCCACCTGGTGGCCGCGGCTGCTGCCCGGCGTCGCCGCGGCCGCCACCCATGGCGTGATCCGGGTCGGGCACGCCGTGCGGGCGCTGCGGGAAGACGGCGAGGACGCCGATCACGTCACCGAACTGGCCCATGGCCTGGCCTACTGGGCTGCCCGCTGGCAACCGGTGCCTGGTACCCCGGCCACCGTGCCATCCCTCGGCACCGCGTCCGGCCCGGCCACGGAGGCGGCCGAAGCCGGGGCCGGGCCCGCAGCGTCCGCAGCGTCCTCGGCCGGGTCCACGGCGGCCGAGGCGCTGGCCGCTGTCCCGCGGATCGCCGACCAGTCCGGCGGCATCGACCAGGC
>Ga0318552_10000349_pt1 | contig 13659 bp, 11 predicted proteins | sample GRESIP082b2f20_FD_203516 | JGI IMG/M metagenome (GOLD analysis project Ga0318552, IMG submission 203516) | Tropical soil microbial communities from Luquillo Experimental Forest, Puerto Rico - GRE.SIPMG.082b2f20 | ecosystem: Environmental > Terrestrial > Soil > Tropical forest > Bulk soil...
GGTGATCGCAGGCGCCGTCGGGAGCGCGACCGCCTTCTCCGCGTTCATCGTGCGGCTCCCCGCCGGGGCGCTCGCGGACCGGCACGACCGGCGGCGCATGATGATCGTGACCGACGGCGTGCGCGCCGTGGTCCTCGCGGGCCTCGCGGTCGCCGTCGCGATGCACATGATCGACTGGGAGGTCGTCCTCGTCGTCGCGCTGATCGACCGCGTTGGGGACACCCTCTTCGCTCCGGCCTCCATGGCGACGATGCCGATCATCATCCCGGACCGCCAGCTCGAGGACGCGTGGGCCGCCACCGAGGCGCGCCAGTTCACTGCCGGGATCTGCGGGGTCTCGCTCGGAGGGATCCTCTTCGGTCTCGGTCGGGCACTGCCGTTCGTGGGCGACGCGATCTCCTACGGCGTCTCCACGGTCACCTCGGGGATGCTCCGAGGTGAGTTCAACGCCAAGCGAGGCGACGAGCCCACCAAGGGGCTGTGGCGGGAGGCGTTCCAGGGGTTCGGGGTGATCTGGCGCACGCCCATCCTCCGGGCCGCCATCGTGCAGGCCCCGCTCATCAACTTCGTGTTCACCGGCGTGATCGCAACCGTGACGCTGGCCCTCGCCTACCACGGGCAGCGCGCCGGAGCGATCGGCCTCGCACAGGCGACGATCATGGCCGGCGGGCTGCTCGGGGCGATCGTGGCCCCGCGGCTCAAGAACCGGCTGACCCTGACGCAGCTCATCGTCCTGCTGTGCGGCGGCGGCACGGTCTGCCTCGTGGTCGCGTCGATCCTCATCCCGTCGCCGTTCGTCGCCATCCCGATCGCCATCCCGTTCTTCTTCTCGCCCGTCGCCAACGCCGTGCTCCTCGCGGCGATGTTCCGCCAGACCCCTGCGGAGTACCTCGGGCGGGTGAACAACGCGCTGATCCAGGTGGCGACGGGGCTGGCGACGCTCTCGCCGCTCGTCGCGGGGCTGCTCGTCGCGAACCTCTCCCCGCACGGCGCGATGGCCTTCTTCGCGGTCGGGCTCGGCGTCTGCCTCGTGGTCGGGCTCTCGCTCAAGGGGCTCCGCGAGGCCGAGCGCCTCCTGGCGGAAGCGGCCTGAGCGCGGCGACGTCGGTCCGCGCGGACGGCGATCGCCTCGCACAAGACGCCGACTGAGCGGGCGACCCCCGTACCATTGTGCGATGGCGCGCGAGTTCGACGCTCAGGAGCTCGAGCTCCGGTGGCAGCGCCGGTGGGCTGAGACCGGCGCGTTCGAGGTCGAGAACGACGACGCGCGCGATCACTTCTACGCGCTCACGATGTACCCGTACCCGTCCGGGCCGGCGCACCAGGGGCACGTCCGGAACTACACCTACGGCGACCTCGTGGCCCGGTACCGCGCCATGCAGGGCTACGCGGTGCTCTGCCCGATCGGGTTCGACTCGTTCGGGCTGCCCGCCGAGAACGCCGCGATCAAGACCGGGGCGCACCCGCGGCCGTTCGCCGAGGAGCGGATCGCCGAGCTCAAGGCGTCGCTCATCCGGCTCGGCACGGCGTTCGACTGGCGTCGCGAGGTCCGGAGCCACGACCCCGCCTACATCCACGGGAACCAGCTGATCTTCTTGCGGCTGCTGGCCGACGACCTCGCGTACCGCGCGAGCGCCACGGTCAACTGGTGCCCGGGGTGCGCGACCGTGCTCGCCAACGAGCAGGTGCTCGCCGACGGCACCTGCGAGCGCTCCGGCGACCTGGTCGAGCGCCGCGAGCTCGAGCAGTGGTTCTTCCGGATCACCCGGTACGCCGACGAGCTGCTCGAGGCGCTGGACGCCCTGGAGTGGCCGGAGCGCGTGAAGACCATGCAGCGCAACTGGATCGGGCGCTCCGAGGGCGTGGAGTTCGACCTGCAGGTGGTCGGCCGCAACGACCTCTCGCTCCGCGTCTTCACGACCCGGCCCGACACCGGGTTCGGCGTCACCTACGCAGTCGTGGCGCCCGAGCACCCGCTGCTCGAGGCGCTGACCGCCCCCGAGCACCGGGCGGCGGTCGAGGAGCTGGTGCAGCGAGCGAGGATGGCGAGCGAGGTCGAGCGCCTCGCGTCCTTCGAGGACGGCGAGGCGGCGGCGACAAAGCGCGGGGTGCCGACCGGGTCGTCGGTGCGCAACCCGTTCAACGGCCGCGAGGTGCCGGTCTTCGTCGCCGACTACGTCCTCATGGGGTACGGCACCGGGGCCATCATGGGCGTGCCCGCCGAGGACGAGCGCGACCACGCGTTCGCCACGGTGCACGGCCTCGACATCGTGCGCACCGTCGCGGTGCCCGACGGGTTCGAGGCGGCGGGCGGCGGCGCGTGGACCGGCGACGGCACGAAGGTGAACTCCGGGTTCCTCGACGGGATGCCGGTCGCGGAGGCGAAGGCCGCCGCCGCCGCGTTCCTCGTCGGTGAGGCAGGGGGCACCGCGACGGTCCACTACCGGCTCCGCGACTGGCTGGTCTCGCGGCAGCGGTTCTGGGGGTGCCCGATCCCGATCGTCTACTGCCCGGCGTGCGGGCCGGTGCCGGTCCCCGAGGACCAGCTGCCGGTCCTCGCGCCCGACGACGTGAAGATGGACCCGACCGGTCGGTCGCCGCTCGCGACGAACCGCGCGTTCCTCGAGACCACGTGCCCGAAGTGCGGCGGCCCCGCGGAGCGCGAGACCGACACCCTCGACACGTTCGTGGACTCGAGTTGGTACTTCCTGCGGTTCTGCGGGCTGCAGGACGCCCAGCTGCCGTTCGACCTGGAGGCTGCTCGGGCGTGGATGCCCGTCGGCCAGTACATCGGCGGCGTCGAGCACGCGATCCTGCACCTGCTCTACTGCCGCTTCTACATGCGCGCGCTGATCGACTCAGGGCTCGCCCCGGGGCTCGCGCGCGAGCCGATGGAGCGACTCTTCACCCAGGGGATGATCCGGATGGACGGGACGAAGATGTCCAAGTCCAAGGGGAACCTGATCTCTCCGCAGGGGTACTTCGACGGCGTCGGCGCCGACGCGCTGCGCCTCTTCCACCTCTCGGTCGGGCCCCCCGCCGACGACTGCGACTGGACGGACCAGACCGACTCGGTGATCGATGGGTGCCGACGGTTCCTCGACAAGCTCTGGCGGCTGGTGACGACGCCGTGGCCGACGCACGACGGCGACGCCTCCGACGCGGACAGGGCGCTGCGCCGCCTCGTGCACCGGACGATCCGCGCGGTGTCCCACGACCTCGACCACTGGTCCTTCCACACCGCCGTCGCGCGCATCCGCGAGCTGCACACCGCGTGCGCCCGGGCGGTCGACGGCCCGCGCCCCGTCAGCCGTGCGGTGCTCGACGAGGCGATCGACACGGTGCTGCTCCTGCTCGCCCCGATGACGCCCCACCTCGCCGCGGAGCTCTGGGAGCGGCGCCACCCCGGCGACGCGCTCCACGAGAGCCGGTGGCCGGTGGCGGACGCCTCGCTGCTCACCGTCGAGTCCGAGACGCTCGTCGTCCAGGTCGACGGCAAGGTGAAGGACCGGATCGAGGTGGCGACCGACGTCTCCGAGGAGGCCGCGGTCGCGCTCGCCCTCGCGAGCGACAAGGTCGTCGCGGCGCTCGGCGGCGCCGCGCCGCGCCGCGTCGTCGCGAGGCCCCCCCGTCTCGTCAACATCGTGCGGTAGAACTCGGACCGATGGAGCACCACGCGACCGAGACCACCGTGACGATGGTGCCCCCGTCGTTCGAGCGCCCGGAGCTCGAGGTCCGCGCGAGCCCACGGCGCACCAAGACCGGGTCCGCCCACTGGGAAGGGACCAAGATCGTCGTGGCGATCCCGTCGCGGCTCCGGGGCCGCGAGCGGGACCGGTTCGTCGACGAGCTCGTCCGCCGCGCGATGCGCGAACGCCCGCAGAGCGCCGCCCACGACGCCGCGCTCGAGGAGCGCGCGCGCACGCTCGCGGAGCTGTACACCGACGGCCGGCTCCCCTCGGCGGTCCGCTTCGTCACCAACCAGCGCCGCCGGTGGGCGTCCTGCTCGCCGGCGACGGGAGAGGTCCGCCTCTCGATGCGGCTGCGCAACGTGCCGGACTGGGTCCTCGACGCCGTGCTCGTCCACGAGCTCGCGCACCTGCACCACATCGATCACGGACCGGAGTTCCACGCGATCGCGGACCGGCACCCGCGCCAGACCGACGCCGAGCTCTTCCTCGACGGGTACCAGCTCGGGCTCGGGATCGCCGACGAGGAGCGCGTCGAGGGGATCGACTGACCGAGGCGGTCAGCGGCGGCGGTGGCGCACCACCTCGCAGACGTAGTGCATGGTGAACGCCCCGCCGAAGGCGTCGATCACGGAGCCCACCGCCGCGAGCAGCGTCGCCCGGGACGCGGGCGCCATCAGCGCGTGGTCGCTGTGGGTCTCGAGCTGGGCCAGCCACGCCTCGGTGGTGTAGCGGTGCGCCCACGGGTACGCGGCGTGGACCCCCCTGTCGAACGACCCCGTCTCCGCGAGCGCGCGCTCGGACGCGGTCGCGCCCGCGGTCGGGTCGCAGCGGTGCGGCACGAGCGGGTACGCCTCGCCGGGGGCGAGACGTCGGTAGACGTCGCCGAGCGCGCCGTAGAGGTCGTCGTCGAACGCGCCCACGTTCCAGGCGTGCGCGACGGTGCCGCCCGAGAAGACCACCGCCGCGGCCTTCTCGGCGCCGAGGACCGGGTCGACCCAGTGCCACGCCTGGCCCGCGACGAGCAGCCCGAACGTGCGCCCGGCCGGCTCCCAGGCCTCGAAGGTCGCGACCTCCACGTCGAGCCCGTGGGTCCGAGCCACCGCCGCCATCTGCGCGTCCGGCTCGACGCCCAGGACGGGAAGCCCTCGCTCGACGAACGAGCGCCCAAGGAGCCCCGTGCCGCATCCGACGTCGAGCACGCCACGCGCCGCGGGCTCGGCGAGGTCGTCGATGAGCGCGTCGGGGTACCGGGGACGCGTGCGGTCGTAGAGCTCGGCGCGCCGGCCGAAGGACTGCGCGCGCGCCCGGTTCCGGTGGAGGTCGTCGTCGCTGTGCGTGACGCGATCCGCCACTCAGCTCCCCTCGCCGCGGAGGAACCGCTCGATGTCACGGGCGAGGTCCTCCCCGGTCGGGATGATGCTGACGTCGAGGGTGTTGCCCTCCGCCTCGTCGATCGTCGACTCGAGCTCGGCGACCATCGCGGCGTGCTCGGGGTTGGAGGCCACGAGGTCGTTGACGCGCGCCCGGGCGTCCTCGGCCGCCTTGCGCAGCCCCTCGATCGGAAGGGTCAGCCCCGCGATCGACGCGAGGCCGTCGATGAGGGCCACGGAGGCCTGCGGGTAGGGGAGGGTGGCGACGTAGTGCGGCACCCTGGCCCACAGGGTGATCGTCTCGACCCCCGCGTCCGCGAAGGCGAGCTCGAGGGCCGAGATGATGCCCGCGGGGACCTCGAGCTCGCCGGCGACGAGCCCGACGTGCTCGAGGAGGTGCCGGGACGGCTCCGGCGCCGTCGCGGCGAGCCTGACCGGGCGCGTGTGGGGGGCCGGGGCGGGGAACGCGCCGAGGCCCACGACCAATCGGACCTCGAGCTCGGCGGCGAGGGAGACCACGAGCTCGGCGAACTCCGACCAGTGGAAGTCGGGCTCCGGGCCGACCAGGAGCAGCACGTCGCGCCCGTCGGCGTCCGCCCCGTGCCGCACCTGGATCAGCGGCCAGCGGAGCTCGGCGGTCACGCCGTCGACGATGCGCGCCACGGGGCGCCGCGCGCGCTGGTCGATGAAGTACTCGCCGCTGAACGTCGCGACCGGGCTCGAGTCGAGGAGCTCGAGCAGGGTCCCGATCGCGGTCGCAGCCCCGAACCCCGCGTCGATCCACCCCTCGAGCACCACCACGAGCACCGGCTCGGTGACCTTCGGCACCTCGTGGCGCTCGAGGCGCGCCTCCGGGCTCACGGGAGCGCGGCCAGCGCGTCGCGGGCCGCCTCCGCGAGGGAGAGGACGTGCGCGGGGAACGTGTCGACCGGCCCGGCGTCCCCGGCGGTCGCGCCCGCGGCGTACCGCGCGTAGACGCCCTGCAGGATGCAGGCCAGCTTCCAGTACCCGAACGCGCGGTAGTAGGGGACCTCCCGGCAGTCGAGGCCGCTCGCCTTCTCGTACGCCTTGAGGACCTGGTCACGGGTCTCGAACCCCTCCGAGATGGTCGGTGCCGCCCCGAGGAGGGCCGCCTGGCGGTCGCCCGGGTCAGCCCAGTAGTCGCACAGGAGCCCGACGTCCGCCAGCGGGTCGCCGAGGGTGCAGATCTCCCAGTCGAGTATCGCGCGCACCCGACCGGTGTCGTCGAGCACGGTGTTGTCGAGCCGGTAGTCCCCGTGGACGATCGAGACGCGCTGCTGCACAGGGATCCGCCCCGCGAGGGACGCGCCGACCTCCCGGACGAGGTCGGTGTCGCTGTCGGCCTCGGTGCGCATCTGGTCGTACTGGCCCTGCCAGCGGCGGAGCTGGCGCTCGATGTAGCCGTCGTGCCGCGCGAGCTCGCCGAGCCCCACCTCCCCGGGGACGAGCGCGTGGAGCGACGCGAGCGTCGTCGCGAGGTTGCTCCCGACACGCTCCCGGGACTCGAGCGCCAGCTCGTCGGTGGCCGTCTGGGCGTCACGCAGGATGTGGCCCTCGACGAACTCCATCACGTAGAACGGCCGCTCGTTCACCGACTCGTCGGTGCAGAGCGCGACCGCCTCGGGTACTGGCACGCCCGCAGGCCCGACCGCTGCGATCACCGTGTACTCGCGGACCATGTCGTGCGCGGTCGGCAGCACGTGGTGGACAGGCGGGCGCCGCAGCGCCCAGGTGTGGCCCGCGGCGTCGTCCACGCGGAACGTGAGGTTCGAGCGACCGCCCGCGATCAGCTCGAACGAGAACGGCGGGGTGGCCCCGTCCACGGTCGCCTCGAGCCACGCGCCGACCCGCTCGGGATCGACGCCGGTCGGGCGCTCGGTCATCGGGTCGACGCTACTTCGCCGGCGCCTCCGCGACGGAGCCGTCGCGACGGGGCGCGGGTAGGGTCGGCGCGTGATCGATGCAACCGATGCCACGTTCGCCGAGCTCGCCATCGAGCGGTCGAAGACCGTGCCGGTGGTCGTCGACCTGTGGGCGGAGTGGTGCGGCCCCTGCAAGACGCTCGGGCCCATCCTCGAGCGCGTGATCGGGGAGACCGACGGCCAGGTCGAGCTCGTGAAGGTTGACGTCGACAAGAACCCGGAGATCGCGACGGCGTTCCGCGCCCAGTCGATACCGGCGGTGCACGCGCTCGTCGGCGGCAAGGTGGTGGACGGGTTCATCGGCGCGATCCCCGAGAGCGAGGTGCGAACGTTCGTGCACTCCCTCGTCCCCCAGCGGACCGAGGCGGACCTGCTCCTGGAGAAGGGCGACGTGGTCTCGCTCTTCACGGCCCGCGCCCTCGAGCCGGGCCGGGAGGACATCGCGGTCGCGCTCTCGACCGAGCTGCTCGCACAGCAGCGCGCCGACGAGGCGCTCGAGGTGCTGGCACCGTTCCCCGAGGTCGGGCAGGTCGGGCACCTCGCCGCGAAGGCGCGGCTCATCGTCGCGGGCGTGGACCTCGGCCTGGGCACCGACGAGCGCCTCGACGACCTCCTCGCCCGGGCCCCGGCCGACGACGCGGCGCGCCAGGAGCTGGTCGACCTGCTCGAAGCGCTCGGGCCCGAGGACCCGCGGACCGCGCGCTACCGCAGGGCGCTCGCGTCGCGGCTGTTCTGACCGTCGCGGTGGGCCCGCTGCGCCCGGCGGCGCCCATCACGCTCTCGCTCGGCGACGTGACCCACGAGTGCACGACCCGTGCCCTGGTCATGGGTGTGCTCAACCGCACGACCGACTCGTTCTTCGCTCCCGCGGCCACCTACGGGCTCGACGACCTCTACGCGCGTGCAGCGCGGCTCGTGGCCGACGGCGCCGACCTGCTCGACGTCGGCGGGGTGCGCGCGGGCCCGGGCGAGGAGGTGGGCGAGGCAGAGGAGCTCGACCGCGTGGTCGGCGTCGTGGCGGCGCTCGTGGCGCGGTTCGACGTCCCGGTCTCGGTCGACACCTGGCGCGCGGCCGTGGCCAAGGAGAGCTTCGCCGCGGGCGCGGCGATGGGCAACGACATCTCCGGGTTCCAGGACCCCGGGTACCTGGAGGCGGCCGCCGCGGCGGGCGCCTCCGTCGTGGCGACGCACATCCGCCTGCGACCCCGTGTGGCAGACCCCGAGCCCGTCTACGACGACGTCGTGGCGGCCGTGCGAGCGCGCCTCGACTCGCTCGCGCAGCGTGCGCTCGAAGCCGGCGTGAAGGCCGACCGGATCGTCGTCGACGCCGGCTACGACCTCGGCAAGACGCCCGCGCACTCGCTGGCGCTGCTGCGCGGCAGCCCGGTCCTCGCGTCGCTCGGGTACCCCCTCTTGTGCTCGGCCTCGAACAAGCGGTTCCTGGGCGAGCACCTCTCGCTCCCGGTCGACGAGCGCGGCGACGCGTCGATCGCCGCTGCGGCCCTCGGGGTCACGCTCGGGTGCCGTGTGCTCCGCGTGCACGACGTCCGTGGGACGGTCCGGGTGCGCGACACCCTCGCCTCGGTGCTGGAGGCAGCGTGACCGGGCCGCTCGCCGCGGTGCTCGTGACCGGGGGCCGCGACCCGGACCCCGCGCTCGTGGGGCAGGCCGTCCGCGACGTCGTGCACGAGCTCCTCGACGGCCGCGACCCGGCCACCTGCGTCGAGGAGCTCGGGCCGGTCGGCGTCGAGGAGCTCGACGTGGCGCGGCTCGTCGACGCGATGACCACCCCGCCGTTCCTGGTCGACCGCAGGATCGTGGTGGTGCGCGACGCGGGCAGGCTGACCGCCGCGGACGCGGCGCGCGTCGTCGCGGTGCTCGAGCACCCTGTCGCCGGGGTGTCCGTCGTCCTCGCTGCCGGCGGCGGCACGGTCCCGGCCGCGCTCCAGCGGGCCGTGGCCGACGTCGGGGAGGTCCGGGACGCGTCCGTCGGCGTCTCGTCCCGCGACCGGCGCGCGTTCGTCCAGGCACGGGCGCGCGCGTCGAGCGTCCGCCTGGACGGACCGGCGCTCGAGCGGCTGACCGCGCAGGTCGGGGCGGACGTCGCCCGCGTCGAAGGGATCCTCGCCACGCTCGCCGCGACCTACGGCGACGGCGCGCAGGTCTCCGTCGAGGAGATCGTCCCGTTCCTCGGCCAGGGCGGGGCGGTGCCGGAGTGGGACCTCACCGACGCGATCGCCGCCGGCGACGCGCCCAGGGCGCTCGACGTGCTGCACCGGCTCGTCGGTCCCGGGGGTCGCGCGGCGCCGCTCGTGGTGTTCTCGCTGCAGCGCCACTACCTGCGGCTGCTCCGGCTGGACGGCTCGGGTGCGCGCACGAAGGAGGCCGCCGCCTCGCTGCTCTCGGTCTCCGCGTTCCCGGCGGGCAAGCTCCTCGCGCAGGTCTCGTCGCTCGGCTCAGCGCGCGTCCGCCAGGCCGTGGCGCTCGTGGCTGTGGCCGACGAGGACGTCAAAGGCGCCACGGCCCTCGAGCCCGAGCTCGTCCTCGAGATCCTGGTCGCGCGGCTCGCCCGGCTGCACAGGGCTGCGGGCCGAGCCGCCTGAGCGGCGCGGCCCTCCGGTCACTGCGGCGCGCCGCCCGTCAACGTCACCGACGCAGCGTGGTGCACGCCGTGCGCGTCGACCCAGGTCACGCGCACGGTGGACCCGACCGCGAGCCGCGTCATCGCGACGCGCAGCGCCGAGCTGCCGGGGATGGAGATCCCGCCGATCGACGTCACGCGTGAGCCCGCGGTGATCCCTGCGGCCGCGGCCGGCGTCCCAGGCATCACGTACTCGACGGGCGCGCCGTCGGTCTGGGCGCCGGGCCGGATCTGCACCCCGAGGAGCGCGGTCGGGCCAATGTGGATGCGCGGGGTCGCGGTGCCGGACTCGATCTGGGTCGCGATGGAGAGCGCGGTCGCGATCGGGATCGCGTACCCGCCGACCTGGCCCGATCCCGACGAGCCGGCGGTGTCCACGCCGACGACCTTGCCGGACGCGCTCGTGAGCGCGCCGCCCGAGTCGCCCGAGATGAGCGCCGCGGAGGTCTGGAGCATGCCGTGCAGCTCCTCGTTGGTCGCGTCGAAGTTGTCCGCAGCCGTCACGGACTGGTCGACCCCGGTGATCGTCCCCGACGTCACCGTCGGGGTCCCGCCGGCACCGCCGGCGTTCCCCACCGCGTAGACGGTCTGGCCGGTCGTCGCTGGCGAGCCGATGACCGCGGCGGTGAGCCCCGAGGCCCCGGTGAGGCGGAGCACCGCCACGTCGTCCTTCACGTCGTAGCCGACGACGGTGGCGTCGTAGGTCCGACCGTTCCCGAGATCGGTCGCCGAGATGGACGTGGCGCCGTCGATCACGTGGTTGTTGGTGAGCACGAGCCCGTCCGAGGTGAGGACGATCCCTGTCCCGGCCCCGGTCGCCTGTCCGCCGCGGAGGTTGGTGCTCACGTCGACGAGCGCCTTCTCCGAGCTGCGCACCGCCTTCGGCGCGGTGCTCGAGGACGCGCGGCCGCCCGGCACCTCGCCGAAGCTCGGGAAGCGGAAGTTGAACCCGCTCGGCCCGCTCTCGCCGAACGGCGAGAACCCGTTCGGCACCTGGACCGTGGTCGGCCCGCGCTCGCCGAGCAGGTACCCGACCGCGCCAGCGGCGAGCGCGAGCGCGGCGACGGACGCGGCAACGGCGAAGACGTGACGGGGGCGGAGCGCCTGGCTCATGGATGGCGCTCGGAGCGACGGCGCGCCGACGGCGCGCTGCTCGTCGGTGGGCGGCTCGTTGGTGAGCGCCGCGTCGGTCGGCGAGTCGACGGGCGGTCCACCGGCCGTCACGGCCTCGTCGCCGGTGGCGTCCGCCGCCGGATCGGAACCGGGTGCCGCCGCCCACGGGTTCGTCGCCGGCTCGCCTGCCTCGGGCTCGACTTCGAAGCTGTCGCTCATGGCCTCCCTCACACCCGAGTGGCGCGTGCGCTCCTCGGCTCTCCGCTCATCGGGGCGGTGGCCCCGCCATCACACGGGGCAAGTATGGGTCGACACCGTGAGAGCGAGATAAGCGCGTCGGAAGAGTTGGGGTTCGTCGTCGCAGTGACGTCAGTCGGCGTGGAGCGCGTTCAACCGACGCATGAGCCGCGCCTTGCGGTTCGCCGCCTGGTTCTTGTGGATGACGCCGAGCGCGGCGGACTTGTCGATCCGCTTCATGGCGAGCTTGATCGCCGCCTCCTCGTCCTCGCTCCCGACCGCGGCCAGCGCCGACTTGGTGCGGGTCTTCATCTCCGAGCGGACGGCCTTGTTGCGCAGGCGGCGCGCCTCGTTCTGGCGGTTCCGCTTGATCTGGCTCTTGATGTTCGCCACGAGGTCCTCCGGCCCAACTGGGCCGCGCAACCCTAGCAGCCGGGCCCGCGCGCCCAGGTGCGTCGCCCGGGCGGGACCACGATCGACGCCGAGGTGGCCGTGCGCAGCCGCGTCGATCGCGTTGGAGCGGGTGCTCAAAGGCCGAGGGCGAGGTCCTCCGACGCGACGAGCACATCGCCCTCTCGGACATGCCGCGTGGCCAGCGCGTCGAGCGCCTCGTCGGTCCGGTCCGGCTTGTGATGGAACAGCACGACCCTGCGCGCGCCAGCCTCGCGCCCGAGCGCGACCGCTTGCTCGGCGGCCGAGTGACCGTGGGTGCTTGCACCATGTGACCGCCACGAGGGTGGACGTCCGCCCGCCCTCGGGCTCGGAGGCGATCCGCCGTGCCGGTAGCCTGACGCAGCCGTGTGCGCCGCACCCAGCCCCGCGGATCCCTCGGCGATCCGGAACTTCTCGATCATCAGCCACGTCGACCATGGCAAGTCGACGTTGTCGGACCGGATCCTCGAGCTCACCGGGGCGGTCGACGCCAGGGAGATGCGCGCCCAGTACCTGGACTCGATGGACCTCGAGCGCGAGCGCGGGATCACGATCAAGGCACAGAACGTCCGCGTCGCCTTCGAGGGCCACACGCTGCACCTGATCGACACGCCCGGCCACGTCGACTTCGGGTACGAGGTCTCCCGGTCGCTCGCCGCCTGCGAGGGCGCGGTCCTGCTCGTCGACGCCTCCCAGGGGATCCAGGCCCAGACGCTCGCCAACTGCTACCAGGCCCTGGAGCACGACCTCGCCGTCGTCGCGGCCCTCAACAAGATCGACCTGCCGGCGGCCGACCCCGACCGGTACGCGGCGGAGATCGAGCGGGTGCTCGGGATCGAGGCGAGCACGATCCTGCGGATCTCGGCGAAGACCGGGGAGGGGGTGGCCGAGCTCCTGCGCGCCGTGGTGGCGCGGGTCCCACCGCCGCGCGGCGACGCCGCCGCGCCGCTGCGCGCGCTCATCTTCGACTCGGCGTACGACCAGTACCGCGGGGTCGTGAGCTCGGTGCGCGTCGTCGACGGCACGATGCGCGAGGGCACGAAGCTGCGGTTCCTGCAGACCGGCGCGGTCCACGACGTCGAGGAGCTCGGCGTCCGCACGCCGGCACCGGTCGTCGTCGGCGCGCTCGGTCCCGGCGAGGTCGGGTACCTGATCGCGGGGATCAAGGAGGTGCGCGAGGCGCGCAGCGGCGAGACCGTGACCGAGGCGCGCAACGGCGCCACCGAGCCGCTCGAGGGGTACCGCGACCCCAAGCCGATGGTCTTCTGCGGGCTGTACCCGATCGACGGCGACGACCTCCCGCAGCTGCGCGACGCGCTCGACCGGCTGCGGCTCAACGACGCGTCCATCAGCTTCCAGCCCGAGAGCTCGCACGCGCTCGGGTTCGGGTTCCGGTGCGGGTTCCTCGGGCTGCTGCACATGGAGATCGTCCGCGAGCGCCTCGAGCGGGAGTTCGACCTCTCGCTCATCGCGACCGCCCCCTCGGTGGAGTACCGCGCGGTCCTCACCGACGGCTCGGTCGTCGAGGTCGACAACCCGACGGACCTGCCCGACCAGACCCGGCTCGACCACGTCGACGAACCGATGCTGCGCGCCACGCTCCTCGTCCCCGTCGAGTACCTCGGGGCGGTCATGGAGCTCTGCCAGCAGCGGCGCGCGGAGATGAGCGCCATGACGTACCTCAGCCCCGAGCGCGTGGAGCTCGTCTACGCGATCCCGCTGCAGGAGGTGGTCGTCGACTTCTTCGACCAGCTGAAGTCGCGCACCAAGGGGTACGCGAGCCTGGACTACGAGCCCGCGGGCTACGTGACCGCCTCCCTCGTCCGCGTGGACCTGCTCATCAACCACGTGGCCGTCGACGCGTTCTCGACGATCGTGCACCGGAGCCAGGCCGAGGCCTACGGACGCCGGATGGTCGAGCGGCTCCGCGAGCTGATCCCGCGCCAGCTCTTCGACGTGCCGATCCAGGCGGCCGTCGGCGGCCGGATCATCGCCCGCGAGACCGTGAAGGCGCGGCGCAAGGACGTGCTCGCCAAGTGCTACGGCGGCGACATCACGCGCAAGCGCAAGCTCCTCGAGCGCCAGCGGGAGGGCAAGAAGAAGATGAAGGCGATCGGGCGCGTCGAGGTGCCCCAGGAGGCGTTCATCTCGGCGCTCCGGCTGGACGACTGAGCGGGCTGGCACTCGGTAGAGTGGAGTGCCAAACGCCGTGCCACACCCCATGCCCAGCC
>Ga0318552_10000354_pt1 | contig 13611 bp, 10 predicted proteins | sample GRESIP082b2f20_FD_203516 | JGI IMG/M metagenome (GOLD analysis project Ga0318552, IMG submission 203516) | Tropical soil microbial communities from Luquillo Experimental Forest, Puerto Rico - GRE.SIPMG.082b2f20 | ecosystem: Environmental > Terrestrial > Soil > Tropical forest > Bulk soil...
GGCCGGGCAGGGCACCTCGCGCATGTACCCGGCGAAGCGGTCGCGGCTGGTGTCGCTCTCCGCCTCCGAGTGCCGCCGCTCGATGTATGGCACCACGCCCTCGAAGCTGGTGTAGTAGGACCGCTCCCGGCCGTACCGGTTCTTGTAGCGGACGTGCACCTGCTCGTCGTACCCGTACAGCAGCGCCTTCCGGCCCGCCGCGGGCAGCCTGGACCACGGCGTGTCGATGGTGAACCCGAGCGCCGAGCCGAGCGCCTCCTCCAGGCGCAGGAAGTAGTCGCTGACATGGCCGGCGCTCCACGGGCCGATCGCCCCCTCGGCCAGCGTCAGCGACGGATCGGGGACGACCAGGTCGGGGTCCACCTCCATCCTGGTGCCCAGGCCGGTGCAGTCGGGACAGGCGCCCCAGGGGGAGTTGAAGGAGAACGAGCGCGGCTCCAGCTCCTCGAAGGACAGGTCGTCGTAGAGGCAGGCCAGGTGCTCGGAGTACATCCGCTCCCGGTGCGGATCGTTCTCGGGCAGGTCGATGAAGTCGAGCACGACCACGCCGCCGGACAGGCCGAGCGCGGTCTCCACCGAGTCGGTCAGCCGCCGCCGCGCGGACTCCTTGACCGCCAGCCGGTCCACCACCACCTCGATGGTGTGCTTCTCGTACTTCTTCAGCGCGGGCGTCAGGCTGCTCACGGACTCATCAAGGCGGACCACCAAGCCGTCCACCCGGGCCCGGGAGAACCCCTTGATCTGAAGTTCGTGGAGCAGTTCGGTGTACTCCCCCTTGCGCCCGCGGACCACTGGGGCGAGCACCTGGAACCTGGTGCCCTCGTCGAGTTCGAGCACCCGGTCCACGATCTGCTGCGGTGTCTGCCTGGCGATCGGCCGGCCGCAGACCGGGCAGTGCGGCTTCCCCACCCGCGCGTACAGCAGCCGCAGGTAGTCATAGACCTCGGTGATGGTCCCCACGGTGGACCGCGGGTTGCGGCTGGCCGCCTTCTGGTCGATCGACACCGCCGGGGACAGCCCGTCGATGAAATCCACGTCGGGCTTGTCCATCTGGCCGAGGAACTGCCGGGCGTACGCCGACAGCGATTCCACGTACCGGCGCTGGCCCTCGGCGAAGATGGTGTCGAACGCCAGGCTGGACTTGCCCGAGCCGGACAGCCCGGTGAACACGATCAGGGAGTCCCTGGGCAGGTCGAGCGACACGTCCTTGAGGTTGTGCTCGCGCGCGCCGCGCACAACGAGACGATCAGCCACAGCGCTCTGCTCTCTGATGGATCCGGCCGAGGTCAAGGGGACACGTCATGGTATCCGGGGTCTCCGACAAAACCGGTTTCCCCAGCTCTGCCGCACTGGCAAGGGCAACCAACCGGGGCCTGGGGCACCATGACGGAGTCACGAGGCCTTGCGGCCATGGGGGGTTCCGGGAGCCGCTCCCCCGGGCCAGCACAGTGCTCATACCACCAGGCCCCGCTCCCTAGCCTGTCACGCGGTGCGCAAGGATTGGCCCCGATACCGAAAGGTGACAGCGCATGGACGAGGCCAGTCATTCCCTGGACCGCCTGGCCGCGGCGACCGAGCGCCTGCTGGCAACGGCCACCGCGCTGGGTGACGCCCAGGTGCGCGAGGCATCGCTGCTGCCGGGCTGGACCCGCGGGCACGTGCTGACCCACCTCGCCCGCAACGCGGACGGGATGATCAACCTGCTGAGCTGGGCGCGCACCGGCACCCAGACCCCCATGTACGCCAGCGCCGAGAGCCGCAACGCGGACATCGAGGCAGGGGCCGGGCGGCCGGCCGCCGACCTCGCCGCGGACGTGCGCGAGTCGGCGGCCAGCTTCGCCGCCGCGGCGGGGGCCATGCCGGGCGAGGCATGGACGGTGCAGGTCCGTGCCCTGGCCGGGCCCGGCTTCCCGGCCCTCGGGGTGCTGGGCCGGCGGCTCTCCGAAGTGGAGATCCACCACGTGGACCTCGCCGCCGGCTACGCGCCGGGCGACTGGCCGGCCGACTTCGTCGCCGACGCGCTGCCCCGGGTGGCCGACTCGTTCACCGGCCGCGACGACGCACCGTCGTGCCTGGCCTGGGCGGACGGCGCGCCGCACGGGTACCGGATCGGCCCGGCGGGCAGCGCCAGCCCGCCGGTGGTGGTGCACGGGCGGCCTGCCGAGCTGCTGGCCTGGCTGCTCGGCCGGGACAGCGGTGCCGGCCTGCGGGTATCCGGCCCGGCGGACGGGGCGCCGGTGCTGCCCGCGTGGCGGTAGCCGCCGGTCCGGCGGGGCAGCGGGCTGCTGGAGGCGGCGGGCACCACGGCGCATCCATTTGGTAGGAAGTGAACTGACGCGAACCGAAGGAGACGCCGTGGCCTATACCGGGGACGTGACAGTCGGGGGCCCGCCCGACGCACGGGAGATCACCGGCCTGCAGGTGACCAAGCTCGCCGTGGGGCCGATGGACAACAACGCCTACCTGCTGGAGTGCACCCAGACCGGCGAGCTGGTGCTGATCGACGCGGCCAACGAGGCACCCCGGCTGCTGGAACTGCTCGGCGGCCGGCCGCTCAGCAGGATCGTCACCACGCACCGGCACTGGGATCACTGGCAGGCGCTGGCCGAGGTGCAGGCCGCGACGGGCGCGGCGGTGATCGCCCACCCCGACGACGCGGGCGAGCTCCCGGTGCCCGCCACCGGCCTGGTGAAGCACGGTGACACGGTCCCGGTGGGCTCCCGGGAGATCTCGGTGATCCACCTGCGCGGGCACACGCCGGGCAGCATCGCGCTGTGCTACGACGCCGGCGGCGCGCTTGCGGAGACCCCGCACCTGTTCACCGGCGACTCCCTGTTCCCCGGGGGGCCGGGGAACACCGAGGGCGACCCGAAACGGTTCGGCCAGCTCATGGACGACCTGGAGGAGCGGGTGTTCGGGACGCTGCCCGACGGCGCCTGGGTGTACCCGGGCCACGGCAAGGACACCACGCTGGGCACCGAGCGCCCGCACATTCAGGAGTGGCGCGCCCGGGGCTGGTGACCGTGCGGCCGGCCGTGGTGATGGTGCCGCGGCCGGTCCGCGCTGACCTGGGCGGCGTAGACGACCACGTTGCTCAGGTAGGAGCCGGTCGCTGCGTCGAACACGCCGCCGCAGGTGATGAGGTGCAGTTCGGCGTCCGGGACCGGCCCGTACACCTGCTCGGTCGGGAAGCGGGTCTTGGCGTACATGTGCTCGGCGTACACGCGGAACACCGCCAGAGAGCCGTCCGCGCGCCGCACGTACACCAGGTCACCCGGGCGGAGCAGGCGCAGCCGGAAGAAGACGCCGGGCCCCAGGGTGGAGTCGATATGGCCGGCGATGATCGACGAGCCGATCTCGCCGGGCCGCGGGCTCCCGGTGTACCAGCCGGCCACGGTCGTGCTGGCGGGCACCTGGAGCGTGCCCCGCGGGGTCCGGCCGAGCCTCTCCAGCGGGGTGCGGACCCCGATGGCCGGGATGGTCAGCGCGACCGGCCGGGCCACCCGTTTGGCGGACCGCGCCTGCGGCGGGGCGGCGAAGATCCCGCGTGGCGCCGGGGAGGACCTGGCCAGCGGGCGCGCGGCGTCACCGGGATGACCGGACACCCGGGCCAGCCCGGCCGCGCCGCCCGCGATCGCGAGCAGCCCGGCCAGGACCGCGGCGGTCGCCACCGGCCGGCGCACCAGCCTGGCCCGGGGCCCGCGGTGGCCGCCGCCCGGGTCGCCCTGCGGGGCGGGCGTGCTGATCTGGCCGGCGCCGCCGGGCTGGCCGGCCCCGGTGCCCTCATGCCAGGAGGGCCACGGTTCCAGCGGGCGGCCAACCGGGGGATCCCCCGGCACGGGAGATCCTACGGTGACCGGGCCTGCTGGCGGGTCAGCGTGCGTGACGGGCGATGCTCCTCACCTTGCGCATCCGGTAGGCGCCCGCGGTGACGATCAGCGCGCCGGCGCCGACCAGCCCGATCCAGAGCACCGCGGACGATGCCGGGAACGGCGCCGTGCCGCCCAGGCCGGTGGCCGCGCCGCCTTGCGGCATGACCGTGCTGCCCGCGGCGTCCTCGAGGTTGGCGATCTGCAGGTTGTGGCCCGAGGCGTCCAGCACCACCAGCGTGTGGATGCTGCCGGCGGCCAGCGAGATGGTCGTGGCGCCCGTGCCGCCCATCCCGGCCACATGCACGGTGAAGCTGCCCGGCGGCGTGCTCACGTAGCTGGTCAGGTGGGCGAAGTCGAGCTGCTTGGCCAGCGTGCGGTGGTTGGCCATGACGGTGAGCTTCTGGTAGCGCAGCGACGCCTGGATCACCCGGACCAGCGACCTGCCCGGCGGGGTGGTCAGCCGGTCCGAGATGACCTGGAGCCGGAGACCCTTGGCCGGGCCCATGCCCGCGACGGTGAACGCGCCGTCCTGCGTGATCTGCACGCTGGTGGACAGCACCGGCTGCGACGACGGGGCGGCACCCGCCCCGCGCATGGCGACCGTGTACTCGCCCGCCTGCACCCGCTCGTACGGGGAGACGGTGCCGTAGGCAACGTGATGAAGCACGATCATGGCGTGCGAGTTGCCGAACGAGTACAGGTATACGTCCACCGGCGGGGTGTTCGGTGACAGGTGCGCCAGCCGTATCCAGCCGGTGTCGGTCTTGTGACGGGCCGCGGCGGCGGACGCGGCCGGGGCCGAGGCCATCGCCACTCCCAGGGCCAGCGTGCCGACGCCCAGCACCGACATGAGCACGGGTGCCAGGCCCCGGGTAGCCGTGGACCTGAATCTCATCTGCTTCTCCTTATCTCAACCGTGCCTGCCGAGCAGGCCAAGCAGGCTGGGCGCCGGGTACCCGACACGGAGCACGGTCCGCCGCGACGCGGCCTGCGCCACGGCGATCACGGATGGGTGGTACGTCGTCTGCTGGGCGACGAGGAACCGGCGCAGCTCCTGAACGGACGCGGCCGGCGTGCTGCCGGGGCCAGGTGCCCCGGCGATTTCGGCGAACCGGAGGGGAACGCCCGGGGAGGCGCCGGGCTGGTTCGTGCCGAAGCTGAAGATGTCCACCGGGTAGCTGGCGGAGAGGGTGACGAGCATCTCTAGCAACCGGGCGTCTACCTCGCCAGCGGCAAGCTGGCGGCGGGCGGCGGGCGCCACGTGGATCGAGGAGTTGTGCAGCATCTCCGCCCCCGCCGACCGGCGCGCCGCGCGGTCCCCGGTCAGCTGGGCCAGGTAGGCGCGGGCGCCGTCGGGCGCGACGACGCGGACCTCGATGCGCGCCGCGCCGGAGCCGAAGGCCGCCAGGCTGACCGGTGCGTACACGCTCTGCAGGCGGGGGCCGAACTGGCTCCGCAGCGTGGCGGTGTCAACGAGGATCTCCGAGCCGAGCGGGTCCGGCTGGCTTGGCTCGAGGAGCAGCAGCCGGCTGGCCTGGACGTGGGCCGCCACGAGGGACCCGCACATGGCCGGGTCGCAGCCGATGATCTCGTCCGGGTTGACCTGCTGGGCCACCCAGGAGGCTGCCTGCGTGCGCGCCGCGGTCACGGAGGCGAGCGCGCTGCCGCCGCTGGCCGGGACGCTCGCGGCGGTCCGGCCCTCCCGGCCGGTGCCGGAGGAGCCGGCCGCGGGGGTGCTTTTAAGCAGGGCGGCCGTGATGGCGCCGGCCCCGAACACGAGCGCGGCGAGCAGGAGGGCGGCCAGCACGCGCCACCGCGTCTTGCTTAGCCGGCGCCCCAGCCACATCCGCAGCGTGGTGGCCAGCACGGTGCCCCAGGACGGCTCCCCGGCGGGCCGCCTGGCCGGGGGCGCGGCGGCCTGCCTGGTGGCGGGCACCGCCCCGGGCCGGGTGGCGGGCACCGCGGCGGCCTGGGTGGCGGGCACCGCGGCGGCCTGGGTGGCGGGCACCGTGGCGGGACCGGTGGCGGGCACCGCGCCGGGACCGGTGACGGGCGCTTCCGCGGGACGGGTGGCAGGCAGCGCAGCGCGCCCGGCGCTGCCGGGCGCGGTCTTGGGCGGCGGTCCCTGGCGCGCAGGCACCAGCGGCGGCAGGCCCGTGGAGCGTGCCGCCTCGGCCGGGCTCATGGCATCGGGGCCCGCATCGGCGGGGCGGGCATCTGGCGGCTCGCGCGGCGGAAGGACCGGCCCGCGCGGGGCCTGCGGCTCCTCGTCGCCGGTAAGCGCCCCGCCCCGATGGGGCGCGAGCGAGCTGCCGGCCGGCTGGTGTCCCAGCCGGACAGGCTGACGAGCCCCGCCCGGGACCCTTACTGAACGTGACGACCGGCGATGCGGCGACGGCATAACAAAAGTCCCCCCGGCCACCAGGCAATTAGCTAGACGTGACCGACCGGAATACAGCCGACCACACCAGCATCACCGTTTGCAAGCGGATCGCCCATTGTTCCCAAGGAACTACATATCGTGTAGAAGACTGTAGCTGTTCATTCCGCAAACACGCGCCAGCGTAGTTTACTGAACGCTATGAGCAGATTTATATCTTCTGCTCGGTTCGCCCCGCCGCCGCGCGAAGAACCCGGCGGTAAACCGCCACGGCCGCATCCACCGCATCCCGCGAGGTCGGCAGCGCGGCACTACGCTGCGTAGCCGCCGTCCGCAGCCGGTCCGCCATGCCGCGATCGTCGAACACCGACCGGACCGCCCCGGCCAGCGCCACGGCATCCCCCGGCGGAACCAGCAGCGCCCCGTCCTCTCCCGTCAGGTCGGGGATGCCGCCGGCCCGCGAAGCCACCAGCGGCCGCCCGGCCCGCAGCGCCTCCTGCACGATGAGCGGCTGGCCCTCCCACAAGCTCGGCACCACGACCACGTCAGCGGCCGCCATCAGCGCGGGGACATCGTCCCGCCACCCAAGGAACCGGACACCGACCCGCGCGGCACGCGCCTGGCCGGCCAGGACGCCGGCCAGCGGGCCGTCTCCGGCGATCGCCAGCACCGGGGCCGGGCTGCGGTCCTGCCACCGCGCGGCGGCCTCGATGAGTACCCCGAACCCCTTCTGCTCCGCCAGCCGGCCCGCCGCAAGCACGGCCGGGCGGTCCGGGCCGCCAAGCTCCGCCCGGGCCGCCGCGACCTGGTCCGCGCCGGGCGCCACGGCCGGTGAAGCGGCCACGACGGCCCGCCCGCCGTCGGCCGCACCGGCCCGGCGCATCCGGGCCCCGAGATCGCCGCTGACCCAGGTCACCGCGGCCGACCGCCGGGCGGCGAGGCGCTCCAGCGCGGCATGGATGACCCGGCCGGTGCCGTGGGCGGGCGGCGCGTTGTGCACGGTGACCACGAGCGGCTGCGGCTGCCCTGCCTGCGCCAGCGCGGCGAACGCCCCGGCCCGCAGGCCGTGCGCGTGCACCACATCGGGCGCCCAGTCCCGGAGCAGGCGCCGCAGCCGCAGCACCGCGGCCAGGTCGTGGGCCGGCCGGGGGCGGTCGGTCATCGCCACCGCCGCGAACCCGGGCGCTCCGTCCCCGTCCTGCCCGGGGAAGTAGCGCCGCCCGGTCCCGGCGGGCCCGAACACCCGCACCGCCATCCCGCGCTCCGCGCACCCGGCCGCGAGCATGGCCACGTGCGGCCCGGTCCCGCCCGCTGTGGTGCCGAGCACGTAGGCGATCCGCGGCGCGGAATCACCCCGCTCCCCCGGGTCCGGGGTCACCGGAGCCGGGTCCGGGGTCACCGTGCCCACCTCCCGGCGGTCCTGGCGGCCAGGGCGCGCAGGTCACCGCCGTCCAGCGCCAGTGCAGCCAGCCCGAAAACCGCTGCCGCGGCGAGGCAGGCGAGCAGGGTGACGAGCGCGTTCGGAATGAAGCCGGAGACCGGGACGCTCGCGGACACGAAGGCGCCGACCACGCCGCCGGCCACCGCGCCGGCCAGGCCGGCGCCCGCCGCGCGCGCGGACCCGTGCAGGGCTGCGGTGCCCCGGGTACCCCGCACCGCCGCGAGCAGGGCGATCCCCGCGAAGGTGAGGCCGATCGTGTTCCCCAGGCCGAGCACCGGCACCACCCAGCGGGCATTGACCAGCGGCACCGTGGCGACGTCCACCGCGATGACCACCAGCCAGCCGCCGACCAGCGCGGCCGCGGCCAGCCGGCTGCGGTGGGTGGCGAACAGCACCCGCGACAGCGCGGCGGCCAGCCCGAAGCCGACCAAGCCCGGCGCGAAGGCGACAAAGGTCAGCGCCAGCTGGCGCACCTGCGCCGGATGCGTCACGAACAGCCGGGCAGCCGGCCATGCCGCGCCGGCGAGCAGCGCCGCGCCGAGCCAGGAGACGAGCATCGCGCCGCGGGTGGCCGCCGCGGCGGTGCGGTCGAATTCCGCGCCGGACGTCGCGGACAGCAGCGGGAAGGCACTGGTCGCGATGGGCACGGCGAGTACCGCGTAGGGCACGAAGAACATCTGCCAGCCGTAGTTGTAAAGCACCACGGCACCCGCGCCCTGGTGCCCGTTGGCCAGCACGATGACCGCCACGAGGGAGGCGTCCTGGGCGACGAACGCGGCGACGCCGACGGCGGCCAGCGCCCGGGCCCGCCGCGCCACGCCCGGGGGGAAGCGCAGCGTGGGCCGCAGCCGCAGCCGGAGCCGCAGCGCCGGGCCGAGCGCGGTGAGCAGGAGGGCGGCGACGCCCGCCGTGGTGCCCACCGAGAGCATCAGTTCGGCCGACAGGGGCAGGCCGGCGAGGACGCCCCGGTGCCCGGCGGCCAGCGGGACGTAGGCCAGGTAGGCGGCGATGACCACCAGGCTGGACACGACGGGGGCCAGCGCCGGCGCGGTGAACCGGCGGTGCGCCTGCAAGATGCCGTAGAGCACCACGGCCAGGCCGTAGAGCAGGATCTGCGGGGCGAACACGACCAGCATGCGCGAGCTCACCGTGACCACGGTCGACTCTGCGCAGTGCGGCACGCCGGCCAGCAGCAGCGTGGTGAGCGGGCGCGCGACGAGGGCGACGAGCAGGCTGGCCGGGGCGAGCAAGACGACCGTCCAGGTCAGCAGCGCCGAGGAGATCTGGCCAGCCTCGGCATCGGGTCCCAGGTGGGCACCGGCGGCCGCCGTGCCCGCCGGGGCCCCGGCCGCCATGCCGGCCGCGCCCGCGGCCGCGGGGCCGTTCCCGGGCGGCCGGTATGCCGCACGGCCCGCCGCCGCTACGGCCAGCACCGGGACGATCGCGCCGGTGAGAGCGCCGCCGAGGACGATGTCATAGATGATGTTGGGCACCTGGTTGGCGGTCGCGTACGCGGTTCCCAGGCAGTGGCTGCCGACCGTGTGCGCGAAGACAAGCTGGCGGCCGAAGCCCACCACCCGGGCGACCACCGTGATGCCGCCGATGAGGGCCGCGGCGCGCCCGATGCTGCGGCCGGCCTGGCGGAGCGGGCCCGCCTCGGTCACCGAGGCCGGCGGGCCGGTCACGACGGCGCTGCGGCCGCCGTGGCTCCTGCCTCCCGGGGCGCCGCGGGCGGCGGGTCGTCGTGTCCCGGAACCGGGGCGGCCGGGACGGGCCGGCGGCCGAGCATGTCGAGCCACTGCAGGGCCGCGGTGCGCTCGATGACGGCGGTGAAGCTGACCACCTCGCTGGCGGCGGTAAGGCCGGTGATCACGGCCAGCAGCGCGATCCTGGCCGGGCGGGACAGGCTGGCCCCGGCCGCCACTCCGAGCAGGGCGCCGAGCGCGTTGGCGCCCGCGTCGCCGAGCATCGCCCGTTCACCGAGGTCTTCGGGAAGCAGGGCGGCCGCGGCGCCGAGCGGGGCGGCCACCGCGAGCCGCGCGCGGGGCCGGGTGGCCAGGAGCGTTCCGCTGGCCAGTGCCACCTTGAGCGCGCGGCCCGGGCGCAGGTCGAACAGGTTCAGCAGGTTGGCGCCGCCGGCTACCAGCCCGGCGTTGACGGCGACGTCGGCGGGGCGGCCGCCGAGCAGCGCGGCGCAGACCAGGCCAGTCGCGCCGATCCCGCCGAGCTTGACCGCACCGGTGGTGACCTCGCCCCGGGCCAGCGCCCCGAGATGCCCGCGGAACCCGCGCCGGCTCCCGCTGCCCGCCAGGTCGTCATACCCGCCGAGCGCCGCCGCCCCGGCGCCCGCCACCGCCATCGCGGCGCGCAGCCGGCCCGGCAGGGCGGGCCAGGCCGCCGGTACCGTGATGCCGGCCGCGGTCAGGGCGGGCCCTTCCAGCAGCGTGAGCCGTTCGCCCCGGTGGTTGGCCCTGGTCCACATCGGGGCGCCACCCGGCGGCCTGCGGGTCAGGGCGGCATAGGCGGCGCGGGCCGCGCAGGCGGCGGCCGTGCCCGCGCCCAGTGCCGCGGCCGGCCCTGGCCGGGCCCGCCCGGGCCGGGACCGCCCGGGCCGGGCGCGCGGGCGGATGCGGGGGCTCACGGCGCCGCCGATCCGGTCGCGGACCGGTGGCTGGCCCGGCTGCTCGCCGACCCCTGCGTCGCCGCCGTGGGCGACACGGTCGGCGTCGGACTTGGCGGCGGGCTGGGCCCCGCAGCGCTCGCGGTGGAGGTCACGCCGTAACTGCCGCTCCGCCCGTGCAGGCGCTCCGCCAGCGACTGGGCCACCACTATCTGGCCAATGGCGTAGTCGGCGTTGTCCACGCTGCTCAGATGCCCGGCACGGCCGCCGGCGCGCATCACGTCGATGGCGCTGCCCGGTCCCGAGCCCGCGACGGTCCCGGCCACGACCGTGCCCAGGCCGGCCAGGCTCAGCTGCTGGGCCAGGGTGACCAGGATCTGGCTCTCCGGGTTGGCGTCATCGGTGGACTGCGGGCTGGCCGGGATTATCAGGACGGCCAGCGTGGCACGGTCCCAGGGCTGCCCGCTCTTGGTCAGGAAACCCCCGCCGGCCAGCGCCTGCACCGTCTGCACGCTCACCGGGTCCTTCTCGCCCTGCACCGGCAGGCCGGGCGTGTCCTGGGTCATGATCACGCGCGCGAGCAGCTCGCTGGCCTGGGCCTGCGCCGACCCGGTCAGGGTCACGCCCGCGGGCTGCGCCCACTGCTGCACGATCTGGGCGAGCTTCTGGCTCGTGGCGGCGCTGGTGTCGAAGAGGGACGGGTCGAGCTGAAGCTGGCCGGTGATGGTCGCCCCGGCCGTCGTCAGTTGCTGGGCGACCCCGCTGGTCACCGAGCCGGGGGCGCCGGGAGCCAGCACCAGCACGACCCGCTGACTTGCCAGGATGTCATGAAGCATCGCCGGGGCGTTGGCGAGCGCGACCTGATTCTCGCCGCTGATCTGGGCCTGCAGCTGCTGCTTCTCCCCGAGCAGCGAGTCGATCTGCCGTTGCTCGGTCTTCGACAGCCCTTGGAGGCCACGCTGCACGTAGGGCTTCAGCTCGGTGGATCCCAGCAGCAAGCCGAGGCTCAGCGCTAGGAAGATCGCGACGATGGAGACGAGGTGATAGCGGAAATCGATCATCAGAACAATCCGGACAGCCAGTACCTGACCACGTCCCACTGCGTGCTGAGGTACCGGATGAATATCTGGCCTGTGCGAGAATATGCCAGGACGATCAGCACTGTGGCCGACGCCGCCAGGACCAGCGCCATCAGCGCCCAGCCGGACACCCGGGGCCGGTAGAGCCTGCTGACCCCCTTGGCGTCGACGAGCTTGCCCCCCACCCGCAGCCGGGTGAGGAACGTGCTGGAATACCCCGCTCTGCCCTTGTCGAGAAACTCATCCAGGGTGTTGTGCGTGCCCACCGCGACGATCAGTGAGGCGCCCTTCTGGTCGGCCAGGAGCAGGGCCACGTCCTCGCTGGTGCCACGTGCCGGGCAGACGACGGCGGCCAGCCCGAGGCCCTCGACCCGGGCCAGCCCGGGGGCCTGCCCGTCGGGGTAGGCGTGGACGACAAGCTCCGCGCCGCACGCGAGCCCGCGGTCCGACACCGAGTCCATGTCGCCGACGATGATGTGCGGCCGGTACCCGGCCTCGAGGAGCGCGTCCGCGCCGCCGTCCACCGCCACCATGAGCGGCTTGAACTCACGGATGTACGACCGCAGCGTGGCCAGGTCCTCCCGGTAGTGATGGCCGCGCACGACAACCAGCACGTGCCTGCCCTCGACCCTGGTGCGCAGGTCCGGCACCGCGATGCCGTCGAGCAGGAGCCCGCCCTCCTTGGTCACGTACTCCATGGTGTTCGCCACGAACGCCTGGAGCTGGGCGGCGACGCCGGCCCTGGCCTCCGCCATGGCGGCCTGCACCGACTCGGGCGTCAGCAGGGTGCCCTTTGCGACGGCCTCCTCGCCCACGTAGAGGGCTTCCCCGTGCATGCGGACCGGCTTCCCCTCGGAAACCAGCCGGAACACCTCGGGGCCGACCGCGTCGAGCAGCGGGATGCCCGCCTCCATCAGCAGTTGCGGGCCGGAGTTGGGGTAGCGGCCGCTGATGCTCGCGGCCGCGTTCACCACCGCCGCGACCTGCCGGTGCCGCAGCGCGTCCGCGCTGACCCGGTCCAGGTCCTCGTGGTCGATGATGGCGATGTCGCCGGGCGCGAGCCGCTTGGTGAGGTTCTTGGTGCGGCGGTCCAGCCGGGCTGGCCCAGTCACGCCGGGCAGGTCCTCGGTCCTGGTCCGCTGCGTGATGGGGCGCTTGAGAAACTGGGCCATCATTGGTTTCCATCCTGCCACCGATCACAGCAGGTTTGTCCTGGTACCACCGTTCTGCGGGAGCGCGTGGCTGGTGAGGCGCCGTTCAGGCCGGCGTCAAAGACCCGCCGCCGGGGCACGGCCGGTGACGCGTAGTAGCCGGCCGCCGTTCCTGGCATGGATCAAGGGCTGCCACGGCGGCCCGGATCAGGCCTGGCGGGGTGGCCGGGCGCGCTCGGCTCCCGCGGCGGCGAGCAGCTCGCCGGCGTGCGCCCGGCCGAATTCGGAATCCTCCAGCCCGGCCAGCATCCGGGACAGCTCCCGGACCCGGCCGGCGTCGTCCAGCCGGGTGATGCCGGCGCTGATCACCGAGCCGTCGCTCGCCTTGTCGACGACCAGGTGGGTGTCCGCGAACGCGGCGACCTGGGGCAGGTGGGTGACCACGATCACCTGGGCGCGGCGGGCCAGCCTGGCGAGCCGCCGCCCGACCTCCACCGCGGCCTTCCCGCCGACGCCGGCGTCCACCTCGTCGAAGACGAACGTCGGCACCGGGTCGGCGCCAGCGAAGACGACCTCGATGGCGAGCATGACGCGGGACAGCTCACCGCCCGAGGCCCCCTTGGCCAGCGGCAGCGACGGGGCGCCCGGGTGGGCGGCGAGCCTGATCTCCACCTCGTCCGCGCCGTGCGGGCCGTAGGAGTCCTGCGGCGTCACCGCCACCGTGATCTTCGCGTGCGGCATGGCGAGGGCAGACAATTCCCCGGTGACCGCCGCCGAGAACCGCTCCGCCGCATCCTTGCGCAAAGAGGTAAGTTTCCCGCCGAGGTCACGCACCGTCTCGGCGAGCCGGGCCTCCTCGCCGCCGAGCACGCCGATCCGCTCGTCGTCCCCGGACAGCTCGGCAAGCCTGTGCTGCGCCTGCCCGGCCCAGGCGAGCACCGACGCCAGCCCGGGCACGGCCGGCGCCGCCGATGCCGTATCGCCCGGCGGCGCCAGGTCCGTAGCATCGGGCTCCGCGTCCCCGGGCGCGGCGGGAGCACCGCCTTCCGGCGCCGGCCGTGCCCGGGC
>Ga0318552_10000357_pt1 | contig 13582 bp, 23 predicted proteins | sample GRESIP082b2f20_FD_203516 | JGI IMG/M metagenome (GOLD analysis project Ga0318552, IMG submission 203516) | Tropical soil microbial communities from Luquillo Experimental Forest, Puerto Rico - GRE.SIPMG.082b2f20 | ecosystem: Environmental > Terrestrial > Soil > Tropical forest > Bulk soil...
CCGGCCGGTCAGCGTCTTGCCGGAGCGCGGGTCGGACCACGTCATATCCGGGGCCAAAAAGTCATGCTGGTCGGCTTCACCGGCTCCGCCCTGGTCTTCAAGGAAGAACGTTTTGGTGCCTTCGTTGTAGCGAAGTCCGCCGTTCATCGCGGCCTTGCCGATGATCATGCTGATCACGTTGCGGCAATACACGGCGTAGTCGGCCATGCCCTTGCGCTCGACGGCTGTGTTGGCGAAGATCTCTTTGACCTGCGGGATGAACTCGGGGAACTTATCCTTGATCTCGTCGAGGACTTCCTTCTCGGTGACGCGAGCGTTAGTCAGGATGGTGGCCGCGAGCAGTTTACCGTTCTCAATGCGACGGGCCTTCTCGCGCTTCTCTTCCTCGGTGGCCCCGGCATCTTCATCGCCTCCGCCCCCGCCGTCTCCAGTTTCCGTTGCGGCCCGTTCAAGCGTTTCCCAGCGCTTGTCCCAGCTGTCTACCTTTTCGGACAGTGGCTTCATCTTGGCTTCAACGGCCAAGCCAATTTTCGATAGGAACTCCTGCTCTTCCTTTTCCTCGCGAACCTTGCGCTGTTCTTCGGTTTCGCCCTCGGGGGGTTTCTTACTCCAGAAGTTGATGGCCATGCTGCTAAATTTATACCCAGGCAGCACGCCGGTTTAGTATAAAGTTTTTAACTACTACTTCGGGGGATCTGGCAACTGCAACCCGCAGCACCGCACCAGCAGATGTAGCACGTCTACGCGGCAGCCGTTCTTAGCCTCTTGCTCAATGATGTTGTAGATGGTCACCCGGTTTATCCCGCTCAACCGCTCTAGCTCCGGAACGTTTACCCGCGCCGTCGCCAGCCCGCAATTCACCCAACCGGCAGCCCACTGTTGTGACAACACGGACACTTATGCCCTGCCTATTAACCGGTATCGTAGGCTCCCCAGCATGACTTCGAAGAGGAAGCCTACGCTTTTGGTGAAGTGCAACCCAAGGGAGAATGAACGGATATTCGAATCACTTTGTCGGGCCCAACTCTGTATAATTTTCATTTGTGCTGCTCCTTCCACTCTCGCAACTCTTCCTCAAACTCCATCACCCATTCCCACCCGGCCAGTCGTCCTCGCTCGAAGTTCTGTTCGCTGGCCTTTACGGCCGTCAGCGGCACTTCGTGCGCAATCTTATACTGGTACCGTTGATGTAGTTCCCGCAGGTCCGCCACCACCAGCTTCCAGCCGGGATGATTGACCAGCGATTGACAAGCCTCCACGTTGGCGAACGCGCTGGGCCAACGCTGCGAGTCCGCCGAGTCCGCCGCCGCCTGCCGCTGCCGCGCCATCGCCGCCTCCGGGTTGCTGCTCTGCTGTCATTTCCTGTGGGAAGTCGATCTCAGGGACGTACTCTTGCGGCTGATCGGATAGCTGAAAGTCCCGTACAACTTGCTGTGCCATGCGCGTCCGACTCTTGATTACCGCTATCATCCACTTCTTATAGAACGGTGGAGTCTGCGCATTCATCACGGCCTGAATCATTGTGGAGGCTTCCTTTACCCACATGGCTATGGCCTGATTCAGTAGCAGTTCATTCTGCTTGGTCACTTCACGGTTGGCACTAGCCGTAGCAGCTCGGATGGGTATTCGTACCCGTCGCTCCAAGTAGTCTTGGAGTGCTTCGCTGAAAAGCTCGTCGTCGATACCGAATAGGCTTCCCTTTCGTCCCAGTCCCATTGCTCCATACATCCCAGTAAGCAATCCGAACAACTTAACATGACCGTGCCTAAAATCTGACGTCCGATGAGAGACTCGTGAATTAGAATCTTGTAGTACGGCGAATGTACCCATACTTCCAAAACTACGACCCTTTTTGTCAGTTGGCCCTCCTGCTCCTTGCCCGGCTACGGCCGGGCCAACGCCGAAACGGTCACGCATCTGCTGTATCATCATCACTTCGTTCTGCTGGCTGACGGCGTGCATCGCCGGGTTGCCTACTTCAAAGTGTTCATACTCGCCCTCGGCGAAGGGTAAGCTGGCCCCCGGATAAATCTTGAAGTTCCGGTCGATGTTCTTGTTCAACGGGCTGAGCCGATTCACGCCCAGCATGCCCCAGGTAGTAGCGTCAATACGCTGGTTCTTGGTCGTACTGATCTCTTCCTGTCCGTGCTCGCCCATGTCGGCATAGCCACGGCCGTTCATCCCCTTCTCGCCGGAACTGAGCCGCGTCCTTACAACCGGCAGCTGGTTCTCGGGGATGAAGTTGAACACGCAGTTCATCAGTTCTTTCGTCTCGTAGTGGAACCAGGCTATCAACCGGAACTTCTTGCGGTTATGGTACCAATAGAAGTAGCACTCCTCAATGTCCCACTCGGCCAGTACGTGCGGATCCTCCGTGGCCACTACGCCCCGCTGCTTCTGCATCTTTTTTGTGTTCTCGTCCGGGCCGTAGCGGTCCGGCTTACTCAGGATCTTGGCTACGGTGCCTTTTTTGTACGTCCCCTTGAACTCCCGCTCCTGTAGCTTGCGCTTGGTCAGGGTGACGCGGCGCGAGAAGAAGTCACTGTCTTCGGGGCAATCACACGTCGGATCGTACAGGCAGTCCTCATCACGGAGATTCAGTACCTTCGGCCCTTCGTACAGGGTGCCGTCCTCGAACTTAGTCTTTCCGCCCTTGCTCTTGTCTATCTGTTCGTAGCCGACGTAGATGGCTTCGATGCGCTGCTCCGGTACTACGCACATCCAGGCCGTACCGATTACGGCGCTGGTGCTGAACCAGATGTTCTCCTTTGCGTATAGGTCCAACTCGTCCGGCTCGTAGGCGAAGTAATCCATCGCCTCTTCCATGAGTTTGGCCTTTTTGGCGTTCCGCGCCGTCTCTTCCGGACTCTTGTTCGCCATCATGTACTTATAGATGATGATGGGGGCGGTGGCCCAGATGATCTGCATCACGCGTGCGGCCATGTCATCGCACGCCTCGCCTATAATCTGGTGTACTAGATTGGAGCAGTTCTCGAACGGCCAGCTTTTCTTTTCATCTCGCGGACGGCCCTCGGCCAGCCTGCGCCACTCGGGAACTTTCTTCTTGTGTCGGTTCTCCAGCTGTTTGCGGCGCACCTCAATCTGCCGGTATAGCCACTCTTTTATCGCCTCGTTCACGTCTTCCGGGAAAGTGGTCTCCCGCATTTCGAATTGACGCTTGCTCCGGTAGGAGAGCCGGGGCGTTGTGCCTTCCGCTATTCTGGGCAGCGTTGCCACGTTCAGCCTCCGTTACGCCGATGCCGTTTTCTCTTGGTTCGAAGGCTTGTTTGCCATGGCCTTCTTCGCGAAGAAGCAAGCCTCCTCTAGCTTGGTCTTCACAATGGACCACTCGCGGCTGGGCGGGTCACCGCACAGCTTCTCCAACGTCAGTAGCAATTGCTCGAACTTATCTGCAATTGCCATTGCGTTCGCCATCCCCCAGTCGTTCAGCTTATGCACCTTGAACAGTTCATCCATCGCCATCTCCTTTTCACTTCAGCACCTTCCCGATCAACCAGCAACCTACCGACCACCCTATTCCCAGGAAGAACGCTACTACCAGTTCCCTCCAAACGTTGCCCCAGCTAACGTCCGGCATTTCAGTTTTCCTTACTCATCGTCGCGCTCGTCTTGGTTCATGGTTAGTTATGGGTCACGATGAAATCGTAGGATGCGTAAGTAGCTGCCGCAGCCGTTACCGCCACGATTGTCACCGTAAAAGTAGTGTTGGACTTCGTCACCGTCTGGACCACTGGGACGTTGGTTGGTGAAAGGCCTGTTACCGCGACTCTGTAGTTGGTGTCTGCATATCCTACTGGCAGCGTAATCGCGGCCGTTGTGCAAGCTGCTCCGGCTGTTGCCGCCGTCGTGCAAGTCGTTGTGCTATTGAACGATTGCAACCCAATGCGGTTTGCTACCCCAGTCGGACTCAGTTCCAAAACGGTAGCATCACCAATGTGAGTAAAGTCCAAGTCCTTGCTTGAGCCAATGCCCTGAATTTGCCAATCTGTTCCAGTGGAACTTGATGTCTTCGTGCGCAGGTTGATAACACCGGAGTTTTGCGTCTCGCTTACTCCGCTCGATCCTAATGAATCGATGAATACTGCTGTACTGCTCGGGTTGGTGCAGCCGAGTGCGTCTCCCAATGTCCCGCAGCCTATTGCGACACCCGTTCCTCCAGCACTGACTCGGACGCCGTAGGTAGGAGACAAAGTGTTCGAAGGAAACACTTCAAATCCCACATCGCTGATTCCGCCAGCCTGTACTCCATAACGCCATCCCTTGCCAGAAGACGAAGAGGAGTTTATGTTTAGTCCAGCACTGAGGTTGTTGGCCCCAGCACTGTTGGCAGTCATTCCAAAAATGCAATTGCCAATGCTTCCCTGGCAAACCGGAAAGGCATCCGTTCCTGAACTGTTGTTGATGTCGTACTCAGTCCCAACTGCTGAGCGAGATAATCCGCTTGCTGCCAGTTGATTCGGCAAAGATTGCGCATTGACGATTATATTGGCGCCACGCAGGTTCACGGTGTTGGGCGTTGACCCCTTATCCTGAACGTTGATTCCCAATCCGCTCCAGAAGTTGGCCCCAAGGCTGGGAGATGCTGTATCCGATGCCGCGCCAAATAAACCGATTTCGAGACCTATCAGTGCAGATGTGGTTGTCGTGGTGCTGTTGGTGTTGGTACCGATAATCACCGCAATGGGTTCATCACAAGCCGAAAGCCAAGCTCCCGTTCCGCTGCCTGGACATTGCGTTGCGCCGAATGCTGTCGTGGAAGTCCTGCCAAGGTACATCTGGGCATTCTGATAGGTATTGGCTGTCGTGATGTTCACATTACGATCAGAAAACAGGTCAAGCGGTGCAACGATTCCACCGGAGAATGGCGGAGTCGGCTGCGTTGAGCCCCCAATTGTTACTGGCGTTGTTGCACCAGAGAACGTAACTGCGCCACTCAATGTTGTAGGGCCGGTGAAACTCCCATTCAATGCACCGCCCGCATTGAGGTTAGCTGCCGCGCTGAACGTATTCGCTCCCGTGAAGGTGTTGTTCGCGGCCAGGCTTGCCCCTATCACGTTCGTCCCGCACTGCGTGAAGTAACTGATCTGCGGCGAGTTCCCGCCGGACTGCGCCACCTGTATCAGCATCTTGTCGCCGCTCGGGCATTGAAAACTGAATTGCCCCACGGCGTTGGTCGTCACCTGCCCGAAGCTGCCCGGCGGTATGGTGATCGGGTTACCGCTCAAATCCTGCAACGGCTCCAGCGGGCTGCAAGGTGATCCCGATGCTCCCGCCGTGCATGCCCGCACCGGGGCGTTCGGCAGGAACCCGGCCGGGCTGCTGCCGAACAATGGCGGTGCTCCGCTTATCACCACTGGTATCATCACGCGGTCGCTGAAAAGCACATAGGTTTGCGCGGAGGCTGCGGCCGGTAGGAGGAACAGAAACACTGCAAGGATTTTAAGCGTTAAAATCTTTTTCATCCGCCTTGTCCTCCAATTTGGCCAATTCTTCTAGGGCTTTGCTACCGTCACCATAACGACTCGACACTTCGATACCCATGGACTCTAACATCTTTGCGAGTTCGATAGCGGCATCCAAGTCGCCCGAGTGTTTCTTTGCTTTATCCATCAGTACCCTCTCCATTTGCGCCCAACTATACTACTGTTCGTCAGTATCCGCCTATGCCAACTTGACGGTTGGCGAAGTTGTCGTGCTGCTCCAGGGCCCAGTCCAACGTCTCCTTGGTCCGGAAGCCGGTCAGCGTTTGCGGAATGTACCCGAACGTGTCTAGCACATCGATCGTTGGGCTGGCCGGGTAGCTCTCGTACTCGCTGATGAACTCCACCATCGATCGGTGTAACCATACCTGCTGGTTCTTGAACAGCGGTTCTCCCGCTTCGATGCGGTTCTTCTTGGCGTTCTCGCTGTTGTCATACGGCAACTCGTTCACGTAGATGGGTCGCTTCTCCCGCCGGTTCCGCTCGTCGATGTGGAACTTCATCAGGTTCTGTGCCGCAACAGTCTCCAGCCACATGTCAGACATATTCCAGCGATGTCCGATCTCGTACATCTTCTCGACCAGCACGCTATAGCCTTCCTTCCGGGCGTAGATCTCCAGCAGATAGATGCGGTCCGTCTCCGGGTTCCACCCCACAACCAGTATCACGTGGTTGCAGCGCTTGCGCTTCTTCTCGTGCGCCAGGTCTACGATCATCCGCCGGTGGAGCACTCCGGCGGGAACGTCTTCGATTGCGTTTCCGTTCTCCGTTTCGTGCTCAAGAAGCAAATGGTTGCGAGGGTCATCCAGGTTAAGGGCGGGTTGGGACTGCTTGAATCTGTAATAGCGTAGCCACTCGGTACGGAAAATGCATTCTTCGGGCAGTATACTCTGGTTAAGGAAAAAGTGAGCGTAATCATAATTGCTCCCTGTCTCCGTTTGCAACGTCCGCCGTATGTGCGCCAGCTTTTCCATGGTGAACTCCTCGGGGAAGATGGGTCGTCCCGCTGCGTGCAGCTTGCAGCACCCACCCTCCGCCGAATGAGTTTCCACGTGGAACTCGGTATGTCGCTTCTTGATCTTGCTGTTCAGATCGTCATGCCCCCAGCGGTTCCCGATCACCAGTTGCCGCCCTAGGCCGCTGCCCGTATAGCTGGCGCTGTCGAACCGCGTCGTGGTCTGCTTCCACCAGCGGTACGTATCTTCCATGATCTCGCCGGTTCCCGTAAGCATGTTCTTCTGCGCTTCTCGCCCTACGGAGTCGTCGTTAATGACTGAATCTGCGCTAACACCCTGAAGAGCTCCACCCACTCCCCGATACTCATAGGTCCCATTTGTAGCGTCAATGTTCCCACTCCCCTTAACGCGTCGCTGGTATTTATGGTGATCGTTCCATGTATCGCTGTTCCGTGGGAGGATGTCACTGAACACGAATCTAAACAGATCGTTGTTTTGATAGTGTTCATCTATCTCCCTCCCCATCGCGATGGCCCGCGCCTCGATCTCGTGCGTGATCAGCGTCCGTGTGTTCTGGTTGTGTGCCTTCCGCATCCACCGGCACCAGGCCTCTATCGCCGCTTGCTTCCACGCGAGCAGCGTCAGGTACTGCCGCATCTGTACTTCATCTCGCTCGGTGAACGGCAATGCCCACCACATTGACAGCCCGATGCCCATGGTCGTCTTGAAGTGCCGCATCGGTTCTTCGAGCACCAGGTGTAGGTCCTCGCACTCCAGGCTGCCGCACATCTGGTGGTGCAGGCGGCGGAGCCGCGTCTTCTTCAAGGTGTACCGGGTGAACAGGAACAGGCTGCCTAGCGAGTTCAATCGCACAGCGTCTTTATACCGGCCGTCATTAGTCGCCGGGATCTGTAGCGGAATCCACTTCATTGAACAGTTTCACCCAGTCTTCCAGTGATTCTCGAACCACTTTCTCAAAATGCGGCAGGAACATGATTCGCAAGTTCTCTTGAACTATCTCCTGCACTTCCCTGGAATATTTCATGCTTCGTACCTGAAGAGTTGAACTTCTCTTTCCCGTTTATCTAGAAGTCGCATGCGCTTTACTACGTCTTCCCAGTTCTTGCTGGTTGCTTCGACAATCCCGGTATTCCCGTTCGAGTAAAACAGGATCTTCGTCAGCACCCAATAGCTACTGGATACGCCCGTCTGCCGGTAAATCTTCCAGCGCATTCCCGTTGGTTTCATTGCGGCCTCCGCCGCGTCAGCATCTTGAACCGTGCCACCACGTCCTCCCACCGGCTGCTCGTGGCCTGTACTACCAGCCCGTAGGTCAGCACCCATAGCCACCGTTCGTCACCGGCAAAGCTGGGCAGCGCGTAGATGCGATACTTGTTCATCCATCCTTTAAGAATTGCCTTGAGACTAAGCCTAATCGTTTCACTCATGCCGCTGTGTGCAGTGCTACGCTCTTCTTCACCCTCCGCAACTCTAGGTGGCCGCGTACTCTCGTAATGATCTCGTCTTCGCGTAACACGCCCACTACTACATGCACGTCGTTCCCGTAAACGTCTACGGCCTCTAGCTCCCAGAAGTGTCCCGCGAAGCTCGGGTAGATGATGGCCTCGCCGCGACGGTACTTCTTGCTCCCGCCGGTTCCGTTGCACCACGTACACGTTTGCTTGTGCATTTCGCTCTTGCTTATCGGCTCCATGACGAAACCGACCCCTTCACACCGTGCGCAGAAAATCTTCTCGCCTACGCTCACGATCGTCCCGGTGGTTGGGCTCTTCTCGTCCTGCTGCGCGAATACCACGATCCCACCCTTGCCTTCACACGCCGGGCACGGCACCCAGCCCTTCCCCTTGCACCAGTTACAGCGCACGATCAGCGGCTCCAGGCCCTCGCGATCTTTCGTGATCGAACCCTTCCCGTGGCACTCTTGGCACTCAACTGCACTCACCGTCTTTCCGGCCTCTCCGCCTTCCAACGGCCGGATGTTCTTCCCGCGACACACTACGCACTCCATGCCGCTGCGGAACTCGTCCTGTACGACGATCACTCGGTCGCCCGTTGCCTCCATCTCCAACGTGCCCAGCTTGATCCAGTTGGTTTCTATCGCGCTCTTGAAATCCAGTTCAGGCATCGTCGCCCTCTCCCATCTTCGCCAGGACATCGGCTGCCCCGGCCATTTCGTTCCAGCCGTATTCCTGCTCGATCAGCTTGTCCAATACTCCTGCGCGTAAGTACCGCGCCAATGGCACTTTAGCCAAGATCGCCTGCGATTGATCGTTCGCTATGATCAAGTTCCCGACCGTATCGTACAGCTTCTGCCCCGGCCGCAAGTACCACAACTCATGCGCCGCGTTCCACGCCATTACGTGCTTCACCATCAGCGGCTCGGTGGCAAAATCCGTCAGTACCGGTGCGCTAGGGAAACTGTACACGCGGAATGGCCACGTGCGCACGGCTGCCGCTGTAGCGACTCCACCGATACTAAGATTTAGAAACGTTCGCCGGTTCATTTTTCTTCTCTTCTTCATACTGCTGGCGGTGCTTCTCGCACAGACAAGCATCCCCACCGACTCGATACGTTGTCGCTACGGCTTGACAGTCGGCTTCGTCGCAAGCCCTGCAAGACAACAGCTTGTACATAACTTTAGCCTTGAACTTCATTCCACTTCTCCATCGATCGGATCTTCGGCGTCGCTATCGTACGTGAGCAGTTGTTTTACGCTCTCCACGGCCTCCCGTTTTTCAGCCGACGTGAGCACGTGAACTACCGCACCATGGAGCTCCACATTTACAGGAGCGAATCCTCCAATCACTTTCAAATATTGTTCACCGGCATTGATGCGCGCACCGTTATCTATCACGTCACGGGAGTCGGTAAAGATGCCATGTTCACTGGCGTACAAGGTCTTCTTTGCACTGAGCATAGGGACAAGGTACTTTTCCACAAACTGATCCGGTCCCCATCCACGTTTCTCTAGGGCTTGTACCAATTCACCACGCATCTGCCGTAACGCGGTATTCGCGGCATTCGGGTGGGAATAGCCAGCAACCTTCGCGGCTTCACTGGTGGTTTTGCCCTTAGCAATCTCTTTGAGCAACGCGGCGCGTCGCGGGTTCAACTTCTTCCACTTGTTACCGTTCTTCATCTTCCACCGTTCACTGCCATACTATACCGCTCTGCCGAGCCGTGGCGTCTAGGAATCTTGGCGGACCGTCTAGGAAGTCTTTAGCCGGTTGCACTACGCTATCGGAACTCGTCGTGTCTAGCTCGATTCTGTCGGTAAACTGCCGAGCGAAGTTCGCGGCTTTAGTCCTACGGCCACGCACCCAGGTGATATCCTGCTCGCTACGCTTTTCCCGTCGCGCTGCCAGTTTCCACTCATCTCCGTACAGCAGTACGGCGCATAGGCGTAGGCCCCCTACATTCCGCATGAACCCGGCCACTTCCTCGGCGCGTTTTAACGTAGGCTCGTTGCTCAGCCGATCACCATCGAAGATGGTCAAGTCTACGTTGCCTACTAGGTTCTTGGCCCAGTAGTCTAGTGCTACAGTCCCGCCGTTGTAAGGGATGGTATCGGCCCCGTCGAACGGCTGCCCGTTGTAGTGCCCGGCGGCAGCGGCTATGTGCTCGCCGTATGTGCCTAGGTGCCATTTGGGCTTCATTACGGTACGGCCGAACTTGATCAAGTGACGAACGAGCGTGGTCTTGCCTACGCCCGGTTCACCGACTACCCACAAGGCTGTTCTTTGCATAGCGCACCTCTCGTTTCATTAGATACTCGCAAAACTCCGGCGTGGCTAGCGCGTTGGCGCGGTACGCACGCATCCATGCAATCGCCTGCTCGCCGGTCATTCCGTACAGTTCCATCAGCATGATGGCATTGAACAAGCTGCTGCGGTTCCGGCCGGCATTACAGTGAACTAGTATGGCCCCGCCGGTTCTCACTACGTTCAGCGCACGTTGTATGCCGCGTTCGACTACGTCAAAATCCACGTGCTTGCTATCCGGTATCGGTATGTGGATGTAGACGAACCGATGCGCCACGGCTTCATCCTTGGTTCTGGTCAGATTGACAACGGCCGTGATGCGGTGCCGGATCAACGTGGCCAGCTTATCTTCATTCGGCACTTTCAAAAAGCGTCCCCGTTGAAACAGGACGCCTGGCTTTATTTGATACAGCTTCATCGCCGTGCCTCACTGGTTTGGCAAAATCTTCTGTCGCCAAGTAACTGAACTCTAGGTCGCTCCAGTTGTACTCATAATCAGGGAGCACCCTGCCTAGCACTTTGCGCTTGCCGATCCAACCCTGCACTTCTCCCAACGCTTTCTCCGGGAACAGGGCCTTGCGGATCTGGAAGAACTGGCTAGCTTTCCGGTACTCTTCACCGAAGTGGCTGAACACTTTGTGGTAGTAGCCGAGCTCACTGTCTAGGGCCTGAACCGGGTATTGGTGTCCGTGCCAAGCCTGCTTGTATTCGCAGATCAGCGACTGTAAGCTGTAGTGATCCAGTTCTACTCCGCGTTTTTTCACAGCTGCCAGCGCGTCGATGAACGTCAGTTCACTCGCGGCCACGGCCTCTACCGTATCCCCGCTGATCAGGTGCGGCATATCCGGGTAGAGTAGGAACAAGCCCTCACGAGGGTGGCCCCCGCCCTTGCAGCGTGCATCCGGCATCCGTGCTGGCAGGCTAGCGTATCGGCGCATGTACTCTAGATAGCGGATGCTGATGTACCGGCCCATGTACTTCACTTCCTGGAACACGTCCCATGCGGCTTGGTACGGCTCAGTCGACCGGTATCCAGCCCGGTACATCTCGTTCAGCCTGCCGCTGTTCACCCACTGCGCGTAACTGAAAATGCAATCTGCTAGTCGCCGGGGTGAGTTGACGGCTTTGCGTTCCTTACGCAGCGGCAGCCCGGCCCAGTGCTGTTCAATCCACGCGTAAAACAGTTCCGCGTTGCGTAGCGCTTCTCTCAGGCTCCAGTGCTGCCAGATTACTTCGGCTACCGGATAGTTGTACGTGGCCGCGTACAGGCCTCCGCGCCACGCTACACCTTCAAAATCATCATCCGTTGGCATTACGCTGTGGCCTACCATGCGCAGATGTGGCGTGGCTCCGCTGATATCCCGCACCTTCCGGGCGAAGTCCGTGAACTTCTCCAGGTGCCAGTCGGCCCACTTTTCCATTACTATCAGTCCTGGTCGAACAGGGGTGTTTCGTGTTCCCACATTCTTTCTCCCGTCTCTCGGTTCTTTGCAAACTTCAATTCCTCGGCCGGGCTGCCGCACTTCTCCATGTTCTCCCGGTAGTACATCACCAGGCTCAGCCGTTCGCCGGTCGGCTTGAGTAGCCGCAGCGGTGTGTTGCAGTGCCACTGGTGCACGTCAGCCAGGATCAAGTCCCTAGGCCGCATTGCGAACGCCACGCGGTACTTCGGGAAGGCCAGGTAGCAGCCTTCAAAGTCATGCCCGAGGCAAGCCATCACGCCGAACCCTTGCCGGCAATCGCCTTCATCTTGGTGCTGTGCCGTCTGCCAGTTGCTATTCACTGTAATTGTCGTGAACACAGTGCCCGGTATCACCCACTCGCGCCGTGTGTTCTCAACAAACAGCTGCTGGCTAGCGTAGCGGTCCGGGACCAATTCCTGGAAGCGTTGGCTGGCGTAACGCAAAAACGGCAACGCGGCCATGAACTTTTCTCGGTTGTCCATCGTCCAACTGGTGAGCCGGCAATACGGGATGCGCGCAGCCTGACGTTCAAAGAACCCTACGATGCCACTTTTTATCTTCACTGGGTTTTCCCGCGTCCGGCTGGTCGTTCCATCCTTGCGCTTCCTGAACGGCAGGAAGCTGCCGTCTATCTTGGCACCGGTAGCGTATCCCCGGCTGCCAGTTGTCGTGGCCGCTCCTTTCAGGGCTTCGTAGGTGCGCCAGTGAACTTCTTCGCTGAACTCGTTGTGCAGATACTTGGCCAGCAGGTGCCCCTGTGGCGTGTACACTTCGGCCGTAGAATCGACTAGCGTCTCGGCGATGCTTTCTTCGTGCAGCTTACCAGCCTCATGCGCTACTTCTGGTTCTGGCCTTTCGAACGTCAAGTTAATGCGAAACACGGCGGAGTGCCTCCAGTATGGTATCGGTTGCGTTCTGTGTCCCCATGCTAACGGCTGCCCGGCTCAGCAATTCTTTGTACTCCTGACGGCCGTTCTGGTCGAAGAACAGCAGCTGCGCTTGGCTAGTGTACTCTTCCCATGGCAAATCATCTTCGGCTGCTGCGGCCCGTTCCTTGGCCTCTTCTTCGAACTCCGGCATCAGGAACGTTTGCTCGGGCTCCGGGGCCGTGTACCGAGGGCACGTCACGTTCGAACAAATATTCATCCCGCCGTGGCAGTCCTGGCAAACGTCTTCCTCTTCAACAACCGACGTGGTCAGAATATCCTCTTCAACTTCAAACGTGAATCCCAGTTGGTTCTGATTTTTCGGCATCATCCTTCTCGAACTTCAACTTCGCTTGCTTCTTTATGCCATGTACCATCAGCAGGTGGCGCCAGATACTTACCTTGGTTTTCACCACCCGGCGGCACGGTCGGCCGTCAGCTTTCATGGCGCAGCACATGTAGCCGCATACCGGTGAGCCTTCCGGCGGGTACAGCGGCTTCATTACTTCGATCGAGCTTTGCATTGTATACCTACCACGATCAAGTCCACACGATCTTTTCCGTTCAGCGTTTCCCGGCTGGCCACCAGATCCACCTTCTCCCGTAGGAACCAGCCCTTACTCGCCGCACCGCGTACCACGGAGAACCCGGCCCGTTCAAACAGTTGACGTATCTCATACTCGAATGCACGACCCTTACTCGCCCGGCTCACTTCGGCTGCCCTTGCCGGTCGGCTTTGAGTGCTGCTTCGAGTTCGCTGGCACAAATTTCCTCTGCTGGCCTATCATCTGTCATCGTACTCGCACACCATTCTTCCGACCGCCACTTCGCAGGCAGCTTCTCCGTTTCGCTGGCTGGAGAGGCGAGGGCAATGCGAGCTTCCATGCAAACAGCATGCTGGCAGTTCGCAAATGTTTGTATCCTATAGGGAATCATTTCGTGCAGCATATGAA
>Ga0318552_10000358_pt1 | contig 13577 bp, 10 predicted proteins | sample GRESIP082b2f20_FD_203516 | JGI IMG/M metagenome (GOLD analysis project Ga0318552, IMG submission 203516) | Tropical soil microbial communities from Luquillo Experimental Forest, Puerto Rico - GRE.SIPMG.082b2f20 | ecosystem: Environmental > Terrestrial > Soil > Tropical forest > Bulk soil...
CACGGAGCCTGCGCGACCACGCGCCGGCAGCGCATCTACCTGTCCGGTAGCGCCGCGGACTTCTTCGGCAACCCCTGGCTGATGTTGCACGAGTACTGCCACGTGCTGCGGCAGTGGCAGACCGGCTCACTCACCGTGCCGCGCTACCTCCTGGAGTGTCTGAGGCGCGGCTACTGGAACAACCGCTTCGAGGTCGAAGCGCGCGCGTTCGCAGACCAGAACGCACCCCGGCTGCACGCGCTGCTTGCCGGCTCGGTGGCCGCGCCACCGCAGCCGCCCGAAGCTCACCCCAGCAGCGCCTCGCGCCGGTAGAGCCGCCCGGCTGCGACGATGAGCAGCGCGGCAACGGCGAGCGTGACACCCACCGAGAGCGCAACCCAGTTCGGCGGCAACGCTTCCGCGCGCAGCAGGCTCGTGATGAGGAAGTGCTGGCTGAGCGAGGGCACCGCCATGAGGGCACGCTGCGGCCGTAGTCCCAGGAGCCCCGCGAAGGCGAGCGGTACGGTCGGCACGAGCAGCAGCAGCGCAAGCCACGTCTGCGCTTCGCGGTAGCTGCGCGTGTAGGCTGCAACCAGCGTCATGAGCGCCGCCCCGAGCGGCACCAGCGGCAGCGTGAGCAGGATGACTTTCAGCGCCACCACGGGTGCGAAGTTGACACTCATGCCGAAACGCTCGAGCCCGATGAACCGCAGCACGATCGCGAACGCGGCCACGGTGAGCGTCAGCGAGAGGATCATGTAGGCGCAGGTCGCGAGGATCTTGCCGTAGATCAGCCGCTGGCGGGGCACCGGCACGGTGAGCAGCGGCTCGAGTGAGCCGCGCTCGCGCTCGCCGGCCGTCGCGTCGATGGCGAGATACATCCCGCCCATCAACATGGTGAGCAATATCAGGTAACTGAGCGTCCCGAGGATGAGCACCGAACGGGTGGCCGGGGTGGAAACGTCGATGTCCTGCACGGCAATCGGCGCCACCACGAGCAGCGGATCGATGCCGCGTGCAGCGAGGCGCAGCCTGCCGAGGAGCGATGAGTACTGCTGGATGAGCGCCCGCGTGCGCGCGCTGTCGCCTGCGCCGGTGAGGTCCGAGGCATCTGCGAAGAGTTGCAGTGGCGCTGGCAGGCCCGCGGCAAGCCGTGCAGCAAAGTCCGCATCCACCGAGAGCACCTGCTGCTCGCGGCCGGCACGCACCGCAGCGCGCGCCGCCTGCTCGTCATAGTCGACCGCGGTGACCTTCACCCCGTGCTCGTGCAGGAAGCCGAGCAGGTTCGGGGCGCGCTCGGCATGCGCGACGGCGAGCGCGATGGGGCGCTCGTTCTCACCGACACCCCGCTCGAGGCGCAGCGTGAGTCCGCCCGCAAACAGTAGCGGCCCGAGCAGTGGACCGAGGATCAGCGCCGACAGCAGGGTGCGGCGCTCGCGCAGGTTCTCGCGGAACTCCTTGACGAAGACGGTAAGAACGGCGTGCATGGTGCCGGTTCAGCGATGGGCTGCCGCGATGAGCCGCACCAAGGCCTCCTCGAGGCTACCTGCGCCGGTGCGCAGGCGGATCTCCTCCGGGGTGCCCTGCTCGAGCACCACGCCGTGCGCGATCACCACCACTTCATCGCAGAGCGCGCTCACTTCCTGCATCACGTGGCTGGAGAAGAGCACACAGTGCCCCTCGGCGCGCAGCTGCTGCAGCAGTCGCCGTAGCGCGCGTACCGCCATGACATCGAGCCCGTTGGTCGGCTCATCGAGCACGAGGTTGCGCGGACGGTGCACGAGCGCGCGCGCCAGCGCGGTACGCAGCCGCTCGCCCTGCGAAAAGCCGCGCGCCGGGCGGTCGGCGAACTCCTCCATCTCGAGCAGCTTCAGCAGCTCGGCGGTGCGCGCTCGGCGCGCCGCGCGGCCGAGACCCTGCAGCGCCCCGAAGTAGAGAATGTTCTCGCGCGCGCTAAGGTTGGGATAGATGCCGGCGGCGTGCGGCAAGACGCCGAGGCGTGCTCGGGCCGCGAGCGGTGTGCGCACCGCGCTGTGCCCGTCGATGAGCGCATCGCCCGCGTCGGGGACCAGCACCGTGTAAAGCATGCGCAGCGTGGTCGACTTGCCGGCGCCGTTGGGACCCAGGAGCCCGGTGATGCGTCCATCGGCCGCGCGCAGGCTCACCTCGCGCACCGCCGTCACGGCGCCGAAATGTTTTTCCAGCCGCTGCGCCTCGATCACGGCGGCGGTCCGTTCAGCGAGGTGAAAAATCCCAGCGGGCGTGCGGCGCGCACGCAGCTGACATCGAGCGCCTCCACCGACGCGCGCGTCACGAACTGCGCCATCAGCTGATCCACACAGGGGGCGGTGAGCTGCCCGTGCCCAAACCCCTCGAGCACCACATCGAGGTGATGCGTAAAGGCGCGCGCGACCTCCTGCGCATAGCCGGGCGGGGTCGCCGGGTCGTCGCTTCCCGAAAGCAGCAGCGCGGGCACCTCGCTATTGAGCGGTGCCCGCAGGTCCTCGTCCACAGCTCCTCGCGGCCACACGCGGCATACCGCCTCGAGGCCGTCGAGCTGACGGGTGCCGAGGTAGGTCGCCGCGAGGCGCGTGCGGTCGATGGGGTAGTCCGGGAAGAGCGGTGCGTCCTCGGCACAGACCACGCTGTTGTGCATGCCGACGGCGATGGTCTGCGCGTAGGCACGCTCCACCATCAGGTACTGCGCCGCGAGCGGCGCGTAATCCTCGTGTACCGCGGCGGCATGCAACACGAGCGGCACCAGCGCCGCATACTCACTCGTGTAGGTCAGCAGGCGCAGCACGCTCGCCAGGTGGTCGGCTCCGAACTCGAAGGAACGGTCCTCGCCCGTCGAGGGATCGCGCACGCTGATCGGCACGGTGCTCACCCGCAGGGCCGCGCGCACCGCGTGGTAATCCGCCGCCGGATCACCGAAGCGCTCGCGGCAGGCGGCATCGCCAGCACAGCGCCTGAGGATGTTCCCGAGCGCGGACTCCGCGTCGATCGCGGTGGATGGACCCATGGGCTGGCCGACCGGGACCACCCCATCCAGGATCACGCTGCGCACCCGTGCCGGGAAGCGGCGCAGGTAGTGCTGCGCGACGCGCGTCCCGTAGGAGGCCCCGTAGAGGTTGATGCGCTCGAGCCCCAGCGCTGCGCGCACCTGCTCCAGGTCCTGCACGGCGAGGCTGGTCGTGTACTCGGCGAGGTTCGCCCGGGGGGCGAGCGCGGCGAGGCACGACCGTGTCGCCTGCACGATCTCCGCCGTGCTGGCGTGTCCGAGAAGGTCTTCGGGCTGCGTGCACTCGAGCGGATTGGAGCCCCCGGTGCCGCGCTGATCGACGAGCACGATATCGCGCTCGCGCAGGATGCGCGCGAACGCCGGTGCCACCGAGGCATAGAAGGCGGCAGCACCTGCCCCCGGGCCGCCCGCCAGCACGAACAGTGGGTCCGGCTGTTTGCGACGGCTGATCGCGCCCACCCGCGCGACGTGCAGGCCGATCTGTCGCCCGTGGGGCTCGGCCGGATCCTCCGGCACGGTGAGCGTGCCACACTCGGCCGCAAACACCGCGAGGCGCAACGGATGCTCGAGCTCGCACGGCGCGAGGGTCAGCACCGGCGCCGCGAGCACCGCACGCGCAAGGCCGAGCGCCACGACGATGGCGCACGCGCTGGCCCTACGCGCGGGCAACGTGCACCGACTGTGATCCGGGGACGGTGACCATCGGCGGCCAAGGATAAGACAAGTCCCAGGGTTCTTGTTCGTGCCGGGTGCCGCCCTACAATACGCGTCCCGCCGGGCACGCCCGGTGATGTACCCCAACACCGTGAAGCACCCCAGCCCCAGCGCGATCTACGACGTCATCGTCATCGGCGGCGGTCACGCCGGTACCGAGGCTGCGCTCGCCGCCGCGCGCATGGGTGCGCGCACACTGCTTCTGACACAGAGCATCGAGACGCTCGGGCAGATGAGCTGCAACCCGGCTATCGGCGGGATCGGCAAGGGCCACCTCGTGCGGGAAATCGATGCGCTCGGGGGCGCCATGGCCCGCGCGGCGGACGAGGCCGGCATCCAGTTCCGTACGCTCAACGCGAGCAAGGGGCCCGCAGTGCGCGCCACTCGCGCGCAGGCCGACCGGCAGCTCTACCGGCAAGCCATCCGGCGGCGTCTCGAGAATCAGCCGAACCTGCAGCTGTTTCAGCAGGAAGCGGGCGACCTCCTGGTCGAGGGGGGTCGGGTGCGGGGTGTCGTTACCGTCACGGGCATCACCTTCGAGGCCTCCAGGGTCGTGCTCACCGTGGGTACTTTCCTTGGTGGTCGCATCCACGTCGGGCTCGACAATCACGCCGGTGGACGGGCTGGAGATGCTCCCTCGAACCGGCTGGCCGCGCGGTTGCGGGAGTTGCCACTGCGGGTCGGAAGGCTCAAGACCGGTACCCCGCCGCGGATCGATGGGCGCACGGTCGACTGGTCGCGCCTGAGTCCCCAGCCCGGGGACAGCCCGACTCCGGTCTTTTCGTTTCTGGGGCGTACCAGTGAACACCCGAGGCAGGTTAACTGTTTCATTACGAGTACAAATGAGCGTACTCACGACATCATTCGCGCAGCGACCGACCGCTCGCCCATGTTCACCGGGGCGATCGAGGGCATTGGTCCGCGTTACTGTCCCTCCGTCGAAGACAAGGTCGTACGGTTTGCCGACAAGCCCTCGCACCAGATCTTCGTCGAGCCCGAGGGCCTCACGACTCACGAGATCTATCCCAACGGCATCTCGACCAGTCTGCCCTTCGACGTCCAGTGCGAGTTCGTCCACAGCATCCGGGGTTTCGAGAACGCGCATCTGACCCGGCCCGGCTACGCCATCGAGTACGACTTCTTTGACCCGCGGGATCTGAACGGCTCGCTCGAGACGCGCGTCCTCGGGGGTCTGTATTTCGCCGGACAGATCAACGGGACGACCGGCTACGAGGAGGCCGCCGCCCAGGGTCTCATCGCCGGCATCAATGCGGCGCTCAGCCTGCGCGGCCGGGAGCCCTGGACACCGAAGCGGAGCGAGGCCTACCTCGGGGTGCTGATCGATGACCTGGTGACTCGCGGCACTCGCGAGCCCTATCGCATGTTCACCAGCCGGGCCGAACATCGGTTGCTGTTGCGCGAGGACAATGCGGACCTGCGCCTCACCCCCCTCGGCCATGAGCTCGGGCTCATCGAGCCTGAGCGCTGGGAGCTGTTCAACGCCAAGCAGCGCGCATGCACCTCGGAGATCGCGCGGCTCGAAGCGCTGCGGCTGCGCCCGGCGGAGGTGCCGGCCGAGTGGGCGGAGCGCGTGCTGCATGGGCCGCTCGCGCGCGAGGTGACTGCGCTCGAGCTGCTGCGGCGGCCGGAAGTCACCTACGAAGCGCTGCTCGAGCTCGCGGGTGAGCCGGCATGGCTTGCGGAAGCAACGCCGCCCGATGACCGGCTGCCCGCGCAGGTGCGCACCCAGCTCGAGGTTCATGCCCGCTACGCCGGCTACATCGAGCGGGCACACGAGGAGATAGCGCGCGCACGGCGCAACGAGGAAACGGCTCTGCCGGCTGACCTCGACTACACACGCCTCGCGGGCCTCTCGCACGAGGTCCGCCAGCGGCTGAGCGAGGTGCGCCCCGCAACGCTCGGGCAGGCCGCCCGCATTCCCGGCGTCACCCCTGCGGCCGTGTCGATCCTGCTCGTGCACCTGAAGAAGCGGGCGCTCGCAGCACCGCCGAAGGTCGCATGATCCCCTTCACGCAGCAGCTCGAGCGCGCCTGGAGAGAGAACGACTCGCTGGTGTGCGTCGGGCTGGATCCCGAGATCGAGCGCTTCCCGCCCCGCATTCGCGCCGAAGCCTCGCCGATCTTTCAGTTCAACCGCGCCGTCATCGATGCCACGGCCGACCTGGTCTGCGCCTACAAGCCGCAGTTCGCGCACTACGCCGCCTACGAGGCGGAAGATCAGCTCGAGCGCACCATCGAATACATCCATCGGGTGCACCCGGGAGTACCGGTGATTCTCGATGCGAAGCGGGGCGACATCGGCCACACCGCCGAGCGCTACGCCATTGAGGCCTTCGAGCGCTACGGCGCCGATGCCGTTACCGTGAATCCGTACCTGGGGGGCGATTCGCTCGAGCCGTTTCTGCGGCACACCGAGCGCGGCGTCCTTATCCTGTGCCGTACATCAAACCCCGGGGCGGGCGACCTTCAGGATCTGCGGGTCGAGGGCCGTCCGCTCTACCAGGTGGTGGCCGAGCTCGCCGCACGGCGCTGGAACGTGCACGGCAACTGCCTGCTGGTAATCGGTGCCACCTATCCGCGCGAGCTCGCCGAGGTGCGCGCACTGGTCGGTGACATGCCGCTCCTCGTGCCGGGTGTCGGCGCCCAGGGCGGTGATGTGGAGCAGGTGGTCGCGAGCGGCTGCACGCGCTCGGGGACAGGGCTGATCGTGAGCTCCTCGCGCGCCATCCTCTACGCTTCCGCGGCTGATGATTTCGCCCAGGCTGCACGCGCGGCCACCGCGAGCCTGCGCGAGAAGATCAACGCGAGTCGCCGCGGCCGCTCCGCATGAGCCGCAGGGGACCCGCGGCGGCGCGAATCCCTGTCGCCTGCGCCGCCATCGGCCTGGCGGCGCTGCTTGCCGTGGGCTGCTCGGGAGGGACCGAGCAGTACGCCAGCGGTGAGAACGCGATCCTGGTGCGCGGCGGGGGACCTGAGCCCGATTCGCTCGATCCGCAGAAAGCACGCGGCTTCGAAGCCCAGAGCATCCTGCGCGATCTGTGCGAGGGGCTCACCACGCTCGACAGCCACGGCCGCGTCGCCCCGGGAACCGCGCGCAGCTGGAACGCGAGCCTCAACGGTCTCAGTTACACCTTCGATCTGCGCCGTGATGCCCACTGGTCCAACGGCGACCGCGTGGTCGGCGCCGATTTCGTGGCGGCTCTGCAGCGGCTCGCCGATCCTGCGACCGGGTCCCCCTACGCGCAGTACATCGATGTAATCGCCAACACGGGCGACATCGTGGCCGGGCGCAAGAGCGTCAACACCCTCGGGGTGACCGCACCCGATGACTGGACGGTGGTCATTACCCTCGACACTCCCGCACCCTATCTGCCGACGCTGCTGTCGCACCCGGCCACCTGCCCGGTACACCGGCCGACGCTGCAGCAGCACGCGGAAGCGCTGGCCCGCCCCGGCACGATGGTGAGCAACGGCGCCTTCGTGCTCAAGGAATGGGTGCCGGGTGCCTATATCCTCGAGCTGCGCAATCGGCACTACTGGAACGATGCCGCGACACGGCTGGAAGGGGTGCGATGGCTGCTGATCTCGGATGAGAACGCGGAGCTCGCCCGTTACCGCGGCGGCGAGCTGCAGGTCACCTTCGTGGTGCCGCGCGGCCAATTCGACTGGATCAAGGCGAATCTCGCCGACCAGCTGCACCTGTCGCCGCAGCTCAGCACCTACTACTACGGCTTCAATCTCCGCCGCTTTCCCTTCAGGGATCAGCCGAAGCTGCGCCATGCACTGTCGCTGGTGATCGATCGGGAGAAGCTCACGCGCCTGGTGCTGCGCGTGGGCGAGCTGCCCGCGTACGGTTGGGTGCCACCGGGAGTCGACCATTACACCTCTCAGACCTTCGACTACGCCGAGCTGCCGATGGCTACGCGCATCAACGAGGCGGAGCGCCTGTACCGGGAGTCCGGTTACTCACGCGACAAGCCGCTGCGTTTCGAGCTGCGCTACAACGCCGGTGAGGTGCACACCAAGCTGGCGCTGGCCATTGCCTCCATGTGGAAGGAGACGCTCGGCGCGGAGGTCCGCCTCACGCAGGTGGAGTTCAAGTCGCTCCTGCAGGATATCGATCAGGGGGATGTGGAGATGTTTCGCTCGAGCTGGGTGGGTGACTACGACGACGCGTACACCTTCTCCCAGGTCCTCAAGAGCGACTTTGGAGTGAACCTGCCCCACTACACCAGTCCGCACTATGACGCATTGCTCGCCAGCGCAGCACGCCAGCAGGATCCGCTGCTGCGCGGTGCGCTGCTGGAAGAGGCCGAGCGGGTGATGCTGGCCGATCATCCGCTGCTGCCACTGTACTTCTACGTCAGCAAGCACCTGGTGAAGCCGGAGGTCCTCGGCTGGTACGACAACGTAATGAATGTCGTGTACAGCCGCGACCTGGCGCTCGCGCCGCGGCGGCGCTGACTGAGAGCAGCAGCCGGCAGTCAGGCGTATCGACGCCTCAGCTGCGCGTGCTCTGCGCGAGTCCGCGCCCGACCGCGCGCGCGAAGCGCTCGATCATCTCCTCGAGCTCGGCATCGGTCGCGATGAAAGGCGGCGCGAGCAACACGATGTCGCCCTCGATGCCATCCGCGTTGCCGCCGGCGGCGTAGCAGATCAGCCCGTCCTCGAACGCGCACTGCCCGATGGTCTCGGCGAGCGCCCGCCCGGCCGGGAAGGGCGCACGGGTGATGCGATCCCTTACCAGCTCTACGCCGATGAGGAAGCCGCGGCCACGCACATCCCCGACCGCCTCGTAGCCAGCGAGTGCCGCGCGCAGCGCCGGCTGAAATTCGGCCCCTGCGGTGCGCACCCGCTCGAGGAGTCCGTCGCGCTCGATGATGGTCTGCACCGCCAGCCCGGCGGCGCAGGCCGCCGTGTGGCCGGTGAAGGTATGCCCGGTGAGCGGTCCGCCGTCGGCCGCATCGAGCACGGCCGCAACGGCGCGAGAGTAGATGGTCGCTCCGAGCGGCAGGTAGCCGCCGGCGAGGCCCTTGGCGACCGCCATGATGTCGGGCAACACCCCATCCTGCTCGAGCGCGCGCCAGGTGCCCGTGCGGCCCGAGCCGCACATCACCTCGTCCGCGATGAGCAGCACACCGTGGCGGCTGCAGATCTCGCGCACCCGCCGCGCATAGCCGGGAGGCGGGGGCAGCGCGCCGCCTGCTGCACCCACCACCGGCTCGAAGATGAAGGCGGCCACCCGCTCAGGTCCCACGCGCAGGATTTCCGCTTCGAGCTCGGCCGCGGCATGCGCGCCGAGCGCCTCAGGGGCAATCCCCGCCGGCGGGCGATACATCGACACCTGGGGTAAGAACGAGGCCTCGACCAGCGCGCCTTCGAAAGGCGCACGCCGGTCGAGAAAGTCGGACACAGCGAGCGCGCCGAGCGTGTTGCCATGCCAGGAGCGGCGGCGCGCGATGAAGCGGCGGCGTGTCATTTCGCCGCGGGCGCTGTGGTACTGCAGCGCCACTTTGAGTGCCGACTCGACCGCTTCCGAGCCGCTCGAGACGAACACCATGGCATCCAGCGCGCCAGGACTGCGGCAGGCGCGGATGATGAGCGCGCGCAACTCCTCGAGCGGGTCCGAGGTGAAGGTGTAGCGGTAGCCATGTGCAATGCGCTCGAGCTGGCGCACGATGGCCGCGGTGACTTCGGGATGCCCGTGACCGAGGCAAAAGAGCGCGGGTCCGCCGGAAGCATCGAGGTAGCGCTTGCCGGCGGTGTCGTAGACATAGACGCCCGAGCCGTAGGAGACCTTCGGCAGACTGCGGCTCCCAGTCCAGCTTCTCGCCCGCGAGGGTATACGTCGTGCCTGCGTCATACGCCGCTATAGTAGAGGCTCGACGCCGGGGAGTGAGGGAAGATGAGCACCGAAGTCATCGTCACCTGCGCGGTCACGGGCGCCGGCGATACGGTTGCGCGCAGCGACCGGGTGCCGGTGACTCCCGCGGCGATCGCGGCGGCGTGCATCGAGGCGGCGCGCGAGGGAGCCGCGATTGCGCACGTGCATGTGCGCGATCCGCGCAGCGGTCAGGGCTCGCGCGAAGTCGCGTTGTACCGCGAGGTGACCGAGCGCGTACGCGATGCGGGGACGGAGGTCATTCTCAACCTGACGACCGGCATGGGCGGTGACTACCTGCCCGATGAGACCGACCCGGCACGCGCGGGCCCGGGAAGCGACCTCGTGCCACCGCTCGTGCGGCTCACGCATATCGAGGCGCTGCGGCCCCCGCTCTGCAGCCTCGACTGCGGCACCATGAATTTCGGCCCCGGTGTGTTCATGAACACGCCTGCGCACTTGGAGCAGATGGCAGCGCGTATCCGCGAGCTCGGTGTAAAACCCGAGCTCGAGGTGTTCGAGCTCGGACACATCCGCTTCGCGAAGGAGTTGATGGCACGCGGACTGATCGAGCCGCCGCCGCTCTTTCAGCTATGTCTCGGCATACCCTGGGGCGCGCCCGCCGATCCACGTACGCTGATCGCGATGCGCGATGCACTGCCGCCCGAGGCATTGTGGAGCGCCTTCGGAATCGGACGCGAGCAGTTCCCGATGGTGGCGCAGGCGGTGCTGCTCGGCGGCAACGTGCGCGTGGGCCTCGAGGACACCTGTATCTCGCGCGCGGGCAGCTCGCCACCAACGGCGAGCTGGTTGCCCGCGCGGTCGAACTCATAGGCCGCCTCGGCCGCAGCGTGGCGAGCCCCGCGAGCGCGCGGCGGATGCTGCGCCTGCGCGGCTGACCTGCGCGGCTCAACGGATCTCGTGCGCGATCTCGCACCTGCCGGTGTCGTTCGACCAGACACTCTGCATGGCGAACTTCCCGGTGGTGAGGCTCAGATTCGTCGCATGGCCGGGACCTGAGCTGATCCAGGCGCAGGCATCGCCGGCTTCCTCGCCCGAGACCGGATTGGTCCAGCCGCCGGACGGAAACTGGTCGGTGAGCGTCTCGGCATATTCGTGGCCGGCCACGATCGAGAAGGCATCGAGCTCCCCGTCGTTCCCGTGATTGAGGAACTTCACCCCGCAGCTTTTACCCGCATCACTTACGTACGGCAGGTTGGAGTACGCGATGTCGCCGAAGGGAGTGCGGGCGTAGTAGTGCCAGCCACAGAAGTTCTCGCCACTGAGCCCGAACCCATCCGGATGAGTCCCGCTCGGTGAGACGATGAAATACTGGACGTAGCGGTTAGCCCCGGGGGTCGTGTTACCGAAGTGCGCCGCGGCGTTGACCGCTTCCTGCGAAAGCTCGGTCTGAGTGGCGTTCTCCGGCGCCGGGGCCGCGGTGTCGAACCACACTCCGGCGAGTGCGCCCTGTTTCGGATAGCCGACGTGGGGCGTGCTGGCAGGATCGCAGCGCGTCGCGCCCTTCGGCACGTTCGGTCCATCGCAGTACTGCGTCATGGTGCCCGACCAGCGTTCCCCGCCCGTGCCGAGCCCCGTGAACAAGGCCTGCAGGAATGTCGAGACTCCGAGGGGGTCCCCACCTCCGGCCTGGGCCCACTGGCTGCCGTAGAAAACCAGGTAGACCCGCGGCGCACCGCTGGTGACGCCGACACCCTCCACGCCACCGCCGAAGGCCAGGGTATCGCTCGTCGGGGCACCATAGGGATGTGCGCTCTCCCACTGACCCATCCGCTCAGCGCACTCGCGCGTCGGCATTACGCCGTAGCGGTACGGGTGCTGTTGTTGCGGCGAGTAGGGGTTCTCATACCGTGTCGGCTCGGTACTGCAGCCCGCCAGAGCGCAGGCCAGGAGCAGACAACACGCGTTGCACAGCGTTTTCCCTGAGATAGACATGGCGTTCTCCTTGACTAGAGGTCGGCTTATTAAGGGTGTGGTGAAGGACCTCACTTTCCGATGCAGAAACTGGCGAAGATCCTCCCTAACAGGTCCTCGCTGGTGAATTCCCCTGTGATTTCATTCAGAGCCTGCTGAGCCATGCGCAGTTCCTCGGCGACGAGCTCCCCGGCGCGGCGCTCGGTGAGCAGACTCGCGGCTTCCTCGGCATGCGTGCGGGCGCGCGCGAGCGACTCGAGATGCCGGCGGCGCGCGCTGATGGCGCCGCCATCGAGGCTTTGATATCCCATGCACGTCTTGAGGTGCGTACACACTTCCGCAAGGCCAGCGCCGGTGAGCGCCGAGATCATGAAGCGTGGCGGTTCGCTGGCAACCTCTGCGAGCGCGAGCCCGGTCGCGAGATCACACTTGTTGAACACCAGCGTGAGCGGGACGTTGGGCGGAAGCCGTCCGCGCTCCTCGCTGAGGGCGGCACCCTCCGGATCCTCCACCGCGTCGATGACGAAGAGCACCCGGTCGGCGCGTTGCATCTCCGCCTGCGCGCGCCGGATACCCTCCTCCTCGATCAGATCCCCCGCCCGGCGGAGCCCCGCGGTGTCGAGCACGTGCAGCGGCATGCCGTCGATGTGGATGCGCTCGCGCAGCACATCCCGCGTCGTGCCGGGAACGGGTGTGACGATCGCGGCGTCGTAACCGGCGAGGCGGTTGAGAAGGCTCGACTTGCCGGCATTCGGCCGCCCCGCAATCACCACCGTCATACCCTCGCGCAGCAGCCGGCCCTGGCGCGCGCTCTCGAGCACGCCGGCAAAATGCTCGCGCATCGATCGGAAACGCTCGCTGAGCTCACGGTCGGCGAGAAAATCGATCTCCTCCTCGGGGAAATCGATCGCTGCCTCGACATAGGTGCGCAGCTCGATCACCGCCTCGGCGAGACCGCGCACCATGGCCGAGAATTCCCCCTGCAGCGAGCGCATGGCGGCCCGTGCAGCCTCGCGCGAGCCCGCATCGATGAGGTCGGCGATGGCTTCGGCCTGCGCCAGATCGAGCTTGTCGTTGAGAAAGGCCCGCTGCGTGAACTCCCCCGGCTGCGCGCGCCGTGCTCCGAGCTCCAGCGTGCGCCCGATGAGCGCCTCCATCACCAGCGGTCCCCCGTGACCGTGCAGCTCGAGCACGTGCTCGCCGGTATAGGAGTGCGGCGCCGGAAAGAACAATGCGAGGCCCGCATCGATCGGGTCCTGCTGCGCGTCGAGAAAGCGGGCGAAGGTCGCGTGGCGCGCCGCGGGCAGCTCTCCCAGCAGCACCGCGGCGAGCTCTGGGGTCTTCGGTCCAGAGATGCGCACTATGCCGACGCCACCACGTCCCGGTGGCGTGGCTGCGGCCACGATGGTGTCCGTGCGCGTCATCTGAGGCCGGATTGCGCGTCTTGTGAGACTACCCGCGTAGGCTACCGCTCCCGGCCGGTACAAACCAAGCGGCGCGCGCTCAGTTCTTCTGCGCCTGTGCCCCGATGCGGCGATTGATGTTCCACTGCTGCGCGATCGAGAGGATCGTGTTGGTGACCCAGTAGAGCACGAGTCCGGCAGGGAAGAATGCGAAGGTCGCCGACATCACCAGCGGCATGATCATGAACACCCGCGCCTGCACCGGGTCGGGCGGTGCGGGGTTGAGCTTGTACTGCACGAACATCGCTCCCGCCATGATCAGCGGCAGGATGAAGAGCGGATCGCGCGAGGACAGATCGTGGATCCAGAACGCGAACGGCGCCTGGCGCATCTCGACGCTCTCGAGCAGCACCCAGTAGAAGGCGAGAAACACCGGGATCTGGATGATGATCGGCAGACAGCCGGCAACCGGGTTGATCTTCTCGCGCTTGTAGAGCTCCATCATCGCGCGGCCGAGCTTCTCGCGGTCATCGGCGTAGGTCTCCTGCAGGTTCTTGATGCGCGGCTGCAGGGTTTTCATCTTGGCCATCGAGCGGCCGCTCGCTTCCGAGAGCGGATAGAAC
>Ga0318552_10000368_pt1 | contig 13495 bp, 13 predicted proteins | sample GRESIP082b2f20_FD_203516 | JGI IMG/M metagenome (GOLD analysis project Ga0318552, IMG submission 203516) | Tropical soil microbial communities from Luquillo Experimental Forest, Puerto Rico - GRE.SIPMG.082b2f20 | ecosystem: Environmental > Terrestrial > Soil > Tropical forest > Bulk soil...
CGAGCCTGCCCTCGCCGTAGTTCTTGGACAGGTGGTCGGCCATTTCGGCACGATCGGCATCGGAGATCCGCATGCCGGGGTTGGTGACGCTGGCACGGCGTCGGACCATAGTGGTGTTCCCCCTGTTCAGTTAGCTTGCCGGGACTGGATGAATCCGCCCGCGATGGACTGCTGGGCACCTTCCTCCGGGATGAGCAGCCAGCCGGCCAGGTAGATGGGCACGCCCGCGCCGCCCAGCACGGCGAGGACGGCGAACAGGATCCGCACGATGGTGACATCGACGTCGAGGTAGCGGGCGATGCCGGCGGCGACGCCCGCCAGCATCCGGTCGGAGACCGGCCGGGACAGCTGCCGTGGCTGGATAGGGCTGGATGCCCCGGTGTTCGGAGTGACTGTGTTCATGCCGCCAGCCTGGCCGGAGCGGGCGGGCCGGCACATCAGGAAGATCCCCCATTCGACCCTGATGCCGCACCGGGCAGGATCAGGGCCGGCCCTGATGGCCGGCCGGGCGGCTGCGCGCGATGATGGGAATATGGCACGAACCCGGCCCGGTTCCCCGTGGCGGCCCGCTCGCCAGGACGGCGGGCCCCGGCCTGCCCCGTGGCAGGTAGATGGCGCCGGTCAGCGCGGTGGCTGGCAGTCACCAGCGGTATCAGGGCTGCCTGCTGGATCGGGCCAGCCGGCTGGTCCGGGTCAGCAGGGTGGTCCTGGGCTGCCCGGTGGTTCCGGCGTGCGAGCCGGTACCAGGCCATCGGGCGCGCACCCGGGCGGGGGCGGGCAGCCGGACCGCCGCCGGGGCTCGCGATGGGCCCGGGTGCCCAGGGATACCGGACCGGTACGGCGGCGGCCGGACGAGCGGCTGGCAGGCGGGGTGGCAGCTGGCCTGGCCGCCCGGACCGGGGTGGACGTGACGGTCATCCGGGTGCTGTTCGTGCTCGTCACCGTGGCTGGTGGCTTCGGGCTGGCGGCCTACGTGCTGGCCTGGCTGCTGCTGCCGGCGGCTGGGGAGGAAACCAACATCGCGAGCCGGGCGCTGGCCGACCGCCGGGGGCTCACCCTGGCCGCGGGCGTGGGGTCGCTGCTGGTCGCACTGCTGATCATCGCGTCCTTGCTCGGGGTGGGCTGGTTCGGCACGGTGGCCTGGCCACTGGTCATCAGCACTGTGGGCATCGTGCTGATCTGGCGCAATGCCTCCCCCGGCGAGCAGGAGACCCTGCACCGACTGGCCGAGCCGCTGATGTCTCAGGGTTCGGAAACCCACCGGCGGTGGACGCTGTGGCGGACGGGCATCGCGCTGGTCCTGCTCATCTGGGGCCTGGTGACGTTGCTGCACACCAGTCATGCGGTGCTGCGGCCGTTGAGCGGGGTGGCCCTGGTCATCGCCGCCATCGTGGTCGCCTTTGGCCCGTGGTGGCTGCGGATCGCGCGTGATCTGGTGGCCGAGCGCCAAGCCCGCGCCCGCGCCGAGGAGAGGTCCGACCTGGCCGCCCGGGTCCACGACTCAGTACTGCAGACACTCGCCCTGATCCAGCTCCGGGCGAATGAGCCGCAGCAGGTCATCCAGCTTGCCCGGGCCCAGGAGCGGGAATTGCGGTCCTGGCTGTTCGAGGGCCGGGCGCCTGGCTCGCCCGCGGGGGACGGGATGACGATCGCGGCCGGGGTGCGGCTCATCCAGCAGGAGGTGGAGGAGCAGCACCGGATTCCGGTGGAGGCGGTCACGGTCGGCGACTGCGAACTGGATGACGATCTGGCGGCGCTGCTCGCGGCCGCCAGGGAGGCGACGGTGAACGCCGCGAAGTGGTCCGGCGCGCCCGTCGTCTCGCTGTTCGCCGAGGTCGAGCCCGCCCGGGTGTCAATCTACGTGCGCGACCGCGGCCGCGGGTTCGACCCGGCGGCCGTGCCTGCCGACCGCAAGGGGCTGGCTGAATCGGTCCGGGCCCGGATGGAGCGCCGGGGCGGTACCGCCACCATCCGCAGCGCGGCGGGGCAGGGCACCGAGGTGTCGCTGATCATGTCCCGGCCGGCCGGGCGGCGCCAGCAGGGCCGGACATGACCGGGCCCGCCCGGCCCCGGGTGGTCATCGTCGATGATCACGGCTTGTTCCGGTCCGGAGTCCGGTCCGAACTCGGCGACCGGGTCGAGGTGGCAGGGGAGGCGGATGACGTCGGGCCGGCCATCGAGCTGATCGCCCGGGTTCTGCCGGACGTGGTGCTGCTCGACGTGCACCTGCCCGGTGGCGGCGGTCAGGCGGTGGTCTCGGCTATCCGGCCCGCCCACCCGCATGTCCGGTTCCTGGCCCTGTCGGCCTCCGACGCCCCCGAGGATGTGATCGCCGTCATCCGGGCGGGTGCGCGCGGGTACGTCACCAAGACGATCTCCGGCCCCGACCTGGTGGACGCGGTGTACCGGGTCGCGGCGGACGACACCGTCTTCTCACCGCGGCTGGCTGGGTTCGTGCTGGACGCGTTCGCCGCCCTGCCCCCAGATGGCCAGGCCAGCCCGCGGTTCGACCCCGAGCTTGACCAGCTCACCACGCGGGAGCGGGATGTGCTCCGGCTGATTGCGCGGGGCTACACCTACCGGGAGATCGGGCGGGAACTATATATCTCGGTCAAGACGGTGGAAAGCCACGTGTCCTCGGTGCTGCGCAAGCTCCAGCTGTCCACCCGGCACCAGCTCACCCGCTGGGCGGCTGAGCGCCGCCTGACCTGACCCTGGCCGGGAATCGAGCCTGCGCGGCGCCGTGTTCCAGCAACTGACGGCACCGACGCGGGTAAGGAGCACAAGATGAGCAAGGCGGCAGATGGCAGCGAGCCCGCCAGCGAGCTAGAGCATCTGATCGCGGACCTGTCGGCGTCCGGGGAGCTGATCTTCGTCTTCGGCGACGGCTTTACCACCGCGCACCTGGCCGGCACGACGGCACCGCTGTTCCGCGGGCCCGCCGACGAGCGGTGGTGGCACGTCACTCTCGGCGACGACGCCGCGAGCTGGACGATGGACGTGCGGGTCGATCAGATCACCGGGGTCCGGTTCGTCCGCGAGCCCTACCCGTTCGTCCCGCATTTCCGTGGGCACGAGGTTCTGGTAGTGCTGTTGCTGGGGCCGGGCGACGACACGGTCCTGCACTGCTATGTGGGCGACTTGTATGACGGCCGGCGAATGCGGCCAGAGAAGCTGGCGGCCTGGCAGGCGCTACGCGAGCGCTACGGCAATCGGGACGGGTCGAGGGTCGAGCACGGCACCCTCGTGGCCCCGGCCACCTCACCCATGGTGACCTCCGGCCCGCAGGGGTAGCACCCGTGCGCTGGCGAATCGCCAGAATCCGGTGACCTTTCGGATAACTCTGCCGGGTTCGCGTGGGCAGGGAGCCAAATACGCGCCGCGCCCTGGTGGCTGCGTGATACTCGGAGCTGAGCAGGCGTTCCCCCGCGAGGTGCCGATGGAAGATCCGGACGACCCGTATAGCCCGGACAATTTGTCATGGAACTGGCGGTTCGGGGGGCCGAAATGGCGGCCGTTCAGCGGCCGCTGGATGCGCGGGCCGCGTCTTCCACCGCCGCCATGGGCGAGGTCGCCGAGGCCGAGTGAGGCAGAGCGGGAAGAGGAAAAGCGCGCCGAAGCACGAGCAGAGCGGCTGCATCTGGCTGGCCTGACCAGCGCCGCGGTGATCATCATGGGCGTGGTCCTCGGCGCGATGGCGGTCGTGCTCGTCGTGGTGCTGGTCAGCCATCATTAAGGGCTCAGTGCATATCCCGGCTGGCCTGGGAAGACCAAACGGGCGCCCTGGGTCGTGTCGAACTCGGACACGCACCCTGTTCGGTGGTCTGACCTGCGCCGCGGTCATGACATGACCTGGCGGGTCGTTCCTGATCCACAATGACCCGGACCCGCTCGGTGTGGGGAGTGGCGCCGTCACCTGCCTGCCCGCTGACGGCCGCGCAGGCCGGCCCGAAGCTGTTCGCCCACCTGGCGGCGCACCCGGCGCGGAGGTGTCGTAACCGGTGGCGGTCCGCCGCGCTTGACGGCCATGTCAGCAGCGGCCGCCAAACGTGGCGAGGTCGCGGGCGCGCGTCACCAGGTGGTCTACTGCAACGCCGAGCCTGGCTGCCAGTCGCCGTAGTATCGGCCGCGGGCTAGGTCTCGCTGACGACGAAGGCCTGACGGTGGCTGGCGCCGTCCTCGTAGCGCCCGCCGGCGCTGCACTTACCCGCTGCGGCACACGACACGGAGATGATCTCGGCGTTCCCGCCCGTGTTGAGTGCCGCGGTGCCGGGCACCTCCCGGGCGGCGCCCCAGGTGCCGTTGGCCTCGCTCACGACGAACGCCTGACGATGGTGGGAGCTGTCCGTGTAAACTCCGCCGGCACCGCAGTTGCCCGCCGAAGCGCACGACACCGCGGCGATCGCGGCGTCGCCGCCCGTGTTGAGGGCGGCAGTGCCGGGCACTTCCTTCGCGTTGCCCCACGTCCCGTTGGTCTGTCTCACAACGAACGCCTCAATGTTCCCGAAGGCGTCCCGGTAGAACCCGCCGGCGCTGCAGTTGCCGACCGAGGCGCACGACACCGAGGTGAGCTGGGCGGCCCCGCCCGTGTTGAGGGCGGCGGTGCCGGGCACCCTCTTCGCGTTGCCCCACGTCCCGTTGGTCTCCGTCACGGCGAAGGCCTGCGCGTGGCCGGAACCGTCCAGATAGTCCCCGCCGGCGCTGCAGCTGCCGACCGAGGCGCACGACACCGAAGTGAGCTGGGCGGCCCCGCCCGTGTTGAGGGCGGCAATGCCGGGCACCTCCTTCGCGTTGCCCCACGTCCCGTTGGTCTCTGCCACGTCGAACGCCTGCATATGGCCGGAACCGTCCCGGTAGGACCCGCCGGCGCTGCAGTTGCCGACCGAGGCGCACGACACCGAGGCGACCTGGGCTGTTCCGCCTTTGTTGAGGGCCACAGTGCCGGGCACCTCTTCCGCCATACCCCACGTGCCACCGGTCTCGCTCACGACGAACGCCTGTGCGTGGCCCGAGTTGTTCAGGTAGAACCCGCCGGCGCTGCAGTTGCCGACCGAGGCGCACGACACCGAGGTGACCTGGGCTGATCCGCCTTTGTTGAGGGCCGCGGTGCCGGGCACCTCTTCGGCCATACCCCAAGTGCCGTTGGATTGGCCCACGACGAACACCTGAATGTGGAACAAGCCGTCCCGGTAGGACCCGCCGGCGCTGCAGTCGCCTGGCGAGGCGCATGACATCGCGGTGACCGCGGCGGCACCACCTGAGTTGAGGGCCGCGGTGCCGGGCACTACCTCCGCCGTGCCCCAGATGCCCATCAAGCCGGCGGGCGGGGCAGAACCCGCCGCGGATGTTCCGGCCGCGGTGCAGATGCTGAAGAGCAAGACCGAGCAGACAGTCGCGGCCACGATTGCCAGGCGTCGCCTCATTTGTGACACCCCCAGATCTGTGCTGGGCGCGTGCCCCCGGGCCTCCTGGCCCCGCCTGATGGCAGCACCCTAGAGGCGGGGCAGCAGATCAATCCAATCCGGGTCGTCGCAGCCAGCGCCGCCCGGTTCACGATTGCCTCCAGCTGGTGCCGTTCCAGTGCAGCAGCAGGGTCTTGTCACCGGGCGACGGGCCGCCATTCACGGAGAAATTCCCCGCGGCCCAGGCGTCGGCGGCGGAGCGCGCGCTCACCGCGGTCAGGGCGGCGCGGAAGCCGGGGCTGGGGCTGGCAACCTGTCGCCAGGAGGTGCCAGTCCAGTGCAGCACCAGGCTCCTGGGGTCGCCGCTGCTGGTCGCAGACTGGCCGACAGCCCAGGCGTCCGTGGCCGACCGCGCGCTCACCCCGCCCAGCGAACTGCTGATCGCGGTGAGCGGGTTCGGGCTGGCCACCCGCTGCCAGCTGGTGCCGTTCCAGTGCAGCACCAGCGTCTTGGCCACGTCCGTGCGGCTGACGTAGGTGCCGACGGCCCACGCATCGGACCCGCTCACCGCCGACACTCCGGCCAGGCCGCTACGGAGACCTGGAGCCGGGCTGGGGACCAGCTGCCAGCTGGTGCCGTCCCAGTGCAGCACCAGGGTCTTCGTGCCGCCGGCAGCCGTCTGGTAGGAGCCCACGGCCCAGGCATCGGACGCCGACACCACACTCACTGCGGCTAGCACGCTGGAGCTGGCGGCGTCCGGGTTCGGGCTGGCCACCTGCGTCCAGCTCGTGCCATCCCAGTGCAGTACCAGCGTCTGGGTGGTGCCCGCGGCACGGGGGGCGTCATCTCCCACCGCCCAGGCGTCGGAGGATGACAGCACGCTCACCCCGGTAAGGGCATCGGCGACGCCCGGGTGCGGGCTGACCATTATGGTCCAGGCGCTGCCATCCCACCGCAGCACCAGGCCCTGCGCCCCGGTGCTGGTGAGGAAGTCACCCACCGCCCAGGCCTGGCTCGGCGACTGTGCGCTTACGCCATTCAGGATGCTGCCCCGGGTTCCGGAACTTGGGCTGGGTACCTGCTGCCAGCTCGTGCCGTCCCAGTGCAGCACCAGGGTCTCATCGCCGTCAGTGGTGGTGGGATGGAAGCCCACCGCCCAGGCGTCGGACGCCGCCACTGCGCTCACCCCGCGCAACCCGCCGGCCTCCGCCGTGACCGAGGAGTCAGTCTGATGCGGAACCCCCCCGGAGGCGACGGACAAGATCAATGCCATCCCGGCGACCGGGACCGCACCCAGGCCTGCGAGCGTCCATCTGTGCATCGCCATCACCTGAACCCTGGCGGCGCGCGGCCACCGCGCGGCGGGGCCTGGCGCGTGACCGGCGGGGCCGCGGAGCGGCGGCGCGCACATAGCTATCGCCCTTGCCACGGATGGGAGGCCAGCGCAGTTCACCAGTTCCCGGTCCGCCCGAGCCCGCCGGGGTCCACCCGCGCTTCCTACCTCACAGCGGGAGTCAAAGTTGCAGGTCAGAGCCGTTATCGAGCGATAACCGCAGGCAGCGAAGTGGCAGCTCTCAGTTGATGTCGAACTCGTTGCCCTCGGGATCTTGCATGGCGACCCCGTAGTGGTCGAGCCCTTGTTGGCTGAGCACGCGGACCACTGAAGCGCCGAGCCCGGCGAGGCGCTCGGCCTCGGCGTCGACTCGCTGGCGCCGCGTTTCGATCGGGAACGCACGGCCGCCGCTGACGGAGATATCCAGGTGCAACCGGTTCTTGACTTCCTTTGGCTCGGGGACTACCTGGAACCAGATGCGCGGGCCGCTGCGGTCGGGATCGATGATGCAGTCCTGGCCGATCCCCAGCTCATCCTCGCTCACGCCGACATCACGCCAGTAGTCGTCCCAGGTCGGGAAACCCGCTGGTGGTGGCTCGAAGTCGTATCCCAGGGCTGAGGCCCAGAAACGCGCAAGCGGTTCCGGGGCCCGGCAGTCAATGACGATCTGGAACCGGACAGCCATCGAGTGCTCCCTCGCGGTGCGGTCGGTGCCATGACAGTGTGCACGAGGCATCCGACATTGACCGCTGGGCAGCCACCAGATCATGGCGCCGGGCTGGTGCTGGGTCGGGTGCCAGCCCGGCGCCGGCTTTGCCTTCTGCAGAGCGCGCTGTGGTGCTCACTGCAGGTCGAACACCAGCCGGGCCTTGACCTGGCCGCTCTCCACTTCCTTAATGGCTTCGTTGACCTGCTCCAGCTGGCGCTTCTCGTAGACGACCTCGGTCTTGCCGGCCGCGTGCAGGTCGAAGACCTCCTGCAGGTCCACCCTGGTGCCGACGATCGACCCGCGTACCTGGGTACCGTTCAGCACCGTCTCGAAGATCGGCAGCTGGATGAAATTGTCCGCCGGCAGCCCGACGAACACCAGCGTCCCGCCACGCCGCAGCGAGCCATAGGCCTGCTCGAACGCTTTGGGGGAGACGGCCAGCGAGATGGCCGCATCCGCGCCGCCGAGAGCCTTGATGGCGGCCGCCGGGTCCTCGTTGCGGGCGTTCACGGTGTAGGCGGCGCCGAGTTCCCGGGCCAGCGCCAGCTTCTCGTCGAACAGGTCGACGGCCACCACCTGCGCGCCGGCGATCAGCGCGTACTGGAGGGCCAGATGGCCGAGCCCGCCGACCCCGAAGATCGCCACCAGGTCGGAGGACCGGGCACCGGAGACCTTCACGGCCTTGTACGTGGTCACCCCGGCGCAGGTCAGCGGGGCAGCCTCGAACGCGTCGATGGCGGCCGGCACCTTGCCGACGTAGGCGGCGGACGCGACTGCGTACTCGGCCCACCCGCCGTCGATGCCGTAACCGGAATTCAGCTGTTTCTCGCACAGGGTCTCCCAGCCGGAGGTGCAGTATTCGCACTCGCCACAGGCCCAGCCGAGCCACGGGATGGCCACCCGGTCGCCCTCCTGCAGGCGGGTGACCCCGGCGCCGACCCGGGTCACGGTGCCGACGCCTTCGTGGCCAGGGACGAACGGCGGGCTGGGCTTGACCGGCCAGTCCCCGTTAGCGGCATGGATGTCGGTGTGGCACAGGCCGGAAGCCTCGATCTTGACCACCACCTGGCCCGTCCCGGGCTCGGGGATCGGCCGGTCCTCGATGGCCAGCGGCTGATGGAACGCGTTGACGACGGCGGCTTTCATGATCTTTTCCTTTCGGCGCAGATGAATAAGCGCCATCCTGTCCGGCCGCCGGGATCCCGGATCAGGGGCGGACGACGGTAACCGCCGGGACCTTCGTCCATCCGGAATGGCCAGGGGGTTCCGGGCACAGAAGGTGAGGTCAGCCGTAGACGTACGTGCCCGGCGCAGGCCCGAGCGGCGGGTAGGTACGGCTGCCCAGGGAGGCGGGGGCCTTCTTCTCCTGGCCGGAGTGCTCCAGCAGCCAGGCGGACCAGCGCGGCCACCAGGAACCATGTACCAGCGGCGCCTGCGCCAGCCACTGGTCGGGGTCGGCGTTCACCGGCGGAGCTGTCCAGTAGTCGTACCGGGACTTCTCCACCGGGTTGACGAATGACTGGATATGCCCGGATTTGACGACGACCATTTCCATGTGTTCCTTGTCGCCGCCCATGACCTGGCTGGCGGCATAACAGGCCCGCCAGGGTGAGATGTGATCGGTGTAGCCCGCGACGTAGAAGGTGTCACAGTCGGCCTTGGCCAGGTCGATCGGAGTGCCCAGGACCGTGAGCCCGCCCGGCACGGCCGCCCGGTCGCCGATCAGCGCCTCGGCGCTGTCCAGCGAGAACTTCGCGGTCATCGCGGTTGCGTCGTCGTTCCACGCCAGCACATCGAAGGCCGGCGCATCCTGGCCCAGCAGCCACCCGCTCACCAGGTAGTTGAAGACCAGGTCGTTCGGGCGCAGCCAGGCGAAGGTGGCCCGCAGCATGTCACCGGGGATGATCTGGCCGGCCTCGGCGGCCAGCCGCAGCATCTCGCGGGACGCACCGCTGCTCAGCTGCCCGACGATGTTGGGGCAGCTGTTGGTCAGCATCGTGACGACGAAGGTCGCCGAGTTCACGTACGGCTCGCCGCGGGCGGCGCAGTAACCCGCCAGCAGCGCGGTGGTGATGCCGCCGGCGCACAGCCCGAGCCAGTTGATGCTCTCGGTGCGGGTGATCTTCCGCACCACATCAGCCGCGCGCAGCTGCCCGGCGATGTAGTCGTCCATCCCCCAGCGGCCGTGGCCCAGTTCGGCCTGCGGATTGCGCCAGACCAGCATGAAGGTCTGGATGCCGTTGGCGACCGCGTACTCGACGACGCTCCGCCCCGGGCTGAGGTCGAGCACGTAGTAGCGGTTGAGCTCGGGTGGCACCATCAGCAGCGGCCGGCTCCGCACGGCGGGCGTCACCGGCGTGTACTGCAACAGCTCGAACATGTCTTCCCGGTAGACAACCGCGCCAGGTGTGCAGGCGAGCTTCTCGCCCACCGGGAACGGCGCCCGGTCCACCATCTTGGGCATGCCACCGCTGGCCAGGTCGCGCAGCATGTTCTGGCCACCGCGCAGGACCGACTGGCCGCCGGTCTCGAAAGCCCGCTTGATGGCGGCCGGGTTGGTCCAGAAGAAGTTGGTGGGCGCCAGGCCGGCGGACAGGATGCTGGCCAGGTAACGGGCCCGGGCCCGCCGGACCCACGGGACGTCCATGTCATCGACCAGCCGACGGAGCCATTGCTCGAGCAGGCAGTAGCCCTGGCCCAGGGTGTGGAAGAACGGGTTCAACTGCCAGGTCACGTCGTCGAACCGATGGTCCCCGCCGTCGAACCAGAGCGTGGACCGGCCCTGGCCGAGTGCGGTCAGCTCGGTGGCCAGCCAGGTCAGCTCCTGCCCGGTCATCGCGGTGGAGGCCAGGTCACTGGCGGCCCGGATTATCCCGAGCGGGTCGAAACCGCCGGCTGCCTCGGCCTCCGGCACGAACTCTTCCATCTGCCCTCCTGGCATCACTTTGTCCCCACTCACTGTGACCAGCCGCCCGGGACAGGGTCAAGGGTGGCCGCCCGGGGCACGCTTCCGCCGGACAGCAGCGGGCTGCCGGATCGTCGCTTCCGGACCGCAGCGGGCTGCCCGGATCATCCCTTCCGGGCCGCCACGCTAGCCCGGCCGGGGCGGCCGCCGGCCCGGCCATCCGGCCCCCGGTGGCAGGCCCAACGTCCCCGCCGCAGCGTGCCCGGCGACGGCGCGGCGGCTCGGTGCGGCCCCGGCCGGGGGCTTCGGTCCCCGTCACCAGGGACTAACGGCCTGGTGACGGAACGTGCCGGCCGGGATTAGCGTCGACGGCGACTGCGCCTCCGGCCGGCCGGCCGGCTCGGTCCCTGGGCCGCCTTCATCGCCTTGGCAGGCCTTTGCCCGGGATGGCTTTGCGAAGCAGGCGCGAGATGGGAGGACGCAGGCGATGACAACCACCGAGCAGACGCAGCCGGAGCAACTGGGTACGGTGCGCGACCGTGTGACATTTGTCACCGGCGGGACCCGTGGGATCGGTGCGGCCATCTGCCGTGCCCTGGCCGGGGCCGGTGCCGCGGTCGCCGCGGGCTACTGGCATCAGCATGAGCGGGCCCAGCAGTTCCATGACGAGATGCTGGCGGCCTATCCCGGGTCGGAGTTCACCGTGCATGAGGGCAACATCGGCTCGGCCGACGACTGCCGGCGGGTCCTCAGCGAGGTCATCGACCGGCACGGGCGCCTGGACATCCTGGTCAACAACGCCGGCATCACCATCGACCGGACTGTCGCGAAGATGACCGACGAGGACTGGCAGCGGGTCATCGCGGTCAACCTCTCTGGCGCCTTCTTCATGGCGCAGGCCGCGCTCGAACACATGCTGGAGCGGGGCTCGGGGCGGATCATCAACGTGTCCTCCGTCATCGGCGAGACCGGCAACATCGGCCAGGTCAACTACGCTGCATCCAAGTCCGGCCTGTTCGGGCTGACCAAGTCACTGGCCAGGGAAGCGCTGTTCCAGCTGGGCCGGGCCGGGCACCCGGTCAGTGACGGTATCGGGCTCACCGTGAACGCGGTGACGCCCGGCTACATCGCGACGGACATGCTCGGCACCATCCCGGACAAGGTGCTGGACCGCATCCGCAGCCAGATTCCGGTGGGGCGGCTCGGCAATCCGGGCGAGATCGCACGGGTGGTCTGCTTCCTGGCAGCGGATGAGTCCGCTTACATCACCGGCCAGATCTGGGCCGTCAACGGCGGCCTGGACATGTGAGGGCGGAGTCATGACAGACGGCAGAGACGTGCTGGTGCTTTCCGGAGTCCGGACCGCGATCGGCAAGTACGGTGGCGGCCTGGCCGCGGTGCCGCCCTGCGATCTGGCGGCGACCGTGGTCACCGAGGCGGTTGACCGGGCTGGTGTCGCGCCGGCCGACGTCGGCCACGCCGTGTTCGGCAACGTCATCCACACCGAGACCCGGGACATGTACCTGGCCCGGGTCGCCGCCATCAACGGCGGGCTGCCGGTGCAGACGCCGGCGTTCACCCTGAACCGGCTGTGCGGCAGTGGCCTGCAGGCGATCGTGTCTGCCTCGCAGGCGATCCGGCTTGGCGACTGTGACGTGGCCGTGGCCGGCGGCGCCGAGTCGATGAGCCGGGGCCAGTACTGGCTGCCGGCGATGCGCTGGGGCCAGCGGATGCAGGACTCGACCGTGGTGGACGCCATGGTCGGCGCGCTCACCGACCCGTTCGATGGCTGTCACATGGGGGTGACGGCGGAGAACGTGGCCGCCGACTTCAGCGTGTCCCGGGCCGACCAGGATGCGCTGGCGGTGGAGAGTCACCGGCGGGCCGCGGCCGCGGCTGCCGCCGGGTACTTCAAGGAGCAGATCGTGCCGGTGGAGGTCCCGGGCCGCAAGGGCACGGTGACGGTGGACACCGACGAGCACGTGCGGCCCGGAATCAGCACAGATGATCTGGCCAGGCTCCGGCCCTCGTTCGCCAAGGACGGCACGGTCACCGCTGGCAACGCGTCCGGCATCAACGACGCCGCGGCGGCGGTGGTGCTCGCCACCAGGTCGTTCGCCGAGTCCCGCGGGCTGAGCCCGCTCGGGCGGCTGGTTGCCTACAGCCATGCCGGCGTGGAGCCGCGGATCATGGGCATGGGCCCGGTGCCGGCCGTGCGGGCAGTGCTCGACCGGTCCGGCCTGCAGCTCGGCGACATCGACGTGTTCGAGGTCAACGAGGCGTTCGCCGCCCAGGCGCTGGCGGTGGTCAGGGAACTTGGCCTGCCGCCCGACCTGACCAACCCGAACGGCAGCGGTGTCTCGCTGGGGCACCCGATCGGGGCCACCGGCGCGATCCTGGCCGTGAAGGCGCTCTACGAACTGCGTCGCACCGGCGGCACGTACGCGCTCACCACCATGTGCATCGGCGGCGGGCAGGGCATCGCGGCGATCTTCGAGCGGCTGTAACCCGGCATGACGCAGATCACATCCTCTCGGTTGGCGAATCAAGCAATGCGCTTGATATAGTTAGCACAACAGAGCAACCAGAGGAGCCCGAGATGACCGACACCCGTACCACCACCCAGGAGTTCCAGGGCGAAATCCTGAAGACCGTCGGCAAGAGCCAGGAGGCCGTCATCGACGCCATCAAGACCTGGGCCGAAGCCGTCAAGTCCATCACCCCGAAGCTGCCGGCCGTGGACGTCCCGCTGGCCGACAGGCTGCCCACCCCGTCGGAGGTCGTTGCCAGCGCCTACGACTTCGCCGAGCAGCTGCTGGCCAGCCAGCGCAAGTTCGCCGAGGACGTGCTGGCGGCAACCGCCCCGCTGATGCCCGCCAAGAGCAAGGCTGCGGCGTCCAAGAACTGACCACTTCGGTGATCAGCCGGTTGCGCGGCGGGCCAGCATCGCTGGCCCGCCGCGCGAACTATGCTGACCGGCAGACCACGGGTGACCAGCACAGGGAGCCGACGCCATGAGCGATCCATGGGATGCGCAGCGGCAAGCACTCGGTGCCTTCATCCGCAGCCAGCGCCAGCTGGCCAACCTTTCGCTCCGCCAGCTGGCCGAGATGACCAGCCTGTCCAACCCGTACCTCAGCCAGATC
>Ga0318552_10000371_pt1 | contig 13465 bp, 11 predicted proteins | sample GRESIP082b2f20_FD_203516 | JGI IMG/M metagenome (GOLD analysis project Ga0318552, IMG submission 203516) | Tropical soil microbial communities from Luquillo Experimental Forest, Puerto Rico - GRE.SIPMG.082b2f20 | ecosystem: Environmental > Terrestrial > Soil > Tropical forest > Bulk soil...
AGACCACTACTGACCAGCCGAAAGATCCCAAGAACCCGAAAACCAGGCCCCCTTAAGTTCCTGGCATTGTGTTCTAACGACGTGGATGCCACATCCACGTCGTAAGGGTCTGGTACGGATGGTGCTGGAGTAACTAAAGTCCGCTTTTATCCCCGCGCGATGCCCGTACCGAGAACGCGATGCCCGCCGCGGCTAGCAGCTGACCGGAAACGCCCGATTCCGTATCCACGCCCGCCCCACCAGACACATCCGCACCGCACTCCAAGCCGTCGCCGTCCCGGCGACCGCGCCGTCCCGGCGACCGCGCCGTCCCGGCGACCACGGTGCCGGTCACGCCGGACGCCGCCGCCAGCCGGGCCAGCTCCGCCAGGCCGAACGTCCGGCGTAATCGCGCGAGCTGCTCGTCGATCAGGAAGGGCACGTTGCCGGGCCGACCTGGGACGAGTCCGCAGGAGCCAGGAGGAGCCCGGGAAGACAGGCCACCGCCTCGGCGTTCTAATCGTGTTAACCCCCGCATACTCACGCCGCGCGGCCCCACGGGTCGCGCCGCCTCGGGTTGCGCCCCGCCCTAGCCGGAGGAACCATGAAGCCCGTCGTCGGCGTGCTCGCCCTGCAGGGCGACGTGCCCGAGCACCTGCGCGCGCTCGAGTCCGTCGGCGCGCGGCCGGTGCCGGTCCGGCGCCCGGAGGAGCTTGACCGCCTGGACGGCCTGGTGATACCCGGCGGCGAGTCGACTACGCTGTGGCGGCTCTCCGTCGCCTTCGAGGTCCTCGAGCCGCTGCGCAAGCTCACCGGCGACGGCCTGCCCGCGTTCGGTTCCTGCGCCGGGATGATCATGCTGGCCGACCGGCTGGCCGACGGTGTCGAAGGCCAGCAGACCTACGGCGGCATCGACATGACCGTCCGCAGGAACGCGTTCGGCCGCCAGGTCGACTCCTTCGAGCGCGACATCACCCTGGCCGGCCTCGGCGGCAGCGGTGGCCAAGGTGACACGGAAGACCCGTTCCGCGCCGTCTTCATCAGGGCGCCCTGGGTAGAGCAGGCCGGCGCAGGCGTCAGCATTCTGGGAACCGAACAGGACACCGGTAGGATCGTCGCCGTCCGGCAAGGGCAACTGCTTGCCACGGCCTTCCATCCCGAGCTGACCCCGGACCGGCGCATTCATCAGCTATTCGTAGACATTGTGAAGGACAACACATGAGCGGCCACTCCAAGTGGGCCACCACCAAGCACAAGAAGGCGGTGGTCGACGCCAAGCGCGGCAAGCTGTTCGCCAAGCTGATCAAGAACGTCGAGGTCGCCGCGCGTACCGGCGGCGGGGACCCGGCGGGTAACCCGACGCTGTACGACGCGATCCAGAAGGCCAAGAAGAACTCGGTCCCGAACGACAACATCGACCGGGCCGTCCGCCGCGGCAGCGGCGCCGAGGCCGGCGGGGCCCAGTACGAGAACATCACCTACGAGGGCTACGCCCCCGGCGGTGTCGCGGTGCTGGTGCAGTGCCTGACCGACAACAGGAACCGGGCCGCCTCGGACGTGCGCACCGCGTTCAGCCGCAACGGCGGCTCGATGGCCGACCCCGGCTCGGTGTCCTATCTGTTCCACCGCAAGGGCGTGATCGTGGTGGAGAAGAACGGCGTGACCGAGGACGACGTGCTGACCGCGGTGCTCGACGCGGGTGCCGAGGAGGTCAACGACCTCGGCGAGTCCTTCGAGGTGGTGTCCGAGCCGACGGACCTGGTGACGACCCGCACGGCGCTCCAGGATGCCGGGATCGACTACGACTCGGCGGACACGGCGTTCCTGCCGACCGTCGAGGTCGACCTGGACGAAGATCAGGCCAAGCGGGTGTTCCGGCTGATCGAGGCGCTCGAGGACTCCGACGACGTGCAGGACGTGTACGCCAATTACTCGGTATCCGACGAGATCATGGAGAAGCTCGGCTGACCGCTGACGTGATCGTCCGCCCGCTCGCCCAGGACTTCGACTGGGACCAGTACTTCGACCTGACCAACCGCGCGTTCGGGCCGGCCGACGAGGCGATGGTCCAGCCGGGCATCGAGCCCGTCGTGGCCGCGGGCCGGGCCCTGGGTGCCTTCGACGGCGGCCGGCTGGCCGGCACCGCGCTCTATCACGACATGCGGCAGTGGTGGCACGGCCGGGCCGTTCCCATGGCCGGGGTGGCGGGCGTCAAGGTCGCGCCCGAGTACCGCGGCCAGGGTGTGGGCCGCGCCCTGATGACCGCGCTCACCGAGCTCATGGCCGAACGCGGCTACCCGCTGTCGGCCCTCTACCCGGCCACGATGACGATCTACCGGTCGCTCGGCTGGGAGATCGCCGGGCACCGGCACGAGGCGTTGGTGCCCAGCCGGGCGCTGTCGGTGATGGCCCGGCCGGAGCCCGGCGCCGCGGCCCGGATCAGGCGCCCGGGCCCGGACGACGCCGCCGAGGTGCTCGAGGTCATCGGCCGTGCCCACCGGGACGCCCGTGACTGCGGCCCGATCACCTGGGACGAGGCCACCATGCGCCGCTGGCTGACCCGTCCCGGCCGGTACGCCGACAAGGACCGCTACGCCTACCTGGCCCCGGACGGCTTCCTCGGCTACCGCTGGCGGCACGGCAACGACGAGATCTTCGTCGAGCGGGTGGTGGCGTCCTCGGCCGCGACCACCAGGGCGCTATGGGCGGTGGCCGCGTCCAACTCCACGGTGGCCGAGACCGCGCGCACGCAGGTCGGCCCGTCCGATCCGCTGTGGTGGATGCTGCGCGAGCAGGACGCGAACATCGCCGAACGGGAGAGCTGGATGCTCCGTCTGCTCGACGCGCCCGCCGCCATCGCCGCCCGCGGCTTCCCCGCGACGGACCTCGCCGTACCCCTGCAGATCACCGATGACCTGCGGCCGGCCAACTCGGGCCGGTGGGACCTGACGGTCCGGGCCGGCCAGGGCCGCCTGTCCAGCCACCGAACGGACCCCGGTTCCCCTTCCCCGCCCGGCTCGTCGCCGGGCGGGCAGACGCCGCTCGCGCTGGGCGCCCGCGGCCTCGCCGCGCTGTACGCCGGGACGCCGGTCGCGACCTTGCGCCGGGCCGGCCTGGCCGATGGCGGCAGCCCGGACGCCGACGCCGCCCTCGACGGCGCGTTCGCCGCGACCCCGTTCATGCTGGACGGCTTCTGACCCATGGCCGACCCTCCCGCCGACCTGGAGATCCGGCCGCTGCAGCCGGGCGATGACCCCGAAGCCCAGCTGGACCTGGCCGAACGGGCCTTCGGCGTCATCCCGGGCGCCCATCGTGACCGCCGGCTCCGGTCCATGCCCGGGCACTTCGCCACCGGGCGGAGCCTGGGCGCCTTCGCCGGCCGCCAGCCTGTGGCCGGCGCCAGCTTTCACGACATGCGTCAGTGGTGGCACGGCCGCCAGGTGCCGATGGCCGGGGTGGCCGGCGTCATGGTGGCCCCCGAGTACCGGGGCCGGGGCGTCGGCCGTCAGCTGATGACCGCCCTGCTCGATGAGATCGCGGCGCGCGGCTACCCGCTGTCGGCGCTGTTCCCGGCGACGATGCCGCTGTACCGGTCGCTGGGCTGGGAACTGGCCGGGGCCAGGGACACCGTGGTCATCCCGGTCCGGTCGCTGCGCGGCCTGCTCCCGCCCGATGCCGCCGTCTCCAGCGCGGGCTCCCGGCCGGATCCCGTCCTGCGCCGCGCCGGGCCCGGCGACGCCGACGCGGTGATCGCCGCGCTCGGCCGGGTGCACCAGGCCGCCCGCGACTGCGGGCCGATCACCCGGGACGCGGCCACGGTGGCGGAGTGGCTGGCCCGCCCGGACCAGTACGCCTACCTGGCCGGGGACGGCTTCCTCGCCTACCAGTGGCAGAACGGGAACCGGGACCTGTACGTGGAGCGGGCCGAGGCGGTATCGGGGCAGACCGTCCGGGCTTTTTGGACGCATCTCGGCTCGTACGCCTCGATGGCCGAGAAGGTCTACGCTCGGACCGGCCCGGCCAGCGCGTTCTGGTGGCTCGCCCGCGAGCGCGACGCCGACATCGAGCACCGGTCCCGGTGGATGCTCCGGGTGGTCGACGCGCCCGCGGCCATCGCCGGCCGCGGCTTCCCCGCCGCGACCTCGCTCAGCGTCCCGCTGCGCATCGCCGACGACGCCCGCCCCGCCAACTCCGGCCGCTGGCAGCTGAGCGTGTCCGGAGGCGCGAGCACGCTCGAACCGCTGGGCCCGGCCAGCACCGTCGGCCCGGCCAGCACGGTCGACCCGGCGAGCACCGCCGTCACGCTGGGCGCCCGCGGGCTGGCCGCGCTGTACGCCGGGACCCCGCTCGGCACACTGCGCCAGGCGGGCCTGGCCGCGGGCGGTACGCCGGAGGACGACGCGGCCCTGGACGCCGCCTTCGCCGCCACGCCCTACATGCTCGACGCCTTTTGACGGACACGCCGTCGGCCTTGCGCGTCTGTTCGCCCGCGGGCGCGGTAGGTTCGAGGCGAACAGATGTTCGCGGACCCAGACGGAGAGCACCTGGTGGGCTTGTCATACGCGCGGCACCCGGTCCGGGTGCTGGGGGTGGATCCCGGGCTGACCAGGTGCGGCATCGGCGTGGTCGAGGGCGCGCCCGGCCGCGCGCTGACCATGGTCCGGGTCGGGGTCATCAGGACGTCGGCCGAAGAGGACATCGCGGCCCGGTTGCTCTCGATCGAGACCGAGATCGAGGCCTGGCTGGACGCGTGCCGGCCCGACGCGGTGGCCGTGGAGCGGGTGTTCAGTCAGCAGAACGTGCGCACGGTGATGGGCACCGCGCAGGCCGGCGCGATCGCGATCGTCTGCGCGGCGCGCCGCGGCCTGCCGGTGGGCCTGCACACGCCCAGCGAGGTCAAGGCGGCCGTGACCGGTAACGGGCGGGCAGACAAGGCCCAGGTCACGGCCATGGTGACCCGGCTACTGCGGGTCACGGACCCACCGCGCCCGGCCGACGCCGCCGACGCGCTGGCGCTGGCCATCTGTCATATCTGGCGTGGCGGCGGCGCGGGGCTGCGCTTGGCCGCCCTGACTGGCCGAGGAGGGAGCGCGTCATGATCGCGCATCTGCGCGGCACGGTGGCCGGCGTCGCGCCGGACGGTGCCGTCATCGAGGTCGGCGGGGTCGGGATGCGGGTGCAGTGCACCCCCGGCACGCTGGCCACGCTCAAACCGGGGGAGCCCGCTCAGGTCGCCACCTCGCTGGTGGTCAGGGAGGACTCGCTCACCCTGTACGGCTTCGCCTCCGACGACGAACGCAACGTCTTCGAGCTCCTGCAGACGGCCAGCGGCGTCGGGCCGAGGCTGGCGCTGGCCATGCTGGCCGTGCACGCGCCCGACGCGCTGCGCCGTGCCGTCTCGACCGAGGACCTGAACGCCCTGACCATGGTTCCCGGCATCGGCAAGAAGGGCGCGCAGCGGATCGTGCTGGAGATGAAGGACCGCCTTGGCCCGCCCGGCGACGACGGCCCGGGGCTGCCCGGCCGGGCCGCGCCGCGGGCCCCCTCCTGGCGCGACCAGGTGCAGTCCGGCCTGGTCAACCTCGGCTGGCCGGCCAGGGACGCGGATCAGGCCATCGCGGCGCTCGAGGACGAAGGCGTGATCGACGGCGACGCGGTGGACGTGGCCACGGTCCTGCGCGCCGCCCTGCGCAAGCTCGGCAAGCGGTAGCGCGATGACCGGTGACGAGACCCTCCGCCGGGCCGAGGAAGCCGAGCTCGCCGCGCGCCGGGCCCGCCAGGACGCGGGGGACGAGATAGTCTCCCCGCTGGCCGACGCCGACGAGCGGGCCATCGAGACCGCGCTGCGGCCCAAGCGGCTCACCGAGTTCGTCGGCCAGGCGCGGGTGCGCGAGCAGCTGTCGCTGATCCTGCAGAGCGCGCTGCGGCGTGGCCGGCCGCCGGATCACGTGCTGCTGGCCGGGCCGCCCGGCCTGGGCAAGACCACGATCGCGATGATCGTGGCCGCCGAACTCGGCGCGCCGCTGCGCATCACCAGCGGCCCGGCCATCGAGCGGTCCGGCGACCTGGCCGCGGTGCTGTCCACGCTCAGCGAGGGCGAGGTGCTCTTCATCGACGAGATCCACCGCCTGGCCCGGCCCGCCGAGGAGATGCTCTACCTGGCGATGGAGGACTTCCGCGTCGACGTGGTCATCGGCAAGGGCCCGGGCGCGACCGCGATCCCGCTGGACATCGCGGCGTTCACCTTGGTCGGGGCGACCACCCGGGCCGGGCTGCTTCCGGCTCCGCTGCGCGACAGGTTCGGCTTCACCGCGCACCTGGACTTCTACCAGCCGGACGAGCTCGAGGTCATCATCCGCCGCTCGGCCGGGCTGCTCGGGGTGCCGCTCACCGACGAGGGCGCGACCGAGCTTTCCACCCGGTCGCGTGGCACGCCGCGGATCGCGAACCGGCTGCTGCGCCGGGTGCGCGACTACGCGGAGGTGCGCGCCGACGGCGTGGTCACCGCGGAGATCGCGCGGACCGCGCTCGAGCTCTACGAAGTGGACGAGCACGGTCTGGACCGGCTCGACCGGGGCGTGCTCGACGCGGTGGTGCGCCGGTTCGGCGGCGGGCCGGTCGGCCTGTCCACGCTGGCGGTGGCCCTGGGGGAGGAGGCGGAGACCGTCGAGGTCGTCGCGGAGCCGTTCCTCGTCCGGTGCGGGCTGCTGGCGCGCACCCCGCGCGGCCGGGTGGCCACCGCGGCCGGGTGGGCTCACCTGGGACTCGAGCCTCCGCCGTCACTGGCGGAACTGCCCACCCTGTTTGACTGACCGTGTTTGACGGACGCGGCCGGCCAGAGCAAGATCGCACCGAGGTCACGATCACGGCCAAAAACTGTAGCCTGGTTGGTGCGCGGTCAAAGCGCGGCTAAACTTCGGCAGTTGGTCGTTTTGGGCTCCGCCACGACCCGCACCCGCAGAATCAACTGGAAGGATCCCCGGTCATGGGGTTTGTAGCAGCCGCTGAGGCGGCCACCAAGTCGTCAGGAAGCGCGCTGACGTTCCCGATCCTTATCGTGCTCGTCTTCGTCGGCTTCTACTTCCTGATGATCAGGCCGCAGCGCCGCCGCCAGCAGCAGGTCCAGCAGCAGCAGAACACCGTCGCCCCCGGCGCCCGGGTCCGCACCACGGCCGGCATGTACGCCACGGTGGTCGAGGTGGACGGCGACGACGTCGTGCTCGAGGTCGCCCCCGGCGTCGAAGTCCGCTACGTGCGGCGCGCCATCATGGAGGTCATCCAGCCCGGCGAGGCGGTCGAGGACGAAGAGCCCGAAGGCTTCTACGAGGACGCCCATGACGAGGAAGAGGATGGAACCCCCCAGGACTCCGACGGCGTTAAGTCTGCTGACGATGGTCTCACGGACTCTCACGAAGATCTGGCCAAGTCCGACAAGGACAACGTGCGCTGAGCCTGAGGGTTTACGGGAACCGGCCGATCTAAGACAGGCGGAGAAGTGGCAGCCCCATCTAGATCCGTCCCGCATCCGGGACGGGCGCTCTTGCTTCTGCTGGTGCTCATCGTGGCGATGCTGCTGGGCATACTCGGGCCGAAGCTGTTCGCCCCGTCTCAGTGGGAGCACAGGTTCAAGGTGGGACTCGGCCTTGACCTGTCCAGCGGGACGCAGGTGACCCTGCAGGCCCAGACCCTGAACGGGAAGGCCCCGTCGAGCGATGAGATGAACGCCGCGGTCAGCGTCATCGAGTCGCGGGTCAACGGCACCGGCAACTCCGGCGCCCAGGTCCAGCCGCAGGGCACCAACCTGCTCGTCGTGACGGTCCCCGGCAAGGGCTCGCAGCAGACGATCCAGCTGGTGAGCTCCACCGCGCTGCTCATGTTCCGCCAGGTGCTGCTCTGGCAGGGTTCCGGCGCGGCCACGACGGTGCCCTCGCCCGGGGCGAGTGCGACCCCCTCGGCCGGCGCCACCTCGTCGGCGTCCGTGACCCCCTCGGCGACGGCGAGCCCCACCGCCAGCGCCACCGGCACCGCGAAGACCTCCGCCAAGATCGTCCGGGCGGCCAGCGCCAGTTCCTCGCCCAGCGCCACCTCCTCACCCAGCGGCTCGGCCAGCGCCAGCCCCTCGGCCAGCCCCAGCGCCAGCCCGAGTCCGTCCGCGAGCGGCACCGCGTTCGGCAACCCGAGCCTGGTGCACAAGGATGTGCTCGCGCTGTTCAACAAGCTGGTCTGCAAGCCGGGCGACACGCAGGCCTGGAAGTCCCAGGTCGGCTACCAGAACACCACGCCTTACAACAACCCGGACGTGCAGGTGGTGGCCTGCGGCAACAACGGGGGACAGTGGGGCAAATTCGCGCTGGACGTAGCCAAGGTGCAGGGTAGGCAGATCACCTCGGCCACCGCGGGCCTGTCCACGACCTCCAACCAGTGGCAGGTCAACCTGTCACTGAACGGAGCGGGCGCCGCGGCGTTCAGCACGCTCACCTCGCACCTGTACAGCACCTACTACTCGGCCGCCCAGACCGGCGACCAGAACGCCGCCATCCTGAACCAGGTGGCGATCACCCTGGACGGCAACGTGGTGTCCTCGCCGCAGATCCAGGGCGCCATACCCGGCGGCAACGCCCAGATCACCGGCAACTTCACCCAGGCCGAGGCCACGCAGCTGCAGAACGAGCTGAAGTTCGGCTCGGTGCCGCTGAACCTGAAGACCCTCTTCGTCACCTCGGTCTCGGCGCAGGTGGGCCGGAACCAGCTGGACGCCGGCCTGATCGCGGCCGCCATCGGCCTGTTCCTGGTGGTGGTGTACGCCTTCCTGTACTACCGCGGCCTGGGCATCGTCTCGGTGAGCAGCCTGATCATCGCCGGCACCATCACCTACCTGGCCGTGGTGCTGCTTACCCTGTACCAGAACTTCACCCTCGAACTGGCCGGCATCGCGGGCCTGATCGTGGCCATCGGCATCACCGCCGACTCGTTCGTCGTCTTCTTCGAGCGATTGCGGGACGAGGTGCGCGAGGGCAAGCAACTGCGCCCTGCGGTCGAATCCGGGTGGAAGCGCGCCAGGCGCACGATCCTGGTGTCCGACACGGTGTCGTTCCTGGCCGCGCTGCTGCTGTACTACTTCGCCATCGGCGAGGTCAAGGGCTTCGCCTACACCCTGGGCCTGACCACGCTGATCGACATCGTGGTGGTGTTCCTGTTCACCAAGCCGATGGTGACCCTGCTGGCCCGGACGAAGTTCTTCGGCAACGGTCACCCGATGTCCGGCCTCGACCCCACCCGGCTCGGCGCCAGGACGCCGTGGCGTTCCTCGGTCCGCCGCGACCAGGCCAGGCGCAGGCCCGATCCCGCGGCGCGTCGTAGTACAGCATCCCGAAACCCGGGGGGTTCATGATGTTGGGCCTCGGCCAGATCGGCGGCCGGCTCTACCGCGGCGAGGTGTCCTTCGACTTCGTCGGCAGGCGGCGCCTGTGGTACACCATCTCCGCGTTTATCCTGGTCATCAGCATCGTGGCGGTGATCGTCCGCGGCCTGTCCTTCAGCGTGGACTTCAAGGGCGGGGCGGTCTTCACGTTCCCCTCGGGGTCGGCCACGCTCAGCCAGGTGCAGAATGCCGTCGAGTCCGGCGGCATCAGCGGCGCGATCGTGCAGCAGACGCACGGCCAGAAGAACGGCTGGCAGGTCCAGACGAAGGCACTCACCGGCGCGCAGACCATCGCGCTGGAGAAGACGCTGTCCAGCAAGCTGGGCGTGAACAGCAACGACATCACCGTCACCACCGTCGGGCCGAGCTGGGGCAGCCAGATCTCGGGCAAGGCGGTGGAGGCGCTGATCGCCTTCATGATCGTGATCGTGATCTACCTGTCGATCGCGTTCGAGCTGAGAATGGCTATCGCGGCGTTCGTCGCGCTGCTGCACGACCTGGTGATCGCCACCGGCATCTACGCGCTGGCCGGCTTCCAGGTCAGCCCGGCCACCGTCATCGGGCTGCTGACCATCCTCGGCTACTCGCTGTACGACACCGTGGTGGTCTTCGACAAGGTGCGGGAGAACACGGCCGGCCTGCTCGGCGGCGCCCGCACCACCTACAGCCAGGCGGCCAACCTGGCGCTGAACCAGACCCTGATCAGATCGATCAACACCGCGATCATCGCGTTGCTGCCGGTCCTCGGGATCCTGGTCGTCTCGACCTCCCTGCTCGGCGCCAACAACGAGCTCGAGGAACTCGCGCTCGTCCTGTTCGTCGGCATGCTGTCCGGCACCTACTCTTCGATCTTCATCGCGACCCCGGTGCTGGCCGACCTGAAGGAGCGCCAGCCGCAGTACCGGGCGCTGGCCAAGCGGGTAGCGGTGCGCGCATCCGGCGGCCGGGCCGCCCGGCGGGCCGCGGCGAAGGCGGAGGTGGCGGGCCGTCCCCGGCCCGGCGACCCGGCGGACGACTTGTCGCCCGCGCAGCTCGCCGAGGAAGAACAGGACGACGTCGGCTTCGCCGACGAGGTCGAAGGCCCCGAAGGGCCGGAACCGTCCGCGGACGAGCTGACCGCCACCGCGTCACGTGCCCCGGGCGCGCCGGCCAGCCGCGGAGCGCAAGGGGCCGCCCGGCCGGGCCCGCGGCAGCAGCCGCGCCGCAGCGGCGGCAGCGCGTCCCGGCACCGCCCGGCGGGCAAGAAGAAGCGGCGCTAGCCGATGACCATCCAGGCCGGGGCCGGTGACGAGCTGACCCGTATCGTTGCGACCCTCGTCCGTGATGTCCCGGACTACCCGCAGGTCGGCGTGGTCTTCAAGGACATCACCCCGCTGCTCGGCGACGGCAAGGCGTTCGCCGAGGTGGTCGACGCCCTGGCCGCCACCTACGGGCCGGTGGAGAAGGTGGCCGGCATCGAGGCGCGCGGCTTCATCCTCGCCGCTCCGGTCGCATTGCGCCTCGGCGCTGGCTTCGTGCCGATCCGCAAGAAGGGCAAACTGCCCGGGGCCACGTTCGCGCAGGACTACAACCTGGAGTACGGCACCGCAACCATCGAGGTGCTGACCGACGCCTTCGCGCCGGCCGAACGTGTGCTGGTCATCGACGACGTGCTGGCCACCGGGGGCACCGCCCGGGCCACCGCCGACCTGGTGCAGCGGGCCGGCGCCCAGGTGGCCGGGCTGGCCGTGCTGCTCGAGCTCTCCTTCCTGAACGGCCGGGCCAAGCTGGCCGACCTCCCGGTCACCGCCCTGCTTACCGTCTAGGGCTTACCGTCCAGGGAATCTCGCGTACCTGATCTGGCGTTTAAGTCGTCCAAGTAGACTGATGGCTTGGCAGATATGAGGAGCGCGAGTGGCCGGTGAGGTGATCACGACCGGCACGAGAGCTGCCGACGCTGCCCGGGCGGATACGCAACTGGGCCCGGACCCTTCGGCCCAGGACCTGGAACAGGCCGAGGTGGTGGCGACGGCGGACGTGCCGGAGCCGCGCATGCTCGACGGCACCCCGGACGCCCCACGGCCGGACCGGGCGCAGCGGGCCCGGGTGGCGGCGGCGCAGGGCCAGGCCGCCGACGCGGCGGTGCCCGGGGTCGGCGTCCGGCGGCGGCTGGCGCGGCTCGGCTCCCAGCGAGGCGCGAACGTCAACCCGGTCCTCGAGCCGCTCATCAAGACCGTGCGTGCGACGCATCCGAAGGCCGATATCCGGCTCATCGAGCGGGCCTACGAGGCGGCCGCCTACTGGCACAGGGACCAGAAGCGGCGCAGCGGCGACCCGTACATCACCCACCCGCTCGCGGTGTCGACGATCCTGGCCGAGCTCGGCATGAACACCGAGACGATCTGCGCCGCGCTGCTGCACGACACGGTGGAGGACACCCCCTACACGCTGACCGAGCTGCGCGGCGAGTTCGGCGAGGACGTCGCGACGCTGGTCGACGGCGTCACCAAGCTGGACAAGGTCAAGTACGGCGAGTCGGCCGAGGCAGAGACCGTCCGCAAGATGGTGGTCGCGATGTCCCGCGACATCCGGGTGCTGGTGATCAAGCTCGCCGACCGGCTGCACAACATGCGGACGCTGCGCTACCTGCCGCGGGAGAAGCAGGAGCGCAAGTCCAGGGAGACCCTGGAGATCTTCGCCCCGCTCGCCCACCGCCTCGGCATGAACACGGTGAAGTGGGAGCTGGAGGACCTCGCCTTCGCGACCCTGTACCCCAAGCGGTTCGACGAGATCGTCCGCCTGGTGTCCAACCGGGCACCTCGACGCGAGGCGTTCCTGCAGGAAGTGATCCAGGACGTCAGCGCCGACCTGCGCGAGGCCAAGATCAACCCGAAGGTCACCGGCCGTCCCAAGCACTACTACTCGATCTACCAGAAGATGATCGCCAGGAACGTCGGCTTCGACGATATCTACGACCTGGTGGGCATCCGCGTCCTGGTCGATTCGGTCAAGGACTGCTACGCGGCGCTCGGCATCATCCACGCGCGGTGGAACCCCGTCCCCGGACGGTTCAAGGATTACATCGCGATGCCGAAGTTCAACATGTACCAGTCGCTGCACACGACGGTCATCGGGCCGGGCGGCAAGTCGGTGGAACTGCAGATCCGCACCTGGGACATGCACCGCCGCGCGGAGTACGGCGTCGCGGCGCACTGGAAGTACAAGGAAGAGACGGTCTTCGGCCGGGCCAAGGACGCCAGGGACGACTCCCAGGAGATGACCTGGCTGCGGCAGCTCGTCGACTGGCAGCGCGAGACCGAGGATCCGGCCGAGTTCCTCGAGTCGCTCCGCTTCGACCTGGCCGCCGGCGAGGTCTACGTGTTCACCCCGCGCGGTGAGGTGGTGGCGCTGCCCCAGGGCGCGACGCCGGTGGACTTCGCCTACGCCATCCACACCGAGGTCGGGCACCGGACGGTCGGCGCCCGGGTCAACGGCCGCCTGGTCGCGCTGGAGTCCACCCTGGACAACGGCGACACGGTGGAGATCTTCACCTCCAAGGCGCATGACGCCGGGCCGACCCGGGACTGGCTCAAGTTCGTGCAGAGTCCGCGGGCCAGGAACAAGATCAGGCAGTGGTTCTCCAAGGAGCGCCGGGAAGCGGCCGTCGACGCGGGCAAGGACCAGATCGCGAAGGCGATGCGCAAGCAGGGCCTGCCGCTGGCCAGGATCGCCGCCGCGGACAGCCTGCCCACCCTGGCCCGCGAGCTGCGCTACGCCGACGTCTCGGCGCTGTACGCGGCGGTCGGTGAGGGCCGGATCAGCGCCCAGTCCGTGGTCGAGAAGCTGGTCAAGTCGATCGGCGGTCTCGACGGCGCGCAGGAGGAACTGGCCGAGGCCACGCTGCCGACCAAGACGCCGCAACCCAGGACGGCCGGGGACTCGGGCGTCGAGGTCAACGGCGCGCCGGACGTCTGGGTGCGGCTGTCCCGGTGCTGCACCCCGGTGCCGGGCGACGAGATCATCGGCTTCGTCACCCACGGCCACGGCGTGTCCGTGCACCGGGTCGACTGCGTGAACCTGGCCCAC
>Ga0318552_10000376_pt1 | contig 13444 bp, 11 predicted proteins | sample GRESIP082b2f20_FD_203516 | JGI IMG/M metagenome (GOLD analysis project Ga0318552, IMG submission 203516) | Tropical soil microbial communities from Luquillo Experimental Forest, Puerto Rico - GRE.SIPMG.082b2f20 | ecosystem: Environmental > Terrestrial > Soil > Tropical forest > Bulk soil...
GAAGTGACGGAAAATTCCACCCCATCGGTGAGGTCAAGACCAGCGACGGCACGCGAGCCGTGAGGATCACCTGGACCGCGCATCTTGCCAACCGCAAGGCGAATTTCTGCGCCTTCCACGGTCAAGCCGGCGCCGAGGATAGTCCGCTGTTCTCGAGCTACGGAGCGCCCGGAAAACCGACCGTCCGCAACGAAAAGCTGAAAACAATCGGCGAGCGAAAAAAATGGCTCGAGCTTGATCCCGGGCCGCAACGCGTCAACGGCGGCGATACCGTAACGGTGGCGCATTTCGCAATCGATCGCGATCTGAAGCAAAATAGGCCGAGCGGCGAAACGAAGCTGAAGATCCGCACGCTCGGCGAACTTCGGTCGGATGCAGACGGACACTTGATCGTCATCGGAGGGATGGGGCAAAGCGACTTCGATCCAGGCCTGGGACGCGAGATGATACGCCATTTTGCCAACAATGACGGCTGGTTCGACGACATGTCCGACGGCCCCGTGGAGGCGGAGTTGACGATCAACGGCGTCAAGCAAGAGGTCGACGGCGCCTGGGTGGTCGTCGGTCCACCCGATTTCGTGCCTCCCATCCGCAGCTATCGCACGATGTACGACTCGCTCATCGACGTGATCGTGCGCGAGATGGATATTCCAGCCGACGACGGGCTTTTTGCCGGCCCGCTCGCCCACATCGCGGCAATGAACGCCGACTGGAAGCGGAACAAGACGATAAAGGACTTCACACCGAGTTTCACGCGCGACATCGCGCCGATCCTCAGTGCCATCACCAGGATCGAGCGGGTGCATAAACACCAGATGGGTCCTCGGGCGCGCTTTCATGGGTCAATTAGCGCTTTGAATTTCAACGCGCTCGGAGGACCAGGCAGCCTGCAAGTGAATCGCGACGCAGTTTTCGAACGAGTGCGGGATCCAAATAGCTTCGACAGCGTACCGAGACCGCCAATAGTTCCGTCCCAGATGCCGGCCGCATATGGCGACTATTTTGAAGCGGCAAACGACAGGGGTGACAAAAGCGATCCTGCCTATTTGCATGCAGTTTCCAAACTGCAATACGCGCTCTTGCGTGCTTGGCAGAGAGACGACTTTGTCAAAGATTGGCCACCGGTCCCGGCGAACCCGCCTGCGATCACGCCCGAGGGGCTCGACCGCGCCGCGCTGGAGAACATGTCGGGCGGGGCGTTCTATCCCGGTATGGAGGCGAGCTGGCTGTTTACGAAGAAGGACGTCTGGGAAAAACCGTTCCGCCTTGCTCGCAATCGGACCGTGGGAACGATTCCTGTGCCTGGAGAAGGCCGACGGGACGTGACCGTCGAAGCCGGCGCCTTCTCGCAGCAAATGGCCCTGCCATGGCAGGCCGATTTCCGCGATTGCGCCGCGGACTTTGTCGACGACCCGTCGGTCGCAGACGGACGGCGTCGAGTCGGGTGGTGGCCGACGACCCGCCCGGACGACGTGTTCCCGCTCGATAGTCCGAAGGATCGGCGACCCTGGGCACGAGTGCCGGATCCGCAGACGCCGCTCGGTTTCCGTGAAATGGGATCGAGGAATGAAATGGTGAACCTCTGGTCGACGCTCGGCTTCGTCGTCGAGACGACGCCCGACGGCGCCGCGAAAGACTTCTATGAGGTCGAATTCAATAAGGCACCCGCAGCTGTAGTGGTAGCGGCCGCGGCTCCCAAGCGTGCGGTCGGCCCACAACGAGCGGCAAGCACGAGCAAGAAACGCCGGACGCGATCGTAAACATGGCGGTCGTGCCGCATCACTAAACCGAAGTGGATGCGATGAGCCGGTACGACATCGCGATCGCCGGCGCCGGACCGGCGGGCAGCGTTCTCGCTGCTCTCGCCGCGCGTGCGCGCTATCGTGTCTTGCTCGTCGAAAAGTCGCACTTCGAGAGGCCGCGCTTCGGCGAGACGGCGCCGCCCGAGCTGAGACAGGCGCTCACGCACGTCGGTCTCGAGCGTCTCGCACAAGCGCCGTTCTGTCGTGAAGCGCCGGAAGTGTTGTCGGTTTGGGGAAGCGACGAGCCGTGGTCGCGGCACCACATCTTCTCGCCCTACGGCACCGCGTTGCACCTCGACCGCCGGGCGTTCGACGAAGCCTTGGCCCTGGCGGCGCGCGACGCCGGCGCCGATTTGAAACTTGGCTGTGCCGCGCGCTTCGCGGCCCGGCCGCGGGGCGGCTACAGCGTGCAATTGTCGACCGGGGAGCGTATTCGCGCCAACGCGGCGATCCTTGCCACAGGTCGCGCCGGAGGCGGCCTCGGCCTTCCGTATGCGCGTCAATACCTCGACAACAATATCGCGGTCTCTGCGCGTTTTTCGTTGCCCGCGGGGCATCTCGACACGCGGACGGTGATCGAAGCGGTACCGGGAGGGTGGTTCTATTTGGCGGTCCTGCCGGGCAACGAGGTCATTGCGGTCTTAATTACATTAGCGACACTCGTTCCCAGCGAGCGTCGTGCGCGTTTGCGCTGGTGGTTGGAAGCCTTGGCACAAACCACTGTCGTCCGCAGAGCGTTGCACGGGTGCCGTCTTCCGCAAACTCTGTCGGTGGCAAACGCGCGCGCTTCTTTTGCTCTATCAGGTGCCGGCGACAGCTGGCTTGCGATCGGCGATGCGCGTATCGCTCCCGACCCGCTCTCCGGTCAAGGGATCATTTGGGCGATCGACGATGCGGCTTCAGCGATGGAGCTTCTAACACGCATGGAGTGGCGCGATCTCGCCCGGGACATGCGGGCGAGAACTCTGCGTGAAGTCGAGGCCTATCTCTTCGAACGCTCGCGCGTCTATCTGAGCGAGCAGCGATTCAAAGATGACGCCTACTGGAGCGCTGTTTCCAGATCTCCCGCTAGCGTTCCTCATCGTCCAGCAGCTCCTGCAGATCGGTGATCGCACCGCCAAAAAAGGCGACGTTGTGAAACGCGTCATGCACGATTGCCTCTGCCACGGCGCGCGCCTCACTGCCGTTGGTGCCGACTACAAAGATGCGGGTATTGTGGTCGGTCATAGGCAGACGCCCGTCATCCTTGGCTTGGGAGGCTTGCGGCAAAGGGATCGATACCGCGTTTCGAACGCGCGGCGTCAGACCTGCCTCCGCCCTCCCGTCGATCAACACCGAGGTCGCATCCTGCGCGAGCAGCCGCAGCAATGCCGGCTTTTCCACCTGCATGACACCGCCGAGCGCACGCCAGCCGGGGGCGCCCAATTGGTATCTGCGGACGTTTCGATATCCGAGTTTAGTCAAGTCATCGGCAAACCGCTCGCTACGGCCGCAAAAGAGGCCGTTGCAGTACAAGATCAGAGGCTGACTTTTGTCCGGGATGGTTTTCGCGATCTCGGCTGCGTCGGCGACGTATAGCGCGGGTGTCGTGCCCGGCTTTGCGGGAACCGCTCGCGCGCCGGGAATATGACTGACGGCGTACTCTTCGTAAGGTCTGGCGTCGAGGACGATCACGCTGGACTCCGTCAGCGCCGCTCGCAGTTCTGCAGTGCTCATCTCGGGACTGACTGCGACACTGCTGAGGACCCCATCGAAAACGCTCGGCGCGTTGCGCCCATCCGCTGACGGCTGCGATTGCACCTTCGTCCAAGCAGCTATCCCACTCATCAACATCATTCCAACGATCAATACGATTCCAGCCTGTCGACCTGTCGTCATTGACCAACTCCTATTGTCCGTGCCGCGAGTGCTGCGCGATCAGCATTCGATGATGTCGATGTTGAAGGAGCCGGTTTAAGGCAGTTTTACCGAGTCCGCGGCACCAACCGCGCGAGAGAAAATCCTGGCGCACGGCGTCAGCTTGCTATGTCCGCCGCGCTCCAGTCGCGATGGTTCGGTGGATGGGTGTTCGCCAGGGCTCTGCTGCGCGAAGCACCGCTTGTCTTGCTGGACCGCCCAGACTGCTACTGGACGCTCTCTTTGCTGCTCGCGCGCGGGGGCGGGACCGACGCCGCCGGAAGCGTTGGGACGGTGGCGAAGTTTGCTGGCAGCTCGCCCGTCAGGCTCTCCAGAAACGCCACTATGTCGCGCGTTTCGGCGTCGCCCAGCGTCACCCCGAGCTGCACCCGCGCCATGACGCGGACGGCCTCCGGAAGCGTCGCCACAGACCCGTCGTGAAAATAGGGCGCGGTCATCGCGACGTTGCGCAGGCTGGCAACACGGAAAACATAGAGGTCGTCGGGGTTCTTGGTGACATCGGCGCGTCCGTTGTCGATGGCTTGGCTGCCCGTTGCCTTCCAATAGGGCTCAACGACGCCAAATTTTCGGTACATGCCGCCGCCAACCAGGACGCCGTTGTGACACGCTGCGCAGCCGGTATTGATGAAGGTATCGAGACCGGCGCGCGCTTTGGACGACAATGCATTGACGTCACCGGCGAGGTAGCTATCGAAAGGCGATGGCGTCACCAAGGTCCGCTCGTAGGCCCCGATGGCCTTGGCAATGTTCTCGCGCGTCATTGGATGAGGATTGTCAGGAAAAGCCGCTTTGAACAGCGGGGCGTAACTCGGAATTTGTTCGAGGCGGTCGATGACTGCCTTCTCGTCCGGTTGCCCGTTCGTGATCGGCGAGGCGAGAGCCTTTATCACCTGATCCTCGAGGCTGTCCCGGTCGCCGCGCCAGTGAATGATGAAATTGAGCCCGGCATTGAGGATCGTCGGGGCATGGCGCGGATGCGGTCGCTGCCTGACACCGATCGACTTGGGCAGCCCGTCCGCTCCGTAGCGCGCTGGTTGATGACAACTGGAACAACTGAGATCGGCGTCGACCGTCAGTCGGGGATCGAAGAAGAGCAGCCGCCCGAGATCGACTCGCTGCGGCGTAATCGGCGCCTCCGGCGTCGCCATGTCCCGCGGAAGCGGCTGAAACAGTCCCTGAGCCTGCTTGAGGCGCTCCGTTTCGGTCTCCGCTGCGGTTGCCGGCGCCACGACGACCAGCAGTGCGATGCCGGCGAAGCAGAGGTGGACCTTCATCACCTATCTCCCTCGGCCATTAACCCCGTTACCGCTCCCGGCTTCAAGCTTTCACGAAATCTTGATCCGCTGCGAGGAGATCAGATGCGCTGGGCGAACTTGCGCTCCCGAAGCCAGAGGCCGAGACCGACGGCGGCGACGATGGCAAGTTCCACCGTGCCTGCCCAAGAGGCGGCAACATAGATCTGAGACAGGTCTGTCGAGACGATATGAGCGGTCGTTGCATTCCCCTCAAAGGGTTGGTGTACCGCACCGCCGATCAGACATCCGATGAGTCGATTCACAGCTCTCTCCTTCGCGGACATACATCGAGGAGTAGAGCGAAGCGGTCTACATTTAAGGCAAAATTAAACGTCGGCCTGCGTTAATCACAGATCGGTGAGGCCGCGCCCTTCGGTATCGAGCGCTGCCGTAAGTGCTCGCGCGGAGTTTTGCGCGAAGGTTGGCAGACCACCCTTAAAACTGCCTTAAAGAAACGCGGTCAACTTCGCTGAAGTCCGTCCAGCGCTTCGAGGCCGGAAGCCGTAGCGAAGCGAAGGCACCTCTGCTTGCCCGGGCACCGGTGGTCGTCGTCGTGCCGGGGCACAGCGGCTCATGGCCGATCCTAAGGTTGCCTAGGGAACAACCAGCCATGTGTTCGGCTTGTTGGTGCGTTCACAGATCCATCCCTGTTGACCTACGTCAAGAACCTTCCTGATCGCGGGGCGGATGATTGTCTTTGCCGCCAGGCGGCACGACCAAGCGTCGCTAAACCGCCCTTGAGGATATCCCAAGGAGGCAGAAATGAAATCAGCCAAGTTAGTCTGTGGACTCTTGCTGGGCCTCACATTGTTCGCGAGCCCAGCGTTTGCACAACGCGATGTTCAGCGGCTGAATACCGAAGGCATCGCAAGAGCCATCGGAAAGCAAGGGGACCTCACTGGAGAGATGTATAAGGTCTCATTCCCGAGATCGGACTTGACCGTAAACGTGGGAAACGTCGCGATCAAGCCAGCCCTGGCGCTGATGGCATGGGCCGCATTTATCAAATCGGGCAATAACGCCGTGACCTATGGCGACCTGGTCGTGCTCGAAGAAGAAGTCAACCCTGTAATCAGCAAACTTGAGGAGAGAGGCTTGGAGTTATCAGCTCTCCACAACCATCTCCTGCACGAGACGCCTCGCGTCATGTATATCCACTTTGTCGGGCGCGGAGACGAGGTGGAACTGGCAAAAGGAGTCCGGGAAGCGTTGGCGCTCACCAAGAGCCCGTTGGGCGCGACGGCATCAGCACCGGAGACTAAACCCGAAATCGCGACCGAGATCGAAAGGATCGTTGGGTACCAAGGCACGATGGGGGGAGACGTGTTCCACATCACCGTGCCGAGAAACGACCTCCACGTGGCGTCGATGGGCACGATGATTCCCGGCAGCATGGGCATGAACACCCCGTTTAATTTCCAGCTGGACGGCAAGAATGCCGCCATTAACGGTGACTTCATGCTGCGCCCCTCGGAACTCAACCCGGTGATCAAGGTCCTGCAAGCGAACGGCATCGAGGTGGCGTCGATCCACAATCACTTGCTCGCTAACGAACCACAGCTGGTGTTCATGCACTTCTGGGCGTATGGCGACGCGATAGGGTTGGCAAAGGGACTAAGAGCCGCGTTGGACCGGACCGGATCATAAGTGTCTCGCTCTCGATGACCGGTCGTTTAATTGCCCTTTGGATGGAGGTCCAATATGACAACGCTAGGAATGATCGTATCCACGCTCATGATAATAGTCGGCGGAAATGCCGTAGCCGCAAGCGAATCCTGCCAGGATACGTCTCTTAAGAGACAAGTCGTGCATTATGCTTCCAGCCTCACAAGAGGCTACTACGCGAAATGGAATGAAGTTAGCTGTGCCAGCGCTCCGGACTCAGGAGCACTCGTTTTTTCTATTCGTCACGTCGTGAATGAGTATCACGATAAAAATGGCAATTTGTATATGACGATCGCTCATGTTGATCGGATCCCGGTGGACCAAATTGGAAATATTGATCCCAATCGTGAAGCACAGTGGGGTCAATATGAGCACGGGCCGATCGATCAAGGACAATGACTGAGAAAGAGGTGCACGCGGTCGTCGATGCGCGGGTTTGGATCGCTTTTCCGCCGCTCGGCATGGCGAACAAATGCAGGTGATGTCGTCATTCGCGGCCAGTAGTCAGCAGCATGCTGTGCAATGTCGCCGGCCATCAACCAAAAAGTGGTGCGAGAGCGGGCGCTACCAGCGCCAGTCCCGAGGCCAGCAACAGGACGAGGACCAGCTTGCGAAAGCCGGCTTCATCCAGATGTCCATAGAGTCTTAGTCCCAGCCACGTCCCGACCAGCAATGCCGGGAGGCCAATGACGAAGAACCAAATGGTGTCGGTCGATATCGCGCCGTTGATCCCAAGCCACAGACCGCTCATGGCGAAGATCGCGACTCCAATCGGCTGGAAGATGGCCCGCTGCTCGTCCTTGGGCCAACCACGAAGGCCGCACCAGATGGTCGTGAGAATGCCCGCAAGGCCGGTGAGGCCGCCGAGAATGCCGTTCAGAAACCCCACGCCCGCATCCGCCGTTGCGCCGCCGCGCTTAACAGGCTTCATCGCCGGTCGGGCGAGGCTGTAGGTGCTGTAGAGCACGAGCACCACGCCGACGGTGACGCGGACGTAGTCAGGACGCGCCCATCCGAGAATCGCCACGCCCAACGGGACTCCAAAGGCCGCCCCCAACAGGAATGGCCACAGCCGACTCCAGCGCAGCGCGTGGCGCAATTTCCAGACCGAGATGCCCTGCACAACAAGACCGAAGGCGATGATCAACGTCGCGGTCTGTATCGGCGTGAGGATGTGCAGCCAAACGCCGGCGGCAACCAATCCGAATGCAAACCCTGCCACCCCCGTGACAAGCGCGGCGGCAAAGGTCGCCGTCAGATAAATGGCAACGTTGACGATCGTTCCGTCCATCGGTCGCTCACCCGGCTATGCGCGGACGAATGGCAGCCCGGCTATCGACATCCGTCACCTCCCGCTTTCGACTTGACGGCGTACTTGTCGCTTGTCGGCAAACGCGAATGTTTGCACCAGTCGAAAGCCTCCTTACGCTGGGAGCGTTTGTTTAAGGCAGTTTTAAAACTCAAGCTGGCGCGGCACCTTGCGCGATCCTCGCTCACGTTTCGCGCAAACATTCACGAGCGCCGGTGCTGTACGACGGCACGAAGTCGCGGCCTCACCGTTCTGTGATCGACCCAAGTCGCCGTTTAATTTTGCCTTAAATGGGCGCCGCTTTGCTCTGCCCGTCGATGGACCATGTACCAGAAGGAGAGAGACATGAATCGACTCATCGCAAGCGTGATCGGCGTTGCGTTACTCACCGCAAGCGCCGGCCTGATGATCGCGAACGCGCAACAGGCCGACCCACCCGCTCTCATTGCGGGAGACCGCCCAGTGACCGCAGAGCAGGTGTTGGAGAAATTGCAAACCGACGGATGGTCAAACGTCGTCATCTCCCGCAACGGTAGGTATATCGAAGTGACCGGCTCCATGAATGGGGAGACCAGCAAAATGGCGGTCGACTCGCAAACGGGTCGCCTTCGCGCCGACAACGACGACGATGATGACGATTGAGCCGGATGGCGCGCCGCTTCTCCTCCCTGAATCGGCGCGTGCCGGTGAGCGGCGAAGGCTTAAGCCTTCGCCGCTCGACCCGACGACGGCAGCATCTAAAACACCACAGTCGCGTTCGATCTTATCGTTTTTCAAAAGCACCGAATGCTCAGTTGCGCGTCGCGGTCGCCGCTCGTGCTCCCTCTCCTGCAATGCACCTGCCGGCGGCTTTCGAGTCTGCGGGTTGCAAAGATGGAAATGAGAGGATGAAGAGGGCACCGCCGCCCGGATTGTCTGCGACGCTGACACTGCCACCATGCGCTCGCATGATTTCGCTGACGATGGCGAGGCCGAGGCCGGCGCCTTCCTTCTTTTCGCCCCCGCCGCGCCAGAACCGCTTGAAAATGTTCTCACGATCTTTCCGCGGCACGCCGCCGCCGCGATCGGCCACCTCGATCCGGCCTGCGCGATCGACCGTCACGATCACTTCCGTTCCAGCCGGCGCGTGAACGACCGCGTTCTCAAGCAGATTCCGCAGCGCATCTTCGAGCGCGTGCGCGTTTGCTTTCACGTCCACCGGCCGCTCGGTTCCGACGAACGCAATGGTCTTACGCTGGCCGATGGCCCAAGGCGCCATCGCCGCCACGGCGGAGGATGCGACCTTGTTGAGATCGACGGTGCCGAATTCCAGCGCGATGGCGTCCAGACGGGCGACGCGAAGGAGTTGCTCGACCAGCCTGTTCATGCGCGCGACATCGGTCCTCAATTTCTCGAGCTCGCCATTTCCATCCATCGTTTCCAGCGCCGACGTGATGATCGCGAGCGGGGTGCGAAGCTCATGGGCGGCATTGGCGGTAAACTCGCGCTGCACGGCGAAGCCCTGCTCGAGCCGGTCGAGCGCATGGTTGATGGATGCCACCAGCGGCACGATTTCCGTCGGGAGGTTTTGTTCAGGCAACCGCACCGACGTCGCATCAGGACCGATCGACGACGCCATGCGGGAAATCTCGCGCACGGGTTTGAGTCCGTTGCGGATCGCAAAGATGCCGATTGCCAATGTGGCCAACATGAGCAACGGGCTCACCCAAATGGCGTTGAATACGAATTCGCGCAAAAGCGATCTGATGAGAGCGTCTGATCCTTCCGTCCGCGCCACGGATATCCACATCTCACCCGCGGCCGTCTGCAGCGCGACGCTCAGGCCGTAGTAAGTCTCGGAGCCAAAATCCTCGGACCCAGCGCCACTGAGGCGGAAATAGCTTGGCTCATCCGTGGCCGGAGGCCATTTGGACACGCGGTCGCCAAACTCCGCGGGGGATGCGGCAACGAGGCGGCCATGGGTATCGCGAATCGCGAACAGGTCATCTTCGGGAGCTGCCGCATATGCGGCAGCGAGCTTCGAGGGCAGCTCAAGGCGAGGCTGGCCCCCGCCGTCGGCGACCATGGCCCGCGCGAGATCCTCAGCGCGCAGGCTGAGTTCGCGGTCATTCAACGATCCCGCCGTGTCGTAGGCCTGATAGACCAAAACACCGACCGCGATTGCAGCGGCGGCGACATACAACACCGCGAGGCGCACCGCGAGGCGCACTTGCAACGAGCGAAAGTCGCCAAAACTCATCCTTTAGTCTCGGCGAGCAAATAGCCTACTCCGCGCACGGTATGAATCTCCGCGCTGGCGCCGGCGTCTTGCAGCTTGCGCCGCAGATGGTGCACGTGCACCGGAACGGCGTTTGATTCCAACTCCTCGTCGATGCCATAGAGCTTGTCTTCGAGAACGCTCTTCGGTACGACGCGGCCCTGGCGGCGGAGCAGGTGCTCCAAAATCGCAGCTTCACGGCGAGGAAGCTGCAGTGGAATGCCGGCAACGCTGACGTCGCGACCGATGGTATCGAAGACGATATTGCCGGCCTCAAGGGTGGTACCGAGCGCCGCTCCCGGACGGCGCAGCAGGGCCTTCGTCCGGGCAACGAGCTCGCTCATTGCAAACGGCTTCACGAGATAGTCGTCTGCGCCCGCATCGAGGCCAAGCACACGCTGCTCCACCGCATCGCGTGCCGTCAGGATCAAAATAGGCATGCGGTTTCCAGCAGGCCGCAATTCGGCAAGCAGGTTTAGCCCGTCACCGTCGGGGAGTCCGAGGTCGAGGATTGCGGCATCGTAGGCGGTATTTGCCAGCGCTTCTCGCGCATCGGCTCGCAGCCGCACGGTGTCCACGGCAAACTCGGCGCGCTCCAGCGCAGCCTTGATGAGTTCCGAAATTCGAGGCTCGTCTTCGACGACAAGAAGACGCATGTGTTCGCCTTTTTGGAAAGCTGCCGCGCTACTTTCGGTTCACCCACCAGCGCACGACTGCTTCAACACATGCGAAGTTTAAGACAGTTTTAAGCCGCCCGGTATCGGGCAGCCACTCGCACTTATCCATAATGTTTCAAAAGTAACATACGCCTCTCGGACTTGTGACTGCCGCCAATCATCCCGCCCAACTCGGCATAAACCTGCCTTAAACGGACCTCTGCAGCGTTAGTCCGATCGCGCGCGTCTGCCCGACGGATGTGTGCGCTGAAGGAAGAACGCAATCTCGGGAGCCCCGCGCAGCGGCCACCGCGGATCGGGTACCTGGATGGAGGTCGGTTACCATGGCGAATGGCATCGTCGTGCTCTACTTCTCGCGGTTCGGCAAGCCGCTGCAAGCACATCACAAAGCCGTGCTCGACTCGGACGCTAAGGCGATCGCAAAGATCAAGGGCTACGAGTTCGGGGGGCACTACGACACGGCACATGACTATTCCGGCCCGCTCTTCTTCGTGCCGGACGACACCTTGCTGCTGGACGAGGCAGCACGTCTCGGCATTCATTCTCCGAATGATCTCTACGGCGGTGTTGTCCCCTATCTTTTCGTGAAGACGAAAGCCATCACCCATGGCCTAGTCGATCCTGACGCGGAGCGACCACCGGGCTGGTCCACGGCCTTCGCCGAGCGGGTGCGGGAGATTGTGTTGCCGGGCTACACCATATTCAGCAACCGCGATGCCCAGGTGGCGGCCAGACGCCTGCTCGCGCGCGGACCGATCCGTCTGAAGAAACCGCTCAGTGCGTCGGGAAAAGACCAGACGGTGGTTACAACCTTGAATGAGCTCGATGCCGTGCTGGAAAACATCGGCGCCGGCGAGATGGCCACATATGGATTGGTGCTCGAAGAGAACTTGCGCCAAGTCAGGACATTGAGCGTCGGAGAGGTCGCGGTCGGCGGCCTCAGGATCAGCTATCACGGGACGCAAAGGACCGTGGCGGACAACAAGGGGCAGCCGGTTTACGGCGGATCCGATCTCGTGTGCGTGCGCGGCGGTTGGGACGTTCTCGATGGGCTCCCGATGTCGCCCGAGGTACGCGCCGGCGTGGCGGCAGCAAGACAATACGACGCGGCGGCGGAGGAGTTCCACGGTTTCACGGCATCGCGCCGGAACTACGACGTCGCTCAGGGGATCGGCGCTGACAGTCGGCCGCGATCGGGGGTGCTCGAGTCTTCCTGGCGCGTCGGGGGCGCGAGCAGCGCCGAACTCGCGGCATTCGCGGCGTTCGCGCGCGATCCGTCGTTAGAGATCGTTGACGCATCCCACGTCGAGGAATTCGGCAAGGGCCGCCGGGCTCCCGCAGATGCGATCGTCGAGTTTCAAGGCGACGACCCCGAGTGGGGCCCCCTGCTCCGATACACCGTCGTGAAGCCCCAAGATCCGCAGTTGCGCCAAAGAATCCGCGGCCGATGCGGCGAGGCTTGGCGCGGCTTGCCGCCGCCCGTGATCTCATCCGACGCTGACAGCCGGGTCATACGGTTCCGGTCGCGAACGGGTGCTTGGCAGCAAAGTCATCGAGGGAAGGCCCCGATCGGTTATTCCGAGCCAGATGACGCACCGGTCCCAGACCTCTCGAAATACGAATGCCCGGAAAGCGAGGATGAGTATCGGCATCGCATGGTCATAAATGCCATTGCCCTGGTTTTTGTCAGCCTGATGAGCCTTGCGGGCTTTTGGCTGGTCAATGCGATCGCGCATAGCTGAAGCAGAAGCATGGATCCAGTCAGACGCGTAGAAGACGGGCGTTTCACGACGCCGCCAATCGCTCCGTCCAGTTCGGCATAAAACTGCCTTAAACGAACCTCTGCAGCATCGGCGCGATCCCAACCAAAAGACGCTGGTTGAGATCACAGAAAACGAGGAGACGATGCCATGAAATCGTTGACCGCGGCGCTCGCGATTACGAGCACTCTCCTCGTGTCTCCTGGTTGGGCCGATGAAACGCTTTTCCTGCTGGAAAGGAAAATCCCGCTGGGCGAAGTTCGCGGCCGCATCGACCATTTGGCGGTCGATCTCGGGCGCAATCGCCTGTTTGTCGCCGAGCTCGAAAACGACACGGTGGCAGTCATCGATCTCGATGCCAACAAGGTCATGCAGGTCATTTCGGGCCTGAACAAGCCGCAAGGGCTTGGCTATCACGCCGCGACGGATACTTTGTACGTCGCCAACGGGGGCGATGGAACGGCTGCGATTTTCCGAGGGGATGATTATCGGGAGATCGCGCGCATCCCGTTGGGCGCCGATGCCGACAACGTGCGCGTGGATGCAGTGGGCAATCGCGTGTATGTGGCATACGGCCATGGTGCATTGGCGGTCATCGATCCGGCCAGCCGAAACAAAGTCGCCGATACCGAGCTGAAGGCGCATCCCGAGAGCTTCCAGCTCGATCGACGTGCGAATCGGATTTTCGTCAACGATCCGGCCAACCAGGCAATCGTCGTCATCGATCGCGCCGCGGGAAAGGCAATGGCGAACTGGCCGACG
>Ga0318552_10000377_pt1 | contig 13437 bp, 6 predicted proteins | sample GRESIP082b2f20_FD_203516 | JGI IMG/M metagenome (GOLD analysis project Ga0318552, IMG submission 203516) | Tropical soil microbial communities from Luquillo Experimental Forest, Puerto Rico - GRE.SIPMG.082b2f20 | ecosystem: Environmental > Terrestrial > Soil > Tropical forest > Bulk soil...
CCTCGCGACGCGGGTCGAGGGCGCGCCGCGCGGCGCGGGCGACGTCTTCGGGGCCGAGGCGGCCGATGGTGCCGGCGTCGCGCCGGTAGGCCAGCGGCGGGAGGCCGTGGGCCTCATCCAGCACGAGCGCGTGCGCGATCGCGGCCTCCGAGCGCAGCGCGGCCGCGCGCGCCCCGACGAGCCGCTGCGCGGCCCGCTTGACCTCGTCGGCGGTCACGCCGCTCGCGACGACGGCGGCGAACGCCCCCCGCACGGCGGCGACCGCGGCGTCGAGGTGGGCCGGGGCGCAGGTGAGCGCCACCGCCAGGTAGCCGGGCTCGGCGGCCCCCGCCGCCCGGCCGCTGACCCGGTAAGCGAGCGTCTTGTCGCCGCGGAGCAGCCCCGCGAGCCGGCCCTCGTCGCCGCCCAGGATCTCGGCCAGGAGCTCGAGCGGCAGGCGATCCGGGTCGCCTGGCGCAAACGTCGGGTAGCCGACGACGGCGTCGGCGTCCGGGCCGGCGGCGGCGCGAAACACGGTGGCCGGCTCGAGCCGCGGGGCCACCGCCGCGGGCGGCGGGCCCGCGGGCCGTGTCTGCGGCGCCGGCGCGTCGGCGAACGAGGCGACGAACGCGGTCGCGACGCGCTGGGGATCGACGTCGCCAACCACGGCCACCACCAGGTCCGAGGGGGGATAGCGTCGGCGGTAGGCGTCGAGGAGGCGCACGCGGGTCAGCGCCGACCCCGCGCCCGGTTGAGCGGCACGCCGGCCCGGCACCAGCGTTTCCTCGAACAGCGCGAGGGCCGCCCGCGCCCCCGCGTCGGACGCACGCGCGGCCGCTCCCGCGCGCTCGGCCAGCGCGCGCCGCTCGCCGTCGAGCGCCGCCTCCGGGAAGCTCGGCCGCAGCAGGCAGTCGGCGATCACCGCCATTCCCCGCTCGAGCCCTACCGGCAGGAAGTCGGCGCGTAGACCCACCGCGCCGCTCCCGGCGAACCCCTCGATCGCGCCGCCGATGGCGCGCATCTCGGCGACGACGTCGGCCGACGAACGGGTGCGGCTCCCGCGGTCGAGCAGCGCGCCGACCAGCGCGGTGGCTCCGTCGGAGACGCGCGCGCCCGGGTCGTCGACGACGCTGGCGCCGGCCGCCCACGCGGCTTCCACCGTCACCAGCGGCGCGCCCGGATCGCGCAACACGAGCAGGCGCGGCCCGGCCGCGGCCGTGAACCGGACCACGTCGCCCGCGGCCACCCGCGCCGCCTCCGCCGCGCGCGCCGTGCCTGCCCCCCGGGCCGCCTCGGCCCCCCGGAGCGCAGCCTCGAGCCGGGGGCGGAGCACGGCCTCCGCATCGGCCGGGCCTCCCCCCTCGGGGACGACCACCGCCAGCGTCAGAGCCTCGGGGCGGAACACCTTCGCGGCGGCGGCGCGCAGGCCGGCGCCGTCGATCGCCCGCAGGCGCGCGCGGTAGCGGGCCTCCCAACCGACGTCGCCGGCGATTGCGGCGGCGAAGCCGAGGCGGCGGGCCCGCCCTTCGATCCCCGCCTCGCCCCGGGCCAGATCGCCCTCCAGGGCGGCGCGCGCGCGGTCGAGCTCCTCGACCCCCACCTCGTCGCGGCCGAGGGCGAGGCCGAGGTCGACGGCGCGCGCGGCGAGCTCTTCCAGGCGGCGTCCGGCGGGCGCGATCGCGAGAGCGACCAGCGCGCCGCTCCGCGAGCAGACGGTCGAGCCGCGCACCTCGCGCGCGAGCTCGCGGCTACGGACCAGCTCGCGGCCGAGGCGGGCGTCGTCGCCGCGCGCCAGCACCGCGGCGGCGAGATCCATCGCCGCCGCCTCGTCGGGCGCCTCGCACGCGGACCGGAACCCGAGCACGAGCTCGGCCCCGCCCGCCGCCCGCGGGCCGGTCGCGAACGCCACCCGTGACGGCGCGGCCGGCGCCGCGGCGGGCGGCGCCTCCCGCGCAAGCGCCCGGCCCGAGACGCCCGCGAACGCGGCGACCACGGCGGCGCGGGCCCGCGCGGCGTCGACGTCACCGACGATGACGACGGTCATCGCGGCGCCGACGTAGCTCTCGGCGAAGCGGGCCACGAGCTCCGCGCGCGTCCGCGCCGCGACCGCCGCCTCGGTGCCGAGCACGGGCCGGGCGTACGGCGCGCCGGCGAACGCGGTGGCGACCAGCGCCTCCAGCGCCCGCCGCGAGCCGTCGGCGCGGGCCGCCGCGATCTCGTCGAGGATGAGGCGGCGCGCGCGCTCGACCTCCGCGGGCTCGAAGCTGGGGCTGCCGAGGGCATCGCCCAGCACGTCGAGCGCGGCGTCGAGGAACGGCGCGGCCACGGCGGCGTGGTACACGGTCTCGTCGGCGCCGGTCCAGGCGCCGAGCGTCCCCCCGAGCGCCGCAATCTCGCGCGCGGCCGCGCCGGGCGGCCGGCGCTTCGTCCCGCGCAGCACGAGGTGCTCGAAGAAGTGCGCGCTGCCGGCGAGCGCGGGCGGATCGGCGGCCGCCCCCCCGGCGACCCAGACCTGGACGGCGACGGCCGGCGCGGCGTGGTTCTCCTCGATCACCACCCGGACGCCGTTGCCGAGCCGGTGCTCGGCGCGGGTCTCGGGCCCGCCGATCGCGACCACCGCCTCACCCCCGGGCGCAGCGGTCGCCCCCACCGTCCGGCAGCCGCCGGCCAGGGCCGCGCACGAGCTGAGCGCCACCGGCAAGACGGCGCGGGCAAACGACACCGAAGTCACGGAATCGTGGGAGGTTACCAGATCGAAGGGGAGAGGCCTGTGGCATAGTCGCGAGGCACCTCGGAAGTCTCGGGCGAGACCATGAGACGGCGGGCATTCTTGGGGATCGGCGCAGCCGGCGGTGCCGCTTTGGCGGCCGGCCTCCCCCGTCCGTCATCGGCGGCGCGACCGCGACCGGCCGACCGGCTCCGCCAGGCGGGCCTCGGGGTGACCGCGCGGGTCGACCGGACCGACGGTCCCGCGGAGGCGAGCGGCGAGGTCGCGCTCGGCGCGGCCGGCTCCGGACGGGCCGCGATCGCCGGCGGGGCGCTGGCCATCTCGGCGTCCCCGGTGGCCGGCCGGCCCGATGCCGTCGACGTCGTTGCCAGCTACCGGCCGCGCGGCCGCGCCGCCTCCGTGACGCTCGGCGTGCGGGTCACGCTCGCCGCCTGGTCGCGCGACGACTACCTCGTGCTCCCCGGCGCCGTCTACGCCGGCAACCGGTTCGAGTCGCGCCACGTCGCCTACCCGCCCCTGCTGAGCGAGCCGGCCGACATCGGGCCCAACGTCCCGGTGATCGTCTCCGACATCCCGCGCCTCAACTTGCACCCGGGCCCGTCGGCGCTCGAGCGAGCGGCCGGCGATCTGGCCGTCCCCGCGGCGGGCGTTTTCGCGCCGGCGGCGGGGCGCGGCCTCGTCCTGCTGTTCGACCCGGCGACGCCGCTCGGCCCGACCGGCATCGGCGTCGGCGAGAGCGACGACCGCAAGACCGCGACGATGACCGTCACCGCGCCGTTCCCGGCCGACGGCCCGACCGGCGCGCGGGGCGGTGGGCCGCACGGACGCGGCCGCGGCGCGCTCGTGCGCGACGGCGAGACCGCGACCGTGCGCGTGCGCGTCCAGCTGTGCGACTGCGCGGACGTCCCCGCCCTGCTCGCGAAGCTGTTCGCGGTGCGCAAGGACCTGACCGGCGCCGCGCCCCGGGCGCACGAGCTCCCGTTCTCGGCCGCCTTCGCCGCGCACGAGGAGCGCCTCAACCGGCGCTGGCTCGAGGCGCCGGGCGTCTACGCGGCGGGGTCGCGCGACAGCGCCTACGCCACCTGGCAGACGGGGTGGGCCTCGACCGCCGCCGCCGCGCTGCCGCTGCTCGCGGCCGGCTCCGCGCAGAGCCGCGAGCGCGCGCGCCGGCAGACCGCCTTCCTCGTCGCCGAGGCCCAGACCCCGTCGGGGTTCTTTCACGCGATCAGCGACGGGAAGACGTGGTTCGAGGACGGCTTCGCGGCCCCGCTGCCGTCGCGGCCGACGACGACGCCGCTCTACCGGCACGCGCAGCGCTGGCACCTCACCCGCCGCAGCGCCGACACGCTGGTGGTGATGATGAAGGCGCTCTCCGTCCTCGAGCGCCACCCCGACCCGCGGATGGGGCCCCGCCTGGCGACCGACCTCGGCGAGGCGGCGCGACGGAGCGCGGACGCGTTCGTGCGCCTGTGGGAGCGCTACCACCAGCTGGGGCAGTTCGCCGACGTCGAGAGCGGCGATCTGCTGGTCGGCGGGTCGACGGCGGCCGGGGCGGCGCCCGCGGGGCTCGCGCTCGCCAGCGCGGCGTTCAAGCACCCCCGCTACTTGAAGGTGGCCCGGGCCGCAGCCGAACAGCTCTACGATCGATACGTGCGCGCGGGGATCACCTGCGGCGGGCCGGGCGACGCCCTGCAGTGCCCGGACAGCGAGTCGGCGGCCGGCCTCCTCGAGTCGTTCGTCACGCTCTACGAGCTGACGCGCGAGCGCGTCTGGATCGATCGGGCCCGGGCGGCGGCCCACCTGCTGGCGAGCTGGGTGATCGCGCACGAACCGAAGGGCGCACGCGATCTCGCCGCGGCGGGCGACCGGCACCCGCCGCGCGCCACCGGCGGCGTCATCTCCGACGCGCAAAACGGCCGCAGCACCCCCGGCTACCTGCTCTGGTCGGGCGACGCGCTGTTGCGGCTCTACCGCGCGACCGGCGACGTCGCGCTGCTCGAGCTCCTGCGCGACACCGTTCACAACCTCCCCCGGGTCCTCGCGGCGGCGGCCAAGCCCGAGCCCGACGGCGCGACGGCCGCGCCGCACGCGCCCACCTCCCCCACCCCGGGACGCACGGAGCGGACCGACACCGCGCCCTGGCTCGACGCGCCGGGCGAGGTCGTCCCGGCGGGCGGGGCCCTCGACACCATGGCTCTCCTCGCTTACACCGAGGTCCCCGGCCTCTACGCGCAGATCGACAGCGGCCTCGTCTTCCCGTTCGATCACGTCGAGGCCCGCGTCAAGGAGCGGCTCGCGGGCAAGCTGGTCGTCGCGCTCACCAACCCGACGGGCGCCGACGCCACCGTCCGCGTCCTGGCCGAGACGGCCGCGGACGCTGCCGAGCCGCTCCGGCCGGGCGCGGTGGTCGACGCGCCGACCGTCAGCGTCCCCGCGGGCGCGTCCGTCGACGTCGCCCTCCCCCTCACCCGCGTCGCGCGCGGCTGATCCTCCCCCTCACCCGCGTCGCGCGCGGCTGATCGCGCCCGGGCGGTGCTAAGATCGGGCGGTGCAGGAAGCTGCCGTCGTGACCGCGCTGTTGCGCCCGATCCGCCGGCGCCTCCGGGCGTGGGCGGCGCTCGAGGGGGCTGTCCGCGGGGGAGCCATCGCGCTCATCGCGATCGCGGCCACGGTGGCGGTGCGCCATCACGGCGGGGAGGCGGTCTCGCTGGCCGCGGCGATCGGCGTGGCGGTCGCGGGGCTCGCCGGCGGTGCGCTCGCGCGCGGGCTCCGGCGTGTCCCGCTCGCGCGCTGCGCCCGCTTCGCCGACGCGGCGCTCGACGGCGAAGATCGCGTGCTGTCGGCGCTGAGCCTCGACGCGAAGGCCGCGAGCGGGCCGCTCGGACGGGCGCTCATCGCCGACGCGGCCGCGCGGCTCGCGGCGCTCGCGCCGGCGCGGGCGGTGCCGGCCCGGCGGCCGAGAGGGGGGCTCGCCCTCGCGGCCGGCGCGCTGGCCGCGGCCGCCGCGGGGATGCTGCCGGTACGGGCGCGCGCCGTGGCCATTCAAACGCCGGCGCTAGGGGCGCCGCGCGGGCGGCCCATCCCGCGTGCCGCGCTCGACGCGGAGGAAGATGCGGTGGCCGCAGCGGCCGCGGCGGCCCAGCGCCTCGACGACGAGCGGCTGGCCGCGCTCGCCGCCGACTTCGCGCGCGCGCTCAAGGCGCTCGAGGCGGGGACGCTGTCCGACGGCGCGGCGCTCGAGGCGCTCGAGGCCGTAGCAGCGCGGGCGCGCGCCGCCGCCGACGCCGCCGCGCGCGCCGAGCGCGCCTTCGACGCCGCCCAGAAGTCCCCGCCAGGCGGCGGCGGCGCTCAACGACGGGGCCGCCGACGCAGCTGCGCGGGCGCGCGCCGCCCTCGGCGCGGAAGCCGAGGCGCACCCGGCGGAGGCGGCCCGCGCGCTGTCGGCCGCGTCGCGCGGCGTCTCGAGCGCGCTCGGGGCGCCCGCCGAGCGGTCCGAGCAAGCGGAGCAGCGACGGCTCGCGCGCGACCAGCCCGACCCGCAGACGCCGTCCGGCGCCGGGGCACATCCCGACGACGCGAATGAGCGCCGGCTCGAGCGGCTCAAGCGCGATCTCGATGACACGGCCGAGGCCTGCCGCGACGGCGCGGAGGGCTGCCGATCGCGCGCCGAGGATCGGGCACGCGATCTCGCTCAGCTCGGTCGCGACGCCGCCGGCGCCGAGCCGCTGCGACGGCTGGCGCGCGCGGCCCGGCAGGCCCGCGCCCGGCTCGAGCAGGGCGACCTCCGGAACGACGTCGGCGCCGGCCAGCGCCGCTTCGAGCGCGCCGCGCGAGGCGGCGAACGAGACGGTCCCCAAGGCGGCGAACAGAACGGACGACAGGGCGGCCGACAGGGATTCCAACGCGGCGACGGCGACGGCGACGACCGGAGCCAGGCACGAGACGGCGACGATGGCCGGGGCGACGACCAGGCCGGCTCGTCCAGCGCGAGCGGCGAGCGGGCGAACGGACGAGGAGAAGGGCAGGCAGACGAGCGCGGCGGACGCGCGGGCGCGACGCGCGGCGCGACCGGGCAAGGGGCGATGCCTGCCGGCGGTCAGGGCGCGCGCGCTGAGACAGAGGCGGCCGCCGCCGCTGCCGCGGCTGCGGAGGGGCGCGAGGCGGTGGGCGCCGACGGCATCGGCAGCGAGCCCGGCGGCGCGCCGCTCGGACGCAAGACGGACGCCGCGAGCCGCGGCCAGGAGGCCGAGGCGCGTGTCGCCGACGGCGCGGGGCCGAACCGCGCCGAGGTGATCGGCGTCGCTGCCGGGCGCGGCTTCGCCAGCCCAGGCTACGCCCGCGTGTTCTCCGACTACCAGGCAGCGATGGAGGACGCGCTGGGCGCGACGGCCGTCCCCGAAGGGAAGCGCTACCTCGTCCGCCGCTACTTCGATCTCATCCGCCCCCGGGCGCCGGGACGCCGCCCATGACGACGACACGATGACCGCCCACGACCAGCCATGACGATGGCCCCCCACGACCAGCCATGACGATGACCGCCCACGACCCGACGGCGCCCGGTGATCCCGCCCGCGAGGGCGAGGCGGCGGTGGCCCGTTTCCGCGACGATCTCGATCGGCTGCTGGGGGAAATCGCGCGCCGCCTGGTCGGCCAGCCCGACGTGGCCGGGCAGGTGGTCTCGGCGCTCTTGGCCGGGGGACACGTGCTGCTCGAGGGGGTGCCGGGGCTGGGCAAGACGCTCCTCGTGCGCACGCTCGCCGAGGCGCTGGAGGTGTCTTTCTCGCGCATCCAGTTCACCCCCGATCTGATGCCGGCCGACGTGCTCGGCACCAACCTCATCGTCGAGGAGGCCGGCGCGCGGCGGTTCGAGTTCCAGCGCGGGCCGATCTTCGCGAATCTGGTGCTGGCTGACGAGATCAACCGCGCCACGCCCAAGACGCAGTCGGCGCTGCTCGAGGCCATGCAGGAGCAGTCGGTCACCGTCGGCAAGCAGAGCTACGCGCTCGGCGCGCCGTTCTTCGTGCTCGCCACACAGAACCCGATCGAGATGGAGGGGACCTACCCCTTGCCCGAGGCGCAGCTCGATCGCTTCACCTTCAAGCTGCGCGTGGAGCTGCCCGCGCGAGACGAGCTGCACGCCATCCTCGACCGCACCACCGGGGCCGACGAGCCGGCCGTCCGCCCCGTGCTCGGGCGGGCGCGGCTGCTCGAGATGCGCGCGCTCGTCCGCCAGGTGCCCGTGGCGCGCCCGGTGCAGGACTACGCCGTCCGCCTGGTCGAGGCCACCCACCCGGCGCGCTCGTCGATCGCGGAGGTCAAGCGCTTCGTCCGCTACGGCAGCTCGCCGCGCGGCGCGCAGGCGCTGATCCTGGCCGCCAAGATCGAGGCCCTGCGCGCCGGCCGTTTCGCGCCGTCGTTCGCCGACGTCCGGCGCGTCGCCCTCCCCGCGCTCCGCCACCGCGTGCTGCTCAACTTCGAGGGGGAGGCCGAAGGCGTGTCGGCCGACGCCGTCGTGGGGCAGATCCTGGCCGCGCTCCCCGAGGTGGCGTGATGGCCGCCGAGGCCGCCGCCGCGGGCGCGACGACGGCACCGTCGGTGACGTCGCGCTTCGACGAGAAGTTTCTGCGCAAGCTCGAGTCGCTCGTGATGGCCATCCGGCGGACGCCGGCGGGGGCCGCGCGCGGCGCGCGCCGGAGCCGGCGCGTCGGTGCCGGCCTCGAGTTCGCCGACCACCGCGACTACGCGCCGGGCGACGACCCGCGCACGTTGGACTGGAACCTCTACGGCCGCCTCGAGCGGCTGGCGGTGCGCCTCTACGAGGAGGACGAGGACCTGTCGATCGACGTGCTCATCGACGCCAGCGCGTCGATGGGGATGGGGCGCCCGCCGAAGCTCGAGCTCGCGCTCGAGGTCGGGGCCGCGCTCGGCTACGTGGGGCTCGCGAACCTCGATCGGGTGGCGGTGACCGCGCTCGGCGACGGGGCGCCCGCCCCGGCCCACGCCCGGGGCAAGGGGGCCATCCTGCCGATTCTCCGCCGGCTCGACGGCGTGCGCGCCGCCGGGCGCGCCCCGCTCTCCGCGGCGGTCCGCGGTTTTCTTGCTCGCCGCCGGGTGAGGCGGCGCGGCCTCGTCATTCTCGTCTCCGACTTCTACGACCTCGGCGGCGCGCGCGCCGCCGTCGATCTGCTGCGCCACCACCGGCTCGAGGTGGTGGCCATCCAGGTGAGCGCGCCCGACGAGCTCGCCCCCGATCTGCGCGGCGACCTCGCCCTCCGCGACGTCGAGACCGGCGACATCCGCGAGCTGACGGTGTCGGCGGCCGTCGCCGCGGCTTACGTGCGCCGCCAGCAGGCGCTGGTGCGCGGGCTCGAGAGCTTCTGCCGCGAGCGGGCCATCCCCTGCTTCACCGCGCTGTCGAATCAGCCCTTCGACGCCGTCGTGCTCCGGATGTTCCGCGCGGGGGGGCTCCTCCGCTAGCGGCGCGCGATGGGGATCGCCACGCTGCTCTCGCGGGGGCTCTCCCCGGCGGCCGCGGCCGCGGTGGGCGCGGCGGGCGCGCTCGCGCTCGTGGCCCTGCACCTCATTCGCCTGCGCCGGCGGCAGGTCGTCGTCGCCTTCGCGCCGCTCTGGTTCGGCGACGCGGGGGCCGCGCGCGACACGCGCTGGGCGCGCCGGCTGCGGCGGCTCCTCGCGCTCGCGCTCGCGCTCACCATCTTCGCGCTCGTGCTGCTGGCGGCGGTCGATCCCCAGCCCGTGGCGGCCGACCAGGCGGGCCGGACGCTGGTCATCCTCGTCGACCGGTCGGCGTCGATGTCGGCGCGCGACGAGCCCGGGACCCGGCTGGGGGCGGCGCGAAGCCGCGCGCGCGCCCTCGTCGACGGCCTTCGCCCCGCCGACCGTGCGCTCGTCGCGTCGTTCGCGCGAGAGGCGATCGCCGAGAGCGGCTTCGAGTCCGACGCGGCGCCGCTCCGCCGCGCCATCGACGCGGTGACGCCGAGCGAGGAGCCCGCCGACCTTCCCCGGGCGCTGGCCTTCGCGGCCGCCATCCTGGCGGGGCGGCCGCGCCCAACGGTCGTCCTGGTCAGCGACGGCGGCTTCACCGACGACGCGCGCCGCGCGCCGCCCCCGGGCGTCGACCTCCGCTACGCCCCGGTCGGCCGCCGCGGGCGCAACGTCGCGATCCTGTCCTTCGCCGCCCGGCGGCTCCCCGCCGACCCGAGCGCGGTCGACGCCGCCGTGGTGATCCAGAACTTCGGGCCCGCGCCGGCGCCGATCATCGTCGAGATCGCGGCCGCCGGCAGCGTCATCGATCGCGCCCGGCTCGCGCTCGCCCCTGGCGAGCGCCGCCGGCACGCGCTGCCGGATGTGGCCGCGCCCGACGCCCGGCTCGAGGCCCGCCTGCTCGCGCCCGACGGCCGACCGCTCGCCGAGGCGGGGGGCGACGCGGACGACCTCCCCCTCGACGATCGCGCGTTCGCGGTCGTGCCGCCGCTGCCGCGCCGGCGGGTGCTGCGGGTCGGCGGGCCGGATCTCTACCTCGACGGCGCGCTGTACGGCCTCGGGCGCACGGTGACCGTCGACCGTCTCGAGGCCGCCGAGGCCGGCCACGCCCTCGGCCGGGCGGGGGACTACGACCTCGTGATCTTCGACGGCGTCGCCCCCGCGCCTGCCCCCACCGCCGGGCGCTACCTCTATCTCGATCCCAGCGGCCCGGGGAGCCCGTTCGCCGAGCGCGGGCGGGTGCGCGACCCGGTGATCGCCGAGACGCGGCGCGACCACCCGCTGCTCGTCCACGTCGATCTCGCCGACGTCAACGTCGCGGAGGCGCGCCGGCTGGCGCTCGCCCCCGGCGACGTGTCGGTGGCGGGCTCGTTCGGCGTCCCGCTCGTCCTCGCGCGCGAGCGGCCCGGGCTGCGCATCGCCGCCACCAGCTTCGACGTCCGCCGCTCGGACCTGCCGCTCCGGCCCGCGTTCCCGCTGCTCGTCGCCAACGCGCTGGCCTGGGCGGCCGTGGATCGCAGCGCGACGGCGCTGCCGCGGGCGGTGACCACCGGAACGACGCTGCCCGCGGCCGAGGGGGCGCCGGAGACGGCGATCGACACCGTGGGGTTCCACCGCCTCGGACGTGAGCTCGTCGCCGCCAACCTCGGCGACGCCCGAGAGTCCGACACCACGCCGGCGGCGGCGCTCGCGCTCGGCGGCCGCGCGCTGGCCCCGCCCGATCCGCCGGCGCGACGCGGCTTCGTGCGCCTCCCGGCGCTGGCGCTGCTGCTCGCGGCGGCGCTCGTGCTCCTCGAGTGGGTGGCGAGCCAGCGGAGGTGGACGTCGTGAGCGGGGCGCTCGCCGGGGCGGCGCTCGCCTTCGAGCGGCCGGCGTGGCTGCTGCTCGTGCTCGCGACGCCGCTGGTGTTCGTGGCGCTGCGCTTCTCGCTGGCGGACGTCTCGCGCCGCCAGCTCGCCCTGCAGGGGACGCTGCGCGCGCTCGTGCTCGCGGGGCTGGCCGTCGCCCTCGCTGGCCCGACGCTCCGCCTCCCCGCGCGGGCGGTCTCCGTCGTCGCGCTCGCCGACGTCTCCGACAGCATCTCCGACGCGGCGCTCGCGCGCGAGCGCGACGCCTTCGCCGTGCTCGCCCGCGCCAGCCGCGAGCGCAGCAACCCGGCGCCGCGGCTGGTCCGATTCGCGTCCCGTCCGGAGGAGATCACGGGCGCTGCGCCTCTCGCCCGCGTCCCCGCGCCGGGCGGGTCCGCCACCGACCTCGCGCTCGCCGCGAGCTTCGGCGCCGGCCTCGCCGACCCGAGCGCCATGCCCCGCCTGCTGCTCATGTCGGACGGCCGCCCCACGCGCGGGGATCTCGCGGCCGCCGCCGCCCGGCTCGCGGCCCGCGGCCTGCCGATCTACGCGCTGCCGCTCCCCGGGCCCGCCGGCGGCGACGCGGCGGTCGTGGCGCTCGACGCGCCCGATGACGTCCGCCCGCGCGTGCCGTTCGCGATCGACGTCCACCTGTTGGCCGACCGGCCGATGTCCGCGCGCCTCCACCTCGACGGCGATGCGGGCGCCGCCGTCGACGAGCCCGAGCGGACGCTCGCGCTCGCGGCGGGCGCGACGACGGTCAGCTTTACGGCGCGCGTCGCCGAGCCGGGGGTGGCATCGTTCCACGCCCGCCTCACCGCCGCCGGCGACGGCCACCCGGAGAACGACGAGGGCGTGCTGGCCGTCGCCACCGATCGCCCGCTGCGCACGCTCTGCCTCGAAGGGGCACACGGGGGCTGCGCACCGCTCGCCCGCGCGCTCGCCGCCCAGCACCTCGACACCGACGTCCGGAGCGCCGCCCAGCTCCCCCGCGGCTTCGCCCTGGACACCCACGACCTGGTCGTGCTGGCCGACGTCCCGCGCGCCGCCCTCCCCGAGGCCACGCTGGCGGCGCTCGAGGCCTTCGTGCGCGCCGGCGGCGGGCTCGCCGTCGCCGGCGGCACCGACAGCTACGGCCCGGGCGGCTACGGCGGCACGCGCCTCGAGGGGCTGCTCCCGGTCCGCCTCGACGTCCCCGACAAGCGCGAGGAGGCGACGCTCGCGCTCGCGCTGGTGATCGACCGCTCGGGCTCGATGGCCGGCGCGAAGATGGACCTCACCAAGGAAGCCGCGCGCGCGACCGCCGAGGCGCTCCCCCCCTCCGACCAGATCGCGGTCGTCGTGTTCGACAGCGCGGCGACGCCGGTGGTGCGGCTGCAGCGCGCCGCCAACCGCCAGCGCATCCTCGGTGACATCGCCCGCATCCAGCCGTCGGGCGGCACCAACATCCTGGCCGGCCTGCGCGAGGCCGTCGACGAGCTCAGCCCCGCCCGCGCCCGCAAGAAGCACATCATCCTGCTCTCCGACGGGCAGTCCCCCTACGACGAGATCCCGGACCTCGTCGACGGCGCGGCGGCCGGCCACATCACCATCTCCGCCGTCGGCGTCGGCGACGGCGCCGACCAGACGCTGCTCAAGATGATCGCCGACCGCGGCGGCGGCCGCTTCTACCACACGCGCGATCCGGCCTCGATCCCGCGCATCTTCTCGCGCGAGACCTCCGAGCTCGGCGACCGCTCGATCGTCGACCGCCCGACCCGCGTCCGCGCCGTCAAGCGCATGGCCGCCCTGGCCGGCGTGCCGCTCGAGACCGCGCCGCCGCTCGGCGGCTACGTGGTGACCGGCGCGCGCGCGCAGGCCGAGACCATCCTGCTCACCGCCGACGGCGCGCCGCTGCTCGCGCGCTGGCCGGTCGGCCTCGGCCAGGTGCTGGCCTGGACGAGCGACCTCGGCGCGCGCTGGGCCGCGCCGTGGACCCGCTGGCCCCCCTACGACAAGCTCTGGGCCCAGCTCGCGCGCGCCACCATGCGCCGCCGCGCCGCCAGCCACTTCCCGCTCCGCGCCACGCGCGACGAGGCGGGCGACAGCGTCCACCTCTCCGTCGAGGCGGTCGGCGCCGACGACCGCTTCCTGACCGGCCTCGACGGCACGGTCGAGGTCGACGGCACCGCGCCGTCCGGCCGCCGCGCCGACCGCCGCACCCTGCCGCTGGCCGAGACCGCCCCCGGCCTCTACGAGGCGACCTTCCGCCCCGAGCTCGAGGCCGGCGCGCTGCTCTTCCAGGCCACGTTGCGCGCGCCCGGCCCGGCAGGAGCCGCCGGCGTCCCCGGCGCCGGCGCTGGCGCCCCGGTGGCCGACGCGAGCGGCCGCCTCACCCTCCCC
>Ga0318552_10000384_pt1 | contig 13356 bp, 12 predicted proteins | sample GRESIP082b2f20_FD_203516 | JGI IMG/M metagenome (GOLD analysis project Ga0318552, IMG submission 203516) | Tropical soil microbial communities from Luquillo Experimental Forest, Puerto Rico - GRE.SIPMG.082b2f20 | ecosystem: Environmental > Terrestrial > Soil > Tropical forest > Bulk soil...
ACATTGGCCACCTGAATTTGCTGTGATGCACACCGCTCTGGCGGTGTGGTAGGTTCAAGCGTCGGCCTGAGGGAACACATGAGGCGGCGCGAGTTCGTCACGCTAGTCGGTGGTGCGGCGGCATGGCCGCTCGCGGCGCGGGCGCAACAGCCGGTGATCGGTTTCCTCAACGACCTATCATCCGACGCAATCGCAAATCGCTTGGAGGCATTCCGCAAAGGCTTGAGTGAACTTGGCTATGTCGAAGGTCAAAATATAGCGATTGAATTTCGTTGGGCTGAGGGTCGCTATGATCGGTTGCCTGTGATGGCTTCATCGTCAGGTAGCGGTGATCGCCGCGTGCGCTACCCCGTCTGCGGTGGCAGCGAAAGGAGCGACTTCTACCATTCCAATAATATTCGCGGTCGGCGGCGATCCGGTAAAATTCGGGCTCGTCAAGAGCCTTGCGCGTCCGGATGGAAATGCAACCGGGATAAATTTTTTCACCACTGCTCTGGGTCAAAAGCGACTAGGGCTCCTGCACGAGCTTGTGGCGAAGGGAGCGGTGATCGGCTTCCTGGCTAATCCGAGTAATCCGAATACGACACGCGATACCGAAGAGGCCCAGGCGGCAGCCGAGCAACTTGGACACAAATTAGTCACCGTGAAGGCTAGCACGGTGGCCGAAATCGATACGGCGTTCGCGACGCTTGTTCAAGCGAACGTCGGCGGTCTGGTTGTAGACGCCGATGCTTTCTTTGTCGCGCGACGCGTTCAAATCACGACTTTAGCAGCTCGTCACGGAATTCCTGCAATTCATCCAAGTGATGAATTCGTCGCGGTTGGCGGCCTAATGAGTTATGCCAGTAGCATTCCGGATGCTTATCGAAGTATGGGGAACTACACTGCACGGGTTCTCAAAGGCGCAAAACTGGCAGACCTGCCAGTTCTGCAACCCACCAAACTGGAGCTTGCAATCAGCCTCAGCACGGCGAAAGCGCTCGCTCTCACAGTTCCACCGGGCGTGCTGGCGATTGCCGACGAAGTGAATGAATGAGGCGGCGCGAGTTCATCACGATTGTGGGTGGCGTTGCTGCCGCCTGGCCGCTCGCGGTACGCGCGCAGCGGGCGGCACTGCCGGTCGTCGCCCTCGTCAACCTTAGGTCGGCCGAGGCGGCCGTGGGGCTTGCTGTTGCGTTTCGTAAAGGCCTCGACGAAGCCGGCTACATCGAGGGCCAAAACGTGACAGTGGAGTACAACTGGCTGGACGGAAACTCGCCGCACTCACGGCGCGCTACCGGATTCCAGCAACCTTTCCACTCGCGAAGAGGCCGAAGCTGGCGGGTTGATGAGCTATGGGGCGAATAATCACGAGATGTGGCCTCAGATCGGCGTCTACACCGGTCAAATCCTCAAGGGCGCGAAGCCCGCCGACCTGCCAGTCCTCCAGTCCACCAAATTCGAGTTGGTCATCAACCTCAAAACCGCAAAAACGCTCGGTCTTACAATTCCGGCGGGCGTGCTTTCCATCGCGGACGAGGTAATCGAATAGGACGCTCTTTTTGCTGCGGTGCATGAGTCCGCTTTTGGCACAACGCGGACATCGCGATCGTGCTGAACCATGTCCGCTTTTGGGGGGTAAAGCGGACATTGAGCCCAAGCTGCTCACCAAGGACGAGGCGCTGCGGATTGCGGCGAATATCGCGAGGCGGCCAAAGCTGCTACGTTTAAGCCGTCAAGGCAGGGAGATGTGCGTAGTGAGAAAAAGACCGGCGCTTTCAAGGTGGAGCATGCTCATACCGTTGGTAGGAGCGTTGGTCGTAATACTCTCAAACGCATCCGCACAGGTGCCGGAGCCGAATGTTTCTCCCTGGCAGAAGAAAGCCCTCACACCGTCCGAACAAAAAGAACGGCAGAAAAAACTCGATGACGCTTATAAAGCAGCGACTAAAAATATCCCCGATCAAAAATCGAACGACCCCTGGGCCACCGTTCGACCGACGACGCCTCAACGGTAGCTTATTGCAGCGCGGCGGATCGTGGCGAATATCGCCAAGCTGCCGGAGCTGTTGCGTTAGACTCGACTCTTCAATCAGGGCTTTCTATTAGCTGGGGCATGTCGTTGGGTAACGATCCCGAATATTGGCGAAAGCGGGCCGAGGAGGCGCGTGCGGCCGCCGTGCAAATGATGGACGCTCACACCAAGGCGATCATGCTCAGCATTGCGCAAGATTACGAAAAGCTCGCCAAGCGGGCGGAGCAAAGGGCTGCGAAGCCGCTTTAGCTACCTTGAACGCCGCTTCCCGCCGCCCTGGTCTGTCGAAGAACTGGCCGCCCGCTTCGTTGTGAAAGGACAGCACGGGGCAGCTCGATTGTTACGCGCATTAACCAAGAATGAACGATTTATTTGGTGAGCAAGGCAAGCCTCTCAGTTTTGCACTTCTAAGAAAGTCTCCTGTTAGGGATATGCTTGGTATGCGAGTAACGATCCTTGCTTAGGGGGCATTCCATGAACAGGTTTCTGCCGCCCGTCACTTGCGGATTTGTCGTAATAGCTGCGATTTTCGTCTCATCTTGTGCGCAAGATTGTCGGCCACCGGGGGCTGCCTACGCCGCGCCGCCGCCTCCTGATCACGGCTACGGATCCGGTCCCGGCATCCAACGATACGACCTACCTCCCCCCGCACCGCAATACGGCACGCCTCCCGGCACTCCCCAATATGAGCCGCCTCCCGCTGGCCCATACTACGGCCGATAGCTTCCCGCTCTGAGGCACTCTTTCAGCTCGCCGGCGCTCAGCGGCCAAGCTGCTCACGGCGATGAGGCGCGGCGGATTGCGGCGAATATCGCCAAGCTGCCGGAGCTGTTGCGGAAGCCTTGATGAATGGGCAGGCCTCGCACTTAGCAAAGCGGTCACGCATTGAGCCACCGCCAGTCCAGCGCTTTCCGCATCTCACGGCGGCTCACGATCGCTGCAGCAGGCTGCACCACACGCGCCACGGCAGCACGACCAGTGGCTCGGCATGACCACCTGACTAGTGGGCCGGGGGATCCCCCAAGGCGAAGCGTTGCACCGGGCAAATCCTTCCGGTCCGCATTTAACGTCTCTGACATGAATTCCCGGTACGCTTGTCCGGCGTGTACCGATGGACGCCGGAAAGGTAGCAGATGACGGCGTTGAACAATTTCAATGAGCAAGTCCGTGAGTTTTACCGGCAGGCGGTGGACTGTGCGCGGCAAGCCGATGCTCAGAACGATCCAAAAGTGAAACAGCAATTTTTGGAGCTTAAGCGGCTCTGGCTGTTATGGCGCAGTGTTGCGAGTTCAATAAAGCCTAACAGTGTTACCCGCCCGCCGCTTCCCGCCGACTTGATCTGTCGAGGAATTGGATGCCTGCTGAGGGATTCATCAGGTGTAAACGGTAATGTGGGATTGCTTAGGCAGTAAGCTCGGGGTGATGACATGAGACAGATTCGGAACGGTCTGGTCGCGGCCGCAATCGTCGGCGCGACAGCAATGGCAACGTTGAGCCCGGCGAATGCGTGGCGGGGAGGCTGGGGACCCGGTCCGTTTTGGGGCGGAGTGGCGGCCGGGGTCGTAACCGGCGCCGTCGTCGGGACCGCAATCGCATCACGGCCCTATTACCCTTATGGCTATTACGCACCACCGCCTCCGCCGCGGTGTCCACTCGTGTGGAACGGTTACGCCTGGGTGAGCAGCTGCTACTGAGAAAGTAACAGTTCCGGGGTGCGGGGTTACCTCAAGTCGGGCAGCGCGGGGCTCGGCTTCCAGAAAGGCAATCTGCGGCCTGCTTCCCGGTGACTCTCATACACGTTCAAGGTTGCCGACCCGCGCTCTACTCCAATCCGTCCAATTCCAGCGTCGCCGCCCTGTTGCAATTAGAACAGCGCGAACTGGCCCGATTGGTCAAGGTTCATGTTTCCACTCTGGTCCGGCTCGAAGGTGCGGGATGGAATGTCGCGCCGAGCGGTTGCGAGCAATTGGCTCACCGCCTTGCGCCACTTGTTCCAGTGGTGCGGTCGCCGCCTTGTCGCCTAAGACGCGGAAGGTGACGCTACCATCTGGCCCGAGAACAACCTCCATCGCGGCCGGGCGGCTGGCGCGATCGGATCACGGCCGTCCTGGAAAATAAGGGCGTCGAGTTTATCGAATTTGGTGTGCGCCTCACTTAAACGGCCGCGTCGATAAGCCGGCTTTCATGAATTTGCGGCGACGTTTGGCATCAGTCGTCGTCGAGAGCCATCCGCTGCCGTGAAAGTTTTTGCCTTGTGCGGGTTTCTGCGCTCCAGAAGTCCTTCGACCCACGCAAGCTCCGCGGCTTGCTGGTGAGCAATGGCGCGATCACGTCGGTCTTGCGCATCGCGCTGCGCCGTGAAGATGCCGAGCGCCAGCCGTCGGCTTCATGGTGTCGAGCAGCGCGACGACAAACTCTTTCGGCAATGACGCCAGCGGCATGTTGCCATGGCACGGCGCACGAGATCGCGGCGCTGACCGGCCATGCCAGTTTGCGGGAGATCGGGCGTTACACCCGCGCCGCCGATCAGGCGCGGATGGCACGCAGCGCCATGGCGAAGACGACGGCACAAGAACAAACCGTGATGAAAAGTGTCAAACCCGACGTGGCCGAAGTGTCAAACCCGTTGAAACCATTGGCTAATGCTTAGGGCGGAGGATTAAAGTTAAATCGTGCGGGTCGACGTAATTGAGAAGCGCCCGCGCACGCTCGTCGAGCATATCGGGATCGACATCGGCTGATTTGAGGAGCGCAATGCGCCTTTCCCATTGGCGGTGTTCGGCGTGTAGCCGGTCGAGTTCGCCGGTCAGATCGGCCATTTGCCGATCAATGTCCTCTTTTGCTTTGAGCCCGCGGTCGCCGTTATAGGCGTTGACGCCGAAATAACCGGTGAGCAGCGCCGCCAGCGCGTAGAGTGCAAGCGTGTTGAGAATCGCGCGCAGGCGTTTGCGGGTGACCATGCCGCAGCATGCGAGGCGGTCACTTAAAGCGGCATTAATGCCGGCGATTCACGAGGCGCATCGCCGCACGAAAGTTTGCCATGCACGCCCGGTTCCGCGCCGCTCACTCGGCAAAGCGAGCGGCGCTACGGCAGCCGGTTACGGACTTCGTTGAGGACAAAATTTCCGAACCGCTTGCTGCGGTTGCGTAGAAAACGTAGCGCCCCGGCATCGACAAAGTAGGTCAGCAGGATGCTGTCGCGGGTGCGCACTTCCGGCCCCACCGCGTCGGCGGAATGCCAGGTATCCGTCCCGACGGCAAAAGCGTAACCGCTGTTCGGCGCAAACGACATCTGTTTGCGCTTCGGCAGCGAGCCGTCTGCAAGCTTTTCATGGAAAATGGTGCCGATATGCGTAGTCGACCGATCGCGCGGCAGGTAAAGCTGGACGGTAATCCCCTTCCATCGCGTATCGGTATGCGGAGTGATCAGATATCCGGGAATGTCGCGAGTCAAAATCGGGATCGGGTACATGCCGACTTTAGCATAGCGCGCGCCGAAGCGGCGTTCGAGCGGCGCAGCCAGACGGCGCATGAACACCTCTTTCACTGCGCGTGTGCACAGTGCCCGCCCCACCATGTCCCATAGCGCGCGTTTTTGCGGCGGTAGGTGCCGGATATATTCCGGAAACAGATCGATCTTGACCCGTGTATGGGTGCCGTCGGCGAGATCGTGGCCTTTGCTGCGGCCATGCATCGGCCGATAGTCCGCCACCTCCGGCATGTTCGCCAGCATCAGCGCATAGATGTCATCGGGAAACACGCGCTCAAAAACCAGATGCGTAAACGGCGCGTCGGATGCCGCCGCGGCGTCAACGGAGGAAACAATGAAATCTCCCAAGCGGTCGACCGCGAGCCGGCTGTCACCCGGCTTTAATTCAAGCGTCTGTTCCATCGTACATCCCCGACCAGAACTGTGATGGGTATAACGCCGAACCCAACCGCCGGACAAGCGCGCGAAATCGCACTTATCCCAGCGCCTTAAAGGCTCTACGGCCGGGATAGGCGCCCTGGGCACCGAGTTCTTCCTCGATGCGAAGGAGCTGATTGTATTTCGCCGTGCGGTCCGCGCGCGCCACCGAGCCGGTCTTGATTTGTCCGCAATTGGTCGCCACGGCCAAGTCGGCGATGGTGGAATCCTCCGTCTCGCCCGAGCGGTGCGACATCACCGCTGTGTAGCCGGCTTTGTGCGCAGTTTCGACGGCAGCAAGCGTCTCCGACAGCGTTCCGATCTGGTTCACTTTGATCAGAATCGAATTGCCGATGCCGTTCTTAATACCGTCGGATAGCCTCTCCACATTGGTCACGAAGATGTCGTCGCCGACAAGTTGACAACGGGCGCCCATTTTCTGGGTGAGCTTCTGCCAGCCGGCGAAATCCTCCTCCGCCATTCCGTCCTCAATCGATACAATTGGATAGCGCTTGGCGAGATCGGCTAAATATTCGACTTGTTGTTCGACCGAGCGGGTCTTGCCCTCGCCTTTGTAGTGATAGGCACCATTCTTGAAAAATTCGCTCGACGCGGGATCGAGCGCCAAGGCGACATCCTCGCCGGGCCGGTAGCCCGCCTTGTCGATTGACGAGACGACGAAGTCGAGGGCGGCTTCGGCCGATGGCAGATTGGGAGCAAAACCGCCCTCGTCGCCGACATTGGTATTATGACCGGCGGCCTTGAGCGCGGCGCGCAGTGTGTGGAAGATTTCTGCGCCGACGCGCAAAGCTTCGGCGAATGATTGCGCGCCGAGCGGCACGATCATGAACTCCTGAAAATCGATTGGGTTGTCGGCGTGAACGCCGCCATTGACGATGTTCATCATCGGTACCGGCAGCAGTCGAGCTGCGGCGCCGCCGACATAGCGATAAAGCGGCAGGCCGTTCGCCGCGGCCGCCGCCTTTGCGGCGGCGAGCGAGACGCCGAGAATGGCGTTAGCGCCGAGCCGGCCTTTATTTGGCGTGCCGTCGAGCGCGATGAGGGTCTCGTCGACTTTGATTTGAGCCTCAGCGTCCATGCCGCTGAGCGCATCAAAGATCTCGGAATTGACCGCTTCGACGGCGATACGCACCCCTTTGCCCTGGTATCGCGCCTTATCGCCATCACGCAATTCGACGGCTTCATGGGCGCCGGTAGAAGCTCCTGAGGGGACTGCCGCGCGTCCGCGCGAGCCGTCAGCCAAGATCACATCAACCTCGACAGTGGGATTGCCCCGGCTGTCCAGAATTTCACGGCCGATTATGTCGACTATGGCTGTCATGCAACGTCCGGCTCAAGTCTCAGGGAGCGCCGCTCGCACGGCACTGGCTTGCTGCGGGGCTTCTACAGGATCGAGCCCGTCATTGTCAGCCCGGCAAAGTGGATATTGGCCTTGGCCCGCGGCGGCCTGATTGACGGCCGCGAAGAAACGACCCAATACGGTCGGATCATGACCAAAGCGCCCCAGCTTGGCCGTTCGGCGCCGATCCCGGCTTCCCCAGTTGCTGCAGTGCTCGATCGCGTGCGCAATCCGCATCCGGGCGCGAATTTCGTGGCGCGCTTTACGTTTCCCGAATTTACCGCGCTCTGCCCGATTACAGGTCAGCCGGATTTCGCCACGCTCATGATTGATTACGTTCCGAATGGATGGCTGGTCGAATCGAAGTCGTTGAAACTCTATCTCAACAGCTTCCGCAATCATGGCGCTTTTCATGAGGATTGCACGGTAGCCATCGGTAAGAAACTGGTCGCGCTTCTCAAGCCAAAATGGCTGCGCATCGGCGGTTATTTTCATCCGCGCGGCGGCATGCCGATCGACGTGTTCTGGCAGGCCGGCAAGTTGCCGGCCAGGATGTGGGTTCCCGATCAGGGCATTGCCACCTATCGCGGGCGTGGATGAGTACTTTGGACGTTCTGGCTAATTTGCGCGTCGAAGAATCCGGAGGCTATTCATGTCGAGAAAATCGGTTGCGATCGTCGGCTTTGGCGACAGTCTTTGCGCTCTATCGCTGTCCGCTGCTTCCGCTGCGAAACGTGCGCGCGTAAGCGAGCCGACCGGAGCCTGCGCTCAGCAAAACGGCCGCTGCGTCTCCGACTACGATCAGTTCAATTGGTGCACGGTGTATACCTGCCAAAACGGCAAATCGACACCAGTGCCATTCTGGCGCTGCTATCAGCCCAGCGGGCTGTGCCTCGCGCCGCACTGTTGATTGTAAACCTGGAAAATAACCTGCTCAGCGACCGGTCGCTGCGTAGCTCGTGATCGGGCTCGGCACAGCAATCGGCGCGAGATGACGCGGAATGATGACGCGTTGACCCTCCGCCAGCACCGCGCGCGCTGAGACCGAATTGATTTCGGCAAGCGCCCACAATGGCACACGATAGGTCGCTGCCAATGATTTGAGCGTATCGCCGGCATGGGCTTGGACCGGCAGACCGGAATCCCACAATTCGACCGCCGCATCGCCTGGGACTTCGAGGCGCAACGGGACTGCGTCGCCTTGGGCACTGGCCGAGGTTGCGGCGAGCTGGGCGATCTTGCCGACGAGCTGCTCCTGGATGCGCTCAGCCTTTTCGATATTAATGTGAATGATTTCACTGTGATATTTCAGATTGAAGCTCACATAATGGCCATGGAAGTGGGAGCCCTGCACGACATTGCCGCCGCCCATGATGTTCGACGATTGATAGATATTGATGTAGCGCTCGACGTTTGGCGGCACATTATCGGCGATGCGAGTAGGATCGTAGGTTACAAGCAGGCTCACCGGGATATTTTCGGCATTGAGAGCGCCGGCAAACGACAGCGCCGCGTCACCGCCCATGGAATGGCCAATGAGCGTGATTGGGGCAGGATCGCGTCGATAATCCTGGATCGCCTGATCCGCCGCGCCGCGCCAGGTCAGATAGGTTTGCACGCTCGCCGGAATCCCGGCCAGGCGGATGCGTTCGGCAAGGCTGTCCATGCCGCGCGAATAGATCAGGCCGGCGACGCCGCGGAACAAATAGGCGCGCCCGCGCGGTTCAAGGGTTTCCTTTGGCGGTGTAGGCGATGGCTCCCCGGCAAAGTCCGCGGCGCTGGCAAGCTCGGCCGCCGGCATTGTTCTGTCATCCGATCGGCCTTGGGTTGGACCTTGGATTGGACCTTGGGTTGCACTGGCAAACAGCGCGTTCAACGTCGCTGCGTCTTTTTTGCCGGCCGCGCCGGCTACCGAGGCTGGATTGTGGTTTGTGGAAGTGCTTGAAAAGAAAGTAGCGCTGGTACTTTCAGGATCGAATGTCGCATAACCGCTGCAACCGCCCAGGGTGGCGGCAAGCAGCGCGACCGCGATATATACTCGTCGAACCATACGCTACCGAACGATCACACCGCGCACGCCCTCATGCGCTACCCGGCAATTGACAAAGAAGGGTCGGCAACCCTCTCTCTGCTAGTCGAATGAGACCGCGAAATCCTTAATTTCCGGCGAAGGAAATGCCGTTCGAGCGAGGTGAATTGAAGTGCTGGGCCATCCTTTTCGTGGCGGAATAGCGGCCAAGCTCTTATTTCCGTCTCAGCCAGCGAGCGCCATCTCGCGCCAATGCCATCTATGACCGGCCCGCAATGAACCGCCCGCCTCGCATCTCTTTTATCTCGCTCGGTTGCCCAAAAGCCTTGATTGATTCCGAGCGCATCATTACCCGCTTGCGTGCCGAGGGTTACGAACTTGCCCACGAACATTCCGGTGCCGACCTGGCGATCGTGAATACCTGCGGTTTTCTCGACAGCGCGCAGGCGGAATCGCTTGCCGCAATCGGCGCAGCGATGGCGGAAAATGGCAAAGTGATCGTGACCGGCTGCATGGGAGCGGAGCCCGAAAAGATCACTGCCGCGCATCCCGGCGTGCTCGCGGTCACGGGGCCGCAGCAATATGAAACTGTGCTCGAGGCGGTACATCGTGCCGTGCCACCGGTGCACGACCCGTACACGGAGCTCACTCCACCGCAGGGGATAAAACTCACCCCGCGCCACTACGCTTACCTAAAGATCTCAGAGGGTTGCAACAATCGCTGCACCTTCTGCATCATCCCCAAATTACGCGGCGATCTGGTGTCTCGGCCCGCTGGCGACGTCTTGCGCGAAGCGGAAAAGCTCGTTGCAGCCGGCGTGAAAGAGCTGCTCGTCATTTCGCAGGATACGTCCGCCTATGGGACCGATCTCAAATATTCGGCCAGCCGATGGAAGGATCGCGAAGTCCGAGCGAAATTCTTCGATCTCGCCCGCGAGCTCGGCGAGTTCGACGTCTGGGTGCGGCTGCACTATGTCTACCCTTACCCGCATGTCGACGAAGTCATCGCGCTCATGGCGGACGGAAAGGTGCTGCCTTACCTCGACGTGCCGTTCCAGCATGGCAGTCCGGCGGTACTCAAACGCATGCGCCGGCCGGCGGCTCAGGAAAAGACGCTAAAGCGTATTGCCAGTTGGCGGCAGCTTTGCCCGCAATTGACCATTCGTTCGACCTTCATTGTCGGCTTTCCCGGTGAAACCGATGACGAGTTCGCACAGCTCCTGGATTGGCTGTCGGCGGCGGAGCTCGATCGCGTCGGCTGCTTCCGTTATGAGCCGGTTTCCGGCGCCGTGGCCAATGATGTCGCTGCGGCGGTTCCGGACGAGGTAAAAGAAAAGCGCTGGCATCGCCTGATGCAGCACCAACAGGCGATTTCGCAAAAGCGCCTGAAGCGCAAAATAGGCGGACGAGAAAAGGTCATCATCGACGAAGTCGGATCAGGCGAAGCAAAGGGACGCAGCAAGGGCGATGCACCGCAAATTGATGGGACGGTTCATGTCAGAAGCCATCGCCCGTTGCGGATCGGCGAAATTGCCACGGTGAAGATTGAACGCGCCGACGCCTACGATTTGCACGGAAGTGTTGTCGGCTACTGAAGTGCAAGCACGCGCCGGACCGTCCCAATAAGTTTCAGCAAATCCTGCTCGGATATTGTGAACGCTGGGGTCAGATAGACGATCGAGCCGAACGGCCGGACAAAAACTCTCTCATCGATGAAACGTTGGCGTAGCCCATTGAGATTTTTGATACGCTCGAGCTCGACCACACCAATCGCCCCTTTCACCCGTACATCTTTGACGGCCGCAAATTGCCGGCACGGCTCGAGACCCTCACCCAGTAGCCGCTCGATTGCGGCGACCTGCGCGAGCCGCGGCTCCTTCGCAAACAGATCGAGCGAGGCGTTGGCTGCCGCGCAAGCCAGGGCATTCGCCATAAAGGTAGGGCCGTGCATCAGCGCTTTTGCCGGGTCGTCCGACCAGAAGGCCTCGAACACTTTTCGCCGCGCGACAGTCGCCGCGAGCGGTAGCGTGCCTCCGGTGAGTGCCTTGGACAAGGTGACGATATCCGGCACGACGATTGTTTGTTGAAAAGCAAGCATAGTCCCGGTGCGGCCGAAACCGGTGAAGATTTCATCGAAGATCAGCAACAGTTCATAGCGGTCGGCGAGCGCCCGCAAAGTTTTAAGGACGCGCACATCATAAAAGCGCATGCCGCCGGCGCCCTGCACCAAGGGCTCGACGATGAGTGCCGCAATCTGATCCGAGCGCTGCGCCAAGAGGGTATCGAGTGCGGCCGCAGTCGCTTCATCGACGGGCAAATCAGCGAGGATCTGTTGCGGCAAGTTGCCGGCCAGATTGCCATGAAAGCCGCTCTGCGGATCGGATACGCTCATCGCTCCGGTTGTGTCGCCGTGATAGCCGTGTCTGAACGCAATGAACCGATTGCGGCCGTGAACACCGCGATTGCGCCAATACTGCAACGCCATTTTCAGCGCGACTTCGACGGCAACAGAGCCGGACTCGCTGAAGAAGACACGATCGAGATCTTCCGGAGCGAACAAGCCGGTGAGCCGGCTGGCCAATGTCAAAGCTTGTTCGTGAACCAATCCGCCGAACATGACATGCGGCATCGCCGCAAGCTGGCGTTCCACCGCGTCGCGGATATGTGGATGATTGTAGCCGTGGCACGCCGTCCACCACGAAGCGATGCCGTCGATCAGTTCGCGCCCGTCGGCCAGAACGATCCGGCTGCCGCGGGTCGTCGTGACTGCAAGCGGCAGCGGCGCCGTCTTCATTTGCGCATAGGGGAGCCAGATGTGATCGAGACCAGCCGCATGGGAGGCGGGATTAATACGAGCTAGACCATTGTTTTCACTGGCTTTGCGCGGCATTCGGGGCTTTCATGGAGTAGGATTCGCCATGATCTCACTTGAGCCATTAAAGCCGTCTTTGCGAGCTCAAACGGCAACGGGCACATTGTGCCCCTCGGCAATGCCGAGGTCACGGTCGTTCGAAAGTAAGCGGAACCAGATGCGTTCGCTCGACCAATTCGCTGGCGAAAAGCTTGCCGCGCTTGAGAGCGCGCAGCTTCGTCGCATGCCCGCGGTTACCAACCGATCAGGCGTTTGGGCCGAACGCGACGGTCGCCGCCTGCTCTCATTCTCCTGCAACGACTATCTTAATCTGAGCCAACATCCGGCCGTCGTAGCAGCCGCTATCGAGGCGACGAAGCGTTATGGAGTGGGCGCCGGTGCATCGCGGCTGGTAACCGGAAACCATCCCCTCTACGCCGAACTTGAAGAACGACTAGCCCGGCTCAAGGGCACAGAGGCCGCATGCGTCTTCGGCTCCGGCTATCTGGCCAATACCGGAATCATTCCGGCCTTGGTAGGTCCCGACGACCTAATCCTTATCGACGAACTTTCTCATGCCTGCCTGCATGCCGGTGCCAAGCTCAGCGGTGCAACAACCCAGCTCTATCGCCATGCCGATGTCGACCACGCGGAAGCGCTGTTGGCAGCTAATCGCGACCGCAAAAAACGTGCGCTCATTGCCACCGACGGCGTATTTTCGATGGACGGCGACACCGCGCCGCTCGCTGCGCTGTCGGAGCTGGCGCAACGTTTCGATGCGTGGCTCATCAGTGATGATGCGCATGGACTCGGCGTGGTGGGCGGCGGCCGCGGTTCCGCCTTCGTCAACGGCGCCGCGACGTTGCCGATTGAAGTGCCGTTGCAAATGGGAACGCTGTCCAAAGCGATCGGAGCCTATGGCGGCTATCTGTGCGCCTCTCGCGCCGTCGTGGATCTCATGCGCACCCGCGCACGAACGTTCATTTACTCGACGGGCTTGCCGCCTGGGGTGGTCGCCGCTTCGATCGCTGCGCTTGAGGTGATCGAGCAGGACCCTGCCTATGCGGCCAAGCCATTACGTAAGGCGCGGCTTTTCACGCGCTCACTGAATTTGCCGGATGCGCAGAGCGCAATCGTGCCCCTGATCGTCGGCGATACCGCAGCGGCGCTGGCTGCCTCCGACCTTCTTCGCGAC
>Ga0318552_10000386_pt1 | contig 13351 bp, 6 predicted proteins | sample GRESIP082b2f20_FD_203516 | JGI IMG/M metagenome (GOLD analysis project Ga0318552, IMG submission 203516) | Tropical soil microbial communities from Luquillo Experimental Forest, Puerto Rico - GRE.SIPMG.082b2f20 | ecosystem: Environmental > Terrestrial > Soil > Tropical forest > Bulk soil...
CTGCGGGGTGCTGGCGCTGCTGATCGTGGGCGCGGTGGCGTGCCTGCGTCCGCTGCGCGCTGCCACCCCGTCGTGGGACTGGTCGTCGATGGCCTACCAGGAGCGCGCCGGGTTCTTCCTCGGACGGCTGCGCGACGACCTGCTGCGCCAGCACCCCGCAGTGTCGCCGCACTCACGCTTCTACTTCTCGCGCGTGCCGCAGAACATCGGGCTGGTGGTGGGCGACGGCGCGGCGCTGCGCATCTGGTACCGCGACAGCACGCTGCGCGGCGGATTCCTGTCCGACTACCGCCCGCGCGACCCCGGCACGGTGGCGGCGGGGCCCGACTTCTTCCTGCGCTACGACAGCACCGCGACCTGGGTCGAGGTGGTGAAGGGGGCGGAGGACCTGGCCGCGGCGCGCGCCAGGAACCCGCACTGGGAGACCGACCATCGCGAGCTGGCGCTGGCGCTCGGCCGCGCCGGGGACTGGAACGGGGCGATCGGCGAGCTCGAGAAGCTCGCCGCCGCGAAGCCGACCAGCATCGAGTACGCGCTCAACCTCGGCACCCTCTACGAGCGCACCGGGAACGTCGAGCGTGCCCGCCACTGGTACGGGCGCGCCGCCGCGATGCCGGGGGGGAGCCCGGCGGCGCGCGCCGCGCTGATCGAGCTCGACGCCCGGGTGCGCGACTCCGGGAGGCGTCCGCCGCCATCTAAGGTGGGGGCAGCGAAGGGCCGATAGGCATCGCATGGGCAAGCGCATCGAGTTCGACGACGCGGCGCGGGCGGCGCTGCGACGCGGGGTCGACCAGCTCGCCGGCGTGGTGCGCGTGACGCTCGGGCCGCGGGGCCGCAACGTGGTCATCGACCGCGGGCGCCGCGCCCCCACCATCACCAACGACGGTCTGACCATCGCGCGCGAGATCGACCTCGCCGACCCATTCGAGAACATGGGCGCCCAGCTGGTGCGCGAGGTGGCCCTCAAGACCGGCGAGGTGGCGGGCGACGGCACCACCACCGCCACGGTGCTGGCCCACGGTCTGGTCAGCGAGGGCTTGAGGGCGATCGCCGCCGGGCACCGCCCGATGGCGCTGCGGCGCGGCATCGATCGCGCGGTGGTGGCGGCGGTCGAGGCGCTGCGCCGCCAGTCGCGGGAGGTCGAGCGCCACGAGGACCTGTCGCGCATCGCCACGGTGAGCGCGCGCAACGATCGGACCTGCGGCGAGCTGGTGGCCGACGCCCTGGAGCGCGTGGGACGGAGCGGCGTGGTCACGGTCGAGGAGGGGGGTGGCGGCGAGACCACGCTCGAGATGGCCGAGGGCCTGCGCTTCGAGCGCGGCTATCTCTCGCCCTACTTCGTGACCCGTCCCGACACCATGGAGGTCGCGCTCGAGCGCGCGCTGGTGCTGGTCACCGACCTCACGTTCGGCGCCGCGCACCAGCTGGTGCCGGCGCTGGAGCGCGCCGCGCGACTCGGGGGCGCGCTGCTCCTGATCGCCGACGACGTCGAGGCCGAGGCGCTGGCCACCCTGGTGGTCAACCGCCTGCGCGGCACCCTGACCTCGGTCGCGGTGCGCGCCCCGGAGAGCGGCGGCCGCCGCCGCGCCCTGCTCGAGGACATCGCGACCCTGACCGGGGCGCGGCTGCTGACGCGCGATCTGGGACGCTCGCTCGACCACGTCGAGGACGGCGACTTCGGCCGTGCCCGGCGCGTGGCGGTCGACCGCGAGTCGACCACGATCATCAGCGGGGAGGAGGCGTCAGCGTCCGTCCGCGACCGCATCGCCGCGCTCGAGCGCGAGCTCAAGGCCGCGAGCGGGCACGAGCGCGACGCGCTGCGCGAGCGGATCGGACGCCTGAGCGGCGGCGTCGCGGTGCTGCGGGTCGGGGCGCCCACCGGACCGGCGCTGGCCGAGCGCCGCGGTCGCATCGAGGACGCGCTCGCGGCCACGCGCGCCGCCGTCGAGGAGGGCGTGGTGCCGGGCGGCGGCGTGGCGCTGCTGCGTGCCCAGCCGGCGGTGCGCGCGCTGGCGCTGGGCGGCGACGAGCAGGTGGGGCGCGACATCGTGCTGGCGGCGCTCGAGCTGCCGGCGCGCCAGATCGCGGAGAACGCCGGCGAGGTCGGGCCGGTCGCGGTCGAGCGCATCCGCGCCGGCGCCGGCGCCTGGGGCTACAACGCCCTCACCGGGGTCTACGAGGACCTCGAGACCGCCGGCATCCTGGACCCCGCCAAGGTGACGCGCTGCGCGCTCCAGAACGCGGCCAGCATCGGGGCGCTGGTGCTCACCACCGACGCGATCGTGGTCGACGCGCCCGAGGACGAGCCGGGCGCCGGGGGCACCGCGAGCTAGCCCGACCGGCGGGGCGTGCGTGAGGAATTCGCCGCGCTCGTCGCTTTGTTCCTTGCTGGCCATCGACCCCTCGAGCCAACTACCTTTCCGGCAACCGGAGTCTGGACGACCGAGCTCCCTCCGTGCACCGGAGGGCTGGAAAGGAAAGGAACGACCATGAACCTGAGCCTTCGAATCCGCGGCCTCGCCGCCACGCTGTCGGTGCTCGCGTCGGCGGCGTGGTGCGCCGTCGCGGCCGGCGCCCCCGCCTACATTCGCACCCCGGACATCAACGGCGACCGCATCGTCTTCGCCGCCGAAGGGGATCTGTGGCTGGTGAGTGACGCCGGAGGCATCGCCCGGCGCGTGACGAGCCATCCGGGCACGGAGACCTTTCCGCGCTTCTCGCCCGACGGCAAATGGATCGCCTTCAGCGGCGAATACGACGGCAACCAGGATGTCTTCGTGGTTCCGGCCGAGGGCGGCGAGCCGCGGCGACTCACCTGGCACCCCGGCCCTGACCAGGTGGTGGGCTGGACGCCCGACGGTGCCCGGGTGCTGTTTCGCAGCCGCGCGGAGAACCCCCAGGCCTGGGAGCTGTTCGCGATCGGCATCGACGGCTCCGAGCCGGAGAAGCTCCCCCTCGGCTGGGCGTCGCGCATCGACATGGATCCGCAGTCGGGAAGGTGGGCCTTCAACCGCGTGACGTCCGAGGGGCGGACCTGGAAGCGTTACCGGGGCGGCATGGCCACCGACATCTGGGTCGGCGATCCGAGGAAGGCCGACTTCAGGAAGGTCGGCGACTTCGCGGGCCCGCAGGAATTTCCGATGTGGCACGCGGGGCGCATCTATTTCCTGTGCGACCAGGGCGGGACCAACAACATCTGGTCGATGAGCCCCGACGGCTCGGACCGCAGGCGCCACACCGACTTCAAGGAGTGGGACGCGCGCTGGCCGGCCATGGGCCGCGACGGACGGATCGTGTTCACGCTCGGGGCCGACCTGGAGGTGTTCAACGCCGCGGACCAGTCGGTGCACCGGGTCGACGTGGAGATCCCGAGTGACCGCCCGCTCACCCGCTCGCGGTATCCGGACGCCGCGCAGACCCTCACCCACTTCGGTCTGTCACCTCAGGGCGACCGCCTGGTGGTCGTGACCCGCGGCGAGATCTTCACCGTGCCGGCGAAGGACGGGCCGACCATGCCGGTCACGCATGGCTCGGGGGCGCGCGAGCGGGGCGCGGGCTTCTCGCCCGACGGAACGCGGCTGGTGTACGTCACGGACGCGCCGGGCGAGGAGGAGATCCGCACCATCGACGCGTGGGGCAGGGGAGAGCCCAGGGTCGTCAAGCGCGCCGGTGCCAGCGGCTACCACTACGCCCCGGTGTGGTCGCCGGACGGCAAGTTCGTCGCGTACGCCGACCAGACCCAGACGCTGTACGTCGTCCCGGCCGACGGCGGATCGCCGAAGCGCGTGGACCACAGCGATCAGGCGCCGATCACCGATTACGCGTGGAGCCCGGATGGCCGCTGGCTGGCCTACTCCAGGGCCTCGCGCACCGACTACTCCGCGATCGCGATCTACGACACCCGGGAGGCGAAGGTCCGCGCGGTCACCGAGGGAGCGACGAACGACTTCAGCCCCGCCTGGGATCCCGATGGTCGCTATCTCTACTTCCTGTCCTCGCGGGCGACCAACCCGGTGCTGTCGTCGAACGATCTCAACGTGATCGAGACCAAGAGCACCGTGCCGTTCCTGGTGCCGCTGCGCAAGGACGTCCCGAACCCCTTCGCCGCAAACAAGGGGCTGCCCGAGGCGGCCAGGACGAGCGAGAAGGGCAAGGACGACAAGACGAAGACCGGGGACAAGAAGAAGAGCGACGATCAGGCGGAGAAGCCGTCACCGCCGGTCGCGATCGATTTCGACGGTCTCGGCGGCCGCTACGTGCAGTTCCCCAACGTGGACCGGGGGCAGTACGCGAACATCGCCGCCACGTCGAAGTTCGTGTACTTCCTTTCGAACCCGATCCAGGGAATGGAGGAGCAACCGGGGTTCTTCGAGGATGGCGCCCCCCAGGCCACCCTGTACAGCTACGATCTGGAGAAGAAGGAGCGCAAGTCGTTCGCGGAGGGCGTCTCGGGCTACGTCGTCGCGCTCAGGAAGGACAAGCTCGCGGTGATGAAGAAACGCGGCGACCTCTTCGTCTACGAGGCCGGCGCCGCCGCGGGTGACGCGCCCGACGCCAGGGTGTCGCTGGCCGACGTGGTGGTCGAGCTGGACCCGCGCGAGGAGTGGTCGCAGATCTTCCACGAGGCGTGGCGCCAGCAGCGCGACTTCTACTGGGACCCGGGGATGGGCGGCCTGGCCTGGAAGGCGATCGGCGACCACTACGCGACGCTGCTGCCACGTCTGGCCAGCCGCAGCGATCTCACCGATCTGCTCGGCGAGATGATCGCCGAGCTCAACACCTCGCACACCTACGTGTTCGGCGGCGACCCCGGGGTGCAGGTCGCCCGCTGGTCCACCGGCCTGCTGGGCGTGGACGTCCGCCGCGAGGGTGCGGCGTTCAAGGTGACGCGCATCTACCGTGGCGACCCCGCCGACAACGTGCGCTCGCCGCTACGCGAGCCGGGCGTGAACGTCGCCGAAGGGGACTACGTGCTGGCCGTGAACCACCGGCCGTTCCCGGCGAGCCTGCCGTTCGTCGCGGCATTCGAAGACCTCGCGGGCAAGGACGTCGTGCTGACGGTGAACTCGAAGCCGACCCGGGACGGCGCCCGCGACGTGGTGGTGAAGCCGCTTGGAAACGACGGCGACCTTCGTTACGCCGACTGGGTGCGCAACAACCGTGAGTACGTGTCCCGGAAGACCGGCGGGAAGATCGGCTACATCCATCTCACCGACATGCAGGCCACGGGGATGACCGAGTTCGACACCTGGTTCTACCCGCAGCTCGACAAGCAGGGGCTGGTCATCGACGTGCGGTGGAACCACGGTGGGTTCGTCTCGGAGATCATCCTCGAGCGGCTGCGCCGCCGCGTGGACGCGTTCAACCTGTCCCGGGGCGGCAACCAGACCACCTATCCCTACCGCGCCCTCAACGGTCCGTTCGTGGTGGTCACCAACCAGTTCGCCGGCTCCGACGGCGACATCTTTCCAGCCGCCGTGCAGATCGAGAAGCTGGCGCCGGTGATCGGCATGCGGTCATGGGGCGGGGTGATCGGGATCAACAACGTCCGGCCGCTCGTGGATTCGGGACTGCTCACCGAGCCCGAGGGCTCGTGGAACGATCCGCGGCGCGGCTGGACCATCGAGAACCACGGCGTGGATCCCGATATCGTCGTGGAGAACCAGCCCGCGGAGGTCGCGAAGAACATCGACGCGCAGCTCGACCGCGCCATCACCGAGGTGATGGCGCTCACCAATCAGCAGGCGGCCCTCATGCCCAGGCTCGACCCGGTGCGGAACCGCGGCCGCGAGGCCTTCAAGCGGGAGATTCCGCAGTGAGGCCGGGCCTCGCCCCACTCGGGCCCCGGAGTTGACTCAGACGTCGCGCAGCCGGTAGCCCACGCCGGGCTCGGTGAGCAGCAGCCGGGGGTGGGCCGGGTCGCGCTCCAGCTTGTGGCGCAGCTGGCCCATGTAGACCCTCAGATAGTGGTGCTGGCTGGTGTAGCCCGGGCCCCACACCTCGCGCAGCAGCTGGGCGTGGGTGAGGATGCGCCCCGGGTGGCGGGCGAGCGTCGCCAGCAGCTTGTACTCGCGCGGCGTGAGCCGCACCTCCTCGCCGGCCACGGTGACGCGCCGGCGTCCCAGATCCACGATCAGCTCGCCGACCGTGAGCGTGGCGCTGGCCTCAGCGCCCGCCGCGGTCGCGGCGTGGCGCAGCGCCGCGCGCATGCGCGCCAGCAGCTCGCCCATCGCGAACGGCTTGGTGACGTAGTCGTCGGCCCCGGCGTCGAGGGCGCGGATCTTGTCGTTCTCGTGGCCGCGCGCCGACAGCACCAGGATCGGCAGCGTCGACCACTCGCGGATCCGGCTCACCACCTCGGTGCCATCGGCATCGGGCAGGCCGAGGTCGAGCAGCACCAGATCGGGCGAGCGGGTGGCGGCCTGGGTGATGCCGTCGCCGGCGGTTTCGCTCTCGACCACCGTGTAGCCCTGGCCCTCGAGCCCGGCGCGCAGGAACTTGCGGATCGGCGCCTCGTCGTCGATCACCAGCACCACCGGCCCGGCGCCGCTCACGAGTCCGCCGCGGCCGCGTCGAGCGGCTCGCGCTCCACCGCCGGCGGCTCGCCCTCGAGGGGCAGCCACACCGTGAACACGGCCCCGCCCTCCGGCCGATTGGCGGCCTCGATGCGCCCGCCATGGGCCTCGGCGATGCCCCGGCAGATCGCGAGCCCGAGGCCCGCCCCGGGGCGGCCGGAGGCGGCGGCGCCGCGGTAGAACTTCTCGAACACGTGCTGCTCCTCGCCGGGCGCGAAGCCCGGTCCGCGGTCGGCGACCTGGAACTCGAGCCAGCGGTCACGGAGCGCCGCGCTGATCTCGATCGACTGCCCGGCCGCCGAGTACTTGTGGGCGTTCTCGACCAGGTTGGCGACCAACTGCTCGAACAGCACGTCGTCGAGCGGCACCAGCGGCAGATCCCCGGGGATCGAGAGACGCACCGGGCGATCCCCGAGCGTGGGCTCGAGCCGCACCAGCGCCGCGCCCACCACCTCCTCGAGCGAGTGCCAGGCCTTGCGCGCCCTGAGCGCTCCCGATTCGACGCGCGTCATGTCGAGCAGGTCCCCGATCAGGCGGTTGAGACGCTGCGCCTCGTGCGAGATGGTCTCGGCCAGCTCGTGGCGCGTGGCGGGCTGCAGGCGCGCGTCGTCGTCGCGCAGGCTGGTGGCGGCGCCGGTGATGGCGGCCAGCGGGGTGCGCAGGTCGTGCGACACCGAGCTGAGCAGGGCGCTGCGGGTGCGCTCGGCCTCGGCCTGGGTGCGGGCCCGCTCCGCGGCCTCGGCGAGCTCGCAGCGCTCGAGCGCGATCGCGGTCTGGCTGGCGAACGCCTGCAGCAGGCGCAGCCGGTCGGGGTCGCGCAGCGGTCCCTGGTCGGCGGGCTGGAACGACAGCACGCCCAGCACGCGCTCGGAGCCGACGAGCGGCAGATGGAGGCCGCGCGCCGCCGGCAGGGTGGGGGTGCCGAGCCCGGCCGGCTGCGCGTTGCCGAACGTCCACTGCGCCACCGCCCGCTCGTGCTCGCCGCCCCCGAACAGGCCCACGTCGCCGGCGCTCACCGCCACCCGGTCGTGCTCGTCGGGCAGCAGGATCGCGGTGCGCCCGTCGAACACTTCGGCGATGCGGTCGACCGCCACCCCCAGCACGTCGCGGGCGCTGGCGCACGCCGCCAGCTCGTGGCTCAGCCGGTACAACGCCGCGGTGCGGCGCTCGCGCAGCCGCGCGCTCTCGAGTTGCTCGCGCAGCCGCGCGGTGAGCGTGCCGATCACCGCCGCCACCAGCAGCATGACCGCGAAGGTGACCAGGTACTGGGTGTCCGAGACCCGGAAGGTGTAGCGCGGCGGCACGAAGAAGAAGTCGAAGGTGCCCACGCTCAGCACCGCGGCGACGATCGCCGGGCCGCGGCCGAACGCGATCGCCGTCACTACCACGCCCAGCAGGTACACCATGGCGAGGTTCGAGAGGTCGAACTGGTGCTGCATCAGCGCCGCCAGGCCGGAGCACAGCGCGACCAGCGAGGCGGTGCCGACCCACACCCGCCAGCTCACCTCCACCGGCATGGGCGGCGGCGCCGGCCGGGTCCCGGCGTCGGCGTCCTCGCGCAGCACCCACACGTCGAGGTCGGTGCGGCGCATCAGCTCGGCGGCCAGCGAGCCGGCCAGCAGCTCGCGCCAGCGCGGATGGCGCGAGCGGCCCAGCACGAGGCGCGTGACGTTGCGGGCGCGCGCGAAGGCCAGGATCTCGTCGCGCACGCTGAGCCCCGAGATCACCTCGGTCTCGGCGCCCAGCTCGGCGGCGAACCCCAGCACGTCGACCACGTAGTCCCGCACCGCGCGCGACTGCGACAGCTGGCCCGGGGTCTCGACGTGGAGCACGATCCAGTCGGCCTTGAGCGAGGCCGCGAGACGACGCGCGGCGCGCACCAGCCGCACCCCCTGGGCCGGCTCCCCGACGCACACCAGGATGCGCTCGCGCACCCCCCAGGGCGCGGCGATGCCCTTGGTGCGGCGGTAGAACTCCATCTGGGCATCGACGCGCTGGGCGGTCTGGCGCAGCGCCAGCTCGCGCAGCGCGATCAGGTTGCCCTTGCGGAAGAAGTTCTCGGTCGCCCACTCGGCGCGCTCCGGCACGTAGACCTTGCCCTCACGGAAGCGCTGCAGCAGGTCGTCGGGAGGGAGATCGACCAGCTCGATCTCGTCGGCGCGCTCCAGGATCGAGTCGGGCACGGTCTCGCGCATCGTCACCCCGGTGATCTCGGACACCACGTCGACCAGGCTCTCGACGTGCTGGACGTTGAGGGTGGTGTAGACCTCGATCCCGGCCGCCAGCAGCTCCTCGACGTCCTGCCAGCGCTTGAGGTGGCGCGATCCCGGGACGTTGGTGTGGGCCAGCTCGTCGAGCAGGATGAGCGCGGGGCGCCGGGTCAGCGCCGCGTCGAGGTCGAACTCGTGGAGGCGCACGCCGCGGTATTCGAGGCCGCGGCGCGGCAGCACCTCGAGCCCGTCGATCAGCGCCTCGGTCTCGCGGCGCCCGTGGCTCTCGATCAGGCCCACCACCACGTCGACCCCGGCGCGCCGGCGCTCGTGGGCCTCGACCAGCATCGCGTAGGTCTTGCCCACCCCCGCCGAGGCGCCGAAGAAGATCTTGAGCTTGGCGCGCGCCTCACGCTCCTCCTCCTGACGGATGCGCTTGAGGAGCTCGTCAGGGTCGGGGCGCTCGTGATCCATGCTGGGCCTCCGGACGGGCGGCGCGCGGAACCGGCGGCTGGCTCGCCCGCGCCCCCGATCCTGCGCCCGCGCCGGGCGCGCGGTCGCTCGCGGGGCATTCGCCAAGCGAGCCTAGCACAAGGCGCGCAGGGCCCTGGCTTCGCGTCACATCTTCACCAGCATCGCGAGCGTCAGGCGCCGCTCGACCTTGACCAGATCGGGCGACCATCCGGACACGATCGAGCCGGGGCTGCCCTGGTTGCCGCCCGGCGGGGTGACGCCGCCGGGGCCCGAGAAGTAGGGCACGTTGGCCTCGCGGTAGTTGAACTCGCCGCGGAAGGTGATGAACGGCCGGGGCGCGTAGTCGGCGCTGAGCTGCAGGTCCCAGGCCCGGAACCCGTCACCGGGATTCTCGGTGAAGTAGGGCGTGCCCGAGAAGGCCGTGGCGCCGTTGATGGGGGGCAGCAGCACCAGGTAGCGGCCCGGATTGTTGATCGCGCCGCCGCCGAGCGTGAGCCCGTAGCGGTCGCGGTCGAACCACAGCCGGTGGTAGGCCATGAAGCCCAGGAAGTACTGCGACGAGTACGACACGCCGCCGCCGGACTCCCCGCCCGCGTCGAGGGTCAGCGACCAGGCGGCCCTGTCGAGCGTCCGGCCGGGGTGGTCGAGATACTTGCCCATGATGCTGTCGTCGGTGTGCAGGCGCAGACGGTTCACCACCCCCAGCGCGTCCTTGCCGACGTACTGGTTGCCGACGATCGAGAGCGAGCCGTTGGGGCGCCACAGGATCTGGCCGCCGCCCCCGGGCGCGTCGTTGAAGCGGCCGTAGGACTGCCAGCCGTTGATCAGCCAGGGCTCGATCTTGAGATTGTCCGACGGGAAGATCTGGAGCCGCACCCCGTTGAAGAACCACGGCGTGTTCGAGGACACGTAGGAGGGCTGATAGGTCCAGTTGTCGGCGTTGTAGTAGCTCCACAGGCCGATGTACGACATGAAGATTCCGGCCTGCAGGTTGACGCCGTGGAGCGCGTCGAAGTGGTAGCCGCCGTACGCCTCGGACAGGAAACGGTAGGCGTTGTCGAGCTGCCACTGGCCGCGGCCCGGGCTGGCATCGTTGCGCGGGGTGGTCTGCGAATACATGCCGAACTGGGTCATGACGCGGCCCATCACGTTCTTGTAGAGCAGGTCGCCGCCGAGGCCGAGCTGCGTGAGCTGGAACTCGCCGTGGCGGAACACCTCGCTGGAGCCGGAGATGGTGCCGTCCTGCGGGTTCGAAAACTCGTAGTGATAGACGTCGTCGACCCGGAACTCCCCGGTGAATGGGCCGAAGGTGAGCGGCCGCTCGCTCGCGCCTGCGTTCCCGGGCACCCAGGAGAAGTCGGCGAACGCGAACGGCTCGGCCGGTGCGGGCTTTCCCGGGCCCGCGGCCGTGGAGTCGGCGGCCGCCCACCCCGCGCCGGGGCACAGGGCGGCGCACAGCACGAGCATCGGTGCGACGAGAGCGATGGGGTGGATTCGAGACATGGGACCTCCCGCGGGATCTTCGTGAGCGCCTCCGCGCCGGGGCGTGCGGCCGCCGGCGCCGGGGCGTTCGGACATGCGCCGGTTCAGCGAGCCGGGCGGGTCGTGCCCGCGGCCGGCCCGGAGTCGCGGCCGTTCACGGTCGCGGCGTCGAGCGCCAGGTTGAGCGCCAGCACGTTGACGCGCGGCTCGCCCAGGACGCCCAGGGTCCGGCCGGTGACGTGCGCCAGGACCAGGTTTGCAACCCGCGCCGCATCGAGGCCGCGCGCCCGCGCCACGCGCGGCACCTGGACCAGCGCGGCGGCCGGGCTGATCTCGGGATCCAGCCCGCTTCCCGAGGCGGTGACCAGGTCGACCGGCACGGGTTCCGTGGCGCCGGGATCGGCGGCGCGCAGCGCATCGATCCGCGCCTTCGCGGCATCGGTCAGCGCCGGATTGAGCGGCCCGAGGTTCGAGCCCGAGGACGCGAGCGGGTTGTAGGGGACGGGCGAGGTGGCCGACAGCCGGCCCCAGAAGTACTTCGGGTCGTCGAAGGGCTGACCGATGAGAAGCGACCCCACCCGCCGTCCGTCGCGCGTGATCAGGCTGCCCGCCGCCTGGGCCGGGAAGGCGTAGCGCGCCGCGAGCGTGACCAGCACCGGGTAGATGAGCCCGGTGACGATCGTCAGAGCGAGCAGCATGACGAGCGCGGGACGGATCTCGGAGCGCATGGCGGTCTCTACACCCGATGAAGGACGGCGAGCAGCAGGTCGATCGCCTTGATGCCGACGAACGGCGCGACCAGGCCTCCGACCCCGTAGATCAGCAGGTTGTTGCGCAGCACCGCGGCGGCGCCCAGCGGCCGGTAGCGCACGCCGCGCAGCGCGAGCGGGATCAGCGCGATGATGATCAGCGCGTTGAAGATGACCGCGGACATGATGGCGCTCTGCGGGGTGCTGAGCCGCATGATGTTGAGGGCGCCCAGTGCCGGATAGGTGGAGGCGAAGGCCGCGGGGATGATGGCGAAGTACTTGGCGACGTCGTTGGCGACGCTGAAGGTGGTGAGCGCGCCGCGGGTCATGAGCAGCTGTTTTCCGGTCTCGACGATCTCGATCAGCTTGGTGGGGTTCGAGTCGAGATCGACCATGTTCCCGGCCTCCTTGGCGGCCGGGGTGCCGGAGTTCATCGCCACCGCCACGTCGGCCTGGGCCAGCGCCGGCGCGTCGTTGGTGCCGTCGCCGGTCATGGCGACCAGGCGCCCGCCGGTCTGGTGATCGCGGATCAGCTTGAGCTTGGCCTCGGGCGTGGCCTCGGCGAGGAAGTCGTCGACCCCCGCCTCGGCGGCGATCGCGGCCGCGGTCAGCGGGTTGTCGCCGGTGATCATGATGGTCTTGATGCCCATGCGCCGCAGCTGGGCGAACCGCTCGCGGATGCCGCCCTTGACCACGTCCTTCAACTGGATGGTGCCCAGCACGGTGCCGTTCTCCGCCACCACCAGCGGCGTCGCTCCGCCGCGGGCGATGGTCTCGACCGCCACCTCGACCGCCGGCGGCACCACCCCGCCCTGCGCCTTGACGAACGCCGCGACCGCGTCGGCGGCTCCCTTGCGGATCCGGCGGTGGTCGAGGTTCACGCCGCTCATGCGCGTCTGGGCGCTGAACGGGATGAAGGTCGCCCCCAGGGTCTGAACGTCGCGCTCGCGCAATCCGAAGCGTTCTTTGGCGAGCACCACGATGCTGCGACCCTCCGGGGTCTCGTCGGAGAGCGAGGCCAGCTGGGCGGCGTCCGCGAGGCGCCCGATCTCGACCCCGGGGGCCGGGTCGAGCCGGGTCGCCAGCCGGTTGCCGAGCGTGATGGTGCCGGTCTTGTCGAGCAGCAACACGTCGATGTCCCCGGCGGCTTCGACCGCGCGCCCCGACATGGCCACCACGTTGTCCTGGGTCAGGCGGTCCATGCCCGCGATCCCGATCGCGGACAGCAGGCCGCCGATCGTGGTCGGGATCAAGCACACCAACAGCGCGCTCAGGGCGGTCACGGTCACCGGCGTGCCGGCCTTCGCCACCGCGACGCTGAACAGCGAGAACGGGAGCAGCGTCGCCGTGGTGAGCAGGAACACCAGGGTGATGGCCGCGAGCAGGATCGCGAGCGCGATCTCGTTGGGGGTCTTCTGGCGCTTCGCCCCTTCGACCATGGCGATCATGCGGTCGAGGAAGGTCTCGCCCGGATTGGTGGTCACGCGCACCACCAGCCAGTCGGACAGGATGCGCGTGCCGCCCGTGACCGCGCTGCGATCGCCCCCGCTCTCGCGGATCACCGGCGCGCTCTCGCCGGTGATGGCGCTCTCGTCGACCGAGGCCACGCCCTCCAGGATCTCGCCATCGCAGGGAATGACGTCGCCGGCCACCACCACCACCGCGTCGCCCTTGCGCAGCATCGGGGCCGGGACCACCGAGATCGACATGCGGTCGGCGGGGTCGGCGAGCTTCCTGGCGAACACCTCGCCGCGCGCCCGGCGCAGCGCCTCGGCCTGGGCCTTGCCGCGCCCCTCGGCCATCGCCTCGGCGAAGTTGGCGAACACCACGGTGAACCACAGCCACACCGAGACCGCGAGGA
>Ga0318552_10000388_pt1 | contig 13307 bp, 10 predicted proteins | sample GRESIP082b2f20_FD_203516 | JGI IMG/M metagenome (GOLD analysis project Ga0318552, IMG submission 203516) | Tropical soil microbial communities from Luquillo Experimental Forest, Puerto Rico - GRE.SIPMG.082b2f20 | ecosystem: Environmental > Terrestrial > Soil > Tropical forest > Bulk soil...
GCTCTCGTACCAGCGGTACTAGAAGTTCGAATCCATCTCCCTCCAGTGAAGAGTCCGCTGCGAACTTGTTGCTGCCGCGCCTTCGAGCCGTCCGCCGATGGCTCAGCCCCGGCAAGCATCGATATCCGCTGTCGCCTCGCATCACGATACTGCGCAAAATCCGAGCGAAATTCCCGACCGCACCGGCTGAGCGGCCAACTTGTGCGCGCGGCACGGATCGAGGACGCGGAATCCGCGGTTACGGGCCTCGATCTCGCCCGCCGAGAGGTATTTGGTCTCGCCGCCCAGCTGCTTTGCCCGCATCAGGACGCGGGCGTTGCGCGGCAGGTCGGGCGCAAGCGCGCTGCATGAGAAACCGGGAGCTTCTCGTACCGGAACGCCACGGGGTCATCAAGGGTGCCGGTCGTCACGTCGATCTCGTCGGGGGAATCGGTGTGCTCGAATGTGAGTTGTGTCGGCGTTGTCAGGTTGACATATCGCCACCACAGAAGCTCCAATCAGGATGGCGCGATCACACTGCCGTGGTCGCCGGTCGATCCGTGCCACATTTCCCCACGCGAAATGAGGAGCCATCCGATCGGCACTGGCCCATTCAAATTCGATGAATTCGAGCCGAACCGGTCGATCAAGATCACCAGGAACCCCCATTACTGGAAAAAGGACCGGCCAAAGGCGCTGCTCGGAAGATGCCGAAGCCGATGATCAGGAGGCTGGCGCCGATCCTTACAGGCCGCCGGTCCTGGCCAGGTCAAATGAGTGTGCCGGTACGCTGGCCCAGATATCGGCCATAGAGAAACTCAGGCAGCGATCCGCGACCCACCGCTGGTTCTCTGGCGCGGAAGGAGCCAGATGCGTGGGCAGTGCCCGCAAGATCGCTCGCTTTGGCATCTCAGCTGATCTTAACGAGTCAAAGCCTTACCCCGCTCGTTGTGAAAGCGACGTCGACCTGTTCCTGTAAAAAACTTAGAGCAACCGCCGCAACTGTTGCAATCGCGACAGCAGCGATGCAGGCCATTATAAAGCTGCGCATCCCAGTTGTCCCGTCTAGGATCATCATTTAAGGTAAGATTGGAACTTCGGAGATCAAGCGTACCGATCATACGAGGCCGACAGAACGCCCCCTATGCGTCTCATGCTGACCACTCTGATCTCCTGCGCCATCCTGATCGGGTCGGCTCTCTGCCTTGCGCCGGCCGAAGCGCAATTGCGCGGACACGGCGGTCCGATACGCGCGCTTGCGATCTCCCCCGATGGCGCCACGGCGCTCTCCGGCAGCTTCGACACATCGGCGATCCGCTGGTCCCTTCGTCGCAATACTGCCGAGCAGGTGCTGCGCTTTCATGAGGGTGCGGTGAACGCGGTCGCGATGCTCGCCGACGGCCGCGCCGTGACCGCCGGCGAGGATGCCCGCATTGCTCTCTGGACGCCGGGGAAACAGGAGCCCGACGGCGTTCTCGAAGGGCACCGGGGATCGATTGTTGCGCTCGCGGTATCGCCTGATGCTGCCACACTCGCCTCGGCATCCTGGGATCGCACGATCCGCTTGTGGCCAATCTCAGGCGACGCGCCAAAGGTGCTCGGGGGCCATCAGCAGAGTGTCAATGGGGTTGCCTTCACGCCGGATGGTACAGCGGTGGTAAGTGTCGGATACGATGCAACGCTCCGTATCTGGCCGCTGCTTGGACGAGGCTCTCCGCTGGTGGCGCCGCTGCCGACGCCGCTCAATGCAGTGGCGGTTGCACCTGACAGCGACATTATTGCCGCGGGGGCCGACGGGAAGGTCTACTTCATGTCGCCGGCCGGGGACCAGCGTGACACGATCCAGGCGTCGTCGACGCCCATTACCTCCCTCTCGATATCCCGCAACGGGGAGTTCATCGCGGCGGCGAGCATGAGCGGTTCGATCGCAGTCATCGATCGGAGGACGCGCGCCCTCGTGCGTAGTCTCGTCGGGCCGGGTCCGCCGGTCTGGTCGGTCATGTTCTTTCCGGACAACCGTACGCTGCTCACCGGCGGCGCCGACCGGATGATCCGCCGCTGGGATTCCACAACCGGCGAGCTGATTGGCACTGTCACGACCGGCGGTTCCGAGGATCCGCTCGCGGCCTATGCCGGCGATCCGGGCGCCCAAGTGTTTCGCGCCTGTGTCGCTTGCCATACGCTCAAGCCTGACGAGGGCAACCGGGCCGGCCCGACATTGCACAGTATCTTCGGGCGGCGAATCGCGACCCTGGCCGGCTACAATTTTTCCGAGGCGCTCAAGCACCTCGACATCGTGTGGACGCCGGAAACGGTGGCAAAGCTGTTCGAGATCGGCCCCGCGACCTACACGCCCGGCACCAAGATGCCGGAGCAGCGCATCGGCGCGCCGGAGGACCGCGACGCCCTCGTCAAGTTTCTCGAAAGGGCAACGAAGTGATTATGTTACCGGCTTGGTCTCGCGCTCGCGCAAATAATCGTCGGTGGTGCGTGGCTTTGGCCGCGCGGGCGCGCCGTGGGGGTCGAAACCCTCCTCGGTGACAACGGCAACCCGGCAATTCTCGCACATCTTGATGACGTCGGGGCGGTTTGGCGAATTCTGGTACATCCAGTGCTTGCCTTCGAGCCTGGCGGCGACGCGTTCTATCGTGCTTTTGACGCCGAACGGTTTGCCGCAGCGGATGCAGGGGAACGGCTCCTCTTGCTTGAGCACGCGCGCCGCAATCGCTGCATCGCCGAAGGTGAGACGCGGCGTGAGGCTGATCACTTTTTCAGGGCAGGTCGCCTTGCAGAGGCCGCATTGCACGCAAGCATCTTCAGCAAAGCGCAACAGAGGCTGGTCGGGATCATCCGACAGCGCACCGGTCGGGCACGCGGATACACAAGAGAGGCACAGCGTGCAGCCCTCGACATTGATCTCGACGGCGCCGAAGGGCGCCCCGGCGGGCAGCGCGATGACGTCGGTGGGCGCCGGGGCTACGCGATGGAGTTCCCGCAGCGCGAATTTGAGCACGCCGCGCTTTCCTCCTACCGGCTCGAACGTCGCGGGCCGGGATACACCTTTGGTGTGTTTGATCGCGTTCAGCGCTTCCCCGAGTGCAAAGGGATCATCCGTCTCGATCGTCGCGAGAGGTTCGCCCGAGAAACCGAGGTCCGAAAGGATAGGTTCAGCCAGAGCGATCGTATTGTACAAACCGGCGAGATCGTGGCGCGGCTTGGCGCGCAGGATCACGCGCACCGCCGACGCGCCGTAAGCGAAAGCCGCGGCGATTGTTTCGAGGCCGATCTGCGTCACCTCGTTGACAGCAAACGGCAAAATATTGGTGGGCAATCCGTCGCCGTGACGGGCGAGTGCATCGATCAGCGCACCGCCATGATCCTCTTCATGGATCAGAAGAACGGGGGAGACGCCACCCGCAACGCGGTAGACCGTAAGCAGCGTGCGCAGCTTGCGGATCAAAGCGTCGGCTGATGGAAACGCGTAACTAGCCGCCCCAGTCGGACATGCCGCGGCGCATTGGCCGCAGCCGGCGCAAATTTTGTCGTCGATCGCCACATGGTCGCCGGCCGGCGCAATGGCGCTGGTCGGACAGAGGTCGAGGCAGCGGCGGCAGCCGACGATTTTCGAGCGTGAGTGGGCACAAAGATCCGCTGTGAATGTGACGTAACGTGGCTTGTCGAAGCCGCCGACGAGATCGCGCGCGCGCAATACCGCCGTAAGTACAGCAGCGGGATCGCCGGGATCGGCACGGAGGTAACCGTCGCGCAAGTCCGCGGCCGGGAACAGCGGCGGACCGCCCGAGATATCGAGAAGTATGTCGCAGCGCGATACGGCGCCGTCTCGCGCCGGTCCGAACGTCAACGCGCCGCGCGAGGACGGCCGCGGCGAGGCGTAATCATCAACAATGATCTCGAAGGCGCCGAGATGGCCCTTCGCTGCGCGGATCGTACCCTTCACGATCGGAAATTCGGAGCTGCGCGGCGGTGTCAGGTCATCGGGCCGCGTGATAAGCGCGGTGATGTCGAGATGCTCCTTGAGCAGGCTCGAAGCCTCGACCGCCCGCTCGTCACGCCCGTAAACGAGAGCAACCCCCCCGCTTTCGAGACGAGTGAAGGGGACATCTGGCATCACGGTCGCGGCAGCCGCCATGAGTGCCGCCATCTTCGGTCCCGCCTTCTCCGCTTCGGCGGACCAGCCGGCACTTTCGCGGATGTTGGCAAAGGTCACATCGCTGGCGCTTTCGGCGGCGATCTCGCGGAACAACGGCGCTTCCTGCGTGCAACCAACCGTGATCGGCTCACCCGAGGCCAGCAGCTTGCGAAAGCGCTCTAGCTCGGCGCGGCACAATTGGCGCGCGCTAACGATGTCGGCTCCGCAGCACCCACGCTCAAATGCGCCCGCATCGAGCGGCATCGTGTCTTCACACGAACAAATGAGAAGGGTGCGCCGATCAGGCATCGATTTGCTCGTCAGGCGCGATGCGCCGGTGGGACTGACCGCAAGTTGATGTTATATTGTTTCTCGATCGGACGTAAGGCCATAAGCAAAAATGCAGCGGGAGCGGCGCCGCCGGATCAGCAAGCACAATATGCGCACCCTCGACCTGCCGCCGCCGTTCGAGCTGGTGGTGCTGCGCGAGGTCGGCGATGCTTTCGCCCATGCCTGTGCCCATGCCGGTGAGCTCGGCGCCGGAACGCTTGTTTTCGTCGGCCGCTTCGACCTCGCCGAGTTCGCGATCGTCTTGGAGCCGGACGAGCCGCTTGTTTCGGCGCGCCGTGCATTCTATGCCTGCATGGTTGCCCTTGGCGACGCCCTGGTGGCGCCGGCGCCGCCCGAAACGCCGATCGCCATAGAATGGCCGGACGCAATCTATGTCGATCGGGGCCTGATCGGCGGCGGGAGGCTTGCTTGGCCGTATCACGCCGACGAGCGCGCGGTCCCGGATTGGCTCGTCTTCGGTGCTGCAATTCGCACCGTTTCTCTGAGCCGGGAGGATTCCGGGCTGCATCCGCTTTCGACCACGCTCGAAGCAGAGAGTTTTGGCGATGTCAGCGCTGAGCGCCTCGTCGAGGGCTTCGCCCGGCATCTGATGGTTGCGGTCGACCGCTGGCAGGAGAGCGGGTTCGCCCCCATCGCGCAGGAATATATTTCGAAACTGAAGCCCGAGAGCGGGGAATTATCTCGCAACATCGGCGAGAACGGTGATCTTAATGTGGGACGCGCAGGCGAGCTGGTTGAGTGCCGGAAATTGCTGCCCACCCTGAAGGTGCCCTCATGGCTCGATCCGAGTACCGGTGGGCCACGTCTATGAGGGCGCATGGAAAGCGCGAATGAACGATTTTTGGCTGTCCTGCGGTCATCATCTGACGGATCGCGACGCTAATGGTTGGTTGCTGGTCACTGACGAATTTTTGAAGGCCTATCTGGCGCGTCCGGAGTTAGCTCCGCCGCTCGAGGCCTGCGCGGTCGAGCGCAGATTGCACGCTGCGCTGCTCGCCGATCCACGCCGCCCGGTCGGCAGCGGCGAGATTGCTGCAATTGCGGACGCGGACGCGCGGGAGAATTGGCAGAAAATGTTGGCGTTTCGCGATCATCTGTTGCGTCACGAGACGCTGGAGGCGGCCTATCTCGATCTGATACGCGGGAACGTCGGCAACACGCCGCCGCTTTTCCTCAACCAGCTCGTTCACGTGATTCTGCGAAACGTCCTCGACGGCTGCAGCGACCCGTTCGTAGTCCGTGCGGCGGAGCTTTTCTATCGGCCGCAACGGATGACAACACATCAAGAAGCGCTGATCGCCGCCGACGAGGAGACCATCGCCGGTACGGACCCGGCGCCATTGTCGCCCCTCGTGTCGATGCTTGGCATTCCGATGGGAGCCGAGATCGACATTCTGACGGATCACAACGCAGACAGCTATTGGAGTCGAAGCGACCTTTTCGACATGGCGCTCGATCTCACGGTCGGTCGCCGCGGACTGGCGGCGCTCAGCGAGGCGATCGAGGGGTGGGTGCAACATTTGCTAGCGGTCGACGTCGCGGTGGAGCCGCTGAAGGCGATGCGCGACGTTCCACTGAGGTGGTATATCGGGCTCGACGCGGAAGCCACGCGCATCGGCGATGCTCTGTGGTATGGCGAGGATATCGACGACAAAACGCAACGCCGCGTGGTGGGGCTGTTCCGGCTGACATTCAACAATTCGGAAGAGGATGTGGCCTATCTAATCCTGGCGATGACGGCCGACAAGATGCTGCGCATGAAGCCGCAGAATCTGTTGGTCGGATTGCCGGCTCGGCTTCCGGCCGAGCTCAGATGAGCTCGGTTCCGCCACTGCTGCGCATTCCGGTCGGCGTCGTGGTCGAGCGGCGCAAAGCCACCTCGCCATGGGCTGAAGTCATCTGGCGACCGGTCGCGGTGCTCGGCGGCGTGCCCGATGCGGCTGCCTGGACGCCGCTGGCCATCGACGAAGAAGCGGTGACTTTCTACGCTGGTGAGGCCGAGATCGAGCTCTATCGCTCGGAGACCGATAACTACCGCAGAAATCTTGCATCGGCAGCGCCCGCTGTCTGGGTGGCACTGCACGAGACCGGCGGTGACCCACCCTACGCAGTCGCAGCGGTTACCGCGGATCCAGCCGAGGGAGAAGGCTTGACGGAGCCGGGTCAAGGGATCATCGAGGCCGTCGCGATGCCCGAGCCGTTGCGTCGCACCATTGCCGCGTTTGTCGCCGAGCACCATGTCGAACGAGTCTTTGAGAAGCGCATCCGTGATCGCGCAGATCCGGAAGCACTGGCGCGGCACGATGCGCGGTTCAGAAAACGACAATGAGCGCTGACGAAAGCTTTCTCGCGCGATGGGCTCGCCGCAAGCGCGGCGCCGCTCAGCAGGCGCATATCGGCCCGAAACCGAAGAAGACCGGGGACGACGCTGCACCGGAACCCGCTGCGGCCTCTCTCCCGCCGGGGGAAACCCAGTCGCTCGTCGATCCCCAGAGTTTGCCACCGATCGAAACGATCGGCGCCGGATCAGACATCTGTCCATTTCTGGCTACCGGCGTGCCCGCGAATTTGACGCGTGCGGCGCTGCGCCGTGCTTGGTCGGCTGACCCCGCGATCCGCGACTTCATCGGCCTGTCCGAGAATTCATGGGATTTCAATGCGCTTGGCGGCGTACCCGGATTCGGCTCTCTGGCCATGGAAGACGCTCGCCGGCTTCTGGCGCAGATCATAGAAGAAACAAAAGCCCTTGGCCACGCAGGCGAGCGGCTATCGGACGACCAAGCGCCGGTGCCGGGCGGCGAATCTCACGAGACGATAGCCGGTTCTGTCGCAGATCAAATGAAGCTCGACCGCGATCCCGACGCCGACCAAGAAAGCCCCATGCCGCGCGGTGGGAGAGGGGATATTGCGGTGCAGCACGAGGGGGAAGAGCGCGAACCGGATCGACCCGAGCCGCGCCGTCGTCACGGCGGCGCCCTTCCCGACTGAACTTTGTCTCCATAGCCTCGGGCTATTGACCAAAATATTAACGAGGTATAACTCTGTTTGAGAACAGGGCAAGACCGTGGGTTCGGGCTTTTCATGAGTGACCCGGGGCTCGACGAAGCTATCCGTGCAGCCGGCGGAGTTACCGAGCTGGCACGCAGGGTCGGCATCTCTCTGACATCCGTCTCCAACTGGTCGCGCGTCCCTGCAGAGCGGGTGCTGTCGGTTGAAGCCGCGACCGGGGTTGCGCGGGCGATCTTGCGACCGGATCTTTACGGCGAGAATCTCGGCCAGCCCGACGAAGTCGATGCGGCGCGCGCCCGGGAGTACGGGTTGCTCGCAATGCTGTTGGCGCGTTCCCCGGATGCAGCGTTGCTCGGCCAGATCGCCGGGCTTCGCGGCGATGCCACGCCGCTGGGTATTGCGCATGGCCTGTTGGCGCAAACGGCGGACCGTACGAGAGCCGAACAGGTCGAACGCGAGTTTTTCGATCTCTTCATAGGCGTCGGGCGCGGGGAGCTCTTGCCCTACGGTTCGTATTATCTGACCGGCTTTCTCAACGAGCGTCCACTGGCGCGCTTGCGCGAGGATCTGCGTAAACTCGGCGTTGAACGTGTCGAAACGCGATGCGAACCCGAAGACCACGCGGCCATTCTCTGCGAGATCATGGCCGGTCTGATCGGCGGACAGTTTCCGGCAGCAGTCGATAGGCAACGGCAAATTTTCGAGAGCCATCTCGCTCCGTGGATCGGACGCTTCTTTGCCGATCTGGCGGTCGCCGAGGCTGCCGATTTCTACCGCCATGTCGGTGCTGTCGGGCGTCTGTTCATCGAGATTGAAACAGAAGGATTCGCGCTGCCCCGGTGAGCGGGCGGTAAGGGAGGGTGCGACCGTGAAAGCGCAAGGCAAGCGGAGCTTGGGGCGTCGTCAATTCTTTCGTGTGCTCGGTGCCGGTACAGCGGTGGGCGCTGTGGGATCGCTCGCGACTGAGGCAGTGGCCGACAGCGAGAGCAACGACGAGAAGCGCAAGCCTCGCTACAGGGAATCCGACGAGGTCAAAACCTTCTACCGCCTCAATCGTTATCCGAGCTGAGGGAGGCTTCCGTGCTAATCAAAAGGACGGAGCGTGAGGCTTGGCGCGGGAACCTCGCCCTCTTCGCTGGCCAGGTGGATCGCGGCCTCGACCGCCGCACCTTTCTGCGCCGTTCAGGCCTCGTCGCCGGTGGTCTCGGCGGGCTGGGTGCATTGCCGCTCGTCAATGTGCGTCGGGCCGGGGCAGGACCGCCGCCACCCGCCGGCGCACAGGTCGCGATCCGCAAGAGCGTCTGCACGCACTGCGCGGTCGGCTGCACAGTGACGGCCGAGATCGCCAACGGTGTGTGGATCGGTCAGGAGCCGAGTTGGGACAGCCCGATCAACCGCGGTTCGCATTGCGCCAAGGGTGCCTCGGTGCGCGAGCTCGTCTCCGGAGAGCGGCGGCTCAAATACCCCCTAAAGCTGGTGGACGGCCAATGGACCCGAACCAGTTGGGACCAAGCCATTAACGAGATCGGCGACAAGCTGATGACGATCCGCGAGCAATCGAGCCCCGACTCGGTCTACTGGCTCGGCTCTGCGAAATTCACCAACGAGGGTGCCTATCTTTTCCGCAAGCTCGGCGCCTTCTGGGGGACGAACAACACCGATCACCAGGCGCGTATCTGCCATTCCACGACGGTCACCGGCGTAGCCAACACCTGGGGCTACGGGGCGATGACCAACAGCTTCAATGACATCCGGAATTCGAAGACCCAGATCATCTGGGGCGGCAATCCCGCCGAAGCTCATCCCGTGTCCCTGCAACATCTTCTGGAGGGCGCCGAAATCAACAAGGCGAATGTCGTCGTCGTCGATCCGCGCCTGACGCGCACGGCCGCGCACGCCACCGAGTATGTGCGGCTGCGGCCAGGCACCGACATCCCGGTGCTCTATGGGATGATGTGGCACATTCTGCAGAATGGTTGGGAGGACAAGGAGTTCATTGCGCAGCGCGTCTACGGCTTCGAGGATGTGCGCAAGGAAATCGAGAAGTGGACGCCCGAGGAGGTCGAGCGCGTCTCCGGCGTTCCCGGCGAGCAGCTCAAGCGCGTCGCCCAGATGTTTGCCACTGAGAAGCCGGCGACGCTGATCTGGTGCATGGGCCAGACCCAGCACAGCGTCGGCACCGCCAACGTGCGGGCGAGCTGCATCGCGCTGCTCCTCACCGGCAATGTCGGCAAGCCGGGAACCGGCGCGAACATCTTCCGTGGCCACGACAATGTGCAGGGCGCAACCGATGTCGGGCTCGATATCGTGACCTTGCCATTCTACTACGGGCTGGCCGAGGGCGCGTGGCGCCACTGGGGACGCGTCTGGGAGGTCGACTACGACTATCTGCAGTCCCGCTTTGACTCCAAGAAGATCATGGAGACGCCCGGTATTCCGCTGACCCGTTGGTTCGATGCGGTACTGCTGCCGAAGGACCAGGTGGACCAAAAGGACAATGTCCGGGCGATGTTCGTGCAAGGACATGCCAGCAACAGCATCACCCGCATTCCGGAATCGCTGAAGGGCTTACGAAAGCTCGATCTTCTCGTGGTCGCCGACCCGCATCCCACCACCTGGGCGGCGCTGGCGGTCGAGGCGGGACGCAAGGACAACATGTATCTCTTGCCGGCCTGCACCCAGTTCGAGGCGTCGGGGTCGCGCGTCGCGTCGAACCGCTCGCTGCAGTGGGGCGAGCAAATCGTCAAGCCGATCTTCGAGTCGAAAAACGATCTCGAGATCATATACCTGATGGCCAAGAAGCTCGGCTTTGCCGACAGGATGTTCAAGAACATCAAGGTCGAGAACAACCTCCCGCTGGCCGAGGACGTGCTTCGCGAAATGAATCGCGGCAGCTGGTCGACCGGCTATTGCGGGCAGTCGCCGGAGCGCCTCAAGCTCCACATGGCCAACCAGAAAGACTTCGATCTCGTCACGATGCGCGCAACAGACGGCCCGGCCAAAGGCGATTATTACGGTCTGCCGTGGCCGTGCTGGGGCAAGCCGGAGGTCAAGCATCCGGGCACGCCGCTTCTCTACAACACGAACCGCCACGTCATGGACGGCGGCGGCACCTTCCGCGCGCGCTTCGGCGTCGAGCGCGACGGAGTGACCTTGCTCGCAGAGGGCTCTTATTCGCTGGGCTCGGAGATCAAGGACGGCTATCCCGAGTTCACAATGGGGGTCCTAAAGAAACTCGGCTGGGATAACGATCTCACTACCGAAGAGCTTGCGATCATCGAGCGGGTCGCGGGCAGCCCTGACAAAATCGGTACGGTGTCGTGGTCAACTGATCTTTCAGGCGGCATCCAGCGCGTTGCGATGCTGCACGGCTGTGTGCCGTACGGGAATGCGAAGGCGCGCATGAACGCCTTTGGCCTGCCCGACGCGATTCCGGTGCATCGTGAGCCGATCTACACGCCGCGGATCGACCTCGTCGCGAAATACCCCACATTGCCCGATGCCAAGCAGTTCCGGCTGCCCAATATCGGCTTCACGGCGCAAAAGGCGGCGGTCGACAAGGGAATGGCGAAGCAGTTCCCGCTGGTCCTGAGCTCCGGGCGGCTCGTCGAATATGAAGGCGGCGGCGAAGAAACCCGTTCGAACAAATGGCTCGCCGAGCTGCAGCAGGACATGTTCGTCGAGATGAACCCTGCCGACGCCGCCGACCGCGGCATCAAGGACGGGACATGGGTCTGGGTGACGGGCGCGGAGAACAGCTCCAAGGCCAAGATGAAGGCGCTGGTCACCGAACGCGTCGGCAGGGGTGTCGCGTGGATTCCGTTCCACTTCGGCGGTTGGTTCGGCGGCAAAGATCTGCGGTCGAAATATCCGGAAGGCACCGACCCCGTCGTGCTCGGCGAGAGCGCAAACACCATCACTACCTACGGGTATGACCCGGCAACCGGGATGCAGGAACCGAAAGCTACTTTGTGTCAGATCAGAGCGGCTTGAGCGGAGGCAAAAACGATGGCTCGGATGAAATTCCTCTGCGACGCCGACCGGTGCATCGAGTGCAACGCTTGCGTCACCGCCTGCAAGAACGAACACGAAGTGCCCTGGGGCATCAACCGCCGGCGCGTCGTCACGATCAATGACGGCAAGCCGGGCGAGCGGTCCGTGTCGATGGCCTGCATGCATTGCACCGATGCGCCGTGTCAGGCTGTATGTCCGGTAGATGCCTTCTACACCACCGCCGACGGGGTGGTGCTGCATTCGAAAGACATCTGCATCGGCTGCGGTTATTGTTTTTACGCCTGTCCGTTCGGCGCGCCGCAATATCCGCGCATCGGCAATTTCGGCTCGCGCGGCAAGATGGACAAATGCACCTACTGCGCCGGCGGCCCGGAACCGGACGGCAGCATGGCGGAGTACGAGAAATACGGAGCTAACCGTCTGGCCGAAGGAAAGCTGCCGTTGTGCGCCGAGATGTGCTCGACCAGGTCGTTGCTCGCCGGCGACGGCGAGATCATCGCGCAAATCTACAAGGAACGGGTAATCAAGCGCGGCTACGGCTCCGGCGCCTGGGGCTGGAAGACCGCCTACCGCGAGACCATCACTTCATGACACTTCGATAAAGAAGCTCAATCGGGGAGGAAATGGCGTGACCGCGCCTGAAGCAAAGTTTCGCATCATCGTCGGGGCATTGGCGCTCCTTTGGGTTGCCGTGTCTTCGTATCCGGTGGCTGCTCAGCAGCCCACCTCGGTCAATCCGACGAAAAGCGCGGTCAACGAGCAGCAGCTCCTGCAGCAGTTGCAGAGGATTCAGGGCCGCGGCAGCATTCCCGACACGAAATCCTACACGATCGAGCAGCCGGCAGGGCGTGATTGGCGCCATTTCCATGAGGTGATATTGCGCTGGATCGGCGCCATCGCCATCCTCGGCGTTCTTGGGTTGCTCGTCATTTTCTATCTTTTGCGCGGCATGGTCCGCATCGAAAGCGGGCGCTCGGGGCAGACAATCCTACGCTTCAATGCCGCAGAACGTTTCGTGCATTGGATGACCGCGACCTGCTTCATCATACTCGCCTTGTCCGGGCTCAACATCACCTTCGGCAAACCGCTGCTGTTGCCCCTGATGAGCCCCGAGGCCTTCACCGCCTGGTCCGAATGGGCAAAATACGCCCACAATTACCTGAGCTTCCCGTTCACGCTTGGCGTCATCCTGATCTTTTTCATGTGGATCGCCGGCAACATCCCGAACCGGGTCGACATTGAATGGTTCAGGCGTGGCGGCGGCATGATCGGCCATAACCACCCGCCGGCTTACCGCTTCAATGGCGGCCAGAAGCTCATCTATTGGATCGTGGTGCTGGGCGGAAGCGCGATCGCGGTCAGCGGCTATCTGTTGATGTTTCCGTTCTACGGCACCGATATTCAAACCATGCAGAACGCTGAGATGGCCCACGGCGTCATAGCAATGTTATTCATCGCCGCCATGCTCGGTCACATTTACATCGGCACGATCGGTATGGAAGGCGCATTCGAAGCAATGGGTGAGGGCACGATCGACATCAATTGGGCCAAAGAGCACCACGAATTGTGGCTCGAGCACGATGCCCGCGCACGATCAAACCAATTGCGAACACAACCGGCGGAAACGCCCGGCGAGTAGAGCCTTCCACCGTGTGAAGCCCGGATGAACGACCGTTTAGACTTAGAGCCTCGCATCCGTATCCTGCTCGGGTCCTCGATCGCGATCGGGCCAGGAAAAGCCGCGCTTCTGGATGCGATCAGCGAGACTGGGTCAATTGCCGCCGCCGGGCGGCGGCAATTGACC
>Ga0318552_10000398_pt1 | contig 13189 bp, 12 predicted proteins | sample GRESIP082b2f20_FD_203516 | JGI IMG/M metagenome (GOLD analysis project Ga0318552, IMG submission 203516) | Tropical soil microbial communities from Luquillo Experimental Forest, Puerto Rico - GRE.SIPMG.082b2f20 | ecosystem: Environmental > Terrestrial > Soil > Tropical forest > Bulk soil...
CGACTACGTCGCCGACATCGTCGGGCCCTGGGCCCGCGGCGCCCACTACAGCGAGGATTACCAGACCGTCGCCGGCGTCCCCATGGCCCGCCGCCGCCACGTCCTCGCCCGCGTCGCCCGCTGGCCGACGCCCGTCGTCGCCCTCCACGCCGAGCTCGACATCGCCACCGAGCCCGCCAAGAGCGGCCCGACGCACGCGCCTACCGTGACCTGAGCGCTCACGGCGCGATCTACTTCGACTCGAGCTTACCGACGCGGCTCTGGAGCGCGCTGACGCGGGGCTCGAGCGTCCCGTCCCGCTCCGATATCGCCCTGACGTAACGCACGACGAAGCGCTGCTGTTCCGCGAGATCGAGCAGGGTCGTTTCGACCACGCCGAGATGCTTATTGGTCGCCTGAACTTCGCTATGCACACCGTCAAGCCGTTGGTTCGAGTCGTGGACCTCGCTGCGCACACCACGGATCTCGTCGCGGATGTCCTTCAGGATCTCGACCGTGGTATCGGAAGCGGACATCGACATCTCCTCTCAGGTTAGCAGAAAGCCTCTGCTACTCCGGCGCCAGCGGGAGACCCTTAGGTTCTCCGGGCTTTCGCCCCGGGCTGCGACCGCTGGCCGGACGCGGGGCCGGTCGCCGGACGCCCCGGCCCGAGCGACAAGAGCGATAGCTGTGCGGTGAGAGGCGCCCGCGTCCATCGTCGGGGACGCGCGGGGGGGGTCGCGTCGATGCTGCCCTCGGCATCGTCCGAAACGGTTCTTCCTCCGAGCTGTTCCTTTGCGGCCCATTCGGCGGCGACGGCGCGCTCGAAATCGGCGGGCGTCACCGCGGCGGCGTCGATGCGGCGCGCTTGCTCGTCGAGGCGGCGGAGGGCGGCGAGGCGGTCGCTCTCGCCGAGCTTGGCGCGGGCGACGGCGCGCTTGAGGACGGCGATGGTCTGATCGTAGACGCGGAGCGGGACGGGGAAGGGGTGGCCGTCCTTGCCGCCGTGGGCGAGGGAGAAGCGGGCGGGGTCGGCGAAGCGGCTGGGGGCGCCGTGGACGACCTCGGCGACGAGGGCGAGGGCGAACAGCGTGCGGGCGCCGACGCCAGGGACCAGCATCAGCTCGGCGAAGTCCTCGGGGCCGCGATCGGCGACGGCGGCGAGGGTCTTGCCGAGGCGGCGGAGGTCGATGTCCTCGGCGCGGACGTCGTGGTGGGCGGGCATGCGGAGGCGCGTGAGCGCGTCGACGGCGGCCGCCGGGCCGGCGTGCCCGAGGCCGACCAGCTCGCCGCGCGCCGGGGCGGCGCGGTGGTCGACGAGGTTGACGATGTCGCCGCCGGGGCGCCCCTCGATCGCGGCGTGCGGGTCGTCGACGAAGCCGCCGGCGCGATCCCAGATCCAGTGGTAGCGACGCGCCTGCCGCCGGGCGCCGTTCATCCCCTGCTGCACGACCACCCAGGCGCCGTCGTCGGCGACGATGAAGCCGTGCAGGTACAGCTCGAAGCCGTCCTGGACGGCGGCGCTGTCGACCTTGGCGACGAGGCGGCTGGCGCGCACCAGCGCCGGCGCGTCGAGGCCCACGCGCTCGCCGACGGCGGCCAGCTCCTCGGGCGTGCGGCGCGAGGCGCGGCCGCGGCCGCCGCAGACGTGGAGACCGAGCTCGCCGGCGACGGGGCCGAGGCCCCGCTTGAGCGCGCCGATCACGCTGGTCGTGATCCCCGAGGAGTGCCAGTTCATGCCCATCACGGCGCCGAATGACTGGAACCAGAACGGGTTCGCGAGCCGGCGCAGCACCTCGGTGCGGCCATAGTCGTGCGCGATGGCCTCGACGATCACGCGCCCGAGGCGGGCCATGCGCGCCGAGAGCCAGGCCGGGACGCGCCCGCCGTGCAGGGGCAGATCGGCGGTCCCGCTCGGCGCGGCGCGCATCCCCACAGCATGTCACGGCGCAGGCGCGGCGCCAGAATCGGCCGGGCGCGGCCGGCGCCGATGCCGTAGACTTGGCGGGCACGGGGACGCGAGCCTGCCACCCCGGCTCCCGTCAGGAGGACTCTCTGAACGGCGCGAGCTCCACGGCCGCATCGATCACAGCGCTCGTCCAGGATCTGGCCGAGGCCCGCGCCCGGGTGCGCCCGCGCGACCGCCCGTTCGTCACCCTCGCCTACGCGCAGAGCCTCGACGGCAGCATCACCACCGCGCGCGGCGAGCGCTACAACCTGAGCGGGCCGCCCGCGCTGCGGCTCACGCACGCGCTGCGCGCCCGGCACGACGCCCTCCTCGTCGGCGTGGGGACCGTGCTGGCCGACGATCCGGAGCTGAACGTCCGCCTCGTCGACGGGCCGAGCCCGCAGCCGATCATCGTCGACAGCCAGGCGCGCACCCCGCCGGACGCGAAGCTGTTTGCGCGCGCCGCGGGGGCCGTCTGGATCGCGGCGGCGGCGCCCGCCGGAGCGAGCCCGGCTCACGAGGCCCGCCTCGCGGCCCTGATGGCGCGCGGCGGGCGGGTGTTCGCCTGCCCGGCGCTGGCGAACGGCTGGGTGGACCTGCGCGCGCTGCTCGTCTGCCTCGCGGCCGAAGGGGTCCGACACGTGATGGTCGAGGGGGGCGCGCGCATCATCACCAGCTTTCTCGAGGGGCGTCTCGTCGACTACGCGCTGGTCACGATCGCGCCCCAGATCCTCGGGGGCCTCGCCGCGGTCGAGCCGGCCGCGCGATCGCGCGCGCAGGCCGCCATCGCCAACCTCCGGTTCTCGGTGAGCACGCGCCTCGGCGACGACGTGGTGCTCGGCGGGGAGGTGGCGTGGCCGGCCGCGTGAAGCTGGTGTTCGCCGGCCCGCGCCGCGTCGAGCTCGTCGAGGAGCCGGCGCCCGCGCCGCCGCCCGGGCACGCGCTCGTGCGGACGCTCGCCTCGGCGGTCAGCGCCGGCACGGAGCTGCTGGCCTACCGCGGCCAGCTGCCGCCGGAGCTGCCGCGCGACGAGACGCTGGGCGCGCTCGGCGACGGGACCTTCGCGTTTCCGTTCAGCTACGGCTACGCGGCCGTCGGCGAGGTGCGGGCGCTGGGCGCGGGCGTCGATCCGGCCTGGCTCGGCCGCCGCGTCTTCGCCTTCGAGCCGCACGCCACGGCGTTCGCCGCGCCAGTCGGCGATCTCGTGCCCGTGCCCGACGGCCTCGACGCCGAGCGGGCGGCGCTGCTCGCGCACATGGAGACCGCCGTCAACCTGGTCCTCGACGGCGCGCCGCTGCTCGGCGAGCGCGTGCTGGTGATCGGCCAGGGGACCGTGGGGCTGCTGACGACGGCGCTCCTGGCCCGCTTTCCGCTCGCGGCGCTGGCAATCACAGAGCCGCGCGCGCGCCGGCGCGAGGTCGCGCGCGCGCTCGCGGGCCGCGCCCTCCCCTCCGAGCCGGACGATGTGAGGCGGGCGCTCGGCCCGGGCGGCGCCGATCTCGTCTACGAGCTGTCGGGCGATCCCGCGGCGCTCGACGCGGCCATCGCCGCCGCCGGCCATGAGGCGCGCATCGTCGTCGGATCGTGGTACGGCGGCAAGCGCGCCGCCGTCGACCTCGGCGGCCGGTTCCACCGCCGGCGCCTCCGGCTGGTGAGCAGCCAGGTCAGCCACCTCGGCGCGGGGCTCGGCGCCCGCTGGGATCGCGCCCGGCGCTGGGGCGCCGCCTGGCGGGCGCTCGCCGACGTCGACACCCGGCCCCTCGTCACCCACCGGATCCCGTTCGCGGACGCCGCCTCCGCCTACGCGCTCCTCGACGGCGACGGGGAGGATGTGATCCAGGTCATCCTGACCTATCCTGCCTTCTGAAAGCTGAAAGGCGGACCATGGCGAGCACCTACTCCGTCGGACTCCTGCGCGCCTTCGTGGCCCAGCACCGGCTCGTGGGCGGTGACTGGGGGAAGGAGAACCAGCGGCACTCCCACCCCTACCGCCTCGAGGTGGTGTTCGAAGGGGACACGCTGGACACGCACGGGTACCTGCTCGACATCTCGGTGGCCGAGCCCGCGCTCGACGCCGTCTGCGACCGCTACCGCGATCGCATGCTCAACGACCTGCCGGAGTTCGCAGGGACCAACACCGGAATCGAGCGGTTCGCGGGCGTGATCGCGGACCGCATCGCCGCCTGGCTGGTCGTCGGTGGCGGCCACGTGCGCGCGGTGACGGTCAAGCTCTGGGAGAGCGACGCCGCCTACGCGACCTGCCGGCGCGCCGTGGGCTGACCGCGCCGCGCCAGGACCGGACGACCGGATGCGCCTCGCCTTCGTCGTCTACGGCGGCCTCGAGCAGATCTCGGGCGGGTTCGTCTACGACCGCGCCCTGGTGACGGGCCTGCGCGCGCTCGGGCACGAGGTGGACGTCTTCGGCCTCCCGTGGCGCGGCCCGCTGTCGGCCGCCGCGCGCAACGTCGCCTTCGGACACCCGGCGCGGCGTCCGCCCGGCGCGGCGCGCCCCTACGACGCCGTCATGCAGGACGAGCTCGTCCACCCGTCGGTGTTCCTCACCAACCGCCGTCCGGACGCCTGGCCGCGCGGCGGCGCCGTGGTGGCGCTGGTCCACAACCTCGGCAGCGGACCGCCCGACGGCGCGCGGACGTCGCTGTCATGGCGGGCGCGCCTCGAGCGCCGCTACCTCGACGCCGTCGACGGCGTGATCGCGGTCTGCGAGCGCACGCTCGCCGACGTGCGCGCCCTCGCGCGCCACGAGGTGCCGGCTGTCATCGTCAAGCCCGGGCGGGACCACGTCGCGCCGGCCGTCAGTGACGCGCTCCTCGACGAGCGGTCCCGGGCGCCCGGGCCGCTGCGCGTGCTGTTCGCGGGCGCGGTGGCGCCGCACAAGGGGCTCCACCGGCTGCTCGACGCGCTCGCGCGCGCCCCCGATGGGGCGCTCACCCTCGACGTCGTCGGCCCCGCCCCCGTGCCGGGGTACGCGCGGGCGATCGACCGCCAGATCGCCCGCCTCGGGCTGGGCGGGCGCGTGACGCTGCACGGCCCGCGCACCAGCGACGCCCTCGACGCGATCTTCCGGACCAGCCAGGTGCTCGCCCTGCCGTCGGACCGCGAGGCCTACTCGCTCGCCTGTCTGGAGGCGCTCGGCTTCGGGCTGCCGGTGCTGGCGACGCGCGCCGGCGGCCTCGGCGAGATGATCGCGCACGGCCGCGAGGGCTTCCTCCTCGACCCGGACGACCCGGCGCTCTGGGCGAAGATCCTCGGCGAGCTCGCCCGCGACCGCGCCGCGCTCGGCACCCTGGCGAAGGCGGCCGTCGCCCGCTGGCGCGCGCACCGCACGTGGCGCGAGGCCGCGGCGTCGGCCGCCGCTTTCATCGAAGCGCTGCGGATACCCGCCGGGGAGCGGGCGCGCGCCGCCCCGTGACGAGGAGCCAGTCGCGCACGAAGAACACCAGCGACGGGAGCATGAGCATCGTCGCGGCGGCCCACGTGATCTCGGGCCGCAGCACCGGCGTCAGGGCCGCCGCCACGAGCACCATCTGCAAGCCCGCGAACGTCCGCGTGAGCGGACGCCGCGCCACCCGATCGAGGTGGAGCGGCAGCCCGACGCGGGCGCGGAGCGCGAGCCCCGCACGGAAGACGTAGTACGCCGCCCCGAGCACGAGGTACCAGGGCGGCAGGCGCCCCCAGGCCACGGCCACCGCCGACGCCACGAGCAACCCGAGCGCATCCATCGCCTCGTCGAAGTGCGCGCCGAGCGGCGAGGCCTCCCCGCGCCGGCGCGCCACGCGCCCGTCGACGTTGTCGAGCAGCGCCGCGGCCCCGTAGAGGATCGCGGGGATGAAGGACGCGGCCCCCGAAGGCGGGACGCACACGAACCCCGCCACCAGGCTCACGAGCAAGCCGCGAAGCGCCGTGACGTGGGTGGCGACGCCGAGCGGGGCGGACCCGGCGCCCGCGCGCGCATGCGCCCCCCAGAGCGTCGCCGCGACGACCAGCCAGGTCGCGAGCGACAGCGCCGCGAAGCTCGCCGCCGCCTCGGGCGCGCAGGCGGACGCCACGATGATCGCGCCCGCGACGACCACCAGGCCGGCGGCGCCGATGCGCAGGCAGGCGCGCTCGAGGGGCGACAGCTCCCGCATGAGATCGATGTTAGCGCCAGAACGGCGGCGTGGCCGCCCCGCTACGGACAGACGGCCGCCGGCGGCGGCGCGGTGCAGACGCCGGTCGCGGCCACGCAGGTGAGCGAGCCGAGGCACGGGGTCGAGGCGGCCGCGCTGCAGGAGCTGCCGGCGGTGCCGAGCGCGACGCAGGTGTCGGTCGCGGGATCGCACGCGGCGTAGGCGACGCACTCGCTCCCCGTCGGACAGGCGGCGCCGGGGGCGACGCGCGGCGCGCACAGGCCGGTCGTCGGGTCACAGTAGTCGTTCTCGGCGTCGCAGAGCCCGTTCGCCGCGCACGGCGCCCCCTCGGCGGGGAGCTTGCCGCAGATCTGCGAGCCCTCCAGGCAGACGAGCCCCGGCTGGCACTGGCCGACGGTGCTGGTGCAGGGCTGGCCCGCGGCGAGCTTGAGCACGCAGGTCCCGGTGGTGCCGCCGGAGGCGCTCCCCTCGCAGAACGCGCCGTCGACGCAAGAGCTGGAGAGCAGGGTGGAGCAGGCCATGCCGATCGGGGCGGACGTCGGATCGATCGAGGCGACGCAGCTCCCCGCGCAGCAGGCGGTCCCGGTGCTGCAGCCGCTCGTGTCGCAGCTCCCCGACTGGCACTCGTACGAGTCGAAGCAAGCGCCGCCGAGCGCCACCGCCCCGGTGAAGATGGTCTGGCAGGCCTTGGGCTGCGCGGCCGACAGCGAGCTCGTCACGCTGCAGCTACCGGGGCCGGTGCTGGACTCGAAGGCGGTCAGGCAGGTCGCCGCCGCGTTGCCGTCGTACTTGACCCGGCCAGCCTCGACGTCGGCCTTGAGCTGACCGAGATCGATGACCACGCTGGCCATGCAGGTCGCCTTGTCCGGGTAGCTCCCGCAGCGGACGCCGACGTCGCACTCTGCGGCCGCGAACTTGGTCCCGAGCTCGCCGAACGGGATGCTCGCGTCGTCGGCGCATCCGACGATGGAGAACAGCGCCCCCGCCACCAAAGCGAATCGGATCCTCGTCATGACGACTCCCCCGACGGGGCCGCTCGGGCCCACCACGACTGACGAAGCCTCACGATATCACGCGCCACGAGACGCGGGTGCGGCTACGGACAGGTGGTCGCCGGCGGCGGCACGACGCAGACGCTCCCCACGCAGTCGTTGGAGAAGCACTCGCCGGCAGACGTGCAGGCGGCGCCGGTCATGCCGAGCGCCTTGCAGGTGGAGGTCGTCGCGTCGCAGAACGTCGCAGCCACGCACTCGGCGCCGGTAGGACAGGCGCCGCCCGCCGCCACCCGCGACGTGCAGACGCCGGTGGCGAGGTTGCAGTAATCGGTCGAGGCGTCGCAGAACTGGCTCGCCAGGCAGGAGGCCCCGTGCGCGGGCAACTTCCCGCAGATCGACGCCCCGGTCGTGGGATCGTTGACGCACAACGTCCCGGTGGCGCAGTCGGTGAGGGCGGTGCAGGGCTGCCCGGCGGCGAACTTCGCCACGCAGGTGGCTCCGCCCCCGGCGGCCGTCTGACAGAAGCTGCCGTCAGCGCAGACCGCGGTCGGCGACGAGCAGTCCGCCCCGATGGCGACGGGAGGGTTTGGCGCCGCGCAGCTCCCCATGCAGCAGGTCGTCGTCGTACAGACCGACGTCGTGCAGGTCCCCGACGCGCATTCCTCGTCGGTGTAGCAGGCCGCTCCCGTGGCGAGCGTCCCCACGACGGCACGGCCGCAAGCGGCCGGCGCGGAGGTCGAGAGCTCGACGGTGATGCTGCAGCTCTGGTTGCGGAGGGCGGCGAGGCAATCGGCCACCGCCTTGCCGTCGTAGGCGGTCTTGCCAGCGGCCACGTCCACCTCGAGCTGGCCGAAATCCGCGGAGAACGCTGCCTCGCAGGTCGCCTCGTCGGCGTAGACGCCGCAGCGCACCTCGTGCGCGCAGCTCGCCGTCTCGACGCTGGGACCGAGGTCCGTGATGGCCACGGTCCCGTTCCCCCCGCCGCAGGCGGCGAGGGCCAACGGGGCGAGCAGCATCGCGCCGGCTCCACGCATGTGATCACGATAACACGATGCGCCCCGCGGCCGGCAAATCCGGCGCTGCCCGCGCCGTGCCTACTCGATCTCGATGACGGCGGGGTGCCCGGGGCAACGCCAGTGTGCGGGGTGCCAGCGGCCGCGCGGGCCGTAGTGCCCCTCGACCCAGACGCCGCCGGGACAACCGCCCGGACGCGTCTCGCGGACGTAGCAAGAGAGCTGCGACAGGCCGAGCGCGACGAGAACGGCGAGGAGGAGCTTCACGGTCTCTGCATTATGGCGGGGTCCCGCGGTGGCTGTCCGTGACACCGCCCACGACCTTCGCTCAGGCCGACGTCCAGGCTGTAGAGTCCGCAGATGTCCGCCCGCAACATGGCGCTCGCCACGCTCCTCGGCGCGGCGCTGGCGGGCGCCCGCCCCGCGGTCGCAAGCCCGGTGCCGACGGCGACGGCCCTCGCCTTCGCCGACGGCCGCGCCGGGCAGAGCCTCGACGGCCGCTGGCACGTGATCGTCGATCCCTACGACAACGGCCTCGTCGACTACCGCGGCAAACCCCGCCCCCACGGCTACTTCGAGGACGCGGAGCCCCGCGCGCGTGGCGAGCTCGTCGAGTACGACTTCTCGCGCTCGCCCGAGCTCGACGTGCCGGGCGACTGGAACACCCAACGGCCCGACCTCCTCTACTACGAAGGGGCACTCTGGTACGAGCGCCGGTTCGATCGCGCTGCCATGGCCGGGGGGCGGACGTTCCTCCAGTTCGGGGCGGCGGCCCAGCGCGCCACCGTCTGGCTCAACGGCCAGCGCCTCGGCGATCACGAGGGGGGCTTCACGCCCTTCGCCCTCGAGGTGACCGGCAAGCTGCGCGCGCGCGGCAACTCGCTGGTGGTGCGCGTCGACAACAGCCGGCGCGCCGACGCGCTCCCCGCCGTGAACACCGACTGGTGGAACTACGGGGGGCTGACGCGCGGGGTGCGCCTGGTCGAGACGCCGCCCGCCTTCATCCGCGACGCGCGGCTCCAGCTCGCGCGCGGGGACGCGGGGCGCCTCGTCGGGTTCGTGCGCGTCGACGGCGCGCGCGGCCCGACGAAGGTGACCGTCGAGATCCCCGAGGCGCGCGTCGCCGAGACGGTCACCACCGACGCCGCCGGCTGGGGCGCGTTCGCGTTTCCGGCCGCCGTCACGCTCTGGTCGCCCGAGGCCCCGAAGCTCTACGACGTCAGCTTCACCGCGGGCGGCGATCGCGTCCGTGACCGGATCGGCTTCCGCACGCTCGGCACGCGCGGGACCGAGCTGCTGCTCAACGGCAAGCCGGTGTTCCTGCGCGGCATCTCGCTGCACGCGGAGGCGCTCGGCCGCGGCGGGCGCGCCACCACGGCCGCCGACGCCGAGGCGCTGCTCGGGCTCGCCCGCGAGCTCGGCTGCAACTTCGTCCGCCTCGCCCACTACCCGCACGGCGAGGAGATGACGCGCGCCGCGGACCGCCTCGGGCTCCTCGTCTGGTCCGAGATCCCCGTCTACTGGACCATCGCCTGGTCGAACCCGGAGACGCTCGTCTCCGCACGCCGCCAGCTGGCCGAGGAGATCGCGCGCGACGCCAACCGCGCCTCGGTGATCCTCTGGTCGGTGGGGAACGAGACCCCCGTTGGCGACGCGCGCACGGCCTTCCTGCGAACGCTGGTGGCGGATGCGCGCGCCGCCGACCCGACGCGCCTCGTGACCGCTGCCCTCGAGCACCGCTACGTCGACGCGCGCACCGTGACCCTCGACGACCCACTCGGCGACGACCTCGACGTCCTCGGCCTCAACGAGTACGTCGGCTGGTACGACGGCCCGCCCGGCAAGTGCGACACCCTCACCTGGCGATCGCCCTACGGCAAGCCGATCGTCGTCAGCGAGTTCGGCGCCGACGCGAAGGCCGGCCTCCACGCCGATCCCCTCACCCGCTTCTCCGAGGAGCACCAGGCGAGCGTCTACCGCCACCAGCTGGCGATGCTCCGTCGGATCCCGGGCCTCGTGGGTCTCTCGCCCTGGATCCTCGTCGATTTCCGCTCGCCGCGCCGCCCGCTCCCCGGCATCCAGGACGGCTGGAACCGCAAGGGGCTGGTCGCCAACGACGGCACGAAGAAGCAGGCCTTCACGGTGCTGCGGGACGCCTACCGGGACTTCGCTCAGCGACCGCCGCTGCCGCCCCCGTCGCCGCCCGCGCCACCGTCGACGCCGGTCCCCGCGCGGCGCTAGTGCGCGAGGCGGAACGCCCGCCAGAGGTTCGAGGCGTCGTCGGTCCAGCCCGGGCCGACGCGCGCCGGGTGCCAGCGCGGGTCCTTGGCCACCGGGGCGAGGTCGACGGGGGCCCGCGCGACCACCACCCAGAACGACGACGACTTGCCGGCCTGTTTCTCCGCGTCGGTGGCGCGGTCGTAGCGGGCGAGCGCGGTGAGGCCGAGGGCGGCGGCGCTGCCGGCGACGACGGGCTCGAGATCGAGGTAGCGGTTCGAGAGCTGGAAGGCGAGCAGGCCGCGGGGGGCGAGCTTGCGGACGTAGAGCTCGAGGGCCTCGCGCGTGAGCAGGTGGGCGGGGACGGAGTCCGAGCTGAAGGCGTCGAGGATCAGCATGCCGAAGCTGCCGTCCGGCTCGGCGGCCAGCGTGAGGCGCGCGTCGCCGAGCCGGTAGTCGATCCGCCCCTCGGCGTCGCCGAGGTAGGTGAACAGGCCCCGGTCGCGCGCGATGTCGACGACCGCCGGATCGATCTCGAAGAATGTCCAGTGCTCGCCGGGGGCGACGTACGCGGCCAGCGTCCCCACGCCCAGGCCGGCGACGCCGACCCGCTTGGTCTGGGGCCAGCCGGCGAACGCGGCCATCACGCCGCCGATCGGGCCCGCCTTGTGGAAGTAGGCCATCGGCTGCCGCCGCCGCTCCGGCGTCAGGTCCTGCACGCCGTGCAGCGTGTTGCCGTGGACGAGGTAGCGGAGCGCCGGCGGATCCTGGGCCACCTTGTGCACGGCATAGAAGCTGCGCGTCTCGTAGAGGACCGTGCTCCCCGCAGCGCCGTGGTGAGCGCCGACCAGCATGATCGCGCCGAGCGCGAGCCCGAAGCGAAGCGGGCGGGCGCGCGTGGCGTAGCCGACGACGCCCGAGACGAGGAGGAGGACGCCGAGGCCGCCGAGCGTGGCCCGGCCGCCGAGCCGGGCCCCGAGCGCGTGCGCGGCGAGCGAGCCCGCGAGCAGCACCGCCGCCAGCAGCGCGGGGACCGCGACGTCGAGCAGCCGCGCGCGCCGGGACCGAGCGTCACCGGCGCCCTCCCGGGGGCGGAGGAACGCGGCGACGACCAGGCCGAGCGGATACTCCGTCACGCCGTTGAAGAGCAGCGGCGCCAGGAAGACGTTGAAGAGCCCACCGAGCGCGCCGCCCGCTGCGACCCAGAGATAGAAGTCGGTCGATTGCTCGCCGGCCGGGCGGCTCTCGGCGAGCTGCTGGTGGCAGACGAGCGCCGTCACGAAGAACGCGGCCACGTGCACGGGGATGAGCTGCCAGACGGCGTTGCTGGCGCCGAGGAACATCTCCACGGCCAGCGGCAGCAGCAGAAACGGCTGCACCAGCGCCACGCGGCGCGCCGCCGGCGCGCGCCGGCCGAAGGCGATGATGAACGTGGCGAGGTAGAGCGCCAGCGGGATCACCCACAGCAGCGGCATCGCCATGAGATCGGTGGTGACGTACGTCGTCAGGGAGAGCAGCAGGCTGGACGGGACCGCCGCCAGCGCCAGCCAGCGGGCGCGCGTCCGCCACGAGATGGGCGACGAGGCTGGCACCGGGGTCGCGGCCGCCCCGGCGAGCGCCGCCCCCGCGGGCGCCCCGCGGGCGTGCCGCGCCGCCCAGGCCGCGCATGCGGCCAGCAGGACGATCACGACGCCGAGCGTCTCGTTCCAGAGCCGCCGCTGCCGCTCGAGGCCGAACAGCGGCTCGAGCAGCACCGGATACGCCAGCAGCGCGAGCATGCTCCCCGCGTTGCTCGCGGCGTAGAGGAAGAACGGATCGTCCGCGTGCCGATGGCTGGTCGACGCCAGCCACCGCTGCACGAGCGGCGCCGTCGCCGCCAGCAGCACGAAGGCCGGCCCGATGGAGAGCGCCAGGCGCGCGAACAGCCAGGCCGACTGGTGCTGCGCGGGTGCGATCCACCCCGTCGGCGGCCGCACCGGCGCGACCAGCACGACCAGCACGCAGAGCCCGATGTGCAAGAGCGCGTGCCGCCGGGTCCCGAGCCAGGCCGGCCCGAAGTGGGCGTAGGCGTAGCCCGCGAGCAGCGCGACCTGGAAAAAAGCCACCGCCGTGATCCAGACGGCCGCCCCGCCCCCGAGGATCGGCAGCAGCGCCTTGGCCGAGAGCGGTTCGAGCACGAACAGCAGCGTCGCGGCCAGGAACATCGTCGCCGCGTATAGGGGCACCAGCACGCGCGACTCGGCGGTCACTGCCGCCTCGGACGCACCGGGCGGGGCGCCGGGGCCGTTCAGATCAGCGGGCAGGATCGCACCATCTTTCATGCTACCGAGGACGGTCGGCGAATGACAGCCGGATCTCCGTGATAAAACCGTGCTGTGGCCGGCGCGCTCCCGACCCTGGTGCTCTGGCTCCTCGCCGCGCCCCAAAATCCCGACGCGCTCGACCCGAGCTCGACCACGCCGCCTGCCGCCGCTCCCGGCGCGCCCACCGACGGTGATCCGCCGATCGTGCTGACCTGGATCGCGCCCGATGGCTGTCCCGGCGTCGAAGATCTGCGCGCGGAGATCCGGCGGCTCGCGGGGCCGGTGCCGCCGCCGCCCGAAAAGCCCGAGGCCCGCGCCTTCGTCCGGCGCGGGCCCAAGGACCTCTGGATGCTGACGCTCAGCACGACGTCCGGGCTGCTCGCCGGCGAGCGCCGGCTGACGGCAGGCGACTGCGCCGAGCTCATGCGCGCGGCGGCGCTGGTCATGGCGCTCATGATCAACCCGAGCGCGGGCGCGCCGCCGCCGCCGCCGCCGCCACCACCGCCGGTGGTCATCGCGGCACCGCCGCCACCGCCGCCGCCGCCGACACCGGGACCGGTCAGCATGGGCGTCGACCAGGTCGAAC
>Ga0318552_10000399_pt1 | contig 13178 bp, 11 predicted proteins | sample GRESIP082b2f20_FD_203516 | JGI IMG/M metagenome (GOLD analysis project Ga0318552, IMG submission 203516) | Tropical soil microbial communities from Luquillo Experimental Forest, Puerto Rico - GRE.SIPMG.082b2f20 | ecosystem: Environmental > Terrestrial > Soil > Tropical forest > Bulk soil...
CTGGCTCGCGGGCGGGCGACCCGGAATCCGCACCGCGTTCCACTGCGTCAGGACCACGCTGCCCTCGGCAGGCGGCGGCCCGACCGCGCGGAGGATATACGGCTTGCCGTGCGCCGCGACGTACACCGAGTTGTCGTGGGAATCCTGCAGCAGCCAGGCCGGCTGGCCGGCAACGGTCACGGCCCCGAGCAGCTTGACCTCGTGGGCCTGCGTGCTGGCTATGGGATGAGTCATCGAAGCCATGCTCAGGTGGGCGAACAGTACGTGCGCCCGGGCCGCCGGATACTCCAGGTATTTCCCGCAGAACCGGCCGCAGACCGTGGCGGGCAGGTGGGCAATCCGCACGAAGGCCGCGGTGAGCTTCAGGTAAGTGTGACCATGCGTGGACAGCACGGTGATCACTGCCCCGTTCTCGCTTATCTGTCCCGAGAACTCTCCGGAGCGGGTCATGCCGAAGTTCACGCCCTCGGCATTGCTGCCCTGCTGGATAGTGCCGCTGATGTGAACGCTGCTGGCTGTGCGTAGTGCCGCGCTCATCTCCCGGAGCAGCACCGCAACACCGGGCCGGCGGGACGGCCCGTACCCGGTCATGCCCGGCTGGCAGGGCTCCGCGCTGCGGCTGGGAAGGGGAGCCGCCGAGAGCGCGGTGATCGCCCAGTGCCCGCTGAGCTGAACCATTCGCCAGGTCTCGAACAAGTACGACTGCCCTGGCGTCGGGTCAAAGGTCAGGTTCACTTTTCCGGTACGCGGGTTCTCCTCCTGGAACTTGCTGCCGTCATCGCAGGTGACCAGGGTGGCGTTGCGCCCGCTGATCGCGGTGATGCGGGTCATGAAGAACCGGTCTACCCCGGCGGGCACTAGATCGTTTGCCTTGTCGGCCTTCATGGCAGAGGTCAGATGAGCGAGCGCCTGGCCGGTCACGTAATCCCGCACCGGCGACACCAGATGCTGCGCGTTCTCCGATTGACTCCAGAGGACCTGGCCCTCGCGGAAGCCCTCCACCACGTCGGCCTGGGCCGGGTTCGCGGGCAGCGGGCCGGCGAACACCTGGGTGTAGGGGCCGACGTGAACAACGCTGGCCACGCGGGCGGCGGTGTGATTGGCTGGTTCGCCTGAGCCGCAGGCCGACAGCACGAACAAGCCGGACAGCGCCAGCGCCGTGATAGCCCCTTGACGGCTCATGCCCGCCACCTAACTGTTGCTGCCCCGCCAGCCGGATCCACGTGGGCCGCGCTGCCGAAGCCGTATCTGCCACTAGGTAGACGCGCACCCCGGGCCCATGGTTGGCCCAGGACTATCCCCGCGCCAAGGAAGCCCGTGGCGGGCACCCCGGTATCCGCTCGCCCCGGTATCCGCTCGCGCGCCTGGCCCGGCCCGGCCGTGCGAGCCCGCCGGGACCAGCGGCGCTACGGTACGACTATGGCGACACTGGACGACGCAGCCCTCATGGCCGCGGCTCTGCCCGAGGTTACCGAGGGGGAAAGCCGCGGCAACCGGACCTGGTCCGTGGGGGGCAAGGCCTTCGCCTGGGAGCGGCCGTTCAGCAAGGCGGACCTCCGGCGGTTCGGCGACGAAGCCCCGCCGGAGGGGCCGATCCTGGCGGTCCGCGTCGGGGATCTCGGCGAGAAGGAGGCCGTCCTCGCCACCAACCCGGAGGCATTCTTCACGATTCCGCATTTCGACGGCTACGCCGCGGTGCTCATCCAGTTGCGGAAGGCGTCCGCGGCGGCGCTGCGCGAGGTGATCACCGACGGCTGGCTGGCCTGCGCGCCGGTCAAGCTCGCCGACCAGTACCTGCACCGGTAGGCGGATCAAGCTGCCGCGCCGTAGGCCGGCGGCACGTTGGAGGGAGGCTGGCCGATGCCTGCGGATAATCTGTGCGCCCGGCCGCTCGGCTCGTCCGGCATCGCCGTATCGGCCATGTCGCTTGGCTCCTGGCGCACGTTCGAGCACCTGCCGCCGGAAACCGGCGCCGCGATCCTGGCGGCGGCCAGGAACGAGGGCATCAACTTCTTCGACGACGCCCGCTACAACGATGAGACCGCCCGCGCGCCGCTGCCGACCGGGTATTCGGAGGTGCTGTTCGGGGAGTTGTTCCGCAGCGCGGGCGTACGCCGGGACGAGGTGGTTGTCGCCAACAAGCTGTGGTGGGAGTTCTGGCCAGAGCAAAGCGCCGCCGCGGAACTGGACGGCTCCCTGGCCCGCATGGGCTTCGACCACGTGGACGTGATCTACGCGAACCCGCCGCCCGACGGTCTCGCGATCGCCGACATGGTGGCCGCCGTCGGAGCGCTGGTTGACCGCGGCAAGGCACGGGCGTGGGCGGTGGTCAACTGGCAGGCCGGCCCGTTCGCCGAGGCGGTGGCGGCCGCGGCCGCCCTGGGCGTGGCAGCGCCGTGCGCCGCGCAGTTGCCCTACAGCCTGGTGCGGCGTTCCTGGGTCGAGGGCACCGAAATGACCGAGGCACTGCGCGCGGCGGGGGCGGGCGTGGTCGCCTCGTTCTGCCTGGAAGGCGGCGTGCTGAGCGGCAAGTACCTGCTGGGCGCCGCCCCCGGGCGGGCCGCTGCGACGCTGGATGACCCCCGGAACGCCCCGGCCGTCGCCGCGGCGGCCGAGCTCGCCGACCTGGCCGCCTCACTGGGCACCACCGCCGCGGCGCTCGCGCTGGCCTTCCCGTTCACCAACCCCGATGTCACCAGCGTGCTGTTCGGCGCGACCAGCCCCGAGCAGCTCCGGGCCAACTGCGCGGCGGCCGGCCTGGTGGACCGGCTGAGCTCGGGCGACATCGCCCGGCTGCGCCGGATCGGCGCGGCTTAACCGGTGAGATCAGGCGGGTGCGCGACGTCGCCCTAAACATGGCTACAAACGCTGGCGTCCGCCCGGGGTTGCCTAAATGGGTAGCGCAACCGCCGGAATAGGTAGCCGCAAATTCAAGAATCCGTAGCGAAGTGCGTCCCGTGGCCGGCCGGCAGTGCCGCGCGACGGATCAGAGGTGCTGATACGGCCGGTCGAGGCCGGTGGCGCCAAGCCGGCCGCTAGCAATGCGAGGTAGCCGGTGAGACGGGGAAGAACCCGCAGTGGACCAGAATGCCGATCACCTCGTTCGCGCCGCCCAGGATGGCGTCGTTGTTGCCGAGGGCCCGGTTGCGCAGTCCGCCGCTGACCGACGCCGAGTTGCCGAGGGCGAGGTTGCCACGGCCGCCGCTGACCGAGGAGGCCTCGCCGCGCGCCACGTTGCTGCTGCCGCCGCTCGTGGTGGCGTAGAAACCGTTGGCGGTGTTGGCGATCCCGCCGTTGGCCGACGCGGCGAACCCAGAGGCGAGGTTGCCCGCGCCACCGGCCACGGTGGCGTCAAAACCGGTTGCGGTGCTGGACCGGCCGCCAGGAACCGAGTCGAACGGACCGCCGATCTGATTGAAGTCGCCGGCCAGCAAACCACCGTAGGAGGTCCAGGCACCGTTGTCGCCGGTGATCAGGTTGTGCGAACCGGTACGACGGCCACCGCCTGTGTTGTCGGCGTACCCGACGATGAGGTTCCCGAGCCCGTTCAGCTTGGTCTCGATGCCCGTGCCGTTCACGACCTGTACGTTGACCCCCTTGAACAGCACCGTCTTCAGCGCTGAGCTGGTCTGGCCGCCGTGGCCGGCGATCACCAGTGTCGAGCCGTCTCGGCTGCGGGTGACCCCGGTCAGCAGCGTCCGCAGGCCATTGATCGCCGACTCGTCTTGGCTCAACCGGCGCTGCAGTGCGCTGACCTGACTCTGCAGCGCGGTTGTCGTAGGCACGCCGGAACCGCTGGCCAGCGCGGTTCCGGTCCACATTGTCACGCCGAGCACGAGGCCGGTACCGGCCCCGGCGGCCAAGACCCAAAGCGGCCTGCCCATGATCGCTCGCCAGCCATCTGCTCCCCGCGCCGGGGATCCTGTTCGTGTCGCCTGTGGTCTCATCTCGTAGCCCCTCCTCCTGGGCGATCCCAATGCGCTGTTCGCGCCTAAGGCGAAATACGCGCGGGCCGCACGGGCCGTTCAGCCGGGGTCCAGGCCCGAAGCGGGCGCCACCGGAGGTGGCCCACACTTACCTCGGATCCCGATCAAGCGGCTACGAGACTTTCTTGATTGCGTCAGCCGCCGCCCGGCCTTTGGGCATGATCGGGGACCGAAATCATGCCATTCGGGTGATGAATGTTTCGCCAGCGCCGCGCACCATGAACCTGCCGGAGCGGTCGCAACAATGGGCGCGCGTCGGTGTCCTGGTTTCGGCTTGTCAGGCCGAGCACGGGGCGACCAGGTCCCGCGCGGGGGAGGTGGGTTTGATGGCAGGAACCCCGGGCCGATGAGAGCGGATTAGCGGTGAACGCCGAGTTCTTCGCGCTGGCGTTCACCGCGGCGCTGAACCCCAAGCTCCTGGCGATCGACCTGTTGCTGATCGAGAACCGGCGGCCACGAGCGATGTTCCTGTGCCTGCTGATCGGCGGTCTCACCGTGGGCGTCACGGTTGGCCTGCTGGACGTCCTTGTGTTTCACCTCGATGCGATCAGCTCGCAGAAAACGGTGAGCGCGAGCGTCGACTTGGCCCTGGGCTTGGTGCTGGTTGTGGCGGGCGCCCTGGCGGCAACAGGCCGTCTGCACCTCCGGCGTAAGTCTCCGGTCCCGGCCGGGACCGGAGATGGCCCCGCTGACATCCCGGACAAGGAGAAGAAGGACAGCTGGGCACGGCTGCTGGCCGAGCCCCGGCTCGGGCTGGCCATGCTGATCGGCGCGGTCTGCGGCATCCCCGGCGCGGCCTACCTGACCGGGCTGCACATCCTGATCACCAGCAAGTCCCCTACCGCAACCCAGGTCGTCGGCGTCATCCTCTTCGTTTTTATCGAGTTCTTGCTGATCATCATCCCGTTCGTGTTCTTGGCGGTGTGGCCCGAGGCCACGAAGGCGGCGCTCAAGAACACCCATGACTGGTTGCTAGGCCATGCACGGCAGCTCATGGCTTACACCGCCTTGGTCTTGGGTGCCTACCTGACGGTCACCGCCCTAGTCCGCCTGGCCTGACCGACGGTCGTGGTCCTCGGGAAAGGTGATCAACAGCGTCACGCCGCGCGCGCGAACAATCCGGCTCCAAGCGCCGAGGGCGCCCCCGGATACAGGGCTAGCCTGATGGCGGAGGGATCAGCGAATTGCGGCGACTGACTGTGGACTTGTTCGCCACCGTGGACGGCTTCGCCAAGGGCCGGAACTCACCGGCCTACTTCGGGTACGGCGGACCCGATCTCGACACCTGGATCGGTGAGCAGCTCGCCAGGCCGCACGTGGTGCTGATGGGCAGCAACACCTACCGTGCGCTTTCTGAGATCGCCGCTGCCGGCGCGGACCCGCGGCTGGACGAACTGCCGAAGGTGGTCTTCTCGGCCTCCCTGCACCCCCCACTGGCCTGGGCCAACACCACCCTGATCCGCGACGACGTAGCGGTCGCGGTGCCCGCCATGAAGGCGAAACCGGGCGATCCGCTGCGGGTGATCGGCAGCCTCTCCCTGGTCCGCAGCCTGCTGCGGCTCGGCCTGGTGGACCGGCTGCGGATCATGGTCTTCCCGCAGATCCTCGGTGAGACGGGGGAGGAGCCATTTCTCGCTGGCCTGCCGGACATCAACCTTCGGCTGGGCGTGACCCAGGTCCTCGACCAGCGGCTCGTACTTTTGGAATACCTGCCCGAGGCGCCCGGCTGAGGCCCTGGCCCGGCGTGTTCCGGCGCGCTCCCCGACCGATCAATCTTGAGCTGTCGGTGCCATCCGTTACCGTGCGGGTGTCGGTGATCGAGCGGAGTGGGTGATGGCAGGACGGGTAGTCGAGTTCGAGGTTCTGGGCCCGTGGTCGCTGGAGATCAGCCGGCGGTTCTGGGAGGGCTTCACTCCCGCGGCGCTACCAGGCCAGCCGGCCGCGCCGGGGCTGCGCACGGTGTTCTGTGCCGAGGGTGACTGGCGCCGCGTCGAAGCGGAGGTGACCCAGGCCGGGCATACCGCGCACGTGGTGCTGGCGGGCGATGGTGATCTTGATGCGGCCGCCGCACAGGTGTGCCGGTTCTTGGCGCTGGACGTTGACGGGCGTGGCTGGCCGGAGGTAGGCCGCCGCGACCTGGTGATTGCCGACGCGCAGGCGCGGCTGCCCGGGCTGCGGCCGTGCGGTTTCCATTCCCCCTATGAGGCCGCGGCGTGGTCGGTGCTGGCGCAGCGGCTGCGCATCGTGCAGGCCGCGCGGTTGCGCGCTGAGCTGATCGCCCGCCATGGCGCGTATGGCGCGTTCCCCCCGCCGCATGCCCTGGCCCGGCCCGGCCTGGATCTTCCGGGCCGCAAGAGTGAGTACCTGCGGGCGGTCGGCGAGGCAGCGCTCGATGGGCTGCTGGACGGCGCGGCGTTGCGTGCGCTGGACCCCGCCCAGGCCGTCCAGCGGGTGCGGCAGGTGAAGGGGCTCGGCCCGTTCGCCGCCGAGTTGGTCGTGATCCGTGGCGCGAACGCCCCTGACGCGTTGCCCCACCACGAACGCCGGCTGGACGCCGAGATCGCCGAGCGGTATGGCCCTGGCCGCACCCTCGGCGAAGTCTCGGAGGCATGGCGGCCCTACCGTACCTGGGCCGCCGTCTGCCTGCGCGCGCTGCGCGAGCAGCGTATCGGCGATATCGCCGGCCGCTGAGTCACCGGCGCGGGTGACCGCTCGCGAGCACCGCCGATCGGTCCTCACTTCGCGCTCCGGTACACCCGGTCGATCAGCTGGAAACGGTCGCCGCGCGCTGAGTCACGCCCTCGTGCCCCGGGCGCACCTCACGACAGGCGATCCCGGCCGGGCCGTGAGCTCCCACAGGTGCCTTCCAACGAACTGACGGCTTGGTAGGCTGAGCCTACGCGAGGCAGTCGGCCGCTGGCCGAACACGGTCAGTGACTGGCCCGACACGGAAGCTCCCGCGGGCCTGCAACCCCCCCTGCGGGCCCGCGGGTCCGTTGTTGGGGAGGCGCGGGCGCCGTCCAGCCCGGAGGACGAGCAGTTCCGGCGAGGTCATCTCCGTCAGCGGCCAGGACCCCTGACGCCCGAGGTGTTCCCCCGGCTATCGGGACGATGGAAGATCACCACATGAACTCTCGGGTACTGCTTCGTGGCGGGCTGGTCGCCGACGGCATCGGGACCAGCGTGCAACGGGCGGACGTGCTGATCGAGGGGCCTACGATCGCCGCGGTCGGGAGCGTCGATGTGCCACCAGGGGGCTGTGCGGTGATCGACCTGGCCCCGCGCAGCGTGGTGTGCCCGGGGTTCATCGACGCCCACGTGCACGCGGAGGGGCCGCTGCTGGCTTCCGGGCGGGTGGATGGCGCGCTCGCCCAGGGCGTGACGACGCTGGTCGTGGGGCAGGACGGGGAGTCGTGGATCGGCGCGAGCGCACCGACGGTGCGGTACCTGAACCGGTACTTCGCGCCGGTCAACGGGGCGCTTGAACCGGTCAGGTACTTCGGCGTGGCCGGCTTCCGGGAGGCGGTCGCGGGCCGGCTGGTGCAGAACGTGGCGGTGCTCGCCTCGCAGGGGACCATCCGGCACAACGTCGCCGGGATGGCGCCCGGGCCGTTGGGCGAGGCACAGCGAGCGGCGGCGCGGCGACAGGTCGAGGACGCGCTGGCTGAGGGCGCGGTCGGGCTGTCCAGCGGGCTGGACTACCTGCCGAGCCGGTTCGGGGGAGTGGAGGAGACGGCCGAGATCGCCCGGCCGCTGGCCGATGCGGACCGGCCGTATGTGTCACATTTGCGCGGCTACGGCCCGGACGTCCGGGCCGGCCTGGGCGAACTGGTGGCGGTGGGAGCGGGCGCCGGGGCGCGGGTCCACGCCAGCCACCTGTGGGGAGAACCGGCCGACATCGAGGCCGCGTTCACGGCCGCGGACGCGGCCGGGGTGCCTGTCACCTACGACATGTACTCCTACCGGAGGTCCAGCACGATCCTGGCGCAGCTGCTGCTCCCGCCCGGCGTACAGGCCGGGGGTCCCGAACGTACGCTGGCCGCGCTCACGGACCCGGGGCAGCGCGCCGCGTTGCTTGCTGGCGAAAAGCTCACCCAGAGCTACCTGCGCAACGTCTACCTGGGCACCGTCCCCGGCGACATGGGCGGGCTCGCCGGGCTTTCGGTGGCCGAGGCGGCGGCGCGCGATGGCCGACCGCCGGGGGAATGGGTGCTCAGCCTGCTGGTCGCGGCGGACCTGGGCGTCGGCGGCCACCTGGACCGGCTCGGCCTGACCGCCGAGCACCTGGCCTGGATCAGCTCCCACGACCGGCACTGTGCCGGATCGGACGGGATCTACCAGGGCCAGCACCCGCATCCGCGCGGCTATGGCGCGTTCGCCGGGCTCGCCGGGCACTACCTCGGCGCCGGGCCGGAGACCGGGTACCAGCGGCTGGCCCGGCACCTGGCGGCCAGCGCGGCGGACGTATACGGCCTGCGCAACCGCGGCCGCATCGCCGAAGGGCTGGCCGCCGACTTGTGCGTCATCGGCGAAGGTGGCCCGGCCGCGCACGCAACCTATGACCGCCCGCGCGAGCTGGCGACCGGCGTTGACTACGTCTTCGTCAACGGCGTCCTCGTCTGGCCGGATCGTCACGCCGCGGCGGGCCAGCTTCCCGGCCAGTTCGTCAGCTAGGCACCTGCCCGCCTGGCGCTGTCGCTGGGACGGCATCCCGCCGTCGTTAGTGTCCGACCCTCCAGCTAGCGTCGGGGTGTGGTTCCGGCTGGTTCGCGCGGCGGCCGGGTAACCGAGAATTGCCAGGTCAGGGCTCGGCCGGTGAATGTGACAGAGGAGTCACCATGGGGAACGCGGTAGTGCACTTCGAGATCGGCGGACCAGATGACGCGCCGCTGGTCGCTTTCTACGGGGAACTGTTCGGCTGGAAGCTGCGGCCCTTCGAGGGCGGTGGTTACACCCTGATCGACACCAACGGCGGTGGCGGCATCAATGGCGGCATCGGCAAGAGCCAGACCGGTGAGCCATGGTCCACCTTCTACGTCGAGGCCGACGACCTCCAGGCGGTGCTGGACAAGGCCGAGTCGCTGGGCGCGAAGACGGCCATGCCGGTCACCGACTTCGGCGGCGCGGTGACCATCGCGATGTTCAACGACCCGGACGGCCTGCTGGTCGGGCTGGTGAAGAGCGCGGACCCGTCGGCCGGAGAGCAGCCGCCTGGGCCGTCAGCCGGCCCGGGTGAACCGGTCGACTGGTTCGAGGTGCTCGGCTCCGACGCGAGCCGGACCCAGCGGTTCTACGCGGACCTGTTCGGCTGGACGGTCGGCGGTGGTGCTCCGGACTACGGCATGGCCGACACCGGCGCCGGGCAAGGCATCCAGGGTGGCCTCGGTGCCAGCGAGCAGTCCCGCTGGGCCACGATCTACGCCAGCGTTCCCGACGTGGAGCAGACGCTGGCCAAGGCCGAGTCCCTCGGCGGGACCCGGATTTACGGCCCCATGGCCGTGGATGACCACATGCAGACCGGGGCGTTCCGCGACCCGGCCGGAAACGTGTTCGGCGTCTACCACCACGGCGAGCACTGACGAACACCGCAGGGGGGCGGGCCGGTCCGACGCGGCTCCGGGCCGCTCCCCGCACCCGGGCTGGTCAGGCGCCGTTGCTCATCACCTGCGTGTAGAGGGTGTCCGCGAGCCAGGCCTCGTACTCGTCCGGGGTCCAGCCGCGCTGGGTGACCAGGACGCGGTAGGACCATGGTCCCAGGTAGAGCCACAAGATGTCGGCGGCGCGGGCAACGGTGAGCCCGGGCCGCAGGGCGCCTTCGTCCCGGAAGCCCCTGGCGGCCAGGGTCATCCCGTGCAGGCCCTGGTCGCGCAGCTTGCGCCAGAGTGCGGCGATCTCGGGATCGGTGGTGGCGGCGGACTCGATCACGCTGACGACGCCCGCGGTGCGGGCGGCCGACTCACGCAGGTGATGGGCAAAGATGCCGGCCTTCTCCCTCGGATCGGCGGCGTCTCTGATGGCCTGCACGAACGGGCGCTCGGTCACCGGGATGGGCTCATCGTCGCCCGCGACGGCCACATCGAAGGCGGCCGACAAGATGGCGGCCTTGGTCCCGAAGACCGAGTAGACGGTCTGCCAGGCCACGTCGGCCCGCTCCGCGATCTGCTGGACGGTCGTCGCCGTGTAGCCCTGCCGGGTGAACAGCTCCGCGGCCGCGGTGAGGATGCGCTGCCGCGTCTGCCTCGCCTTCTTCTGCCGCCTGCCTTCCGAGGCGGCTGCCTTGACTTCGGTCACGCTTCAGAGTAACACTCTGAGTATAGAGTTCAACTCTATCAATAGAGAGAAACTTCATTCTCAAGGAGCTGGGGTTCATGAGCCGCGCCTACCAGATCATGTATCGCCTGGGCATCACCCCGTGGGAGCACCGCGAGCCACCCGTGCCGCTCACCGACCTGGTCGAAGGCCCCCATGCCCTGCCGCCCGGTGACATGCTCGACATCGGCTGCGGCACCGGGCACGACGCGATCTACTGCGCGCGCCACGGCTGGACCGTGACCGGCGTGGACGTCGTCGGCCGGGCCGTGGAGACCGCCCGGCGTAACGCCGGCCAGGCTGGCGCGAGCGTCCGTTTCCTGCGCGCCGATATCGTCAGCCCGGGCGCCGCCGACCTAGGGAGTGGCTACACGCTGCTGCTCGATGGCGGCTGCCTGCACGGGCTGCGCGATGAACCACTCCGGCGTGCCGTCACGACCATCACCGACGCGGCTAAGCCAGGGGCGGTGCTGCTCATGTTCGCGTTCACCCCCGGCCGCCGCGGTCCGGCGCCGCGCGGCATCGATCCGGCCCGGCTCCCCGCGCTTTTCCCGCGGTGGGACCTCACGTTCAGCCGCCCCGCCAGCGAGATCACGGTGAACAGGGCGATGCGCGATGCCGATCCCTTCTGGCACCAGTTCGTCAGGCAGTGATCTTGCTGGCTGATCCCGCTGCGCCGGATCGGCGACCCCCGGGAGGTCATCGCCGCGGTGGTCTTCCTCACCTCCCTGGACTTGTCTCGGGAGCCGGGGGAGACTTGCACCGGCGGCGGCCAGCCAAAGTCATCTGCGGCGTTTCATTTGCGGGTGACGCGTAGGTGTCATCTCGTGGCACCGGCTGACCGGTATTCGGGGCCGCCGGTGCCCGGGTCTGGACGGTCCCCGCGGAGCAACGGGGTCCCAGCGAAGGGAGCGATGCATGGCCGGAAAGCTCTATGGTCACTGGCGGACGTGGTCGATGGCGATGGTAGGAGGCGCCGCGACGGTCGTGCTCGTCGCGGGCCAGTCTCTGTTCGGCGTCACGGCCAGCGCGGCGCCGGCGGCGGCACCGGGGGTCCGCCCGAACGCCGCGGGCGAACTCGACTGCAACGGCCATAGCACTATCCAGCGGCCGGCCGATCGAACGCTGATGTGCACCGATATCCGCGGCTTTATCGGCCACGGCCACCGCTTCCTCGACAACGGCTACTACGTCGGCCACGACGAGCCGTCGATCCGGTTCCTGTCGAACCGCCCAGGCTCAGGCAACAATGTGACCTTTACCGAACGGCTGCCGCGCGACCCGGCCGCGAACCCGACGGTCAACCATCCCGGCCACGATGTCACCCACTGGTTCGAGCTCTCCCTCGCCCCCTGGTTCGGGATGAGCCTCTGCGACCCGCGCTCGTACCCGCAACGGAACTGCACGCCCAACAGCGACACCAACGCGCCGCACGGCGCCTTCCCCGGCGGCGGCGCCGCGTTCATGGAGATGCAGTTCTACCCGCCCGGCTTCTCCCCCTTCAGCAGCGCGATCAGCTGCAGCTCCAACACGCAGTGGTGCGCGGCGCTCAACATCGACTCGCTCTCGGCCAACGCGGCCGGGACCATGAACAACGGCTGCATCGAACCGGTGAACTTCGCCTTCATCCAGCGCAACGGCGTGCCCGCCGGGCCGCCCGGCCCGCAGACGTCCAACGGCGCGACGTTCACCCCCAACGGGCAGACGCTGATGATGAACCCCGGTGACGTGATACGCACCCACATGTGGGACGCGAGCATCGGCGGCGGCCAGCACGCGTTCAAGGTCACGATCAACGACCTGACGACCGGGCAGAGCGGGTTCATGGTCGCCTCGGCCGCCAACGGCTTCATGAACACGTCCATGTTCGACTGCAGCGGCCACCCGTTCAACTTCCAGCCGCTGTTCAACACCGCCCGGGTGCAGAACTCGATCGGCTGGTCGGTGCTGCTGAGCGGCATCCTCACCCAGTACGAGATCGGCCACTTCACGCCCTGCAGCCGCGTCACCGGCCCAGTCGGTTCAGGTGCCGGGAAGTTCTGGCTGAACTGCCACGGCGCCTACGAGAACGCTGGTCCGCCCGATGGTACCCAGCCGAGCCAGGAGCAAACGGATGCGCCGTGCTACCCGAACGGCTTCACACACGCCGGGACCACGCCCCCCGTCCAGGTTACCGGCTGCGTCGAATTCGACCTAGACCACGACGGCACGCCCTACTACGCCGACTGGCCGAACTCGACGACCCCAAACCAGTGGCCATCGCCGTTCCTGCAACAACAGCCGACGAGCTCCGGAGCCAGGTACTCAGGTATCCAGTTCGAGACCGACGCCCCGGCGACCGAGATCAACACGTGCGCGCCGGACACCCCGCAGGGCTGCGCGGTCCCGCCGCCGGGCGCCCCCGGGCACTTCTACCCGTACTACACGCTGGCGAAGGTCGGCGGGCAGTGCGCGTGGGAGTTCGGCAACATGACCAACGGCAACAGGTTCGGAGGTGACCAGCAGTACGCCCACCTCGTCCTGCACGGCTTCTTCAAGGGGCAGTTCGACCTCGCGAGCTCGCCGCTTCCCAATCCGATGTGCTGAGCCAGCGCACTTAGCCGGCATGCCCGCGGCGGCCCGCCTGATCAGTCCCGATCAGGCGGGCCGCCACGCATGTGATGGCGTTATCAGGTCAGACGTCCCCGACGTCGATGAGCAGTTCCCGGCCGTCCGGTAGCTTCACGCCCAGCGAATAAATAATGTCCCCGTCGGGCAGGTCGAGCTGGCCGAGTATTTCGATGTCCACGACCTCGGGGTGCGAGATCAGCAAGCGGCACAAGACACTGCCGGCGTGATCTGTTGGAGCCGCCCCGCGCATGCTGGCGTCGTCCACAGACGTCA
>Ga0318552_10000405_pt1 | contig 13148 bp, 12 predicted proteins | sample GRESIP082b2f20_FD_203516 | JGI IMG/M metagenome (GOLD analysis project Ga0318552, IMG submission 203516) | Tropical soil microbial communities from Luquillo Experimental Forest, Puerto Rico - GRE.SIPMG.082b2f20 | ecosystem: Environmental > Terrestrial > Soil > Tropical forest > Bulk soil...
AGGTGAGGCTGGAGCCGGCAAGCCCGTCGCCGTGGGCGACTTCGATGGCCGCGACCCCGGCCGCGTCGAGGGCGGCGGCGATCCGGCGCAGTTGGTCGACCGACAGCCGGTGACGGACGGCGTGCATGCCGTCGCGCAAAGTGACGTCCTGGATGTACAGCTGCGTCATGGCACCGGTTCTTCCGTTCGCGCGGCGAGGCTTTCACCGACCCGCAATGCCGCCGAGGTCATGATGTCGAGGTTTCCCGCATACGCGGGCAAATAGTGGGCGGCACCCTCGACTTCCAGGTATACCGACACCTGCCAGCACGGGCGGCCGTAGCGGGCGTCGACCAATTCGGTGGCCGGGTCGTCGGTTTCAAGCCGCCGGAACTGCACGGGTTGCTTGAGCCGGTAGCCGGGCACGTACGCGGCCACGGCATCGACCATCGCCGCCACCTGGCTTTCGACGGCGTCGGGATCGGCATCGCCGATCAGGCAGTGCACGGTGTCGCGCATGATCAGCGGCGGCTCCGCCGGATTGAGCACGATGATGGCCTTCGCGCGCTTCGCCCCGCCCACGACCTCCAAAGCCTTGGCGGTGGTCTCGGTGAACTCGTCTATGTTCGCCCGGGTGCCAGGGCCAGCCGACTTCGACGCGATCGAGGCGACGATCTCGGCGTAGAGCACCGGCGTGGTGGCGGCGACCGCTGCGACGACCGGGATGGTGGCCTGGCCGCCGCAGGTCACCATGTTGACGTTGGGGCTCTCGAGATGTTCGTGGAGGTTGACGGCCGGCACGACGAACGGGCCGATTGCCGCAGGGGTGAGGTCGACGAGTTTCTTACCGTGGGGTGTCAGGAGTCGGGCGTTGTCCAGATGTGCGGTGGCTGATGTCGCGTCGAAAACCACTGCGATGTCGTCGAAGTCGGGCATGTCGAGCAGACCCTGTACCCCGTGCGCGGTGGTCGGCACCCCGAGACGCTGCGCTCGGCGCAACCCGTCGGAGTCCGGGTCGATGCCGACCATCGCGCCCACCTCAAGGTGCTCCGAGAGTCGCAGCACCTTGATCATCAGGTCCGTGCCGATGTTGCCCGACCCGATGACGGCAATCTTGGTGCGCGTCATGGCGTCGCCTCGGCGAAAGACACCTCGACCGAACCGATTCCGTCGATCTCGGCCACGTAAGTGCTGCCCGGCCGCACCGGCACCATGGGACCCAGCGCACCGGAGAGCACAATGTGACCGGCGCGCAGCGGCGAGCCGTTGTCCCGGGCGGTGCGGGCCAGCCAGCGCAGCGCGTTGAGCGGGCTGCCCAGACAGTCCGAGCCGCGCCCGGTGGAGACGACTGCGCCGTCCTGCGTGAGCTGCATTGTGCGCGAGGCGAAGTCGAGGTCGGCCGCGGCCGCCGCTTCCGATCCCAGCACGAACAGGGCTGACGAGCCATTGTCAGCGATGGTGTCGACGATGCTGATCGACCAGTCGCGCACCCGCGAGTCGACGATCTCGATCGCCGGTAGCGCGATCCCCGCGGCGGCCCTGACCCGCGATTCCGACAGGTCGCCGTCGAGGTCCTCGGCGAGGATGAACGCGATCTCGGCCTCGACCTTGGGCTGCAGCAGCGTGCCGGTCTCGATCGTCGCCCCGTTTGCCACCTGCATGTCGGCGAACAGCACACCGGAATCGGGCTGATCCACACCCAGTTGCCGCTGCACCGCCGGGGATGTGAGGCCGATCTTGTGGCCCACGATCCCGCGTCCACGCGCCAAAGAATCCTCGGTGAGTATCTGCTGTACCGCGTAGGCCGACGCGATGTCGGTGTCGCCCAGGATGTCACGTACCGGTTCACATTGCAGCGGCGCTGCGGCGGCCGCGATCAACCGGTCCGCGGCTTCGCGCAGGCCAGTGCTGGTGAGGGTCATCAGATTTGGGTCCTTCGGTTGTGGGGGAAAGGCCGTTAGCCCATGCTGCTGCCGCCGTTGACGTAAATCGTTTGGCCAGTGATGAATCGGCTGTCCTCGCCGGCAAGGAACGCCACAACCGCTGCCACCTCGGCCGGATCGCCCGGGCGTCCGAGCGGGACGATGGCCGTTCCCTGCTCGACGACACGTTCCAAACGCGGTGGCGCCTGGCCGGATTCGAGCAGCTTGGCCAGTTCGGGTGTGCGCACGTAGCACGGCGCCACGGTGTTAGCCGTGATACCGGAGGTGGCAAATTCGCGCGCCAGCCCGGTGACCATAGCGTGGACCCCACCTTTGGCGGCGTTGTACATGGCGTGATCCATCAGTCCGGTACGCACAGAGTCAGCACCGATGTTGATGATGCGGCCGTGGCCGCGAGACACCATGTGCGGCAGCACCGCTCGCACACAATAGATCGTCGTCCACAGGTTGTTGTCGACGGTGGCTCGCAGCGTCTCCTCGGTGTGCTCGAGCGTTGGCCGGATCACCCCGCCGCCGGCATTGTTGACCAGAACGTCGACATGGCCGAGAGTCTCGGCCGCCGTCGCCACCAAGTCGTCAGCCGCGCCGGGCTGGTGGAGGTCACCGACGAACCCCCCGGCGATCCGCGCCTGCTCGTATACCCGCTCCAGGTCTTCCTTACCACGGGTCGCCACGAAAACCGCGGTGCCATCGGCGATCAGCCGCGTGGTGATGCCCAGGCCGATGCCCGATGCGGCGCCCGTGACGATTGCCGTCCGGCCGCTCAGCGCGCCGCTCATAGGATGATCGCCACGTCTGCGACGGAACGCAGGTCCGTCATGTCCAATTCCGCCCGCTTGGAGCCGATCCGGAAACCGTCGTCGCTGCGGCGCAGCCGGTAGCGGTACTGCCCGACATAGCAACTAGTGCGTCCCGCGCGGAATCGCCACACAGTGAACGACGCGGTCACCGATAGCACTTCTGCCGACACGTCCTGCACCCGCACGTTGAACACCTGGTGATTCGTTCGCGAATGCGGGTACTCACGGTGGGCGCGGCGACTGTTGAGCCGGTCGACCCTGGCGGCCAGCCGCACATAGTTATCGTCGATGAGCATCAGGTCGCGGGCCGGATCGGCGTCGGGCACGTCGTTGCAGGGCACCTCGTACTTGGCGTCCTCGTCGAAGAGCAGCAGCCAGTCGTCGAGCGCCCAGGCATCCAGCAACGCGGCCTCGGCGTAGAGGAATTCCTCGACCTGCTGCCTCAACGAGACCTGTTGCCGGGCGGCCACGGCGGTCACCGCGCGCCTGCCAGGTCCGCCGCGGCGCCCATCTGATGCTGCCAGCGCCGCCAGAACACGCGCATCTGTTCTTCGTCGTTGGCCATCGGCGAGCGACCCATTCCGCGGGAGATGTCGTTCCATTCGACGCCACCACCGGCGAAGCCCTGCTGGCACGACTCCAGGGCTTCGATGTCGTCGGGGGTGGCGAAGCCGCCTGGACCGAGAAACGTCAAGAAGCTGTCCAGCCGCCGGTGACGCAGCGAAGCCAGCTCGTTGCTGGGGGCCAGTGCCCATGCGGTGACGTCGACGGCGTCGGGCGTCGGCGGATAGAAGGTGCGCACGGTCACCGCCATGATGTCGTTGATTATCAGGTTCGGGTAGATCAGCAGGTTCCGGTTCACTTCGGCCATCGTGTGCGCGCGGTCCTCGCCGTGGCGGGCGACCAGATCCCCGCGCAGCCGGTCGATTTCGGCGCGGGCGTCTTCACCGAAGAGCGGCTCCCACTTGGCGACCGGACGTCCCCACGGGGAACTGTATTCGATGACGGCGTGACCGTTGCCCAGGTCGACCGCTCGACCGCTGACACCCCCGCGCAGGTCGGTGCCGATGGACACCAGGTACTTGAAATAGGTGTCGTGCGTGGACTCCGCGTGGTAGCCGTCGAAACTGTTCTCCACCAATAGCTTCCAGTTCGCGGCGAAGCTGTACTGATTGGTGCCGCGGGCCATCTCCACCGACCCTCCGCAGCCGTCGACGACGAGATCGATGTAGTCCTTGGCACCGGCGAGATAGGTTTGCAGGTCGACGATGCCGGGATCGAAGCTAGCGAATACGAATCCCCGGTAGGACTCCACCCGCGCCACCCGCTTGAGCCCCAACTCATCGAAGTTCACCCCGCCGGCGTAGGCGTCGCGGTCCGGCACCCCCTTGAGCCGGCCTTCGGAGTCGAAGGTCCACGCGTGGTAGAAGCACTGGAACACTTTGGAATTGCCGGAGTCCTGGCGGCACACCAAAGCGCCGCGGTGGGTGCAGGTGTTGTGAAACACGTTGACGTTCCCGGTTTTCACGCCGCGGACCATGAAGATCGGCCGCCCGCCGACCGGCCGCCGGACGAAGTCACCCGGCTCCGGGATCTCGGATTCGTGGCCGACATAAAGCCACGACTTGCCGAAGATCCGCTCGATCTCGGCCCGGTGTATCTCCGGCGAGGTCATCGCCGAGCGGTGTACCCGGAACCGTTGGGCCACGGGTTCGTCGACGACGATCGGCAGCTGCGGTGCTACTTCGGTTGCCTGGGTGACCCACGGCTCGCAATCGGTGCTCATGGCCGGGCCAGGTAGTCGGCGACCAGCGCGGAGAACTCGTCGGCGCGCTCGATCTGGGTCCAATGTCCGCATTTGCTGAACACGTGTAGGTCGGCGTTGGGCAGCAGGCCCAGCATCGTTACCGAAACCTGCATGCGGACCACCTTGTCTTCCCGGCCGTGCACGAGCAGCGCCGGTGTGTCGATAGCACGCACCTGCTCCTCGGTAATACCGAGCTCGGATCCGGCGTGTCGCGGATCGAAGAACATGGCGCGGTATTCCTCGTAGGCGCCGTCGGCGACGCTGGCCTCATACCGAATCGCGACGAGGTCGTCGGTGATCATTGTCGGATCGACCGCGAAGTAGTTGCGCAGCAGATCCCGCATCGCGTCATGAGACGGCTGGTAGGCACGCAGCGCGGCAAGACCTTCGGTAAGCGTCATGCCGACGCCCGGCGCGCCCATCAGCACCATCTTGGTGATCCGGTCCGGCTGGTCGGTGGCCATCTGCAGCGCGATGCGCCCGCCCAGCGAGTTGCCGACGATCGCGGCTTTTTCGATGTCGTGTGCGTCCAGAAAGGCCCAGACGTGGTCGGTCCAGGTGCGTAGCGAATACACGATGTCATCGGGCCGCTTGGTGGCACCGAAGCCGACGATGTCCGGGGCAAGCACGCGGAACCGCTGCGACAGTGCGCCAATGTTGTGCTGCCAGTTGGCCATCGCCGATACCCCGGGACCCGAGCCGTGCAGCATGATGACCGGTTCGCCGGCGCCCGCCTCGAGATAGCTCGTCAGGATGCCTCCGGCATCGATGGTGCCTGACTTCAACGCGATCCCCGCGACGGTTCCTGCTGTCATCGCGAGCCTCCTTCCTTGAACACTGCGAAACACTTGTTGGAGTTGAAGACATCCGAAGTGACGAGCTCCGACCACGAAAGGTCCAGGCCGAGTTCGTCGACCGCTCCGGTCAGGCAGAACCAATTGAGCATTTCGTGCTGCCCGGAGTCGACGACGTCGCGGCTGGGGGTGGCCTGCCAGGTCGGGTAGTCCCGGTCGACGAACAGCTGATACAGCCGGCGGTCGGCGGCGGTGTCGGGGGTGATGTGCCAGGTCTTGTCGGTCAGAAACGCGTGCGACCAGCTCGAGGACGCCACCAGCGCCACCCGCAGGTCGGTGTCGCGGAACGCCTTTGCCACGGCGCGGCCCAGCGCGAAGCAGCGCGCGGGTGTCGGGCCGGACGGGTCGAGCCGTTCGTCGGCTATATCCGCGAACCTTGCCAGGCCACCCCGGCGGGCGATCGCGTGCTGCCCATAGCAGTTCACCGTGATGGGAATGAGCCGGTATTCGAAGCGGGAGCCGGCGTCAGGGTAGTCGAGGAACAACTGGGTGTTGAGGATCGCGTGCGGAAATGGTGCCTCGCTGCGCTTCCGGTACGAATAGGCGACGTCGAATCCCTGACCGATCAGGTCGTCGGCGAGCCGGCGCGCCTCGTCGGCGTCGCCGTGCAAGGTGATGGTGGTGTCATCGGGTAGGCCCCAGGCGTTCGGGCTACCGTGGCGGGTCATCAGCTCGAAGGGGTTGACGTCGACATCGTCGTAGGCCAGCACGCAAAACGGCGGGACGACCTCTTCGCGGAAGTTTTCGTACTGGTCGTCACCCCATACCACCACGACGTCGGGGGCGAAGTCGTCGAGCGCCTCACGGCACCGAGATAGATTCTCCACCAGCAGTTTTCGGTGATGTCCCGCAGCGGCTACGCCGCCGTCCGCGTCCCATTCGGCGCGCATCGACGCCGACCAGTTGGCGGGATCCTTTGCCTCGGAGGGAATGTCGGGATCAGCCAACGTCCAGCGCAGTAGGTCCGCCATGTGCTCGTCGGTGCCGGCCAGCAGCGGATAGTGGGTCAGGCCCAGACCCAAGAAGTTCGCCATGGTGTTCCTCCACATTGGTGCGGCAGATCCTGCGTTGCAGGTGGACGGGCAGGGTGGCGACGATGTCATCGATGGGCTCGGGCATCGCCGCGAATGGATAGTCGGATCCGAAGACGACGTGGTCGCGGCCGAAGACGTCGACCGCTGCCTGCAGCGCGTCGCGGTTGTATGTCAGGCTGTCGCACCACAGCCGCCGGGCCAGGCGACTCGGCAGGTCGGGTGAGTCGGCGGGCATTCCGGCGATGATCGCGCCTTTGTCGAGTCGTCCGATCATTGCGGGCAGCGCGCCTCCACCGTGCGCCAGACAGATTCGCACTTCAGGTCGGCGCTTGAGTGCACCGTTCGCGATAAGGGCCGCCGCTGCCAGCGCGGTTTCGATCGGCATTCCTGCGCCGAAGCCCAGTCCGAGCCCGGTCACCCTGGTGGGCAAGTCCTGGTCACTGGGATGGACCAGGACCAGGGCGCCAAGTTCATGCGCGACGGCAAAGAACCGGTCCAGGCTCGGGTCGGCGAGCTCGGTACCCCCGACCCGCGTGCCGATCTCGACACCGAGGAATCCCGGTTGCTGCATGCACCGACGCACCTCGTCGACGGCCCGGTCGGGGTCCTGCAGCGCGACGGTGCCCAGCGCAGCGAAGCGGGTCGGGTGCTCGTGGGTGATCCGGGCGAAGAACTCGTTTTGCGCCGAGGCCAGTTCGGCGGCGCCGGCGGCTGATGCCCGGTAGCAGAACGTCACCGGAATCGGGGAAAGCACTTGCATCCCAACACCTTTGGAGTCCATATCGATGAGCCGAGCCCGTGCTGACCAGCACCGGTGATCGATCCGGCGGTACTGCTGCCCACCGAACATCAGCTGCGCCTCGGTGTCGCTGGTGCGGTCGATGCTGGGCCAGCGGTCGTGCGGGTAGGCGCGCCGCAGATCCGGCAGCTCATCGTCGATGGCGTGGGTGTGGACATCGACGAAGCCTGTGCGGGCAAATAGCTGAGCGTTGATGATGGTGGCTCCGCGCAACATGTGAGACGGCAGTGTCTGACCGAGGATAACTATTATGGATTCACAATTCAAGATGTGTATGCATAATTATCTCCGTGCAGGCACCACCGATGCGGGAACACAGTAGGGGAGTGACCGGCGAGGTTCGGTCAGGGGTGCTGGGGGGTGTTCGGGGTGCGGTCCGGGTCGTCGGCGCGAATCAGGTCTTGATCGTGGCGGTTGATGGCGTCGACGAACGACGCCTGATCGTGGAGCGCGATGGCGGCCACAATGTCGTCGTGGACGTCGAGACTCCTGGCCAGCAACGGTTCATGGTCGGCGACGAACGCCACCCGCGTCAGCACGGCCTTGATGCTGGTCACGACGAGCTGCTGCATCCCCTCCAGCACGGGTATGTGAGCCGCGGCCGCGACGACGCCATGGAACGCGAGCACGCCATCGAAGAATTGCGCGGCGTCGGTGCTGGCCCGCAGCGTGACCATCGCCGAGCGCATCGCGGCGATATCGTCGCCGGTCGCCCGCTCGAACGCCGCCTTGGTCAGGCCGAACTCGAGGTACAGCCGGGCTTCGAACAAGTCCAGGGGGTGCGGGTTGGACGGCTGAAACCACAAATCCAGCGCACCCACCCGGACCTGCGGCGGCGCGCTGGCCACGGTGATCCCGCCGCCCGGTCCGGGGCGGACCGCCACCAGGTCGCGGTCACGAAGGATGCGCAGCGTCTCGTTCATCACCGTCGGGCTGATGCCGAACCGGTCCATGATCTCCGAGCGGCGTCCCAGGTGGGCCCCGACCGGCAGGCGAGCGCTGAGGATCTCGTGTTCCAGATCGGCAGCGACGCGTTCAGCCCGGGAGGATCGGAGAGCGGACACGCGACGTGCCACGCGCGGGCCTCCTTCCGGTCGCTGTCAGCGTCTGGTGACGCCGTAGAGCTAGTTTCTCAGATAGTTATGTAAGGAGTCCGGACCGATGGACCAAACTACTGGCCGAGCAGCCTACCGCGCTTGCCGCGACATCCTGGTGCGACACCGCGACGACTACGAAGCCGCCGTGGCGGCGTTCCGCTGGCCCGACCTCGGTGACCGGTTCAACTGGGCGCTCGACTGGTTCGACCCGTTCGCGGCCGGCAATCCGCGAATTGCGTTGCGCATCATCGGCGAGGACGGGACGGATCGCGCATACTCCTTCGCCGAGTTGGCCACGCGCTCGGATCGGCTCGCCACATCGCTGGCCGCCGGCGGCGTGGCGCCCGGCGATCGCGTCATGGTCATGCTGGGCAATCAAGTCGAGCTATGGGAATCGATGCTGGCTGTCATGAAACTGGGGTCGGTCATCATGCCGGCCACGACCGCGTTGGGGCCCAAGGACATCGCTGACCGCGTCGACCGGGGGTCGGTGCGCCATGTCATCACCAATGCCGACCAGGTGGACAAATTCGCTGACATTCCAGGGGATTTCGGCCGCATCGCGATCGGTGACGCCCCACGCCCGTGGCGACAGTACCGGCTGGCCGACGCGGCGGCGCTGCCGTCACGGCCCGCCACGCGCGCGGACGACCCGATGCTGATCTATTTCACGTCCGGGACCACCAGCCATCCGAAACTCGTTGAACACACGCACTCGTCCTACCCTGTGGGGCATTTGTCGACGATGTACTTCCTTGGGCTGCGTCCCGGTGATGTCCACCTCAACATCAGCTCGCCGGGCTGGGCCAAGCACGCGTGGAGTTCGTTCTTCGCGCCCTGGATCGCCGAGTCGACGATCTTGGTCTACAACTACACGCGTTTCGACGCATCCCGCTTCCTGACGATGCTGCGACAGGCCGACGTCACCTCCATGTGCGCGCCGCCGACGGTGTGGCGCATGCTCATTCAGGCCGATCTGGGTACCAAGCCGTCCTCGCTGCGCGAGGCGGTCGGCGCGGGCGAGCCGCTGAACCCAGAAGTCATCGAGCATGTCCAAAGACATTGGGGGGTGACCATCCGCGACGGATTCGGGCAGACCGAGACCAGCGCGTTGATCGGCAATACTCCGGGCTCACCGGTAAAGCCCGGTTCGATGGGCCGGCCATTGCCCGGTGTTGCGGTGGAGATCGTCGACCCGGTGAGCGGGCGGCCCGCCAGCGAGGGTGAGATCTGTCTGCGGCTCGACCCGCGGCCGGTGAATCTGATGGCCGGCTATCTCGGCGACGACGACCGCAACGACCTAGTTTCCGTCGGCGGCTACTACCACACCGGGGACACGGCCAGCCTCGACGCCGACGGCTACATCACCTACATCGGCCGCACCGACGACGTGTTCAAGGCGTCCGATTACAAGATTTCCCCGTTCGATTGGAAAGCGTGCTCATCGAGCATCCGGCGGTGGTCGAGGCGGCCGTGGTACCGGCCCCCGACCCGACCCGGTTGGCTGTGCCCAAGGCCTATATCAGCCTGGCGGCGGGGTGGGCTCCGGATCGGGCCACGGCCGACGCGATTTTCGCGCACGCCCGCCGAAACCTTGCGCCCTATCAACGCATCCGGCGCATCGAATTCATGGAGCTACCGAAGACCATCTCCGGCAAGATCCGACGTGTCGAATTGCGATCGCGCGAAAATGCTTGCAAGACAGATGATTTGACGAATGAATATCGCGACAGGTGAGCTGGCCGCTTCGCCACGAGGAACCCGTGGGATCCTATTGACAAAGCGTCAATTGGCTGATCACCTCGATCGCGCTCGATCGAACCAACATCCGGACAGCCGGATGACCTGCGAAGTGACCCTGATGGGGTACGCATAATCCCTCTTGGTGGAGCAGTCGCCGGACTCCGCGCCTCGCTAGCGTTCCATCATGCCGTCGGCCGGTCGCGACTACTTGCAGTTGCGGGTGACTGGGGGCGCCTTGGTCGTGCGGGTATGCCTAGGCACACCGGGGTGCAATCAGGTCCCCCCGTGTGATGCGCCGCGCCCTGAGCCCGGCGTCACGTCCACCTCGTGGGAGCCGCCGTGGCAATGACGTTGGCGGTTACCAAGCCCGTCCGCGCGGTCGGCGGCTTCTTCGCGATGTCACTGGACACTTTCGTGTTGATCTTCAAGCCGCCGCTCGCCTGGCGTGAATACCTTCTCCAGAGCTGGTTCGTGGCGCGGGTATCAATGCTGCCGGCGCTGATGATGACGCTCCCGTACTCGGTGATCCTGACGTTCATCTTCAACATTCTCCTGACCGAGATCGGTGCCGGGGATTTCTCCGGAACCGGCGCCGCGATCGGCACCGTGAACCAGATTGCCCCCATCGTCACGGTGCTGGTGGTCGCCGGCGCAGGCTCCACCGCCATGTGCGCCGATCTGGGTGCACGGACGATTCGGGAGGAACTCGACGCGATGCGGGTACTCGGCATCAATCCCATCCAGAGGCTGGTGGTCCCGCGCGTGCTGGCGGCCACCACGATCGCGTTGGCGCTGGAATCGGCTGTGACTGTGGTGGGTCTCGTCGGCGCGTTCTTTTTCACGGTGTACATCCAGCACGTCTCGGCGGGTGCGTTCGTGACGGCCGTCGGCATCCAATTCACGGTTTCGTGAGGTGAACCGATGACGCATTCCGTTGCGAGCGCGTTACACCCGCGGCTAGGGCGCGCGTTCGAAAGTGTTGCGCACGAGTGGAATCGGGTCGGATCGCAGATGCGGTTCTACTCCACGACGCTTGGTTCGATTCCCGATGCTGTCATCAATTACCGAACCGAGATGCTGCGGCTGATCGCGCAAATGGGGCTGGGTGTCGCAGCTCTCGCCATGATCGGCGGCACCGTCGTTATCGTCGGCTTCCTGACGATGACCACCGGCGCCTTGGTGGCAGTGCAGGGCTACAACCAGTTGGCGTCCGTCGGTATCGAAGCCCTCACCGGGTTCGCGTCGTCGTACTTCAATGTCCGGCTCATCGTGCCCGGTACCGCCTCCGTCGCGTTGTCGGCGACCATCGGTGCCGGCGCCACCGCTCAGATGGGTGCGATGCGAATCAACGAGGAGATCGATGCGCTCGAGGTCATCGGTATTCGCAGCGTCAGCTACCTGGCGTCCACCCGGGTCGTCGCCGGCATCGTGGTGGTGATCCCGCTGTACTGCGTGGCCATCATGATGGCCTTCCTGGCCTCCCGGGCCGGCACCACCGCCATCTACGGCCAGGGTTCCGGCGTCTACGACCATTACTTCAACACGTTTCTCAGTCCCCGCGACCTCATCTGGTCATTCCTCCAGGTGGTGGCGATCACGGTCGTCGTCATGCTGGTGCACACCTACTACGGGTACACGGCGAGCGGCGGGCCTGCCGGGGTCGGCGAGGCCGTGGGCCGGGCCGTGCGGACCTCGATGGTGGTCGCGGCGGTGGAGATCGTGATGATCACGCTCGCCGTCTATGGCCAGTCCGGCAACTTCCATCTGGCGGGCTAGTGGCATGAAAAAGCGCAGCTCCGCAGAACACCGCATCCCCACCGCGTGGTGGACGGTGTTCCTGTTGGTGTCGGTCGCGGCGTTCCTGTTCGTTACCTCGACGGCCTTCGCCGGCACCTTCAGATCGTATGTGCCGGTGACCCTGGCGTCGGATCGAGCGGGGCTGGTGTTGGAGACCAACGCCAAGGTCATGCTGCGGGGTGTCCAGGTCGGCCGGGTCAGCCAGATCGGCCAAAGTAGCGACAAGGCCAGCTTGAGGCTGGAGATCGACCCCGATCAGATCCGGTATATCCCGGCCAACGTGCAGGCAGAGATCAGTGCCACCACCACGTTCGGCGCAAAGTTCGTCGAGCTGGTGTATCCGCAGGACCCGAGCCCCAAGCGGCTGGCCGCCGGCGCGGTGCTGCATTCGAAGAATGTCAGCACCGAGATCAACACGGTCTTCGAAAACGTCGTCGACCTACTCAAGATGATCGATCCGCTCAAGCTGAACGCGGTGCTGACCGCAGTGGCCGAGGGGGTGCGCGGACAAGGCGAACGAATCGGTGAAGCCACGACCGACCTCAACCAGGTCTTGGTGGCACTCAACGCGCGCAGCGACACCATCCGCCAGGACTGGCGCTCCTTTAAGAAGTTCAACGACACCTACGACGCCGCCGCCCAGGACATCTTGACCATCCTGAACGCCGCGAGCACCACCAGCACCACCGTGGTGAATCATCAGAAGGCGCTGGACGACTTGCTGCTCAGCACCATTGGCTTCTCCATAGCCGGGACCAATCTGCTCGGCACGAGCAGGGACAATCTCGTCGCATCGGTCAACACGCTCGAGCCAACGACGAACCTGCTTTTCAAATACAGCCCCGAGTACACCTGCTTCCTGCAGGGCACCAAGTGGTACCTCGACCACGGGGGCTATTCGGCGTGGGGCGGCGCCGACGGGCGCACGCTCCAACTCGATGTCGCGCTGTTGCTGGGCAACGACCCCTACGTCTTTCCCGACAACCTGCCGATTGTCGCGGCCAAGGGAGGACCCGGCGGAAAGCCGGGGTGCGGGTCACTGCCGGATGCCACGAAGGACTTCCCGGTGCGCGAGCTCGTCACAAACACCGGTTGGGGAACCGGGCTGGATATCCGGCCCAACTGGGGCATCGGTCATCCCTGCTACGCGCAGTGGTTCCAAGTGACCCGCGCCGTGCCGCAGCCGCCCAGCATTCGCCAGTGCATCCCCGGGCCGGCGGTCGGGCCGGAGCCATACGGCAATGGGGCGCCGCCGTTCAACGCGACGCTGTACGGGCCGGGCGGGGTGCCGCTGT
>Ga0318552_10000409_pt1 | contig 13011 bp, 12 predicted proteins | sample GRESIP082b2f20_FD_203516 | JGI IMG/M metagenome (GOLD analysis project Ga0318552, IMG submission 203516) | Tropical soil microbial communities from Luquillo Experimental Forest, Puerto Rico - GRE.SIPMG.082b2f20 | ecosystem: Environmental > Terrestrial > Soil > Tropical forest > Bulk soil...
GACTCCAGGTGCCGCGACCGGCGCGGCGCGCATTGGATGAGGCCGTGCCCACCGGCGGGGTCGACCCAGGTGGGCGACCAGTGCCCGACCGCGCGGTCGAGGCCGGGGCTCCGGAGGTCAGTGAGCGCGGCCCGGCGACGGTGACGCTTGAAGCTGCCGCCGAGGCCGCAGGTCGTGGCGTGCTGATCCTGAGCGTCATCCAGGAATGCAGAATACGAGGCAGAATCGAGCGATGAAGCCAGCCGGTGTACACCATGTCGCCATCTGCGTCGCCGACGCGCAGCAGGGTCTCGCCTTCTATCGCGACGTGCTCGGCATGACGCAGCTGGCGCGCCCCGATCTCGGCCCGGGGTACTGGCTCGACGCCGGCGGTCAGCAGGTGCACCTGATGGAGTCCGACACCCAGCCGCTGGGTGCGAACCACTTCGCGATTCGAGTGGACGACATCGACGCCGCGGTCACCGACCTGCAGGGGCAGGGCGTTGAGGTGCACCGGCTCCCGTTCATCCCCGGCGCCGGGCACCAGGCCTTCCTGCACGATCCGTTCGGCAACTTGCTCGAGCTGAACCAGCCGGAATAGCTTGCGCACACCGGCGGAGCGCTCCGCCGACAACTTCAGGGTTTTGAGCCCACAACCACGACGACGCAGCGGTGCAACACCGACGTCTTATGTCCGCCGCTCGTCGGTGCGACGAATTGTGTTGCGTGGGTGTACCTATCCAGTTTTCCGAGCCACAACTGACCCTCACTGCAGGATTTGGCCGGGAAGCGAAACGAACTCCCACCCCGACGCGCGCAGTGCGGTGATCGCGTCGCTGACTCCGGCGGCGGTACCCGACTCGGGATGGTTCATATGTGCAAGCACGACCGATCCTGGCGCCGCGCCCGTGATGTCGGAGCGGACTTGCGCTGCGGACGCCCTTGCGCCGTTGTCGGCACCCACCCTGAAGCCGAGGGGCCGTTCACCGAGCTCGTTAACGATCGCGACCCCGACGTCGTCGTAGTAGGCGGTGCCGGAGCGAAACCAGGTAGGCGGTTTACCCGTCAGCGCGGCGAGTCTCGTGTGGTTGGTCCATACCTCGGTGACGGCCTCGTCGGCTGACCGGGTTCCCCTGATTCCGTATGCGGAGCGCCCGGTGACCGAGAGCGGGACATGGCGCGTGCCATGGTTGCCGATTTCGAACAATGGATTTGCAGCTAGTTGTTCGGCGCGGCCGGGGTGCGCGTCGATCCACCGCGAATTGAGGAACAACAGGGCGGGAACGGCGTTGCGTTCGAGGATCGCAAGAAGCGCGTCGTCGCCAGCGCCAGGGCACGCGTCGAACGTCAACGCGATTTGTCGGCCGGATGCAGCGAATGTCGTGGCAATACCGGGCAGCGACGTCCCCCATTGAGTCGGTGTCACACCGCGATAGCGAGCCGCGACTTCGGCCGGGTCAAAGGCCGGAAATTGCGTCGGGGAAGCGGCCGCAGGCGGTACGGCCATGCCGTCGTGTATTCCGCAGCCCACAACCGCCACCGATCCAGCCAGGGTGGCCAGGAACATTCGTCGGGTGATCATCCACGGAGATGAGGTGTTGAACCGGGCAAGGTTTCAGTCAGCCTCTAGTCTAGCCATCCCTCGTCGAGGACGTCGCGTCGCTGGCGGCGGGCGCGGGTGTGACGGTGTGGGTGCAGAGGTCGGCCAAGGTGCAGCGCCAGCCGGTGGTGTCGCTGGGGTGAGCGCGGGTCGGATCGTGCGTCGACCCCAATCTCCCGGTGACGTCAAGACCGACCTACTCCGGCAACCGGTATCAGATGGGCAACCGCGTCATCGGCGATGGCCGCAGCAGATTCGAGAGAGAATGGCGGATACGAGTTACACCGCGCGAGGCCTCCATGACCGATGCAGAGAACGTCACCGTCGCACGCTTCGGCGTCACCGCCGAACGCGGATTCCTGCCTCGGGAGGATCCGCTCGCTCGACTACCCTCGACGCTGGCCGAATGGGACGAACTTGCAAGCAACTTGCCGAAGTTGATGGCAACCGGGCGGGTTCGCTCGTTTCTGGAACGACCGCCGGTGTTCGACGTTGCGTCGCTCACGACGCAGCCCGACGTCGAACGAGCGATGCTGATCTTGTCGTATCTGGGGCACGCATACGTGTGGGGCGATGTTCGGCCGGTGTACCGGCTACCGCCGGCATTGGCGCGGCCTTGGCACGATGTCGCAGTGAGACTCGGCCGCCCGCCAGTCCTGTCGTACGCGTCGTACGCACTCGCCAACTGGCGGCGCGTTGATCCCGACGGCCCTGTCGCGCTTGGCAACATCGTGCTGCTGCAGAACTTCGCCGGCGGAATCGATGAGGAATGGTTCATCCTCGTTCACGTCGACATCGAAGCCCGCGCAGGCAACGCTTTGGTGGCGATCGGGGAGGCGCAGCAGGCAGTAGAGCACCAGCACGCAGACGCGGTCGAGATTGCGCTTGGCACCATGGCGCGCGCGTTGGAAGGCATGTACCAGACGCTGGCCCGAATGCCGGAACACTGTGACCCGCACGTGTATTACCGGCGGGTGCGCCCCTACATTCACGGCTGGAAGAACAATCCGGCCTTGCCCGACGGGCTGATCTACGAGGGCGTCTTCGCCGGGACTCCGCAGCAATTCGCAGGCGAGACCGGCGCACAGAGCACGATTATCCCCGCGCTCGACGCGGCATTGGGTGTGTGGCACGGCGATGATCCGCTGCGCCCGTACCTCCTCGACATGCGTAACTACATGCCGCCACGTCATCGCGCCTTTCTCGCCGCGATCGAAGCAGGTCCGTCGATCCGCGATTACGTCTACCAGCACCGTGCAGACGAGGGTTTGCGCGAGGCCTACAACACCTGCATCACCTGGATCGAACGATTCAGATCACGACACCTCGGATACGCCGCGGAGTACGTATTCGAGCAGGCGCAGTCCAGTCCGGCCAATCCCACCACGATCGGCACCGGTAGTACGCCATTTCTGCCATACCTGCGCAAGCACCGGGACGAAACCGCCGCGTCGCTGATCTGAAGGCATGTCGATGGCGATGGTTGAGTCAGCCTTGGGCGCGGTGCCGATGTTGCCATCGGTCCGTTTCGTCCGGGCCGCTCGCCGAACGCGCCGTGCGAGTTTCCACGCAACGGGCTCGCCACTGTGTCTGTCGTCAGGCGGGGTCGGCCAGGATCCAGGGGTTGGGGATCTGGGCGCCGCGACACCGGTATGGGGTGATCGGGACCTTGGCGAGGTTGAACAGCTCGACCCCATCCGCCGAGGGTCGCGCTCGGCGGCCGTTGCGGCCAGTGTGGTGTCGGCGGACGTCCTTCCATCTCCAGCGGTGCGGATCACCTTGTGCCACAAGAAGTTTTCCAGGGAGCTCGTGGTGTATTTAGCGACTGCATGCTTGAAGTAGTTCGACCAGCCGCGCATGATTTGGTTGAAACGCTGGTAGCACGTACGGGAGGCACGTAATGGATGTGCAACTCCTCGGGTTCGGATCGATCGAGGTCGAGGGACGGGCCTACGAGCACGACATCGTCATCGACGGAGGTGCCGTGCGCGAACGGAGCAAGAAACCCTCCAAGCCATACCGCGCCAAGTTCGGACACACCCCGCTCTCGATCGACGAGGACCTCCCATGGGGCGGACCCCGGTTGATCATCGGCACCGGGGCCCACGGCAACTTGCCGATCATGCCCGAGGTGGTGGCGGAGGCCGCGCGCCGAAACATTGACCTTGTCGCTGTCCCGACAGACCAGGCCTGCCGGCTAATCGCGGGCCTCAAGCGACGGCAGGTCAGCGCAGTCCTTCACGTCACCTGCTGAGCCGGCGATCTGGAGCGGGAGCGGGCGGCGCACGCGGTCGCGCAATTCGCCCAGACTGGCGGCACGCCAATGCCGTTGGCCCCGCCCGAACGTCTGGTCGTCAACGGGTTCAACCGCCACGTGCGCAACCCGATGTACGTCGGACTCTTGATCGCAATCCCGGGTCAGGCGTTGCTGTTTGGCAGTCTGGGCCTCGTGCAGTACGCCGCTGCCGTGTGGATCATTACCGCGTCGTTCGTCCGCTGGTACGAGGAACCCGCCCTGTCAGTTCGACACACCACCGAATACGAGGGATACCGGCACAACGTGCCTGCCCGGCTCTCCCGCTGGCGTCCGTGGAGACCCCGGTGATCACCTCCGCGTCACCGTGCAGCGGACGGGACCTTTTCTGGCCGGCCACGCGTCACCGCCTACTGGATCACTACCGGCATCCTCGCCACCGAGTGCGTCGCCCTGACACGGCAGGGTCACACGCCGCTGCGTGCTGACGCCACAACTTGTCGGTTCCCGTCGGTGTTCACGGCATGGTCTAGGTTTTCCGTGCACGGCGGTAGATCGTCTGTCGCTTTTCTGCTGCCAACAATGCTGCCGAGTTCACGCGGTCGGCGCACAATGCGCCTAATGATGAGTCATCGACTCGGCCCGTTGATCTTTCTTTGTGGCGATGTGATGACCGGGCGTGGAGTTGATCAGATACTGCCGCATCGGGGAGACCCGCAGTTGCGGGAGCCCGTTGTCGATGACGCCCGGGTCTATGTCTCGCTCGCCGAGCAGGTCAACGGTGAGGTTCCAGCGCCTGCCGAATTCGCGTGGCCGTGGGGGGAAGCGCTGGACATCCTGGATTGGTTGATCAATTTGGAAACGACAATCACCGCCGCCGGCGAGTTCATGCGCGGCAAAGCGGTGCACTATCGGATGCACCCGGACAACATTGGGTGCCTGACCGCAATCCGACCCGACGTCTGCGCCCTGGCTAACAACCACATCCTCGATTTCGGAACCCAAGGACTGGCCGACACGCTGCAGGCGCTGACCGGGGCAGGCATTCGTGGTCTCGGCGCAGGCCTCGATGCCGAACGCGCACAACGCCCGGCCATGGTCGCGGTACCCGATGGCGGCTGCATCGTGATCGCTTCGTGTGGCATGGAATCCAGCGGCATCCCACGCCGCTGGGCGGCGGGGAAAAGCCAGCCCGGCGTTGCCCTTGTTCCTGACCTGTCCGACAGCAGTGCCATTGCGACTGCCGAGCGCGTGGTCGCCATGAAACGGCCCGGCGACATCGCCATCGTGTCGGTGCACTGGGGCTCGAATTGGGGGTACGACGTCGAACAACGCCAGGTTGATTTCGCCCACCGGCTGATTGACGCCGGCGTCGACATCGTGCACGGGCACTCGTCGCACCATCCGCGGCCGATCGAGGTGTACCGCGGGAAGTTGATCCTGTACGGATGCGGGGACACGGTCGACGATTACGAAGGCATCAGGGTCGTCGATGTTTTCCGACATGAACTGCGGCTGTTGTACTTTGCAACGATCGACCGCAACAGCGGCTACCTCGCCACCTTGCGTATGACGCCCATGCGGATGAGGCGAATGCGGCTTGAGCAGGTCTCGTCCGACGACGCCGAATGGTTGCGTTCGAAACTCGAGCACATCAGCGGCCGATTTGGCACGCGCGTCGAGACAATCGACGGCGTCCTGACCGTCCGTGCGTGATGAGCCCGTGGTCCCAAACCGGCGGTATGTCGAGTGTCCAACGGTTGGAGTGTAAGCCGAGGAGCGGGCCGAGTTTCGGTGTCATGCAACGACTCGTGGGCGGGAGCCACGCCAGCGATACGCCGATAAATAGCGAGGCGGGCAGCCCATCGGACCACCCGCCCCGTTTCGGGGAGGCTCAAAGGTCGAGCGTCTGTGCCGCGTAGGTCTGCCAGGTCGCGAGCTTCCCGGCCTCCCGCAGCAGCGCCTGCGCCTTGGGGTCGCCGAAGAACGCCTCCTGGACCTGGCCGTACTTGCTCCAGTTCTCGGCGCTGGTGAGGAACACCAGCTGGTTCGTCGCCTCGCCGCCGACGATAGTGGCCAGCACCGTGGTGTTCTCGCCGCCCTTCTTCACGACCATCGCCTTGATGCGCTTGAGCACCTTCTGCAGGTCGTCCCACGCCTCGGCTGAGCGCGGCTGGATCGTTGTCGCAGTCAGAATCGCCATTCGATCGCTCCTTTCCAGCGGGTTCAGGATTGGCCGAGTGCCCATCCATACGTGAGTGTGAATTCGCGCGTTCGCGCGGGCATAGAGTGTTTCGGCCTCGTTGGGCGGAGGCAGAAGTCCCAAGGGGGTTGGGGCGCTCAAAGTCGAAGGCGGCGATGAGCAGTGTGGGAGCACCTGGCTGCCTACGTAGGCACCAAGAATTCATAGAGAATCCTGCAAGAATCCTGCAAGCGCGGCCTTGGAGTCTGAAGTCGCCCGGAAAACCGGAGCAGACCAAGATCACAGAGAAATCCGAGGACAGTCGTGACCACCGTGCAATTGCCGCCAAATGGGCAGCCGCCCATTCCCCCAAGGAATTACGACGCGGCGCCCGGCATGTCGCCGGCTTACGGGGGCTACCCGGCGCGACCCAAGCGTCACCCCTGGGAGATCGGGCTTCTTGTCCTGGTCATCGTGTTCAGCGTGGTGCTCTATTTGCTCACGATCGCCATCGTGCTGTCGGGTCACCACAACATGCTGTGGCTGTTGATCCTGGCCACGCCGATCCTGCTGTACATCGGGCGTGGGCTGATGATGGGCCGGCAACGGGTGAACGGCGTCAAGATGTCGCCCACCCAATTTCCCGAGGGCTACCGTCTGGTCGTCGAGGCGGCGCAGCGGTTCGGGCTTAGCGAGGTGCCCGACGCCTATGTCGTGCTGGGCAACGGCCAGATCAACGCCTTCGCCAACGGGCACGGCTTCCGCCGGTATGTCGTCGTCTACAGCGACCTGTTCGAAATCGGTGGCCAGGCCCGCGATCCCGAGGCGCTGGCTTTCATCATCGGCCACGAGGTCGGTCACATCGCGGCGGGACACGCCTCCTACTGGCGCCAGTTGAGCCAGCTGGCCACGCGGATCCCGTTCCTGGGTATGGCACTGTCGCGGTCGATGGAATACACGGCCGACAACCACGGATACGCCCTCCGGCCCGAGGGTGCGCGCAAAGCCATCGGCGTGCTCAGCGCAGGAAAGTACCTGCTCAGGTCGGTGGACTTCGACGCCATGGCCGACCGGGCCAACTCGGAGCGCGGGTTCTTCCCCTGGCTAGCCAACATGTTGAACTCGCACCCGGTGCACACCTGGCGCGCGGCGGCGCTGCGCAACCGTGCCATCGCGGGCTCGCTGTTCTTCCGGCCCAAGCAGCTGGTGCCGATGGTGCCGCCCGGACCGGCGAACGACAACCGTGCCTGGATGCGCTACCCCGGCGCCGAAGGTGGATTTGCCTAACGCCTGCCCGCGCTGCGGGTGCACGGATCGTCTACCGCCGCGATGACTTTGGGGAGCGGGTACAGCGGAAGGCGCTACAGATCACCGAGACCGGGTGCCGGTGCCAGGCGTGTCAGACGTACTGGCCACGAGAACGGCTGACGTGGCTGGCGCGACTGCTCCTCGAGGACGGATCTGCCAGTCGGTCACCGGCACAGTGTGCGCTCGACTGCGCGCTTCGCCGGGTAGCGCGCGGGCGGCGTGCCGTGGGCCGCTGCGTCTCGCAGGCGTCTCGCAGCAGCTTCAACGGAGATTCGCGCAACCATCAGAGCCAACCGCCCTGAGCTGCAGTTTCCTTGCACAGCCAACACAGCTAACTGTGACAAACGCCGAGAGACTAGTTCAGGTTGTAGAAGCGCTGCGCGTTCAACCCGCCGATCTTTTCGCGGGCCTCCTCGCTGATGTCCGCGCGGGTTCGCAGATGTTTGGTGCTCTCCGGCCATTCGCCGTCCCAATGCGGGTAGTCGCTGGCGAACATGATGAAGTCGGCGCCGAGTACGTCGATCACGCCGGGCAGGATCGGTTCCTCCGGTTCACAGGTCACCCAGATGTTGCCGGCGGCCAGATACTCGTGCGGATCGCGGCGCCAGCCGTGCTCGACCCAATCTCCCCGCTTTTCGTAATGCTCGTGCAGGCGGTCGATGAAGAACGGGACCCAGCCCGCGCCTGCCTCGAGGAAGGCCACCCGCAACTGAGGATGGCGCTCGAAGACGCCGCCCGAAACCAGCGCTGTCATGGCCGTCATCTGGTCGAACGGAAAGCTGATGCAGTGCACCTGGATGTAGTTGGTGAAGCGGTCCACGCCGATCTTCGGCAGGTGTATGCCGGGGGCGCCGTGAATGCCCAGGGGCATCCCGAGTTCGACGGCGGCGGCGTAGAACGGATCGAGGTCGGGGTGGTCGAGGTTGCGGGTTTTTAGCGCCGGCGGCACGAGAGTCGACACCAGCCCGAGGTCTTTGGCCTCGGTCATGACGTCGATCGCCAGCTGGCCGTGCTCGACGGGCGCCACGGCGACGCCACGCAACCGGCCGCCCGACGGGGCGCAGTAATCCGCGATCCACTGGTTGTAGAGCCGGCAGAATCCCGCCGCGAACTCGGGGTCCTCGAGACTGGGCGCGCACAGCCCCAGGCTCGGGTACAGCACCATCGTGTCGATGTGATCGCGGTCGGCGTCGCCCAGCACGCCTTCGGCCGATCGGCAATTGATGTCGGGAGCCTTGCTGATCCCGTGCTCGGGCGGACAACCCGCACCGGGGCCTTGGTCCTCGGGGTAATTGCGGCCTTCGAACGTCAACCGCAGTCGCCCGTCGGTGCTCGGCTTGACGTGTTCCGGCCAGCGCTTGATTGCTTCGATCGCCAGCGAGGAGTTTTCGGCGACGTGTCCGTCGGCGTCGATGATTCGCATGTATCCGGAACTTACCCTCGCGGATCGCCGCCGGGTACTGCACGATGCTCAGGTGACCACACAACGGTTGACCGGCGATCAGCGAAACTCGTTCATTGCGGCGATGTTGGGCTGGACCATGGACGCCTTCGATTACTTCATCGTGGTGTTCGTCTATGCCGATATCGCAAAGACGTTCCACCACAGCAAGGCCGAAGTCGCGTTCATCACCACCGCGACCCTGGCCATGCGCCCGGTGGGCGCGCTGCTGTTCGGTCTGTGGGCCGACCGGGTCGGTCGGCGTCTCCCGCTGATGGTGGACGTGATCTTCTACTCGATCGTCGGGTTCCTGTGCGCGTTCGCGCCCAATTTCACCGTGCTGGTGATCCTGCGGTTGCTGTACGGCATCGGCATGGGCGGCGAATGGGGGCTGGGGGCCGCGCTGGCCATGGAGAAGGTTCCCACCGAGCGGCGCGGGTTTTTCTCCGGCCTGCTGCAGGAGGGTTACGCCTTCGGCTACCTGCTGGCCAGCGTGGGAGCGCTGGTGGTGTTGGACTGGCTGGGGTTGTCGTGGCGCTGGTTGTTCGGTCTGTCCATCATTCCGGCGCTGATCAGCTTGATCATCCGGTACCGCGTGCAGGAGTCCGAAGTCTGGGAGGCCGCGCAGGACCGGATGAAGCTGACCAACACCAGGGTTCGCGACGTGCTGCGCGACCGCGCGATCATCCGCCGGTTCATCTACCTGGTGCTGCTGATGACCGCCTTCAACTGGATGAGCCACGGTACCCAGGACGTCTACCCCACCTTCCTGGGGGCGACCGCCAACCATGGTGCCGGCCTGGCCAGCACGACCGTCAAGTGGATCGTCATCGTCTACAACCTCGGCGCCATCATCGGCGGGCTGTTCTTCGGCACGCTGTCGCAGCGATTCAGCAGGCGCTACACCGTCGTCTTCTGCGCGCTGTTGGGGCTGCCAATCGTGCCGCTGTTCGCGTACTCGCGCACCGCGGCGATGTTGTGCCTGGGGTCGTTCCTGATGCAGGTCTGCGTGCAGGGCGCCTGGGGCGTGATTCCCGCGCACCTGACCGAGCTGTCGCCGGATGCCATCCGCGGGCTGTATCCGGGCGTGACCTACCAGCTCGGCAATCTGCTGGCGGCGTTCAACTTACCCATCCAGGAACGTCTGGCCGAGTCGCACGGCTATCCCTTCGCCTTGACGGCGACGATCGTGCCGGTGCTGATCGCCGTGGCGTTCCTCACGCTGATTGGCAAGGATGCCACGGGAATCCGCTTCGGCACTAGCGAAACAGCTTTCCTGCCAACCGAAGTAAGGTGACTTTATTCGGTATTGCTGAGTGCGCGCCGCAACATGTGCATGGCCACCGTCGTCGCGCGTTCCCGGATGTCCGACCGGTTTCCGGGCAGCCGCAGTGTGCGGGTGTGGGTGCGGCCGCCGTCCAGCATCACCGTGAAACAGACTGTGCCGACGGGCTTTTCCGGCGTTCCCCCGCCGGGGCCGGCGATTCCGGTGATCGCGACGGCGGTATCGGCGCCGAAGCGCTTTAACGCGCCTACCGCCATCGCTTCGGCGACCGGCTCGGACACCGCGCCGTGTGCCTCGATCAGCGCCGGGTCGACACCGAGCAGCTGGGTTTTGGCCTCGTTGGAATAGGCGACCACGCCGCCCGCCACATAGTCGGATGAACCGGGCCGGTCGGTCAGCCGCGCCGCCAGCAGGCCAGCGGTGCAGGATTCCGCCGTCGCAATCCAGTGGCCGGACAACGATTGTGCGACCAGATCGTCCACCCGCGAGCCGTCTTCTGAGTAAATCTCGCGCCTGTGTTTTTCGCGCAGGAGCCGCGTTAGCTGCGCGTAGGCGTCCGCGGCGTCCGGTTCGAAGCGCGTGACGATTTCGAGTTCGCCCCGCCGCAGGCAGGTGGTGATCTCGAGGGAGTTGAACCCGGGGATGGATGCCTCGGCCCCGCGCAGCGTTTCGGCCAGCCCCGACTCGGGCAGCCCGAACATCCGAATGGTGTTCTGCCGGTAGGTGGTTCGGCCGGCAATAGCTTGCCGGGCCGCGGAGGTTTCGATCGCTCTGCCCCACATCGGCTGAAGCTCGCGCGGCGGCCCCGGAAGCACGATCACCGTCGGCTTCCCGGGCACCACCACACCCGGCGCGGTGCCCTCCGGATCGAGCGCCTGCGAACCGGCGGGGATCATGGCCTGCTTGCGGTTGGCGGCGCGCACGGCGTCGAAGTCGACGCCATCGAACCGCGCCATAAAGGATTTGAGGATCGCGGCGATCTTGTTCTCGACCTCGGTGTCCAGCACCAAGTCGCGGCCGCAGAAGCGCGCCACCACCTCGACGGTCATGTCGTCGGCCGTGGGCCCCAAGCCGCCGCTGGTGACGATCAGGTCGACGCCCTGGTCGGCCATGAAGCGCAGCTGCGCCTCGATGTCGGAAGGGCGGTCACCGCAGATGGTGATGTGCGCAAGCTCGACGCCCAACTCCAGCAGGCGATCGGCGATCCAGGGGCCGTTTGCATCTTGAACCCGTCCGGTGAGGACTTCGGTTCCGGTCACCACGATGCCCGCGCGTGCGCTCACCGCCATGAGCCTACGCATGAACTAGATTGAGGCCGTGGCGCAGGCTCCGCGGACTCGCTACGCCAGGTGCGGCGACATCGACATCGCCTACCAGGTCATCGGCGATGGCCCAATGGACCTCGTCGTGCTTCCCGGGCCGTCCATTCCGATCGACTCCATTGATGCCGAGCCGTCGATGCACCGGTTCCATCGGCGGCTGGCGTCCTTCAGCCGGGTGATCCGGTTCGATCTGCGCGGAATGGGTCTGTCCTCGCTAGTCCCCACTCGGGAGGTCCTGGGACCGGAGTTCTGGGCCGAGGACGCGATTTCGGTGATGGATGCGGTCGGATGCGAGCAGGCGTCGATCCTCGCGCCGGGTTACGGCTCGATGACCGGCCTTGCTCTCGCCGCCGAACATCCGGAGCGGGTGCGCAGCCTCGTGGTCATCAACGGCACGGCACGCATGATCTGGGCGCCCGACTATCCGGTCGGCGCGCAGCTAAGCAGCGCCGATCCGTTTATGACGGTCGCGATGGAGACCGATGCCGTCGAGCGCGGCTTCGACGTTTTGGGGATCGTCGCGCCTACCGTTGCCGGCGATGAGGCTTTCCGCGCGTGGTGGGATCTTGCCGGGAACCGTGCCGCATCGCCGAGCATGGCCCGCGCCGTCGGCAAAGTCGTGGCAGGCGCCGATGTCCGCGACGCGCTCGCGCACATTTCCGCGCCGACGTTGGTCCTGCATCGAATCAACGCGAGCTTCATCCCGGTTGGGCACGGTCGCTACGTCGCCGAGCACATCGCGGGATCGCGCTACATCGAGCTACCCGGTGCCGATTCCCTGTATTGGGTCGGTGACACCGCGCCACTGCTCGACCAGATCGAGGAGTTCATCACCGGCGTGCGCGGTGGCTCCGATGCCGAGCGGGTCCTCGCCACGATCGTGTTCACCGACATCGTCGGCTCCACCGAGCGGGCGGCGGTCCTCGGCGACGACCGGTGGCGCGACACGTTGGATAACCACGACACCATCGTGCGTCACGAGCTGCAGCGGTTCGGCGGTCGCGAAGTGAACACCGCTGGAGACGGATTTGTCGCGACGTTCGCTAGCCCGAGCGCGGCGATCGCATGTGCGGACGAAATCGTCGACGCGGTGCGGGCTTTGGGCATCGAGGTGCGGGTGGGCATACATGCCGGCGAGGTGGAGGTTCGGGGCGCGGACGTCGCGGGCTTGGCGGTGCACATCGGTGCCAGGGTGGCGGCGGTGGCCGGACCCAGCGAGGTGATGGTGTCCTCGACGGTACGCGACATCGTCAGCGGGTCGCGGCACCGGTTCGCCGAGCGCGGCGAGTACGAGCTCAAAGGTGTGCCGGACCAATGGCGGCTGTATTCGCTGGTACGGGAGCAGGCACCTATTACGCCGTAGCGGCTCGTCGCGGCCGACTTGCGGCGGCCGTCGGATCCGCGCGAACTTCCTTAGCGGCCGGGGCTGCCCGGTTGGCCGGGCTGCCCGGGTTGGCCAGGCTGACCCGGCTGCCCGGGTTCGCCGCCGGGGCCGGGCGCGCCGCCCGCGCCACCCTCGCCGCCCGCGCCGGGCTGACCGCCGGGAGCGCCGCCCTTGCCGCCCTCGCCTCCTCGTCCGCCTTCACCACCTTGACCGCCGACTTCCCCCCAACCGCCGGCCCCCCCGGTTCCACCAGCAC